>Ga0157371_10000521_pt1 | contig 45906 bp, 41 predicted proteins | sample C45metaG_FD_113462 | JGI IMG/M metagenome (GOLD analysis project Ga0157371, IMG submission 113462) | Corn rhizosphere microbial communities from Kellogg Biological Station, Michigan, USA - C4-5 metaG | ecosystem: Host-associated > Plants > Roots > Rhizosphere > Soil | place: USA: Michigan... | reverse complement strand
GGCAGGGGCATGCATATTGATGACCCGCAAATGAAACCACTGCTGGAAAAATGCGCAGCACTTCACCTGCCTGTGAGCATTCATGTGGCAGAAGATGAATGGATGTATGAAAACCCAGGGCCGAATAATGACGGATTGATGAACGCCGCCACCTGGCATGTGAATATGAACGTACCGGGGAAACTCGGGCATGATGAATTAATTAAATCTTTGGAAAATGCTGTGCGCGACAATCCAAAAACAATTTTCATTGCCTGTCACTTATTGAATTCATGTGCTGATCTGCAGGTATTGGGGAATCTGCTTGATAAGTATCCTAATTTATATGCGGACATAGCCGCGCGTTTTGCAGAAATAGCACCGGTACCGCGTTACGCAGCAGCTTTCATTACCAAATACCAGGACCGGCTACTATACGGAACGGATAATTACCCACAGGAAAACATGTATCGAACCACCTTTCGAATTCTTGAAACCGGTGATGAACATTTTTATGAACCTGAACTCTTCAATTATCATTGGGCCTTATATGGCTTGGATCTCCCTCAAAAAGTACTGGAAAAATTATACAGGAAGAATGCGGAAAGGATCCTCGAGCATGATTGATGAAGAACATGCGCCGTATAGTGGTTACTGTAGAAGTTTTAAGAAAGATATTTTTTGCCACCAAGGCACTCGGAGGTAAGTTTCACAAAGAATGCGTGAAGATTTAGAAGAAGTTTTTTCTGCACCTATTGGTACTTTCAGAGTGCAGTTGTTTTTTTTCACACGAAGGCGCGAAGAGGTGAAGTTGCACAAAGAGTGTGACGTGAATCCTCACTTTCAGAGTGCAGTTGTTTTTTTTCACACGAAGGCGCAAAAAGAGGAAGTTGCACAAAGAGAAAATTGAAGTGAATCAACACTTTCAGGGTGTAGTTGTTTTTTTTTTACACGAAGGCGCGAAGAGGGGAAGTTGCACAAAGAAAGTCTGAAGTGAATCTTCACTTCAGAGTGCAGTTGTTTTTTTTCACACCAAGGTGCGAAGAGGGGAAGTTGCACAAAGAGAAAATCTGAAGTGAATCTTCACTTTCAGAGTGCACTTGTTTTTTTTCACACGAAGGCGCGAAGAGGTGAAGTTGCACAAAGAGAAAGTCTGGGAGTGAATCTTCACTTTCAGGGTGCAGTTGTTTTTTTTTCACATAGAGAAGCGAAGAGGGGAAGTTGCAGAAAGAGAAAGTCTGAAGTGAATTTTCGATTCCTGATTGTTTTATTCGAGATGTAGGTTTTCCCCAAACTTTACTTTTAACGCGTCCTTAACAAAATTCTTTTAAAAACGTAATTTCACTTATTTCTCCGTCTGCGATAAATACTGAGTTGATCTCTAATGTTTTAATAGTGCTTTAACATTTAAAAAGAAGAAAGCTACCCTTTTGGGGCAGCCTTCTTCTTTTTTTAAGATTAAAATAACTCTAATTATTGTGCAAGTAAATCAACAGTATTTACATCACCACCACCTACCTGGCAATTGGTTTGAATCCTGTCCGCACTGATACCTTCTGTTTCAGTAAGGTAAGATTGAATGGCCTGTAATCTTTTATTACAACTTGCCTGTGAAGCTTTTGAAGCTGCAGGATAACCGGTGATCACGATCTTACAATTAGCGCTGCTCTTCATTTGAGAAGCTACGGTTGCCAACATGGCTTTTGCATCGCTGGTAAGAGCGGTTCTGTTTGATTTGAAAGTGATGCTTGGTAAGTTCAGGTTGCATGCATTCATTGCTGCCAATGTATCGCGGATGGCTTTACAACAATCTGGCTCAGGACATTTACCTACACCGTCTGCATCCACTGGTTGACACTGGGTTGGAGTTACCAGCTCTTTATCTTTACAATCCGGAACACCATCACCATCAGTATCTCTTGTTACGCCATGAGCATCAACAGGGCATCCGGTTGGTGTATTTGGTTCTTTATCAAACCTGTCAGGAACACCATCACCATCGGTATCAGTAGAAAGACCTTTTACCTGGTTGGAAATAGTATCTATTTGAGTTTGTAAATTATTATTTAAGCGGGCAACTGGATTATCAAATAACATTCTTGGTTTCTTCTGATTGCCGAGAGAAAATTCAAGGCCGATAAAGCCATAACTGAATTTGTCTTTATGGTAAGCAACAGCATAACCGTCTAAGTCATCTTTATCCACAAAGTTCATTCTATACCCTAAATCAAGATTCATTAATTCCGACAGATTAAATTTCAGCCCCAATCCTACCGGAACGAATGTATTATTTTCGGTGTTACCATTATCAAAGTCTTCTTCAGTTGTTGAACCCGCCTTTACTATTTTCACCTTATAAGAGGCTGTACCTAATCCGGCAGTTATATAAGGGATGATTGAATTTTTCATCTTTAGGAAATTGATGTTGCCAAAAGTAAACACGGCGGCAAGATCTAATGCAGATGTAAGGTTGGTTTTAAATGAAGAAACGGTTGGCGTTATTACTCCCGGCCAACCATTCTGGTTGCCCTTTAAGGTACCACCCAGATAATCGGCCTGCAAACCTATGTAATGGTTGAATTGGTAACGGATGTTTGCTCCATATCCGAGGGTCGTTTGATTATTGTAAAAATTATTGGTTCCTCCAATAACGACAGAAGGTCTTAAGACGCCGACGTTTACGCCAATAGAGAATTTTCTAAAGGCTTTGTTGCCGGAAAAAGGCTTAATGTTATTGTAGTCCTGCTGATCAGTTTGCGCGTTGGCTGAAAATAAAAATCCACAACATACAAGAAGGAGTACAAATTTCTTAATGTGTAACATAATTTAGTAATTAGGGTTTAGTCAAATAAAAAAAAGAATTTTTAAAGTGTAAAGCTATTCATAAACAAGTTCTAACAAAAATTTTTTTACGAAATAGCGTTCAAGAGTTAACGGATAGCAAAAAATAAGCCAATCACTTGGGTATCAAAATTTAATTGAATAAGAAAGCTGGTATAATTTTTGAAAATTTCGAACGATTTAGTAAGAAAAAAGTATTTCACTGAAAGAAATTAAATCGATCTTTCTCTACGATTTTTTTGAAAAGAAAGAATTAATTTCGCCGCCACCACGAGCAACTGAAAGCGATTTTCAGTTATTTTAATAATCTGACAAGAAGTAAATTCAGCATTGCTCTTAATATCACCTTGAAACCTTTTCCTTTCTATCTTCTCTTTACATAGTGTAATTGAGAGAGGCGAAGCCATACAGCTATGTATTGATTTAAATTACTTTACCCTTAACTTTACTGTTTTAACATGAATTGTAAAAATTTCGCTTCTCTCTTCCTGATCATTTTCCTATTAAGTATTCAAGCTTGCGTTTCCCCCAAAAATGTTATTTATTTTAATAATTTAAATGATACTGTAAAATCGGGATTAGCTAACGCCAAAACTATTTTTGATGCCCCTATTCAAAAAAACGATTTACTTTCTATCTCAATAGGCGGAAGTAACGCGGAAGATTTGATCGCCCTGAATTCTGGAAGTGGTTCTGTTCCCGGAGCTATAGCGGGAACCAATGCAAAAAGTTTGGGATATCTTGTAGATCCGGATGGTAAAATTCAGCTTCCCTTTATTGGCAGGATTACGGCAGAAGGGTTAACCAGACTTCAATTAGAAGATACGCTTACAAATCTTCTAAAGGACTACACGAAAAACCCTGTTGTAAATGTCAAATTTTTAAATTATAACTTCTCTATTCTTGGGGAAGTGAATAGGCCTGGTAAATTTGATATGGAAGACCGTACCACTATTCTTCAGGCTATCAGCTTAGCCGGCGATCTTACTACGCTTGCAAAGCGTAACAATATTTTAGTCATCAGAGAGATAAATGGTAAAAGGGAATTTGGAAGGCTAAACTTACTGTCAAAGGATGCCTTTAAATCTCCTTATTTTTATTTAAAAACGAATGATGTAGTGTATGTAGAACCAGTTCGTTCCAAATTTTTAACCCGTACCGGGGCACCTCAATATATTGGTCTTGCTGCAGCGGGTCTTACTTTGCTGCTTACTATATTGAATTTCTCTAAAAAATAATTTATTTCAATGCTGAATACCGCGAACGATTTCAATATTAAGGAAGAGAATTCATTAGAACAAAACCGACATTTACAAAAATTACTGTTTAGAATCCTGCCTTACTGGCCTTTTGTTTTATTGCTTTTGCTTTTGGGAACTCTTGCCAGTAAATTATACCTTAGATACACTACTAAAGTTTATGCTGTAAAAGCAAGGATCATTGTAAACGATGATGCTCAACAAAAGTCTGCTAACTTAATAGACATTGTTCAATTAGATACCCGCAACCTCTCATCAGAAACTGAGAAAGAGATGGAAATTCTCCAATCAAGAAACCTTCTTTCTGATCTTGCCAAAAAACTGCAATTAAATATTCATTATGGTTCTAAGGGTTATATAAAATCCGGAGAGGTTTATAAGAATTTGCCTTTTACTCTTGAAATAAAGTATCCAGATTCTTTAGAAAAACCCTTTTCAGGTGAGATAGAAATTGTTAATCATCAAATAAAATTTAATAATGTCCTGTATCCGGCTGATACCTTTGTAAAAAGCGATTATGGAGAAATAAAATGGCACATTAATTCTAAAAATATTAATGTTAATAAAAGTGAGAATTGGTACATAACTGTTCAAACCCTTTATAACACTGTGAGTGAACTGCAAAACTCCCTTATTATTGAACCTATTTCACAGCAGTCTTCTATACTGGATATCACCTACAAGGATGCTTTACCGGAAAGAGGTTTGGATATTTTAGTGAACTTATTGGCTTTGTATAATTCTTCCTCTGTGGAATATAAAAGCAGGATATCGGAAAATACCCTGAAGTTTTTAAATGAAAGATTGGATATTGTTTCCGGGGAATTAAATGGTATCGAAAAAAAACTTCAAAATTATAAAACGAGTAACGACATTATTGATTTAAGTACACAGGGACAGGTTGTGCTCAAACAGTTAAATGAAACAGATACCAAAATCAGCGCACTTGATGTGCAGATGGATGTGTTGAACAAGATAAAAGAGTATGTAGAGAAACGAAATAATACTAATGATCCCGTACCGGCTACCTTAGGTATTTCAGATCCAATTCTGAACGGTCTCTTAACCCAACTTTTCCAAACTGAATTTGAATTACAAAAATTAAAACAAACATCCGGATCAAAAAATCCAAAAATTGCTGTTCTACAAGAAAACATTGATAAGCTGAAGCCAAGTATCCTTGAAAGCATTGGCAATTTAAAGGCTGCAATTAATGTTAGCAAACAACAACTTCAGTCAGACAATGATAAATTAAATGGCAAGATAAATATGATGCCGGTTAAAGAAAGGCAATTATTAGACATTAACCGGGAACAGGGGATTAAAAATGGTATTTATACTTTTCTTTTACAGAAAAAGGAAGAAGCTGCCATTTCTGCGGCAGCAATTGTTTCTAATTTTCGCATATTAGATAAGCCCGAAGAAGCTGGACTATTAAAACCGAAATCCGCAAGAATCTATGGATTGTTTATAATGGCTGCCTTATTTCTTGTATTTGTATTTATTTATTTGAAGGAATTTGCAAGTACCAGACTGAAGTTTCAATCTGAAATTGAAGCTGGTAGTAATGTACCCATTTTAGCTGAAATTGCCTATCAGCCCAATAAAACTGATTATCCAATTGTGGTCGAAGAAGGGAAACGCAGTCTCATCGCCGAAGAATTCCGTGAATTAAGAACCAATCTGAATTATATCACCTTTGATGCCAAAGAGAAAGGCAAAGTGATCTTAATTACTTCTTCTGTCCCGAATGAAGGAAAAAGCTTTGTCGCGATAAATACTTCAATCAGTTTAAGCCTTACCCAAAGTAAGGTAGTATTATTAGAGTTTGATCTCAGAAAACCAAAGATCAGTAAGGAGTTGGGAATTCTTAAAAACGCAGGCTTGAGTACTTATTTAATAGGCAAAGCATCAGCAGAAGAAATTGTGCAGCATCATCCAACTATTGCTAATTTTAGTATTATTCCTTCCGGTCCTATTCCTCCTAATCCGTCCGAATTGATCGGGAATAAAAGATTGGATGAATTGTTCAATTTTCTAAAATTACATTATGATTACATTTTCATTGACTCGCCTCCTGTAGGTTCCGTTACTGATGCGAAAATACTTGCAAAAGTGGCAGATGCCACTTTATATATCGTGCGGCAAAATTTTACTCATAGTTCTTTTCTTCAACTAATCAATGATTTGCAACAGAAGCACGTTCTTCCGAATTTGAATATTGTATTTAATGGGATAAAAATAAAAAAAATTCCCGGGTATTCATACGGCTCCGGGTATGGCTCCGGATATAAATATGGTTATGGATATGGATACGGATATGGATATACTGAGTCAGAGAAACCGAGGCCCTGGTGGAAATTTTGACTTTAAAATAATAAACATTAAATGTCGAATCTTTATACGACAAATTTTAAACTATGACTTATGCTAAACCAATGGTGATTGCTGAGATAGGATGCAATCATATGGGGCAAATTGAAATTGCCAAAGAATTAATTCAACTCGCAAAAAATTGTGGAGCAGATATAGCTAAATTTCAAAAAAGAAATAATAGAGAACTGTTGACACCGGAGCAATATGATGCCCCGCATCCAAATCCCTGGAACTCTTACGGATCTACCTACGGAGCACACCGAGAATTTTTAGAATTTAATGTCGAACAACATGCAGACTTAAAGAAATTTGCTGAAAGTGTTGGAATTGAATATTCCACATCTGTATGGGATTCTACTTCTGCAAAAGAGATCATTGCATTAAATCCAACCCTTATAAAAGTCCCGTCAGCATGTAACAATCATTTCGAAATGCTGAAATTATTGAGAGATAATTATCAGGGTGAGGTACATGTTTCAACAGGTATGACTACGAAAGATGAAATAAAAGAGATAGTGACTTTCTTTGAAGAGACAGGACAGGCAAAGAACCGATTAGTTATATATAGCTGTACTTCCGGATATCCGGTTTCTTTTCCTGATGTTTGTCTTTTAGAAATAAAAAATTTAAAAGAGCATTTTGGACCGAGAGTAAAAAGTATTGGTTTTTCCGGGCACCACCTTGGAATAGCGATAGATATTGCAGCCTATACGCTGGGAGCAGTTTGGATAGAAAGACATTTTACAAAAGACCGTTCCTGGAAAGGAACAGATCATGCGGCTTCGTTAGAAGTTCCAGGTTTACAGAAATTAGTAAGGGATCTGTCGCATACTTATGAAGCGTTACACTTCAAGCAAAGCGAGATTCTAGACATCGAAAAAGTTCAAAGGGATAAATTGAAATATCGTAACAAATAGATATAAGGAACTGGAATTATTTTTCAATGGAAATTTTAGCAATAATACCTGCAAGGGGAGGAAGTAAAGGGTTAAAAAATAAAAATATCCTTCCTTTATCAGGGCATCCATTAATTGCGTACAGCATCAAAGCTGGCCTTGATTCAAATAGAATTAATAGGGTAATTGTTTCAACTGATTCAAAAGAAATTGCAGATGTGGCAAAAACCTATGGGGCCGAAATTCCTTTCATGCGACCAGCGGAATTTGCTCAAGATATGAGTACGGATATGGAAGTATTCATTCACGCATTGAATGAACTAAAAGAAAATGAAAATTATGTGCCCGATATTATCGTTCAATTGCGTCCAACTTCACCAGTAAGGTTTGTCAACGAAATTGATTTTTGTATAGATAAATTGATAGCCAATGAGGCTGCAGATAGCTTACGAGTTGTAACACCTGCCCCCTGCAATCCTTATAAAATGTGGATAGTAAATGATTCAAATGAGATTATGCAACCTCTGCTGACTCTTCAAAATGTAAAAGAGCCTTATAACGAGCCGCGGCAAAGATTGCCAAAGGTCTATTGGCAAGTGGGTATTCTCGACGTCATCAAAATGAATACGATTTTGGAAAAAAAATCATTGAGCGGTGATGTAATCGTATCACACATAGTTCCGAATGAATTTTCGATTGATATTGATGATATCAACAGCTTTACGAAAGCTGCGGAAGTTATTTCAAAAAATCACTGTGTAAAATTTGATGGATAAAGATATACCGTTATTAGTGGCGGGTGCCGGATCTATCGGAGAAAGGCATATTGGAATTTTACAAAAACTGGGTTTCCGCAATATTCATGTTTTTCGTCAGAGGAATCGTCCTTTAAGAAATATTGATTCTGATACTGTCAATATAATTACCCATTTTGACGAAGTGAAGGCAATAAGACCTGTTGCCGCTTTTATTTGTACGCCTACTTCCCAACATTTAGCACAAGCTGTGGACTATGCATCGATTGGAATACATTTGCTTGTTGAAAAGCCTTTGGCCTGCGAGGTTTCAGGGTTTGAACTTCTTAAAAAAAAAGTTCTTGATAACAAAGTGTGTTTACAGGTTGCTTACATGCTCAGGTTTCATCCGCTGATGCAAAAACTGAAAGGGATTATTTTAAATAACCGTTATGGAAATTTATTAAATTTCCAAACCTACTGGGGAGAATATTTGCCGGATTGGCATCCATGGGAAGATTACAGGAAATCATATGCTGCACGAAAAGAATTGGGAGGGGGAGCGGCCCTGACACTGAGCCATGATATTGACCTGGCAATATGGCTTACTAATAGTGCCATAAGCGGTTATTGTACTACAAAAAATTACAGATCTCAATTAGATGTTGATGTGGAATCAGGAGTGGATATCAATTTCCAATTTGCAAATGGTGTTACCGGACATTGCCATTTAAATTTTTTTGAAAAGGCACTGAAACGCAGTTATCGATTTGTTTTTGAAAATGCATCCATTGAAATTGATTATTTAAAAAATGAAATGACAATTTTTAATCCGGAAGAAGACGTCATACGCTTACAAGTTGATCATTTTGAAAGGAACCAGATGTTCGAGGAGCAGTGCAAATCATTTTTGTCGAAAATTGAAAATTTTCAGCTTTCCGAAAGTATAAGGCAAATAGAAGAATCTGAAAAAATAATTGGTATTTGTAATCAGTAAAAGAATAAATAGATTTATTTTTTTATTTTCAAAAAACAAATGGGAAAACGTAATGAATACAGTTGCAATAGATAATAAAGTCATTTTTGTAACCGGTGCATTTGGGTTGATTGGAAAAGAAATTAGTAAATCCTTTCTTAACCAGCATGCAAAGGTGGTATTAGCCGATATTAATTCGAAAGTGATAGGTCCACTTAAGACTGAGTTTTTAAAATTATATTCACAAGAAAACTTTTTGTTTTTGGAGCTTGATATTACCAATGAAGAAAGTTGTGAAAAGGCAGTAGTTCAATGTGTGGAAAAATTTGGAACGTTGGATGTACTTATCAATAATGCTGCAATTGACGCGAAGTTTGATAAAGAAGGTACTTCGAAAATAAATCAAAGCCGTTTTGAAAATTATCCAATTAATTTGCTTCGTAAATCAGTAGAAGTAAACCTTACAGGAACAGTGATAATGACTCAGCACGCATGCAGGCAAATGTTGAAGCAAGGTTATGGTAATATTATCAATGTAGCGTCAACCTATTCTGTAGTATCACCGAACCAAAACTTATATGATTTTGGAGACGGTATTAAAAATTTCAAACCTATAGATTATATAGCTTCCAAATCGTTTATACCTAATTTTACAAGGTATTTAGCTACTTTTTATGCAAAAGAGAATATCAGGTGTAATGCTATTGTTCCGCATGGTATTTTTAATAATCATGAAGAAAGCTTTTTAACCAATTTTGCCAAAATGAGTCCACTTGGCAGAATGTGTAACCGTGAAGAGCTGGATGGCCCCTTTACTTTTCTTGCTTCGGATGCATCCAGTTATATGACAGGTTCATTATTAATGGTAGATGGCGGATGGACAGCATGGTGACGATTTAAAATATAAATTAACTTACGTGAATAATTTAAAAATTAAACTTTTTCTGTCGGACGTTGATGGAGTTTTAACTGATGGAGGAATGTATTACAGTGAAAATGGTGATGAACTGAAAAAGTTTAATACGCGCGATGGAATGGGGTTTGAGCTGTTACGAAAAGCAGGGATAAAAACAGGTGTTATTACGACTGAAAATACCAGGATTGTTGAACGGAGAGCCAAAAAATTAAAACTGGATTATTTATGCCAGGGTAAAAGGGAAGGAGGAAAATTGGAAGCCGCTTTTGATATTTGCAAAAAGGAAAATATTTCGATTAAAGAAGTGGCCTATATTGGCGATGATATTAATTGCATCAACCTTCTCAAAGAAGTCGGTTTTGCGGCTTGCCCTGCTGATGCTATGGAGTCTATAAAAAAGATTTGCAATATAAAAGTGCTTTCATTAAAAGGCGGAGAGGGCGTGGTAAGGGAATTTGTTGAATTTCTTTTACTGGCTTCCCATTGATCAATTATTTTCGTCGGTCGTTATTTAAGTGTCATTATATATTTTAATAATTCGAATATTATCGCTAACTCCTTTATTGAATTATAGTTTTTTCTTACCTACTATTAAAATTTTCCAACTTAAAGTTCTGCGAGCGTAGTAATATGACTTTCCTAAGATGGGTCCAATCAGCTATAATTTGAATTTACACGTAATTTTAACAGGAAAAATATGAGTTTTTCTATATCAATTTTTATTAAAAGAGTAAATGGATTCCAATAACACAACCTGGACAGAAGAAATTAAAGCAGAGAATTCGCTAATGTCAATCAATTTTAAAGAACTGTGGCATTACAGGGATTTGCTTTTGATGTTTGTGAAGAGAGACTTTATTACATTTTATAAACAAACCATTCTTGGACCCATTTGGTTTTTTATCCAACCGATATTAACAATGGCTATCTACCTTATTTTATTTGGGCAGGTGGCCAAGTTATCTACAGGGGGGGCGCCTAAAATAGCATTTTACTTATCGGGAATTATAATATGGAATTATTTTTCAGATGCGCTAACCAAAACATCCAATGTATTTAAAGACAATTCTGTTATGTTTGGGAAAGTTTATTTCCCAAGATTAATAATGCCTTTTTCTATAGTTGTTTCAGGACTAATGAAATTTGCGATTCAATTTGGACTGTTTATTTTGGTAGTGCTTTATTATACTTTTGTACATCAATTAATTCATCCTAATTGGTGGATTTTGGCCACGCCACTTTTAATCATGTTGATGGCGGGTTTTGCATTGGGGTTGGGAATGATCTTTTCTTCATTGACTACCAAATATAAAGATCTTACCTTTTTATTGACCTTTGGTATCCAGTTATTTATGTATGCTACACCGGTAGTTTATCCCCTTTCCGCCTTACCGCAGAAGTATAAAGGAATAGTGATGGCAAATCCACTTACCGGGATCTTTGAGTGTTTTCGACATGGTTACCTCGGCTCCGCAGACTTTCAACCGTCAAGTTTAATAACGAGCACCGTATCAATTGCAGTTTTACTGGCTGTAGGGATTATTATCTTCAATAAAGTAGAAAAGAGCTTTATGGATACTGTTTAATGGATTAAAATTTATGAGGAATTCGGCAATAATAGCAGAGAATATTTCCAAGCAATACCGGCTGGGCCAGGTAGGAACGGGAACTTTACGCCATGATTTAAACCGTTTTTGGTATAAAATAAGAGGTAAGGAAGACCCGTATCTTAAAATTGGCGAAAGCAACGACAGAAGCGTTAAAGGCACCAGTGATTATGTGTGGTCTTTAAAAGATATTAATTTTGAAATAGAACAAGGTGATGCAGTAGGTATCATTGGTCGTAATGGTGCCGGAAAAAGTACTCTACTTAAACTTTTAAGCAAAGTAACCAAACCTACAACCGGAAGTTTTAAAGTAAATGGCAGAATAGCCTCGCTATTAGAAGTAGGAACCGGGTTTAACCCTGAAATGACCGGCCGAGAAAATATTTTCTTAAATGGAGCTATTCTTGGAATGCGCCGGGAAGAGATTAGACGTAAATTTGATGCAATAGTGGATTTTTCTGCCGTAGAAAGATATATTGATACTCCTGTGAAGAGATACTCTTCAGGCATGTACGTGCGATTAGCGTTTGCTGTCGCTGCTCATTTGGAAAGCGAAATCTTATTAGTTGATGAAGTTTTATCTGTAGGCGATGTTGAGTTTCAAAAAAAATGTTTAGGAAAAATGAGTGATGTTTCAAAGGGGGAGGGAAGAACGGTACTTTTTGTCAGTCATAATTTGTCAGCAGTTAGGGAGCTTTGTGATAAAGGTCTATTGCTGGAAAATGGCGCTTTGAAGGTAAATGATAATATTTCTGACGTTATTGAATCATATTACCGCACAACTAATGAAACAATATCATTAAACAAAATTAAAGTAACAGTTAAATACGAAGATGATTTAGCCTACTGGGCTGTCGGTACGAGAATCAAAATAATTATAGAAAATTTAAAGGCAGTAAAAGGGAATTTTTTAGATATAACTTTTTATGATAAGTTTGGAAAAAGAGTATTTTCAATTGAAGGAGCTTTAGCTAAAGTGCCTTTGAAACTTAATGAAAAAATAGAATTAATAATTATAAATCCTGGATTTGTAAATAGCTTTTTATCCATGGATATTGGTTTGAAAGAATATTCTTCGGGTTGGTATGCATATTTGGAGACAAGCGTACTTCAAATACCAACAGTAGATCTTGAAAATTCAAGATCTATAAAAGGTTTAGTTTTACCTGAGATATATTTTAAAAATGAAGAAAATTCTGATCAATTTAGATTATTAGAATGAAAAAATGTGTGTAGAACATTTATACTCCTATTTAGAAGTTCATGACTTTCAATTGGTAAGTTTACTATTTGAAAGATAAATAAGGAATCTGAATTAATATTTTTTAAATGAAATTATTAAAATTAAAAAAGGTTTATAGAATTTTTTTTCCCCGAAGATTTACCAATAGTGAGCTTTTTGAAAATAAATTAAAAAAAAATAGCGAGATCGTTTCTTTTGAGAGAAAAGGAGCATTGTACGAATTGGTTTTAAAAAATGGTATTAGATTAATTGTTCGGAATGAGAACTATAGTGATTATTTAGTTTTACAACAAATTTTTGGTTTTGAGGAATATAAAATTGTGTTGGGGTTAATTAATTTGAATCAATTGTCTTCGCAGCCAAAAATAATTATTGATGCAGGTGCAAATGTTGGATATACTACTGTTTTTTTTTCTCATAATCTGGAAAGTTCAAAAATATATTCCATTGAACCATCAACTGAAAATGCAAAAATATTTCTTAAAAATGTTTCTTTTCTAGAAAATAATCAAAATATACACCTTTATCAAAAGGCTTTGAGTCATCAGGCAGGAATGACGTACACAATAGATAGGGATTTTAGAGATGGAAAGGATTGGGCAATTGCGACAAAACCAGACACGTTCGGAGAAGTATTAGGTATTTCATTAGATGAAATTATTAAAGATCAAAATCTTCAATATATAACACTCCTTAAAATTGATATTGAAGGATCTGAAAGATTTATCTTCGACTCTCAAAATAACTTATCCTTTCTTAACATAACTCAGGTTTTAGCTATTGAAATACATGACGAATATAAGATGAGAGATTCCATTTATGAGTTATTAAAAAATAATAATTTCATATTGTTTGAATCACGTGAGTTAACTATAGGTATTAACAAAAAGTTCTTTTGTGATTAAAATGCCAATAGTATCTGTTATAATGCCTGTTTATAACTGCGAAGCATATATTAGAGAATCGTTAGAGAGTATTTTAAATCAAACTATCGCTGATTTTGAATTTCTGATTATTGATGATGCCTCAAAGGATAAAACTGCAGATCTGATAAAATGTTATAATGATCCACGTATCCATTTGATTGAAAAACCTGTCAATACAGGGTACAGCAATAGTTTAAATTTAGGAATTAAGCTGGCCAAAGGTAAATATATTGCGCGAATGGATGGAGATGATATTAGTTTACCTGAAAGATTTGCGAAACAAGTTGCCTTTTTGGAGCGGAATCCAGAAGTGGTGGCTTGCGGGTCTTTTTGTTATCGAATGGGCGAAAATAAAATCGTTTTTGTGCCCGAGAAGCATGAAAGTATTAAATTGACCTTATTAAAAGAAAACGCTATCGTGCACCCATCTGTGATGATGAGAAAAGATGCCCTGGATGAGCTTTCAATGGTATATGACGTTGGCAAAGAACCTGCGGAAGATTATCATCTTTGGGTTAGGTTATTACTGATTGGAAAATTACATAATCTACAAGAGGTTTTATTGAATTACAGAGTACATAATACACAGGTAACTAAAAAAAGAAACGAACAGCAACTCAATAGCGCCACTTCCAGCAAATTGGAATTATTAAAATACTTAAATCTTAAAATTAACGCAGAAGAACGGGAAGTCTTTAAGAAAATCTTTTTAAATAAAGCTGAGTTTACTATCAATGAAATTGAAATATTTCAAAGACTAAAAGACAAATTAATAGCTGGTAATGTTGAGGGCTTTTTTGAACAACATGGCTTCCAGGAATATTTGATTTATCTAGAAAATAGATTAGGTAAAAAAGTTCTGGCCAGCTTTTGTATAGAAAGAAAGAAATTTTCACCCTTAATTTTCTTTCAATACCTCAAATTGAAAAAAAAATGGAAATATAAATTAGACCATTATGGCGAGTTAAAATTATTTATTAAATCAATTATATTCTATCAAAGAAAAACGGTAAATCTTTGAATTTTATTATTTATAATTCTTTAACGATCCAAATATCTTTCTTTCATATTAAAAGAGTATTTAACTTTTAAAAAGGTGTGAAAAAAAACATTTTAATGATTTGCTCCTGGTTGGATGTCGAAAGAGTTGCCGGTTCATTTTTTTGGGAGCAGGCAGGATTTATGCTGGATGATTTTAATTTTATTTTATGCCATTTCAAAAAAAAATATGTAGGTCCTACAAGTTTAACTAATTTGTTTAAAACAAAAATAATACACCAAAAAACTCCTAATGGTCTTGACGTTTATATTATTGATTATTTACTGATAGGTTACATTCCAAAAAGGATAAATATTTATCTTCATAAACGATCCACTAAAAAATTTTATAAATTATTGGTTAAATCAAATTTGAAATTAGAATTAATTCATGCACAAAGTATTTTTAATGCCGGGCTTGAGGCTTTTTATCTTAATGAATTAACGAATATCCCTTATATTTTTACAGAGCATAATCAATTTTCCCTACGGAGAAAAGGTGCGCAAGAGCTAAAGATTTTACAAAAAATAATAGACGGAAATTATCCAAAACTGGTGGTAAGTTATGATAAAATAAGACAATTTGCCGCTAACCGTTTATTTGCAGATTTTACAGTTGTGGGAAACGGGGTGGATGAAACAATTTTTAATTTTAATGCTTCAGACTGTAAAAATATTAATCAAAATAAGGAATTAACGATCACAACTATCGGTGCTTATGATCCAATAAAAGATCAGGAAACTATTTTAAAAGCATTTAAAGTTATTGACAGCAAACTGAATGAAAAGATTACATTTATTTGGGGCGGATTTAATGGTTGGAGGCAAGACAACGAAAAGCAAGTACAAATATTAATAAATAAATTTGAATTTAAAAATATCAATGTTGTACTGATACCATATCTTCAGAGAGAAGAAATAGCATTAACATTTCGAAAATCAGACCTGTTTTTATTTAGCAGTATTTCCGAAGGAATGCCTGTTTCAGTTTTGGAAGCATTAGCATGTGGTTTGCCTGTTTGTACAACGAGATGTGGTGGGGTGGATGAAGTTATTAATTCATTGAATGGTGAAATCGTTCAAATAAAAGACTATAAAGCAATCGCTGATTTTCTCTTAAAATTTATTAATAAAGAGGTCAGATATGATCAACTAAATATTTCTAAAAATGTTTTAGAGAATTACAGTAGTAAAGCATTTGGCAAAAGAATGAAAAAAATCTATTTAGAAACAATAGCCAATGATTAAATACTTTCTTCTTAAGAAAAATCATGAAGGTGCTTTACTCTGTTTTTATATTATATTTTTTGTACCCAAATAATGAGTCCCAAAATAATTAAGTTGCCTAAAATACCTGATCCAAGAGGAAATCTATCTTTTTTTGAGAACAACAATCAAATTCCTTTCAAAATAAGACGTACTTATTGGATATACGATGTACCGGGAGGAGAAGTAAGAGGAGGTCATGCTTTTAGAGAACAACAGGAATTTATAGTAGCACTTTCGGGAGGCTTTGATGTGATTCTACATGATGGCAAGCAAGAATTAAAGTTTCATTTAAACCGGTCTTATTATGGTTTATATATTCCAAATAAAGTATGGCGAAGCCTCGAAAATTTTTCCACTAATTCATTGGCGTTAGTAATATCTGATAAGGGATACAGTGCAACGGATTACATACGAGATTTTGAAGAATTTAAAAGAATGAGAAATGGCTAATGTATTTGATTGTTCAATTATCCAATTACCAAAGATTCATAACAGGGCAGGTAATATCACCATAGTAGAGAATTCGTTGACTTTGCCCTTTGATATTGAACGGATATATTACTTATATGATATTCCGGGTGGCGAAAACCGGGGTGGGCATGGTCATAGAAAATTACAGCAATTGATTATTGCGACCAGTGGCAGTTTTGACATAGTTTTGGACGATGGACATTGTAAAAAAGTGGTCAATCTTAATCGCCCTGATTTTGGTTTATACATAAAACCAGGTATTTGGCGTGAATTAATTAATTTCTCATCCGGTTCTATTTGTTTAGTTCTGGCTTCCTCTCCCTATACAGAAACAGATTACATCAGAGATTACAATAAATTCTTAGATTTTAAGAGTAATGGCTAAAATTCATCCCCTGGCTGATGTGCAGTCACTTAATATAGGATTAAATACCACTATCTGGCAGTTTTGTATTGTTTTAAAGGATGCAGTAATAGGAGATGACTGCAATATTAATTGCCAGGTATTTATTGAAAATGATGTTGTGATTGGAAACAGGGTAACTATAAAGCCGGGAGTACAGATATGGGACGGAATCACTATTGAAGATGATGTGTTTATTGGGCCTAATGTTACGTTCACCAACGATCTAAAACCGAGGTCCAAACAATATCCGTCAACCTTTTTAAGAACTTTGGTAAAAAAAGGGGCGTCTATCGGAGCAAATGCAACTATTTTACCTGGTATTATAATAGGAGAAAATGCGATGATTGGGGCAGGGAGCGTCGTGTTGAAAGATATTCCTCCTGACACAGTCTGGGCAGGTAATCCTGCAAGACAAATTAAAACTTTAGAAAAGTGAAAATACCATTTTTATCTTTTGAAGAAACAAACAGAAAAATAAAATCGGAAATACTTACTTCGTTTGAAGAGTTTTTTGATAAATCATGGTATATACTTGGAGACTCCGTAAAAAAGTTTGAAAAAGAGTATGCAACTTTTAATAATGTTGAATATGCCATTGGTATAAGTAATGGCCTTGATGCATTGCATGTAGCACTCAAAACTTTGGACATTGGTTCAGGAGATGAAGTAATTATTCCTTCAAATACCTTCATTGCCAGTGCACTTGCTGTATCTTATACCGGTGCGAAGCCCGTATTGGTGGAGCCGGATAGAAAAACTTATAATATCGATCCGGGAAAAATAGAATCTGCTATCACTTTTAAAACAAAAGCCATTATGCCGGTTCATTTATACGGTCAGGCTTGCGAAATGGATGCAATTATGGCAATTGCACAAAAACACAATCTGTATATTGTAGAAGATAATGCGCAGTCGCAGGGAGCCACTTTTAATGGGAGGATGACAGGTAGTTTTGGAGACATCAATGGAACAAGCTTCTACCCCGGAAAAAACCTGGGTGCATTAGGAGATGCCGGTGCGTTAACTACGAATAATTCAAAACTGGCGCAGAAAGCGAATGCTTTTAGAAATTACGGTTCTACAAAAAAGTATTATAATGAAGTTATCGGCTTTAATATGCGGTTGGATGAATGCCAGGCTGCTTTTCTGTCAATAAAGCTTCAATATTTAAAAAACTGGACAGAAGAGCGAAAACAAATTGCTGCCTGGTATGACGAGGCCTTATGTGGAAATCAAGAATTGATACTGCCGGCCACAGCGAAAAACGCAACTCATGCATACCATCTTTATGTGATTCGTACTAAAAGGCGCAACGAATTACAAAAACATTTGTCGAGCAACGGCATCGGTACTTTAATTCATTACCCGGTTCCAATTCATCTGCAGGAAGCGTACAGAAATTTGGATTATAAGAAAGGGGATTTTCCAATAGCGGAAGAGATAGCCAATTCCTGTTTAAGCCTGCCAATGTGGCCAGGCATAACAAAGAGTATGGTAGAAGAAGTGGCTCAGATCATCAATAAGTTTAAATAGTAAAAAAGATACCTCATATTCTGCATTACTTTTCAAATATGAAAGATCAATCTGAGAGATTTAAAAGCATGCCTGAAAAGCCACTTGTCACAATAACTGCAATTTGCCATAATCATGCTCCTTATGTAATTGAAACTTTAGAAAGCATCCGTAATCAAACATATAAGAACATTGAATTAATTATAATAAATAATTTAAAAGATAACTGCAGGCAAATAATCGAAGACTGGATCACAACAAATGGTATTAAATGCAGATTTATTCAGAATGAACAGCCTCTTACTATTAGCCAAAATTTTAATTTAGCTTTATCATTTACCAATGGGAAATATTTTCAGACGATATCCTGTGATGATATTCTAATGACTTCAAAAATTGAAAAGCAAGTGAATTTTTTTGAAGCTTTAGATAATAATTATGCTGTTGTTTACGGAGATGAACTGAGGATAAATGAGTATGGAGACAGAATTGGAGAGGAAACATTGTTCCAGGAAAGACTGCGCAAGTATAATTTGGCCACTCTGGCAAAAGGAAATCTGATCTCTTTTTTCTCTGAAGTTGCATTTCTATCTGCTCCATCTCTTCTGTATAAAACTGAAATCCTGAGGAAAATGAATGGGTTCGATGAAGATTTTTTTATTGAAGATTGGCCTTTATTCCTAAAATTATCAAAGCACGGTTACTATTTTGATTACATCGATGAAGTTGTTGTAAAATATAGAATCTTATCATCATCCTTATCTCATTCCCGAAATTGGCATTATCACTTGGAACATTTAAGGATCTATTATAAGTATAAGGATGTTTTAATAAAAAATTCCAGAACCTCATTTAAGATCAGATTTTATTTAATTGATGTAGGAAGGCATTCCTTCAAATATTTTATTCAATATTATTTCAGATTGTTTACATTAATTCCGAAAGATGCGCGATCTCACTTAAAGTACTTAAACGCCTTATTTAAATTAAAGTGAAAATACTTGTTCTTTCTCATCAATCTAATAAAAGCGGAGCCCCTAGATTATTATTAAATATTTTCCCGAAACTGAATAAAGAAGAAAATGTTGAAGTACTTTTTGTACTTAATAAATACCAGGAATCGGCGAAAGAATTTATCGAAAAATTCAATACTGAATATTTTTATATAGATAAATATAAATTTGCAAGAAAAATATTCCTTCGCCTCAGTTTATACAACAGCACAAAATTGTGGTGGTTTAAAAGAATATTGAAAAACTTTAATCCTGATTTAGTTTATATCAATACAACAGGTTATAATTTATTGGCGGAATATGTTTCTAAGAAAGGATTTAATTATTTGGTACATGTTCATGAGACTGATGATACAATTACAAAACATCCGAATACGGCATATTTGGAGGCATTAATGAAGTCAGCAAGCCTGATTATTGGATGCTCAGGGTATGTATCAAAATTTATTCAGGGCAAGTTCAATGTTTACAATGTAAAAACGATCTATGAAAATATAGATATTCATAGATTTAGTTACAAGACTGATTCGTCTTTTCGCCAATTATATAATTTTTCTTCCTCAGACGTGCTTGTAGGAGTAGCCGGAGCGCCTCAGTTTCGAAAAGGAACTGACTTATTTATCAAGGCTGCCATTCTTTTTAATCAAAGGCATCCGGATAATAATTTTAAATTTATTTGGGTAGGTGGTACCACACATACTAATAAAAACGAATACTATAAATTCTGTATGCTATTAATAGAGAAATCAGGGTTTAACAATATTCAATTAATAGATCAAATTGATGATATTCAGAATCTTTACAGCGCTTTGGATCTATTTGTAATTCCTTCCAGAGAAGACCCTTTTCCCTTAGCAATGTTAGAAGCAATGTATTTTAAAGTTCCGGTAATAGGATCAAGTGCCAGCGGAATTCCTGAAGCATTATCTGATAAATGCGGGATTGTTTTTGATTCTGGTAATGAGCAATCATTGTCTGATGTCTTTGAAAGATTTTTAGAAGATAAAAGAGAGTTTATCAAATATTCCCAAAATGCTTATAATAAGTTTGTGGAAAGTTATTCTACCGAAGCAGTATACCCGGACTTTAAGAAGACGATTTTAAAACTGAGGCAGAATTAAGCTAATTAAATGTAAGTTTACCATATAATAAAAGCAACGTAATAGAATTATGACTATTGGTTTTGTAGTTTCTTTTTTTGATTTTCGAAATGATGTAAGAAAAATGATTCAAATACTTTCATATGAAAATAAAGTAGTAGTATTTTACAAACCTGCTGATGAAGAAAAGGTGTTGAACTATAAAATGCCTAAAGTTGAATACAGGCCGATATTAGAAAGGAATCGAAGAATAAGGAATGTGCTTGCCGAACAGTTTTTCCTTTATTTTAAAAAATTGCCGAAGAGTCGCAATAATTATTTTTTAATGGAATTGTTCAAAATTTCCAATTTACAAAATCGACATACAAAAAGAAAGGGAAAATTCATTTTAAAGATGCAATATATTCTGCCCAGACTTGTTCACTATGATCAATTATTAAACTGGCTCCAACCCTTATGTAAGACAGAAATCAAGGATATCGACCGATTTATTTTATTTACTGAAATTGCAGATGATTATTTTCTATCACGGCTAATTAGAGAGAAAAAAGATATTGTTACTTATGTTTATAGTTGGGATCATCCTTGTAAACATACGAGGTTTTCAAAGCAAGTAAAATATTTGTGTTGGTCAGAAGGAATAAAGAATGATATTGTTGAATTGCAGGGAATTGATGCGGATCGTATTAAAATTAAAGGTGCCAGCCAATTTGGATATATCAATGAATTTCTGACAAAAAAACAAGTATCGTTTCAAAGAACTTATCCCTTTGAATATGTTTATTTTGGATGTGCGATAGGGATTAAAGAATTGGTGCCGAATGAAATAAAAGTTATAAGGCAATTGGCAGAAGCAAGTTTTAAGATAGATACCGACCTTAAGTTTGTAATACGTCCATATCCTAATCTAGAACAATGGAATCTTTATGAAGAGCTAAGAAAATTACCTAATGTAATTTTGGATGACTCATTCAGAAATAAAGATTTGTCTATTAATGATGCTGATATTTATTCGAAATTAGAAAAGATTCAAAACTCAAAAGCATTTCTGCATTTAGGCACCACATTGGGCATCGAAGCTTGTTTCACCAATAAACCAAGTTTTATTGTAGATTTTGGTTTTGAAAATAAAAAAGGATTGTCACTCTATGCATTTATCCATCAATATCAAAATGAAAAATATTTATTAAGTGCTTCGAAGAAGAACACATTTAAAAGTTTGGAAGAATATAGACACTTCCTTGTTTCTGATAATCAAGAGGAATATTTATCAATCAATGATATCGTAAAAAAAGAATTTCCAGTAAAATCGTTTACGGAATTTAGTAGAAGTCTCATTTCCTGATACCATTTTTTAATCTGGCTTTATTTGTGTTTGTTGTCATTCAAAATTATCTTTTTCTCGAATGGATTGAAAGGGGTGCAGTAATTACCTTCTCTGCCTTGGTTCATAAGGATGTACAACCTATTGTCGGTGGCCTTCCTGCGAAGATAGTTGGCACAAGAAAAAGTCTTTTGAATTATAAATTACATTACAAACCCTGGTTTAAATAATATTTGGAAAAGCAAATCCGTATTTCCTGCCTTCCTGTTGCGGGCATTCAAAATCCTTATCAATTCTTAATGATAAAAGGACTTCAATCAGATCCGCGCTTAATTGTTAAAAGCGGAATTGATGATCGGTTTTTAGGAATTATCAAAACAGCCATTGTACAAAAGCCGGATTATATTCACTTTGATTGGGAAACGTCCTACTATTATCGACGAAGTTTGTGGATGACTATTGTGAATATTCCTTTTTTCATTTTACAAGTTCTTATTGTAAAGTATGTGTTAAATTGCCAGTTAGTATGGACATCTCATAATATTATTCCTCATGATTCCAAATACATTAGAATTCATAGGTATTGTAGAAGATTTTTTGCAAGAAGGATGAAATGGATTCGTCTTTTTTCAGAGGCGAGTTTGCCGGCCGCTGTTAAGGAGTTGAGGTGTGACAAAAATAAATTTAAAATAATTGCCGAAGGGTCTTATGTTGGGTATTATCCTAACAATGTCAGGCGCAGCGAAGCGCGGAGATTTTTGAATATTGCAGATGATAAGACGGTTTTATTATACACCGGATTTATAAAACCATATAAGGGAATTGACAATCTTATTGAATGTTTTAAAAAATCCTTTCAGGAGAATACTATTTTAATAATCGCGGGAAAAGTAATGAATTCCGACTATTTTGAAAAAATAAAAAACTCCATCAATGAGAACATGATACTTATTGACAGGTTTATAGAAAATGATGAGTTGCAATATTTTTTTAACGCTGCGGATGTGATTACACTGCCTTTTAAAAAAATAGAAAATTCCGGTTCTGTTATTCTGGCAATGAGTTTTAAAAAGGCAGTAATAGCGCCTGCAATGGGAGTAGTGAAAGAAAGGCTGATTAAGCAACAAGAATTATTATACACAGAGTCATTGGAGCAATCTTTTGAAAATTTGAAAAGAAAAACCTCAGCAGAATTAAAAAAAATTGGAGAAGGCAATTACGATACATTGTTAAAGTATAGTTGGACGGATTTTGCAAAAGCATTTTAAATAATAAAGAGAATATCTTCTGCTTAAATGATATTAAAAAGATTATCTCTGCCACTCGTCGCATTTCACAATGCGGAACAAATTAACAGCAATCAGGGAGTGACCTAACTTAATTGGTATGAAGATATTAGTGTGTACAACATCCTTTCAAAAAATCACAAACGGTCCTACAAAATTTGCTAACTTTTTATATCAAAAATGTCAAGCTTCAAGTGATCTGGAAGTTCATGTTCTTACTGAAGATATACCCAAGGAGGGAATCCGATTATATAAGTGTCACATTGGCTTTTTAAAAAAGATACTTCCCGTTGCACCAGTTTATCGAATGATCAAGTATTATGCTAAATCAGAAGATTTAAATAGCATTTATAATTTTGACTATATCATTTATAATAATGCAATTTACGGTTTGATCCATGCTTTTTTTAAGAACAATGTGGTAGGAATGATCAATGATTATAATAATCAAAAAAATATTTCATCCGGCTTTGTTTTTAGTTATAGTTTTTTAAAAAAATCTATTTTTAAATATTTTGAAAAGAAAGCGATAAAGCATTCCCATTTAATTCTTACCAATTCTGAGTTTCTTACGAAAGAATTAAAGTGTCACTATCCTAAGTATACCCGAAAAATTAAACGCTTATATAAAGGAATCGAACTTAAAGAAAATTTACGAAAAAATAACTACCATTGGCGTGTTGAAGATGTAAATAGTATAAAAATCCTTTTTGTAAAGAATGATTTCATTACTGGGGGGTTAAGGATATTAGCCAAGAGTCTCGCTTTTATCAATTTACACTTTACTGTAACTATTGCAGGTCCGGATCTAAAATTTGAAGAAGAGATTAAATCATATTTCCAGTCTCCAAACATTGAATTGAATTTTATAGGAAGACAATCGCAAAAGCAGGTTTTTAATCATATGGCCACGCAACATATCTTTTGCGTTCCTTCCTTACAAGAAGCTTTAGGGGTAGCCAACCTTGAGGCCTTGAATATTGGGATACCGGTAGTTTCAACTGATGCAGGCGGAATACCCGAGGCACTTGGTTACGGTAGTTGTGGATTTTTATGCAAAGTAGCAGATGCAGTTTCATTGTCAGATGCGTTACAAGCTTGTATTTATAATTTTGAAGAAAGAAACAGAAAAGTTTTAAATGGTTTCAAACATGTAAAAAAATTTAAAGCAGAATTTATAATCAATAACTTAAACAGTATTTTAAATGAAAGAGTATAAGTTTAGGAAGATTATTCTGCATGATCCAATTCTTTTAATTTTCTTTCTCTTTTTGTTTATAAATTTTGCGTCCTATCTTACTGCAACGTTATTTGGTGTTACGCTTGTTCCTCTTCGCATTGCTTTCTTGACGATTCTTATGTTATTATTAGTTAAAGCTGTGCTGCAATTTCAGACAATTGATAAAATCAAAAATAAATATCTATTTCTTTTTCTTTTTTTTTATACTATTTCTTTTATTGTAAACTTAAATGATAGTGATCCATTTTTTTTCTTTTCAGTTTTTTTTAGCCTCATTACTTTTTCGCTATTCATAGAATATTTAGACATTCATTATTCCATTGTAGGAAAACTGATCCTTCTTGATATTATTTTTTATTCTCTTCTTATATTTCCAATTCTTTTGATTCTAAACCCATGGTATATTAGTCTAAATCTTTATGGAAGTAATGCCATTGAAAGTATTGGTTTAAAATCACGGTATTTAGGATGGTCATGTGCAATCATTTATGGCATATTATTGTTCAAAATCAAAAAGCGAAACGCCCATTGGCCAAATAAAGTTTTAATTTTTGTTTTATTTTTCTTTGTTATCATCTCTGGAAGCAGATCTTCCTTGTTAAGTATCTTATTAGTAACTCTATTTTATTTCATGCAACAAAGGAATAAGATAAAGTACATTATCATTATTTTATTAACGGTTGGATTTTCCGGTATTTTATTTTCGAGCCAAATTGGTTCTTATTATAAAAAAGTATCATTTCTGCAAAGACAAGAAAAGAAAGAAATTGGTTTATCAGATGAATCGTATAGAGGTGATATTCTTATTGATGCTCTTACTATGAGTTGGGAGAATCTTAATGGCTTCATTTTTGGATTTGGTCCCGGCGAGTTTAAGGAGACGTTATCTAAATATTATGTAAAGTATCGTTATAATGAGTTAAGTTCTCACAATACATATTTGGAAGTTTTTATTACATCAGGAGTTCTTTCGTTCATTTCTTTCTTTTTTCTTTATGTTGTATTTCCTTTAAAAAGTTTTTATTTCAAAAAAAAGGAGCTATTATATGTCTTTATGCCGGTTGTTTTGATTGCTGCAACCGAAGATAACTTCGGTTTGGGACAATTTTTATTTGTAATTTTTTCTTTGCTCGCTTTTTATTCTTATAAAATATGAAAATTTGTATTCTACTGCCTTATGCTAACCCTCATACAACAGGTTGGATAGACGAATTTGTTTTATATACACATCATGAAGTAGTAATTGGAGTTGTAAGTAGTGTGAAAAAATACAGAACGAATCATTTTGAAGAAGCGGATAATAAAAATTATTTGTATTTTTTTAAGGATGAAAAAAATAAAAAATCATTTTATGCTGAATTAGCTAACAGCGAATGCTTAGTTACATTAGGAATATTTGAATCTTGGTTTATTAAAGCTGTTTTTCACATGGCAAAAGTAAATAGAATATACGTACTTAGTGAGCCATTGAGACCGATGCATAAAAAGTTATTTCGAAAATTATATGTTTCGCTGCTAACGGTTATTAAGCGTAGCTCCAGCTTTGCTTTCCTGTGTATGGGAGGCGCTATTGTTAAAGAACAATATTCTTCTTTTGGATTCGAGAAATCTGATTATTATCAATTTGGGCATTTTCCGGTACTAAGCCTGGCAAAAAAAGTGTACTTTAAATTTAACACTTTAAAATTTATATTCGTCGGTAAACTGATAGAAAGAAAAGGCATAGATATTTTAATTTTGTTAATAAAATATCTACAAAAAAAATATGCAGACTGGCAATTTCTTATTGTAGGTCAAGGTGATTTAAAAAATGAACTCTTCAAAAATGTGTCTGGAGAAAAAAGAATCCAATACGTTGAAAATATTAGTGATGCAACTATAATGAAAGATAAGTTTAATGAGAGCCATATCTTATTCCTTCCAAGTTATTTTGATGGATGGGGTGCAGTAGTAAATGAGGCTTTAAGCAGTTGTTGTTCCCTTCTGTTAAGTCAAAATGTTTATGCAGGAGTACCGTTATTAATAAATGAACAAAACGGATTTAGCTTTAATCCATATCATCTAAATGAATTGTATAAATGTGTAGATAAATATTTCAATAATCCTGGCATCCTAGCTAATCATTTCTTAAAATCGCAGGAGATATTTTCAGAATGGAACCATCAGAATGCTGCATATTCTTTTAATAATTTAATAGACGGAAAAAGTAATCCTCAAAATCAAAGTTTGCTAAAACAACTTTAGAATTCAATACGAGGATATTATAATCAATGAAGCAAATCATTCAATCCTTTAAAACAGGAGAAACCATATTAGAAGATATTCCAACCCCGCAGGTAAGCAGGGGCTGCGTTTTAATACAAACCACCAGGAGCTTAGTTTCATTGGGTACTGAAAGAATGCTGGTAGAATTTGGGAAGAGCAACCTGCTTCAAAAAGCAAGACGGCAACCAGATAGAGTGAAGCAGGTGTTAGAAAAAATCAAATCAGAAGGTTTAGTACCGACTCTTGAGGCGGTTTTTAATAAATTAGGGCAACCCTTACCATTAGGGTATTGCAATGTGGGCAAAGTGATAGGAGTAGGTGAAGGTGTGATTGACTTCCAAATCGGAGACAGGGTTGCTTCTAACGGGCAGCATGCAGAATATGTAAATGTTCCTCAAAACCTGGTTGTTCATATTCCTCAAAACGTTACAGATGATGAAGCGGCTTTTACAGTCATCGGTTCTATTGGCCTACAGGGAATCCGGCTTTGCCAACCGACTATGGGTGAAACGATAGTGGTGATTGGGCTTGGATTAATCGGATTATTGACCGCTGAATTATTAATTGTCAATGGCTGCCGGGTTATTGGTGTTGACATTGATTCACACAAAATTGATATAGCAAGGGCAAAAAAAGTTGTGGGGATAAATCCAGTAGAAGGAACCGATGCCGTCAAATTTGTAAATGATTTTACCAATGGAAACGGAGCAGATGGGGTTATCATTACCGCTTCTGCAAAAGGGAATGACATTATATCACAGGCGGCACAAATGAGCCGAAAAAGAGGCCGCATCGTTTTGGTCGGCGTGATAGGATTGCATATCAGCCGTGCGGAATTTTATGAAAAGGAACTGACTTTCCAGGTTTCCTGTTCCTACGGGCCTGGAAGATACGATGAGAACTATGAACAAAAGGGCCAGGATTATCCATTGCCTTTTGTAAGGTGGACTGAAAAAAGGAATTTTGAAACCATATTGCAGTGTATTTCAACCGGAAAATTAGAGGTAAAATCTTTGATCACCGAGTTAGTTCCTTTGACTGATTTTAAAAAAATCTATAACCACATCGGTAATAAAAGTTCTGTCGCTTCTATCTTACAGTATCCTGAAGAGTCGGATAGCAGTTCTTTGATCCTGGTTTCATCAGCCTCTTTTCAAAATAGTAAAGGAGGTCTTGGTATTATTGGCGCTGGAAATTTTACAGCAATGACGATGCTTCCGGCATTGAAAAAAGTAAAAGCTTCATTAGTGTCTATTGCAAGTGCCAGAGGTGTTTCGGGAACTTCATTGGCCAGGAAATATTCGATTGCAAAAAGCACTACTGATTATAAACAAGTCATCTGTGATCCGGATGTTTCTCTTGTTATGATTACTACGAGACATCATTTACACGCAAAAATGGTGGTGGAAAGCCTGCAAAATAAAAAACACGTTTTTGTAGAGAAGCCTTTAGCCTTAAATATAGAAGAATTAAACGACATTATACTCTCGTATGATGGAAGCTTAACCCTCACAGTCGGGTTTAATCGTCGCTTTTCTCCTCATATTCAAAAAATGAAACAACTGCTCGGCGAAGCACCCATGAATGTAATAGCAACTATGAATGCGGGCAACATCCCTGCAAACGTTTGGGTTCATGACATGAAAGTTGGAGGAGGAAGAATTATTGGAGAAGCCTGTCATTATATTGATCTAATTAGCTTTTTGACAGGAAGTAAAGTTAAAGCGGTTTGTATGAATGCAATGGGAACCAATCCAGCAGAAAATACCGACAGCGCCAGTATTTTTTTAAAATATTTTAATGGAAGCACCGGTGTGATCAATTATTTTTCAAACGGATCAAAATCTTATTCAAAAGAAAGAGTAGAGGTTTATTCCCAGGAGAGAACTTTAGTGATGGACAACTTCAGGGAAACAAGAGGTTATGGCTTTAAAGGTTTTACAAAACTAAAAACAAAGCTTGATAAAGGGCATGGTGAACAGTTTAAATTATTAGTTGAAAGAATAAAAAATGGTGGTAACTCATTAATTCCTTTTGATGAATTAGTAAATACCAGCAAGGCAAGTTTTGCTGCTCTTGAGAGTTTGAAAGAACTCTCCTGGGTTGTTATTAAATAAACCGCCTTTTATTTCTTATTCAGATAAAAAACATTACCATAAAATTTGGTTAAAATCAAAATTAAATCTACTTTCGATTTGATTTAGGTCGCTAATCCTAACTACGGAGAAAATATTATCCCTAATACAGGCATTTAGATATAAATTAAACGTACCATAAAATATACTCACATGAAGCAACTACTACCTTTTTTAAAATTTCAATTAATTGGAATTATTTTATTATTATTTTCGGCGATGGAAACCGATGCGCAAAATATTTGTGTTTCAGGTAACTCCGTTACTCCAGCTAATACCCAAAACATATGCGTCGGGAGTTCCAGTACTCCACTTGTTGCATCAATTACCACAACTGGTAGTGGCACTGCTGGAAATATCACTTATAACTGGTATAGCAATACCACTAATAGTACAAGCGGTGGAACACTTGTTCAAACAAGCAGTACCAATACGAGCACCACTACTAATAGTTTTACCCCTCCATCAACCGTTAGCGGTACATTATGGTATTATGCAGTAGTTACCAATGGTGGCGGAAGTTGTTCTGGTACGAGTTATACTTCATCAGCGGTTCAAGTTAACATAAGCAAACTACCGCAGGTATTTACAGTTTCCGGCGGAGGTGCACGGTGCAGTAACGGATCTTCAGTAGGGGTGTATCTTAGTGGTAGTGAAACGGATGTAAATTATCAATTAATGAGGGATGGTAATCCCGTTGGAAGCCCACGCAAAGGAACAGGTCACGCTATGACTTCACTTGTTTCTTCTGCAGGTACCTATACTATACAGGCAACAAGAATATCGGGTAGTTGTACAACTGCAATGGCAGGGAGTGCAACCGTTACAATAAATTCTTCCCCATCTTTAACTTATACAAAAACAGATGTGAGTTGTAATGGTGGAGATGGGACCGTTACGATTACAGGTACTGGAGGAACACCGGGATATACATTTAGTATTGATGGAGGAAGTTTCTCAACTTCTAATACTTTTTCCGGTCTTACTTCAGGAACTCACGCTATCGCAGTTCAGGATGCGAATTCCTGTTCCGCCACAAGCACTGTCAGTATTCAAAATGCAGCTCCTGTAACAGTAAATATAGTTAGTGTGAATCCGGGAGATTGTAGCGGTACTTCAGGATCAATCACAGCAAGCATGGTTGGGGGAGTAAACGATGGAGTTACTCCTATACAATATAAACTTGACGGCGATGTTGTTAGGCCCTATCAATCAAGCAACGTATTTGGCGGCTTAGCCAAAGGAAATTATACGGTTACGATAAAGGATTCCAAAGGTTGTACAGGGGTAAGTTCTACTGTCAGTCTTACCCAAGTGGCTGGAACAGCTCCAACAGTATTTAATGTCACAGGGGGCGGGACCCGTTGTAGCAGTAGCACTGGTTTATCAATCAATTTAAGCGGCTCAGAAACAGGAGTAAGCTATCAATTATCTAAGAATGGCTTACCTGTTGGAAGCAGTATTTCAGGTACGGGTAACCCGATCGGTTTTGTTGTAAGTGATTCCGGCGCCTATAATATTGTTGGAACTAATACTACTGCAGGATGTAATAATGTTATGAATGGAACTGCAACAGTAATAGTAAACGCGTCTCCAAATAATTACACTGTGTCAGGAGGCGGTACCCGTTGTAGCAATAGTGCCGGAAGCTTTTCAGCTAAGGTGTACTTAAGTAATTCAGAAAGTGGGGTGAATTACCAATTGCTAAGGGATGGATTAGCTGTCGGATCAGTTCGTTCAGGAACAGGTATAGGCTTAAGTTATTTGGTGTCAACCGCTGGTACTTATACGATACAAGCAACGAATGCTTCCTCAAGTTGTATAACAACAATGTCGGGAAGTGCAATTGTTGCTGCTAACGTTAATCCTCCAATTACAGCTTCTTATACCAAATATTACGCGAGCAGTTGTGTCGGAGGGGATGGTACTATAACTGTAACCGCTAATGGTGGAACACCAAGCTACCTTTACAGCATTGATAATAAAACTTTTAGCAGCAATAATAACTTTACAGGACTTGCTGCCGGGGAGCACAAAATTATAATCATTGATGCTAACAACTGCACATTTACTTATGATTCGATTACTGTTCTAACAGCACCACCAATAACGCCAACTGCAACCACAATAAGTTCCGGTAGTTGTACCGGCAATGATGGGACAGTAATTGCTCATTATTTTGGTGGAGTTGTTGATAGTATTACCCCTTTACAGTATAAGCTGGATGGGGATGTTACAAGACCTTTCCAATTTAGTAATCAATTCGATGGATTACCAGCAGGAAATTATACCGTTACTGAGAAAGATTCAAAAGGTTGTACCGGTGTAAGCTCCGTTGTTACTATCACCCAAGCTTCTCCACTTACTTTAGTATCTTCCGGTAGTCATCAAACCAATGTAAGCAGTTGCGGTAACGGAACAGATGGAAATATTGTAATTACTGTAACAGGTGGTGTACTACCCTTTACAACCACTATTAATGGGGTTGAATCTACCACTGATAAGAGAGTTTTTGGATTTGGAAATTTAGCACCGGGAGCATATACTGTGGTCATTAAAGATTTCAGAGGGTGTACTCTTTCATTAAATTACACTATTAACCAAGCTTCCGCTCCTGTTGCTATTGTAGCTTACAGAGGGGATGAAACATGTATTGGTGCTAACAATGGCTACATAAGCCTTTCTCCCACTAATATAGGCGGGATACCCCCTCAGTACCACTATAGTAAAGATGGTGGAACTACCTATCAAACCAGCTATAGTTTTACTAACCTTGCACCTGGGACCTACAGCATGGTAGTGAAAGATTCAAAAGGTTGTACCAGCGCTCCAGTTTCAGTTACCATACAAGCGGCTACCAAAAGTTGCAGGGTTGGTACCTCGAACTCATTAAGAACTGCTTCTCCTGAAGAAAACTTAACTTCTAAAGCAATTCTAAATTCTACTTTAAAGATTAGAGCATATCCAAGCCCATCCTCATCCGAATTTACTTTGGATATTGCTGGAAATAATAAGGATAAAGTTTCTATAATTGTTACCGACCTATTAGGTAGAAGATACCAACAGTTGGAAGGCATGGCGAACCAGCAATTTAAGCTTGGAAGAAAACTGAACCCTGGCGTTTATATAGTTCAGGTGTCACAGGGAGATAAAGTCGAAACTATTAAAATTGTTAAAGAGTAAAAATAAAATGATTTATTAAGATTTAAGACCATCCTGAGGATGGTCTTTTTTTTACCTGTTTTCATAAAACTTTACAATTATTTATTGTTTTACTTTCCTCTTATTTAAATTAGATTAACAGCGATTAATTTTGTTCTAACAAATGATCTCTAATGAGAAATACCTTTAGACTATCGTGTTTTGCTCTTATCTTGTTTGTACTTTTTTCTTCATTTACAAAAAATAAGATCGTTTTATCCTCCAACAATACCATTATTGTCGTTACCAAAAATTATCCAATTGGAGTAAGATATTTATATAAATGGCTGAATAAAATATATGAAACAGAATTAGTTTCGAATAAAAATTTTTCAGTATTAAGAGAGTATAGTGAATTGAGGAGCGATAAGGATACTTCCGGAAAAATTGTTTTGTCCATTGGCGATAATCATTTCAATAGTAATGAAAACATTCAAAATCTGCCGCCTTATTCGTTCATGATAAAAAGAAAAGGCAATCTTATTGTTATTAAAGGAACTGATGATACTGGTACCAACCTGGGAATTGCTTATTTCCTGAATCATTACTGCGGTGTAAGATTTTATATGCCTGGAGACTTATTTACAAGCTTACCCGAAACCCATTCCATTTCGGTGCCTACTGAAATTGATATCAAAAAAAGTGCATTTACGGAATATGTTTCTTCTACCGGCTTTTCCGGCAAAGCTGACAGTGTAAAAAATGACGTCACCCAATGGGATAGTTTCTGGGCTTTGATGAATGGTTTGAACAGAAAAAAGTGGGGATCGCATCAGCATACTCTGAGCTCACTTTTTTTTGATGGCTCCCTTATGCGGACCTATCCTGAAATTTATCCTATGATCAATGGCAAAAGATATTTTCCAACTTCTGCCAATGACCAAAATTTTGAACCTGATTTTGCGTCACCACTACTTGTAAATGCGTCATTAGAAGCTGCTGTTAACTATTTTAAGGCCCATCCTGATTTTGATTATATTGCTTTCTCTGTGATGGATCGGGGCGGTTATTCCAAAGAAGGAGAGATGGGCAAATTTCTTAAGAAGTATCCACCGACTGCTGACGGATATGTTCGCGGATATACAGATGCCTATATTCAATTTCTAAATAATTTTGCCAAAAAACTACCGGCATTTTTGGTGAAAAATGGTATTGAAAGAAAAAAGACAATCGTTTATATTTCTTATAGCCAGGTAAGAGACATTCCGAACGAAAAATTAGATGCCAGCATTCTTCCAGTTACGGTATATCATTTGAGTAATTCTATAGCAGATAGTTTTTACTTTACAGGCGGCGCATTGAGTAAATGGGCCAAGGTTACTTCCAATATAGGTAATGACGATTGGGCTGAAGGCAAAGGATTTATTTATCCAAGGATATATAGTCATATGGTTTCGAATTTTGTAAAAGCCATTCAACAATATAAATTCAATTTTGAGTATGCGCATATAGAGGCTTATCCTAATTGGGCCTTAGATGGCCCTAAATATTACGAGATGGCTAAAATTTATTGGAACCCTGGTATAAATGTAGATTCTTTACGCTCACAATTTTGCAGTGATTTATTTGGTAAAGCCTCTAAGCCTATGCATAACTATTTCAACGAAATTGAATCTATAAGTACGTGGCTTAACAATCATTCCGGTACTCCTACTCATATGTTTAATTATATGGGTCAATTAGCTTTGGATGACGCACGAATCCGGATGGTAAAACAAGCGAGGCAATATTTAGATGATGCCGCGCGGGTAAGTGGAATTACAGGGGATGAAAAGAAAAGAATTGATTTTTTTTCAAAGGGATTTAAAATATCGCAATCTTTTTTTTATTTGTATAATTCAAAAACAATTGATAGTAGTTCAGTTAATGAATTAAAGGATTATTTAAAAAATACGGTGGCCGGTAATCCAATGATGTTGAACCTTGCGACAGACAAAAATTTTCTAAAAAATATGGATGCTTTGATTGACCAGATTGTGAAAGCAAAAAAGTGAGGATGATATTTACAGTTAGTTGTTTTCAACCCGATAGCTGTCTTATATGATTGGAAAAATAAAAAATAGTTTGGATCTTTTGCGGAACATGGGCTGGCGGTATATTCAATTTCGTGCTAAACATGAATTATCCAGGAAGGCCGGTTTGCTAAAACGAAAGTTTCCCACTAATCCTGCGTATCAACAGTATATTGCATTAGCAGAATGGAAAAAACATGTGATTCCTTTCTTTTTTGAAAGCAGGGAATGTTTGAGATTTGTGAAGAATCCTGCTTCTGCGCTTGCAGAAAGATTTCGAAAAATAAAGGAAGGTAAGTTTCTTTTTTTCAACAGTCTGGAATTTAATTTAGGGAATGATTATGACTGGGTAACCAATCCGGATAGTAGTTATCAATATGATATCCGAAAGCACTGGACAGAGATCCCGGATTATTCAAAAGAAGCAGGAGATATTAAATACGTTTGGGAAAAATCCAGATTTTCTTATTTATATGATGTTATCAGGTATGACTATCATTTTGAAACCGATTGTTCCCAGTTCGTGTTTTCAGAAATTATTTCCTGGATCAATGCCAACCCAATCAATTGTGGCCCTAATTACCGATGCAGCCAGGAAACCTCCTTACGGGTTCTTAACTGGACGTTTGCGCTCAATTTTTACCGGAATTCCCCATTCCTTACGGAAGAGATCTTTGGCCAAATCCAATTTGCTATTTATTGGCAAATGGATCACGTTTATCGAAATATTGACTTTTCACGAATCGCTGTTCGAAATAACCATGCGATTACTGAAACACTTGCATTGTACTTAATTGGATTATTGTATCCAAAATTTCCCGGTTCGCATGAGTGGAAGGAAAAGGGGAAGAAATGGTTTGAAGAGGAGATTGCTTACCAAATTTATGAAGATGGCACTTTTTTGCAGTTTTCAACGAATTACCACCGAGTAGTAGTTCAATTGCTAACCTGGGCAATTGTTCTAGCGGAGAAAAATGGCGAATCTTTCACAAAATTGGTTTATGAAAGAGCCAGGAGATCGATCCAATTTTTAAGAACCTGTATGGTAGATGAGACTGGTTATTTAACTAACTATGGCGCTAATGACGGCGCTTTATTTTTTAAATTGAATGACGCAGATTACAGGGATTACCGCCCGAGTCTGAATGCTTTGGCGAAATCCCTGGGCATTGACCTTGGCTTTGCGGAAAAAGAGGATGAGTTATGGTATGGATTAGATAGTAAACCAACAAATAGTTGGATTCCTTCTTTTGGCATTCATTCATTTCAGAAAGGCGGTTATTATATTTTGCGAGAGCCGAATACGCTAACATTTATCCGATGTGGCAACCACAAAGACCGTCCTTCACAGGCAGATAACCTTCACCTGGATGTTTGGTATAAAGGCCAGAACATTTTGTGCGACGCGGGAAGTTATCAATACAACACTGATCCAGAGACCTTGAAATATTTTTTTGGTTCTGCTTCTCATAATACGGTAATGATAGAAGATTATGATCAAATGAAAAAGGGAACACGGTTTATCTGGTTTGGATGGACGCAGGTGAAAGCGTCACAATTTTATGAAACAACAGATTCTTACTGCTTTACCGGTTCTATTGTTGCTTTTAAACATTTGCGAAAGGGAATTGTTCATACCAGGCAGGTGATCAAAAAAAAAGATGAGCCTTTATGGTTTATTAAGGATTCTATTATTAATAAACCTGCTGGATTAAGGATGAAACAATTATGGCATTTACCTTTGTCTCATCTACCTATTGAATGGAGCATTAGAGACAAAAGTTCTATAGTTGCGAAACAAAAAAACAGAGGATTTGTTTCCGAACTTTATGGTAAAAAGGAAGCGTGTGAAATGGTCACTTTTACCACAAAAGGAGATCATATTTTTACAGAATTTAAAATAACCGGCTAATGTGATGAAAGCCGGTTTGAGAGTATGCGAATCTTATTAATACACCAGTATTTCCTGGAAGAAGACGATGCGGGGGGATCGCGTTGGAATGAAATGGCGAAAGTGTGGACTGAAGAGGGAAATGAAGTAGTGGTTTTAGCTGGAATGATCCATGCAAATAGTTCTAAAAAAAGACCTGAATATAAAAGAAAATATTTTGTAAAGAAAGCACAGGGAAATATAACCGTTTGGCGTTGCCATGTTTCCGAATCCTATAATAAAAGCTTTACAGGAAGATTGTGGGGCTATTTCTCTTTCATGTTTTCGTCGATGTTTGCCGGCTTGTTTAAAGTAAAAGGAAGTTTTGATGCCATTATTGTTACTTCACCACCCTTATTTTTGGGTGCAAGCGGGTACATTATTTCCCGAATCAAAAGAATTCCTTTTGTTTTTGAGGTTCGTGATCTTTGGCCAGAATCGGCGATTGATACAGGAGTTTTGACCTATAAAGGGGTTATTAAAATCGCTTATTGGTTTGAAAAGTTTATTTATAGAAAGGCACGTCTGATCAATGTGCTTACGCCTGCTTTTTATAAAACGCTAAAGGAGGTAAAAAAAGTGCCGGAAGAAAAACTGATCTTAATTCCGAATGCTTCCGATTTTAGTTTGAGCGAAGAATTATTAGTGAATTTCGATCGGGAGTCTTTTCGAAAAGAAATGGGCCTTGATGGCCGTTTTGTGATTACTTATGTTGGTGCACATGGAGTTGCGAACCACCTGCAACAGATTCTTTATGCAGGAAAAAAGCTGGAGGATACCAAAGTTCTTTTCTTATTGATTGGCCATGGGATGGAGAAGGAAAGATTGCAAAAAATGGCTATGGAAATGGAGATAAAGAATGTGAAATTTGTTGATCCTGTTCCTAAGAAAGAAGTTTTTAAATATATCCTCGCATCTGAGATGGGCGCATCGGTATTAAAAAAGGTAGACACTTTTAAGACAGTGTATTCGAATAAATCATTTGATTATATGAGTTGTAAAACACCCATCCTGATGGCAATTGATGGTGTGTCGCGTGAACTGGTAGAAGAAGCCCAATGTGGTATTTATGTGGAACCTGAAAACATTGATGAATATGATAAAAATATCAGGATGTACTTATCGGATCCTGAGCGGGTAATCGAAGAGGGGAATAACGGTTATGAATATGCGAAAAAGAATTTCGACAGGAGTATATTGGCTAAAAAATACCTGGAGGCTATAGAAGGATCAATAAGAGAGTAAGTAGTAGTTTTGTCAATTTGAGATAAGAATGTTGTATAAAGTATTTTTTAAAAGGTTTATAGATCTGATTGTATCGGTAGCCGGTTTCATTATTCTAATACCGGTTTTTTTTGTTGTATTTGTTGTTTTGCTGATTGCTAATAAGGGAAAAGTTTTTTTTCTTCAATCGCGTCCAGGGCTTCATGCAAAAATTTTTAAAGTCATCAAATTCAAAACCATGAATGACCAAAAAGATACAAATGGAAACCTGTTACCTGATGCGAAAAGATTAACTGCTGCGGGGAGATTGATCCGCAAAACATCGCTGGATGAAATTCCCCAATTGCTGAATGTGATCAAAGGCGATATGAGTTTAATCGGGCCCCGACCTTTGCTTAAAGAATATCTGGCTTTATACAACGAGTCGCAATTAAAACGGCATAATGTTAAGCCTGGCATTACAGGATTGGCGCAGATAAATGGCAGAAATGCAATCAGTTGGCGGGAAAAATTTGAATATGATATTTGGTATGTAGATCATCTGTCCTTTTTATTGGATCTAAAAATATTTTTTTTGACTTTAAGAAAGGTTTTTAAATCCGAGGGCATTTCTTCTGCCAATTCAGCTACTATGGAAAGGTTTACAGGGAATTAATGTTTCTGTAATATTGCAAGGGTTTCTTTTAATATAATTATAAATCAAATCGATTGGAAATTGCCAGCGAGGTATAAGGTCTATTTATCATGAATAAAAATTATTGTATTTATGGTGCCAGCGGTCATTCAAAAGTGATTGTTGAAATAATTGAGAAGTCCGGCAATTTTATTAAGGGATTATATGATGATGATCCAGCCAAAAAATCTCTTTTAAATTATAAGGTAGTTAGTGATAAAGGGGTGTTGTCAATTCCAGATGCAGAATGGTTAATAGCAATAGGTAATAACGTTGTGCGCAAAAAAATTGCTACCGAAAATTCTCTTTTGTATGGAATAGCAGTTGATGTAAACTCCCATATTTCCAAAACAACTGAGGTTGGTATTGGTACCGTTGTTATGCCGGGAGTAACTATTAATTCAAGTACTGTAACCGGGAAACATTGCATTATAAATACTAATGCTTCTGTTGATCATGATTGTGTTCTTGGGGACTATGTTCATATTTCCCCTAACGCCACTTTGTGTGGAGGAGTAATCATTGGTGAAGGTACGCATGTGGGTGCCGGCAGTGTGATTATTCCCGGCATTCGTGTGGGCCAATGGGCGACGATAGGAGCTGGCTCAGTAATTATTAAAGATGTTCCGGATCATGTGACTATTGTTGGAAATCCCGGAAGGATCATTTAGAATAGTTGTCGAATAGAAAAAATTAATAAGAAATGAATTCTAAAATATGGCTTTCTTCTCCGCATATGGGAGAAAATGAACAAAAATTTGTGAAGGAAGCTTTTGATACTAATTGGGTAGCTCCTTTAGGGCCCAATGTAAATGGGTTAGAATCTGATCTGGCGTCTTTTTTAAATTCAGAAAGTAAAGTTGCTGCCTTAAGTTCAGGTACCGCAGCGTTGCATCTTTCACTGATTTTATTAGATATTAAGTCAGGAGATGAAGTAATTTGCCAAAGCATGACCTTTTCTGCTTCTGCTAATCCTATTCTTTATCAAAATGCAATCCCTGTTTTTATTGACAGCGAGAAGGATACCTGGAATATGGATCCGGAAGTTCTGGAAGCAACGATTAAAGACAGGATAGCAAAAGGTAAAAAGCCGAAGGCAATTATCCCCGTGCATTTGTATGGCATGCCGGCGAAAATGGAACCAATTATGCAGATCGCTGAAAAATATGAAATCGCGGTTGTCGAGGATGCAGCAGAGGCATTAGGCTCTTCCATTGAGGAAAAAAAATGTGGGACGTTTGGGGATATGGCAATTCTTTCTTTTAATGGGAATAAGATCATTACCACTTCCGGTGGGGGAGCGTTGGTTTCTAAAAATAAGAATTTAATCAGGAAGGCAACTTTTTTGGCAACACAGGCGCGTGATCCGGCGCCTCATTATGAACATTCCCAGATAGGCTATAATTACAGAATGAGTAACATCTGTGCAGGAATTGGCAGGGGGCAAATGGATGTTTTACCTGAAAGGATCCAACAAAGAAGGAAGAATTTTAATTTTTATAAGGAACGTTTAAGTGAGCTGCCGGGAGTTAGTTTTGTGAAGGAGCCGGAAGGATTTTTTAGTAACCGATGGCTTACTACTATTTTAATTGATCCAAAAGAATCAGACAGTATTAGACGTGAGGACGTGCGATTGGCATTGGAAAAGGAGAATATAGAATCGAGGCCATTATGGAAACCCATGCATCTGCAGCCTGTTTTTAAAGGTTATCCTTATTATGGAGGAAAAGTATCAGAAATGCTTTTTGAAAACGGACTGTGTTTGCCTTCGGGGAGTAATTTGACTGTGAATGAATTGAACAGAGTTATAGACTGTATTCATACTGTATTCAATAATTAAATTTGTTAGAATCATTTGCTTTGGGAAACAACTTATCTATCTATCTTAATTTTTCCCGCTAAAAAGAAATAATTTTTTTAGCCTGGTGACCCGAGGATTCAACAGTTAAAGTTATTTAAAATTTTCCGCCCTGGATATTTATCTGTTTTGCAGGGTTTTTTATTTAAAGAATTAGTATATTGTGTATAATTTGTGGGTAAATGAAGTACAAAGAGATTCTCTCTTACAGAGAAAATCTGAAAAGTTTATATTTGCAAAAGTGACTTATTCAGCATTCCTACCTCTTTTATCAAATAGAATATGGTATGCTTCTTGTTTTATTTTTGTGTTTTGATTTAACACTATTTCAATAGTTGAATTAATTTGACTGATTTTATGAGATTATTAATTTAACCTTGATGCGAATAAAAGTTTATGCTTGAAGCTTTTTTTAAAAATAAATACGCTCCCAGGTGGATCATTTTCTGCTGTGATATATTTTTAATGACCATTGCGTTTTTATTTTCATTTTTCCTGGTTCGTCACCTGTTGCTGGATTTGCCAGTAGTAATCAGGTTCCTTCCCTCCATGATTATTAATATCGCTGTTTTTGGAATCTGCGTACTTTTTTTCCCAATCTATAAAGGTATCATTCGGTTTTCCGAAATGAATGACATCATCAGGATTATTAAACTTGCTTCGCTTCAATTCATTTTATGGCTTGCTATTTATTCCCTGGATAATAGTTCTATTGTCACTGGTTATGTTCCCTTACCGTTACTGATCATGAATTTTTTTAGTGTGATCTTTATCCTCGTGGCTTTCCGCCTTTTGGTTAAAGAAATTTATTCGAGGGCTACCCAGTCGAAGTCACTGATCATGGCAAAAGCTTTAATTTATGGTGCCGGGGAAATGGGGCAGGTTACCAAACAAATACTGGAACAGGATATCAAAAACAAAACTATTGTTGAAGGATTTATTGAGGATAGCCCGTCCAAAATTGGAAAAAACCTGGCGGGCTTGCCCATTTATAATGCTTCGGGTTCACGTTTGTCCAATCTGCTGAAGCAAAAGCAGATCACAGAGTTGTACATAGCAATCGACAAATTATCCGTTGAGAAAAAGATGGCCATCTCGGATATCTGTTCTCCCTTAAAAATAAAAATCAACGTCATTCCTCATGCGAATGAATGGCGTGGAGGGCTTTTTGAGAAGAAACAGGTAAAGGAACTGAATATTGAGGACCTGCTGGAAAGGGATGAGATCAGTCTTCCCTATGAAATGCTGCAAAAAACCTACCAGCATACTACCATCCTGGTAACAGGAGCAGCCGGCTCTATTGGTAGCGAAATTTGCCGACAGCTTTCGAAATTTACTTTTAAAAAGCTGGTGCTACTGGATCAGTCTGAATCAGGGTTGTTTGATCTGGAGTTTGAACTGAAAAAAAATAACCAAAGGCAATTGCTGCGTATAGAGGTTGCTTCTATCAGGGATGCTGCCAAACTCAGAAAGGTTTTTTCTACTCATCAACCTGATTTTGTTTTTCATGCTGCTGCCTATAAGCATGTGCCTTTGATGGAAACCTTTACCAGTGAGGCGGTATTGACAAATGTGTTAGGAACCAAGCAGGTAGCAGATCTGGCGATAGAGTACAAAGTGAAGAAGTTTGTAATGGTATCAACCGACAAAGCGGTAAACCCAACGAACGTGATGGGAACGACAAAAAGAGTATCTGAAATTTATATACAATCTTTAAGCGACTTGGAAGATTCTGAAACTGAATTTATTACTACCAGATTTGGGAACGTACTAGGCTCAGCGGGAAGCGTGGTGCGTACTTTTGATAAGCAGATTAAAGCCGGAGGCCCCATTACGATCACCCACCCGGAAATAACCCGTTATTTCATGACAATTCCGGAAGCGTCGAAGTTAGTATTGGAAGCAGGAAAAATTGGAGAGTCAGGTGATATCTTATTGTTTGACATGGGGAAACCTGTAAAGATCATGGATCTTGCGAAAAGGATGATTCAATTGGCTGGTTTGAGACCAACAGATATTGCTATAGTTCAGACAGGATTAAGGCCTGGTGAAAAAATGTACGAGGAACTGTTTAAGGATACTGAGGAATTCGCCGAAACATATCATCCGAGGATATTAAGGGCAAAGAAATCAGCGAATCTGAATATTGATTTTGACATGCTGATGGCAGAGTTGGAAGAGGCGGCTTTGAACCACAATAATGAGATTATTCCTTTTATTTTACGAAAGATGGTTCCGGAATTTAATTCAAACAGTGCGTTTAATAGTTTAGAATTGAAAGAGGTGAGGAATTAGTTTTTAGTTCGTAGTTTTTGTACAATATTTAACTATTTAATTTCGTTATCTGCTGAAAAAATAGCTTTATCTTTCTCAACCTTTTATGAAATAAAAATTTACGCAAGAGTCAAATATTTTTACTGCAAGCTATACAGATACTATATTTGACGTATTTATTTGTTGAGAAGTTAAAACCCCTGAATGAAAAAACACTTCCTCCTGATTTTATTGTATTTCTTTGTAAGCTCCTTACAGGCTCAAAAGAGCCTGAACGTGGATTTCTTTTTGGGAACTTCCAACTATTCAGGAGATTTACAGGAGAAGCGATTTACGTTCAGCCAGGCTCATCTTGCCGGTGGCCTAGGTCTCTCATATGAGATTACCAATCAAATTTCCATCCGCACTGCTTTTAAACTTGGTAAAGTCTCCGCCACAGACAGCAAAGGAAGGAACAGAGTAAGGAATCTTAATTTTTCTTCTATGATCACCGAGGGAGATGTAGATTTGCAGTATTTCTTTTCTCCGCTTGGTACAAATCCTTTTACTCCTTATGGTTTTATTGGCATTGCAGTGTATCATTTTAGTCCCTACACGTTTGATAGTACCGGCCAAAAATACTTTCTAAAGCCTTTGAGCACGGAAGGAGAAGGTTTTATTGCCGGCCGACCAAATTATAGTCTTACGCAACTCTCTATTCCATTCGGAGCAGGTGTTAAGTTATCCTTATCTGATGATATTAATGTAGGTTTGGAAGTCGGGATACGTAAATTGTTTACTGATTATTTAGATGATGTAAGCACTTCTTATGTTGATCCTAATTTGTTGCTTGCGAACCGGGGAGCTAAGGCGGTAGAACTTTCGTATCGGGGGGATGAACTAAAAGGGGGGTCACAAACCTATCCGAGGGTAGGTCAGATCAGGGGAAGTCCTAATTATAAAGACTGGTATTATTTTACCGGTCTTACCCTGTCATTCCGTTTAAATGATTTTTTCAATAATACCAAGCAACATTATAAACAAAGAAAAGTTAAGAAGCATTCGCAGTGGGATTGCCCGGGAAATGTGCTTTAGCCCAGTACTTTTATTTTTATAAATTACTTTATCCGCCTTAATTCCTGGCGGATTTTTTTTATGTCATAGGGTAGGTTCATCAAAGTTTCCCTATTTAAAAGTTGAATAATATTTAACTTTAAATGGATAATTATGAAAAAGACAAGATTTACAGAAACACAAATTGCAAAGGCTAATTCATCAGATGAATGACCACTTCCTACTACAAATCCCGAATCTTTTCCAAATTTTTCCATTGGGATGGAGTTTTTCGTAAGATTGCAGATTATTATGCGCCTTTCCATGACGGTGAGAATCGTTCTTCAAGCGTCTTGCAATGATGTTTTAATTGCTACATTTTAAATGCGCTGGTACTATTTTTGTAAAGTTTATAAAAAGCTATTATGAAAATATTCTTTCTTAGCGTTTGTCTTGTATTCCTTTCTTTACTTTCCAACTCACAAAGCTTCAACTTCAATTTATTTTTAGGTACCTCAAATTATAATGGCGATCTCCAGGACAGGTTTTTTACATTTAAGGAGGCGCACCTTGCAGCCGGTGCCGGCTTTTCGTACAGTTTTTCGAACAGAGTTGCCATAAGAACCAATTTCAAAATAGGTAAGGTATCTGGTGATGATAAAAAGGGAAGTAACAAACTGAGGAATCTTAATTTTACTTCACAAATAACAGAAGGTGATATTGATTTGCAATATTTTCTTACACCCCTCGGTACTCACTCTCTCACCCCTTATATTTTTGCAGGAATAGCGATTTACCATTTTGATCCTTATACATTTGACAGCACCGGACATAAGTATTACTTAAAGCCCCTAAGTACAGAAGGAGAAGGATTTGTATCAGGCAGAAGCCCATACAAACTTACGCAGCCTGCAATTCCTTTTGGAGCCGGAGTAAAATTATGGTTAAGTGATAATATTAATGCAGGCATTGAAATCGGTTTCCGAAAATTATTTACAGATTATCTTGATGATGTTAGTTCTAATTATATTGATCCCACCATATTATTAGCAAACCGAGGTGCTAAAGCTGTAGAACTGTCTTATCGTGGCGATGAGTTGAAGGAAGGTTCTCCTCTTTATCCAACCGGAACACAAAGAGGTAATTCTGTAAAAAAAGATTGGTATTATTTTGCCGGGTTTACTCTTTCGTTTCGATTGTTAAATGGAAATTTGCGTTCAGGCAAAGAGCTGGCATGTCCAAAGAATGTTTTTTAAAGTATTCAGGAATCCGCAGCGTTTCACTTATCCTTTTTCATTCATCGGATCTACCATTCTTACCGGTCTTTCCTGGATCTTTGATGAGAGGGCGGCACCGAGATATTCACGGTTCAATCTTGCAATGTTTTCAACAGAGATTCCTTTAGGACATTCGGCTTCGCAGTTGTAGATGTTGCCGCAATTTCCAAAGCCTTCTTTATCCATTTGGTTTACCATATTCAAGGCTCTTGAAATCCTTTCGGGATCGCCTTGCGGTAATAATGCCAGCTGCGAAACTTTCGCTCCTACAAATAACATTGCAGAACCGTTTGGACAAGCCGCTACACAAGCGCCGCAACCAATACAAGCTGCGGCATCAAAAGCTTCATCAGAATCAGCGCGATCAACAAGAGTTGTGTTGGCATCGGGCGCATTTCCGGCATTTACTGAAACATAACCACCGGCCTGGATGATCCTGTCAAATGCTTTCCGATCCACCATTAAATCTTTGATCACAGGGAAGGCAACAGAGCGCCATGGCTCTACCACAATCGTGTCGCCATCCTTATACGCGCGCATGTGCAACTGGCAAACGGTATTTCTTTGCCAAGGGCCATGAGCACGGCCATCTACATACATACTGCATGCGCCACAAATTCCTTCACGGCAGTCATGATCAAATGCTATCGGATCTTTTCCTTCATTCACCAATCTTTCATTCAGCACGTCAAACATTTCCAGGAATGACATTTCAGAAGAAATGTTTCGTACTTCATACGTTTCGAAAGTGCCTTTTGCCTCAGCGTTTGGTTGTCGCCAAACTTTTAAGGTGAGATTCATGTTGTAGTGTTCCATTGTTATATTGTTGTATTGTTGTATTGTTGTATTGTTGTATTGTTGTATTGTTATATTGTTTCTTTATTGCTGTATTGTTTGTTGTTGTATTGATGTTGTTGTATTGTTTTGCTGATGTGTATTGGTTTGTTTGTGTATTGTTATGTTAATCTGAAGTCTTAAAACTTTAATTTTTCATTTGTATATTTTATTAAATGATTAAGTGCTAATGGTATCTTCTCTAATTCTGAAAATATGTAATCATACTCTTCTGCTGAAAGAAGTCCTCTGACTTTTGATTTTTGAGTCCAATCATAGCTTTCTTTTAAAGAGCCTTTGCTGTACATATAAAACTTAATTTTATCCTTTTTAAAATGTCGCCCAAATCCCTCCGCAATATTTGCGGATATGGAATCTACAGCCTGAACATATTGACTTCCCAATGTTTTTTTAGAAAACCATTCCCAATTTATCACAATATTCCAGACATAGTTACTCAAATGAAAAGCGATTGGATAACATTCAATATCGCTTAGCTTTAAGTATTTTTTTTCATACTCCATATTCAGTTAGATTTTATTGGTCTTACAGTTCTTCAAATGATTTAATGGTTTGAGGGGAATATAATAACAATATAACCCTATAGCAATTCAACAATAAAACGAATTCATCATTTATAACTCCTCTGACTTGGCTTCACTACGTCGAAATTCAATGGTTCTTTATGCATGATCTCTCCTTCGGGAGTGTATTCCCAGGCGGCTACATAGCTAAACTCTTCATCTTTTCTTAATGCTTCTCCTTCAGAGGTCTGGCTT
>Ga0157371_10000518_pt1 | contig 46197 bp, 43 predicted proteins | sample C45metaG_FD_113462 | JGI IMG/M metagenome (GOLD analysis project Ga0157371, IMG submission 113462) | Corn rhizosphere microbial communities from Kellogg Biological Station, Michigan, USA - C4-5 metaG | ecosystem: Host-associated > Plants > Roots > Rhizosphere > Soil | place: USA: Michigan... | reverse complement strand
TTATTACGATACAAAGCGTTAAAAATATTTTGAAAAAGGTACCGGAAGAACGTTTTTTTTTCCTTGCCACAGAGTTCGGTTAATATTGATGCAATTATTAATTTTATTGCTTCACAATTTTTTCTGCAAACTTAAGACCATTATCAGTCTCGATTTCCAGAAAATATACTCCGTGCGCAAAAAGTTGGGTAGAAACTTTATAAAATAATGAGTTGTTGAGTACCAAATTATTTTTAGTCATTAAAGTTCCTTTACTGTCATAAACCCTCAGGTGCGCCTTAGTAGAAGAAAAATTTCGCAGGTTTATAAAAAACTCATTTGCGAACGGAGAAGGAAAAACATCGATTTTATTTTTAGTTTTTTCTTCTGATTTTTCTGAAGTATTTTTTCCTGAAATGAGCCAGTAGTCAGGATCTATGATAACTGAATCAACGGCAAAACCTACATCACGGATAAAAACTTCATCATTGCTTTTATTGTTGATGACTATTGTTTTTTCGTGGGTTCCATTCCTGAATTGTAAAGCAATAGGTAATTCAAAAAACTTTACAGAAGGATCAGATGTGGCCTGATTTATTTTTATTCTCACAAAATTATTATCCAGTTGTGACCATTGAACATGGTAGGTCGGGTATCCCTGGCCAAAAAACCATTCATTAAAAAAATAATCGAGATTCACACCGCTCACTTTTTCCAAATTTCTTTGAAAATCTTTTGTTGTAGCAAAACCATAAGCAATCGAAGTATCATTAAAATAACTTCTCATGCCTTGAAAAAAAACACTGTCACCTAGAATCCATCGCAACATATATAGAAGATGCGATCCTTTTGTATAAGTGAGTCGTGTATCGAATATCCGGGCCACCTTTGCTGTATCGTTAACAAATACAGAACCGCCCGGAAGAGAAGTGATCTTCGCTATTTCCTGTTTACGCAGCAGCAAAGTATATTGCGGAAACAGAACTTCTGCATCCATGCTTGCCAGGTGCGTTGCAAATCCTTCGTTCAACCATACATCCTGCCAGGAAGCACATGTAATTTTATCGCCAAACCATTGATGCGCCAATTCGTGAGCCATAAGAGTTTCATTTGGCGTAACAATAAAAGTAGAAGTTTGATGTTCCATTCCTCCTCCCCAGCCAAACTGCACTTGCCCATATTTTTCTTTAATAAAAGGGTAGTTTCCAAAAATCTTACTGAAATATTTTATAGTCGATAATACAAGAGGTGTGTTTTGCTGCCAGAGTGAAAGACTTTCTGGATAGCAAAAGGTTTGCATTAAAAGATTTGTATTTCCCAACTGAACGTGGTTTTCAAATTCAGCAAAATTTGTTGCGGCCATACAAACCAGATAAGTTGCAACAGGATAGCGGTGTTTCCAATGAGTAATTTTTGTATTTCCATCAATAACTTCACTCTGCCTTAAACCATTTGATACAGCAGTATATTGGCCAGGAGCGAAAATGTAAACATCAATAGAATCGGCCTTATCATTCAATCCATTTTTGCACGGCCACCAATCTCGCGCTCCATAAGGTTCACTCAATGTCCATATAACAGGAATAGAATCATGAACAGAATTGATAAACGATCCAAAACCTGAGTTAGCCGGAATTCCATGATAATAAACACTGACTGAATCGAAAGTGCCCGCCGTAACTGTGGAACTAAATTGAATTTTCACTGCGTTATTGCTATGTGAAAAAGATAATAAACGTCCTTGTTGTTTTACGCTATCAACAATCAGTGAATCAGTAAGATCATATACAATTTCATCCGATGAAGTAGTGATTAAAAATTCGGAGGTTACACATCCCCGAATAAAACGAACGGCAGGATCTATATGCCATTCGCATCTATAATAGCTCACATCGAAATTATTGGAGGCGGAGCTGTTTCTACCTGTTTGAACCCTACTGAAAGCCTTGCTTTCAAAAAAAGAAATTTCTTTTGTTTGATTTGAGATGTTAAAAGGTTGCTGGCCATAAACCGTTGAATAAAAGAATGTTATCAATAAACTGGCTATTTTCATAGGCCTCCTTTTAACCATATTTAACCCGAAAAGCTTGCATTTTAAGCTTTTGTAGTTTAGATTTGCATGGTTTTTGCAATATAGGGTAGATCTACTTAAATTCATTATAAAGTTCATCTTTTTTAAAACAAAAAACTGGGATCCCATTTAATTCGAAAGGTGTATTTGTAACGTGAAATAATTATTTGACTAGGAAAAATTCGTCATGAAAAATATTCGATCAAAGATCTTATTAACGTTGATTATAATTTTGTTTATAATTGGCTTTACCTCTTCCGCAAGGAGTATCATTGGCTATACCGGTGATAATTTTTCTGATTCTACTTTTGATTCTGTTACTACAGCTTCGTCTGTAGTAAGTACTGTTATCAAAAATCCTGCTCGTGTGGTTTATCCTGACGCTCTTAGCGAACATCGTGAAGAAAGCAAGGATTATATAAAACAGTTTGCTCGCAAACAAAGAGATTATATTATTTATATGTTTAACCGTGGAAAAGATTATTTTCCTAAAGCGTCAAAAATATTTTCTGAACATAATGTCCCAGAAGAATTCAAGGTGCTTCCAGCTTTAGAATCTAATTTTCATGCTAATGCCGTTTCTGCTGCCGGTGCCGTGGGCTATTGGCAGTTCATGAGTGAACTTGGTCGTGATTATGGCTTGCACATCAATTCCAAAAATGATGATAGAAGGAACTTCACAAAATCCACTATCGCAGCTGCAAAATTTTTTAAAGATCAACTGAACTTCTTTAAAGGCGATATCCTGCTTGCTGTTGCGGCGTTCAATTGTGGTACGGGTGGTGTAAAAGTTGCAATGAAAAAGGCTAACGTTTCTGAACCTTGTTTTTGGGATATTAAAAAATATCTGCCTACTGAAACAAGGATATTTGTAATGAAGTTTATTGCCTTAAATGTAATTTCGGCTAATTATCATAAGTTCATTAATCACAAATTAAATTTCAATGAACCAGCGTTTATCCAATTGGCAGTAAAAGATTCCTCTAATCCCGACAACACAGTCGTTGCACAAAATCCTTTATAAACACGATTCATTTTTAGCAGTTATCTTTGGCGTATGCCGCAGGTGAATTATAATGATGCTATTAATTTCATTTCCAAACTAACTACTCGCAGGTTATGGAATGCAGCAAAAGTTTATTCAAGTTATTATATCACCCGTTTAATAAAAAAACCCGTTCAGTGGGGATTGCCCGTTTCTATTTCATTTGAACCGACTACTTCATGTAATTTGCGTTGCCCTGAATGCCCCAGTGGTTTACGGCAATTTACTCGTCCGCGTGGAATGTTGAAAAATGATTTTTTTACCAAAACGATTGATGAAATTTACAAAGACATTTTATATCTGATCTTCTATTTCCAGGGCGAACCTTATCTTAACAAAAATTTTCTGGAGATGGTTTCTTACGCTCACAAAAAAGGGCTTTATACCGCAACCTCTACCAATGCACATTTTCTTACTGATGAAATGGCAAAGAAAACAGTCGAAAGTGGGCTCGACAGGCTTATTATCTCTTTAGACGGGACGACACAGGAAGTTTACCAACAATACCGGCGCGAAGGAAATGTAGAAAAGGTAATTGAAGGCGCCCGTAACATTGTGAAGTGGAAAAAGGAATTAAAAAGTAAAACTCCATTTGTGTTTTTCCAGTTTTTGGTAGTCAGACCGAATGAGCACCAGGTTGAAGACGTAAAGAGACTTGCAAAAGAAGTAGGAGTGGATGAAGTCCGTTTTAAGACCGCACAGATTTACGATTATGAAAATGATCCGAATCATCTTATTCCTATCAACGAAAAATTCAGTCGATATAAAAAAAATAAAGAGGGAAAACAGATCGCGAAGAATAAATTACATAATCATTGTTCCAAACTTTGGGAAGCGAATGTAATTACCTGGGATGGAATGGTTGTGCCTTGTTGTTTTGATAAAGATGCAACCCATCGCTTAGGTGACCTGAAAACCCAGTCATTTAAGGAGATCTGGCAAAATAAAAATTACAAACAATTTAGAAAACAACTTACCAACAGCCGCAAGAACATTGACATCTGTGCTAACTGCAGCGCAGGATTATCAGTGTGGAAGGATTAATCCTTCGCCAACTTCCAAATAAAAATCTTCAAAATTTGTAGGTTCACTAAACGGCTAAATTATAGTGAGCGAACCCTTTTCCCGTTTAAAAAAGAGGCAATAAGCATTATCCTTTTTCTTAGTATTTTTAGTAGATGAATGTTTTTAATAATCACCTGCGGCAAATAATATTATTAGGTATTATTATCGTGATAGGAGTTTTGATTGTAAATCATTTTTTTATTTTTCTCCCAGGGGTGCTAGGCGCAATAACCTTATACATTCTCAGCAAAAAATCATATTTCCATCTGGTTGAAAACAAGAAATGGAGAAAAAGCTGGACTGCATTGCTTTATATTCTCGCCTATACTGTTATTATTTGCCTTCCCGTTTACCTTGCAGTGGTAATGCTTTTACCTAAATTGATCACTGTGTTTAACAATCCTGTTCCTTTAGTTGTGGCCGTTAAAAGTTTCTCTCAAAAAGTACAGGAAGCGACAGGAATAGAACTTTATAATGGCGACAATTTGCAGCTGGCAATGAAAAATTTTGCAGGCAGAGTGCCGATGCTTTTAACCAGCACTGCAAATTTTATTACCAATCTTATCCTGATGTTTTTTGTATTGTATTACATGTTGTTTCACGGAAGGAAAATGGAAAATTATATTTATGATTTTATTCCTTTGAAAAACAAAAACCGTGAAATGCTAAGAAACGAAACAGATGTAATGATTAGAGCCAACGCTATAGGAATTCCTCTATTGGCAATTATCCAGGGGCTTGTTGGCGCACTTGGTTATTTTATATTCGGTATAAAAGAGTTTGGCGTATGGGGCTTTCTTACGGGCGTTGCTTCACTAATTCCTATTATTGGCACCGGGATCATTTGGGTGCCTTTAACTGTTTATCTTCTTGCTGCAGGACAAACCTGGCAAGGCGTCGGTTTAGGCATTTATTCTCTTGCCATTCTTACGAATGTTGATTATGTAGCACGAATTACTTTGCTTCGAAAAATTGGAGATGTGCATCCGCTCATTACGATTTTTGGAGTAATCGTTGGTTTGAGTTTATTCGGTTTCATCGGCTTAGTTTTCGGACCTTTGCTTATCAGCTATTTCATTTTACTCATTAAAATTTATCGAAACGAATTTAATTCTATTCCTATCACTCCCATGCATCATGAAGAAGAATCCAAACACAAACTTAAACACCTCGAGTAGTTGCTGATTTTTTTTATTTATTTGTTTAATGAAACACATTTACCATTTATCAAAAGATAAAAAGCTTAAAAAAGTTATTGACTCTCAACCACCTTTTGTTTTACAAAAAAGAAATAAGGTTTACCTGCGATTGTGCTCTTCCATTTTAAGCCAACAACTAAGTACAACAGTTGCAAAAGTTTTGTTTAAAAGATTCCTTGAATTATATAACGGTAAAGAACCAACGGCAAAACAAGTTTTAGAAACTCCCGCCGAAACATTTCGAAGCATCGGTTTTTCAAATGCAAAAGCATCTTATGTTCATAATGTTTGTAGGTTTTTTATTGAAAATAAAATCACTGATGCCCAATTACACAAAATGAGCAATGAAGAAGTAATTGAGTTACTCACGCAAATAAAAGGTGTAGGCAAATGGACGGTTGAAATGATTTTAATGTTTACGCTTGGAAGAGAAGATGTTTTTGCAATAGATGATCTCGGATTAAAACAAAGCGTTATTAAACTCTATAAGATAAAAGAAACCGATAAAAAATTACTTTATCAAAAGATAGAAAAGATCAGTTTAAAATGGAGCCCTTACAGGACTTATGCCTCTCGGTATTTATGGGACTGGAAAGACAATCCTCCTGAAATATAATGACTGTCAGTGAACAGTCAAATAACAAAAGCTTGTTTTTTATTTCTTTTTTACCAATGGATTATTCAATCCGTTGATCACATTGTCGACCACCTGGTATCCCGGCAGCTTGGAGAAAAATTGTGTAAGAGTTTTGCAGCCATAAGTTCTCACATCAAAACTAGGATCGAGCTTACGAAGGTTAATTCCCATTGTAGAAATATAAGCTTCATTGCTCTCGTTCAAACTCATGTCATAAGCTTTATTAATAAGTTTCTTATTAACGTTGGCCGCTGTTTTCGTCTTTTGTTTTTTTACCGCTTCGCTTTTTTCAGGAGTTTCACTCTTTGGCTCCAGGTTTTCAACAAACGTAAAGATTTCGCAGGATTTAACAAAAGCAGAGGGCGTTTTTTCTTCGCCTATTCCCATCACAAAAATTCCCGCCTCGCGAATCCGTTTTGCCAAACCCGTATAATCGCTGTCGCTTGAAACAATACAAAATCCATCTACCAGTCCGGCATGCAAAATGTCCATCGCATCTATAATAAGTGCGCTATCTGTAGAATTCTTGCCTGTCGTATACGAAAACTTCTGGATGGGGTTAAAAGCCATTTCATTTAACTGCCCTTTCCAATGATTCATGTGTTGTGTTGTCCAGTCACCATACACCCGGCGAATTGTAACTTTACCATATTTGGAAGCTTCCTCCAACACCAGGTCCATCATTTTCGATTGTGCATTATCGCCATCAACGAGCAATGCAATTCTATTGTTTTTAACTTCCATAGTATTTATATTACTACAAAAATAGGTTTTAAGATTTAGAAGGGATTTTTATCTGTCCTAAACGCTTTTTTTCGATTTCAAATGAAGAAGTGTATCTGCTTTATTTTCATTAGAATGTTGGATAACTCGTGAACAATTATTTCCTTTCATTAAGCTGAATCTTTTATCTTTGGCATTAAACATTTTTTATGAAGTTTATCGTTTCCTCTTCCCAATTATTAAAGCATGTACAACAAATAAGTGGAGTTATCAGCGCCAACACTGTTTTGCCAATACTTGAAGATTTTTTGTTTGAAATAGATAAAAATCAACTGACTATTGTAGCTACTGATTTGGAAACTGTCATGAAAATTCATATGGATGTTGAAGCAAAAGATAGTGGCAAAGTTTGTATTCCGGGAAAAATTCTTCATGATTCGCTAAAGAACATCCCCGAGCAGCCTCTGACTTTTAATATTGATAAAAACAACGGAGTTGAAATTACGAGTGATAACGGAAAATATAAAGTCATGGGCGAAAACGCTGATAATTTTCCGAAGGAACCTCTTGCTGAAAGCGCGAGTTCTTTTTCGATGCCTTCTTCTGCATTAGTAACGGCTATTAATAAATGTATTTTTGCGACAAGCACTGATGAGCTTCGGCCGGCAATGACAGGTATTTTCTTCGAACTTTCTCCCCAGGGAATTACAACGGTTGCCACAGATGCACACCGCCTTGTTCGATTTTCCAGAAATGATATTTCTTCTCCTGAAAAAGCTTCATTTGTTGTTCCAAAAAAGCCATTGAATTTGTTGAAAAATGTTTTGCCCAATACGGATGCGGAATTAACTATTTCCTATAACAGCAATCATCTTTTTGTAAAGCAAGATGGAATAGAAATGGTTTGCCGCCTTATTGATGCGAGATTCCCTGATTACAAAGTGGTGATCCCTGCTGACAATCCATATAAGCTTACCGTTAATAAAAATGATTTTCAAAATGCGTTGAGAAGAATAAATGTATTCAGTAATAAAAGCACGAACCAGGTTGCGCTTTCTATCAGTGGAAGTGAATTGCAACTTTCAGCACAGGATGTTGATTTTAGTTTTGAAGGAAATGAAAGAATGAATTGCCAGTATGATGGTGAAGATTTGCAAATTGCTTTTAATGCTAAATTTTTGATCGAGATGCTTAATGCTGCTGATACAGAAGAAGTGGTAATTGAATTAAGCACTCCTACAAAAGCGGGCATTATTAAACCATCCGAACAGGAAGAAAATGAGCAACTGCTGATGTTGGTAATGCCGTTGATGCTCAATAATTAGAAAATACTTTTTTATTAGGTTTCAGTTTAATAGTTTAAATGGGGTCTGTTGTCAGGCTCCAATTTTTATTACCACAATCTTTTAATTTGCGTTGTTTTCATCATCAAAACAATTCTGTATTTTTAAGACCTTCTAAACGCGGATAAATGGATATGGTAATCATACGTACTTTTCAAAATTATTTTTCGGCTCACATAGCTCTTACAAAATTAAGAGACGCGGGATTTAATTGTTTTTTAAAAGACGAGTTTACTGTAACAGTTGATCCCATTTTATCTAACGCTGTTGGAGGCATCAAACTGGTGGTAGTAAAGGAACAGGCGCAGGAAGCCATTCAATTATTACAAGAATTTGATGAAGCTTACCGGAAATCAGTTGCATGTCCGAAATGTGGAAGTAAGTCCATCGAACTCGTTCCCCGGCATACGACTGCTAATCTTGCAACGGCAATACTTACGTGGCTTTTTGGTAGCTATGCTATTTCAGCTAAAAATGTTTATCAATGTTCCTCGTGTAAATTTGAAAGTGAAACTTTACCCGAAGCTTTTAATTCATCTGTGGATTTAGAGGAAACCAATTTGAATTAAAGTAATAAAACGAATGAAGACAATTGCGTTTATACCTGCCCGTTATGCAGCTACACGTTTTCCCGGAAAACTGATGCAAAAGCTTGGTGATAAAACCATTATTCGGCATACTTATGATAATACGGTTGCCACCTTATTGTTTGATGAAGTAATCGTTGTTACCGATAGCAAGATCATTTTTGATGAGGTCATCCGGAATGAAGGTTATGCAATCATGAGCAAACAGCCTCACGAAAGCGGAAGCGACAGAATAGCAGAAGTTGTCTCGGATATGGAAGTTGACCTTGTTGTAAACGTGCAGGGAGATGAACCATTTGTTAAAAAATTATTATTGGAGAGTTTGTTAATGTCTTTTAATCATGATCCTAATCAAGAAATAAAAGTGGCGTCGTTAATGTACCCGGTAGCAAACGAAGAAATGATCAACAATCCTAATCATGTTAAAGTAGTCGTTGATAAAAACAGCAATGCACTTCTTTTTTCACGAAGCATCATCCCGTTTCACCGGGATAAAAATATTTCTGCCACTTATTATAAACATGTAGGAATTTACGCATTTAGAAAAAGTGCTTTGATCGATTTTACTTCCTGGGAGGCTACTCCGCTTGAAAGCATCGAAAAACTCGAACAGCTCCGGTATCTTGAAAATGGAGTGAAAATTAAAATGGTTGTCACAGACGAAAGTCCTTTATCCATTGATACTCCGGAAGATCTTGAAAAGGCGAAAAAATTAATGCATCTTTTTTAGAAAGGTTCATTTTATCTTTATTACTCTTTTTATTTTTAAAAATATTACAATGTTGTCTAACCGGATTTATGGGTGGCTGTGTTTTGTATTTGTCTTTGCCTTATTCTCTTGCAGCCAACAGGATAAAATGGAAATTGAAAACTCTGCTTCTGCTTTTGACATAAAACAAGGAGAAGCTTCAGTTATGCAATCGAATCAACATTTAATAAGAACATTCAAAGCAGCTGATTCAACGGAAGCTGCACAATCATTTACAATGAATGCAAGGATTATGGTGGCAAATCATGCACCTATCGAAGGCAGAAAAGACATTGCGGCTTACTTTTCAAATATGATGAAATCTGGTGTGACAGATTTGAAATTGACTACAGGAAAAATTTCCGGCGACAGCAGTATTCTGGTGGAAGAAGGTTCTTATCAATTATTAAACAATAAAGGTAACGTTTCTGACAAAGGACAATACATTGCATTATGGCAACGGGAATCAGGCAACTGGAAAATCTATCGCGACATGTGGACGAGTTCTATTCCACAATCTGCCATAAAAATATCAGATTCGTCTTTACCCAAACAATAGCAACCGGCCTTAAATGTTTAAAATCACTAAACTGAAGATATGGAAACCGACCGGTATTTATCTTTTATAAAACCTTTGGAAAGACTGATTACAAAAAAAGTGCTGCTGGTAAATCCAACAATTACCCCAATTCGAATAGAGCCGGAAAAAACCGTAATTTCTGTATATGAATTTGATAATAACGAAGTCGATTACCGACAGCTCGATTCAATAGAAGATACTTTTAAATATACCCACAGCACAAAAAATTTTTGGATTAATCTTGATGGATTAAAAAAAGCAGATGTTGATAAGATCTGTGAGCTCTTTGGCATCCATCCTCTTATAGCCGAAGATATTTTAAGTTCCGGGCAACGACCGAAAATGGACGAACTGAATCATCTTATCTATTGTCTATTGAACATGCTTTATTTTAATAATGAAGTTTCTTCCGTCGAGAGCGAACAAATAAGTATCGTCCTCGGCTCCAATTTTGTTCTCACTTTCCAGGAGGACGCTTCAAGAGATGTGTTTGATCTTTTGAGGCAAAAAATAAAGATACCCGGAAGTAAAGTAAGAGATAGTAAAGCTGATTATTTATTTTATTCACTCATTGATCTTATTGTAGATAATTATTTCGTGGTGATGGAAGAACTCGGAGAAAAAATCGAAGATCTTGAAGAAGATATAACGCATCGGGCAGATACACAAACGCTTGCAAAAATAAATTTGCTTAGAAAAGAAATGATTTTTCTGAAAAGAAATATTTCTCCGGTTCGGGAAATAATTAATGGTATTTTAAGGACTGAAACGGATTTGATAGAAGAAAAAACAGAACGGTATTTCAAGGACATATATGATCATATTGTTCAGGCGAATGAACTTGCAGAAAACTATCGCGATATGATGATAAACCTGCAGGATCTTTATCTGAGCAATGTGAATTTAAAAATGAATGAAGTAATGAAAGTGATGGCGGTTGTTACCTGCCTTCTTGCTCCAGCAACAGTTATTGGCGGTATTTTCGGGATGAATTTTGTGCGCATTCCCTGGCTTCATAATCCTTACGGATTTTTTATTGCCGTAGGATTAATGCTTGTTATTCCTGTATGGATGATCTGGATCTTCAAAAAAAGAGGATGGTTTTAAAATCTACTGTTGTGTTGAATCAGCCTTTAAAACGCTTTCTACCTCTTTAATCGCTTCAATATTGTTTTGCCTGCGCATCGAGGCACTAACTTCTTTTTTTTCACTTGCAGTTAAATGAAAATTTAGTGGTGCTTCGCCTTCAACATTCTTTGCAACATACATAAACGAAACACGATGAAGCTGGTTGCCAAAAGCATTTTTTAAATAAGAAAGCTCATCTTCCTGGAAATAATCCTGAAGAGTAAACCAGTTTGTCTGTATCATAGTAAACGGGTTGGTAATTATATCTGAAATGCCACCAATCTTATAGCCATTATTCCAACTTCCCTTAATTCGCGAGCGAACCTGTATAATTAAAATGCCCCGTGTATTTTCTTTTATCCAGTCTTTAAATACATTCAAAAACCTGTAGGAAGTTTCTGCACCCGAATTATCGCGAAGGCCTGCATCCATCACATCAATAATTGGTTTGGAAGGAAGCCACACTGCCGGTAAAACATAAGGGTAAGTTGCATTCATTCTCAATGCAGTTAATAATCTTAGATTCATTGGATCCATGTTTTTAAAAAAAGTACCAAAGTCAACAGCATCAGGTCCGGTAATTTTTGTTGAGCTGTCATTCAAGGATGGCTGCATCATAAAGCTAATTGGTTGAGTGCAAATCATCATTTTCTTAAAATCCCTCGTTACGGTTGAATTTAAAATCAACAATGGAATCCTTGCCAACTCTTCATCTCTTTTATAAAACCGTATCGGTTTGTCTAAAACATATTCTGTATTCAGATTTAATTTTTCCTCAAAAGCATATCCCCGGTCTTTAACATAACGGCGATGCTCATACGAAAATCGTTGCGAAGGTGAAATAAGATCGCGTGCAATTAACGAAGAAAAAACCGGGTTAAGAAGATCTTTTGAAATATCATTAACATATTCCTTGTTTTCAAGGTTTATCCGTGCACCGTTAATCTTTAACCTTAATAACTCGCGGAAATATGTAGCAGCCAGCATTCCACCTGAGGCTCCACTCATGAGCATCGTTTTGCTCATAATCTTTCCCCCGGTAATACTGTCCAGTGCCTGCAAAACATTCATTGAAAAGCTTGCACTTCTTACGCCGCCACCGCTAAAATTAAAAACAATCATTAATGGCTTATCCTCGTGCTGATTATGTTTCCATCGATCAAGAATTGTGATCATATTGTTTTTATCAGAATCCATTTTTGCTTTTGTAGTCAATGATTGCAAGGTTTGAAGTGAATATACCGGTCTTTCCGAATTCGAATAATTTAATCCATATGCTTTATTCCTTGGATCAATTACATCGTATTTATAAAGCATATTGAGAACAGTATATAAAAGAATAATAAACAATAAACTCCAGCTTCTTAAAAAATAAGAAAGTGCGCCCATTACAGATATGAGGATCGCGAAAAACAAAAGAATACTTGCAGCTGCAGGTATCTGAAAGATTTTATTGTCAAGAAAAAAAGCGATGAACAACATGAAAATAAATGCAAACAGAATAGAAAGCATTGCCGAAAAATGATGCCGTTTAAAAATATTATCTAAAAAATTCTGGCTGTAATGCCCTACTGGTCTTACTTTCTTTACTTTAAACCTTGTACTGAGATAATTTCTAACCGGCAATCCGAAATCATCAATCAATATTTTTTCTTCCTCTGTTTCCGGAATTTTATTTTCATCAATATTTTTTAGAACTGGAGGTAATGTTCGTATAATGGTTCTGTCGGCGCCGAAAAAATAGAGGAAGGAAATTAGAAGAAGTAGAGAAAATCCACCACAGAAACCTGCTAAGATGAAAACAAATTGTTTTAAAGAAATCAGCTCTTTTAGCCTTTCAAAATATAAAGCCTCAAGAAAATATAAGATCAGAAAAGCAATGGGTATGATAGCATTGTTAAGGCAATATTTTAAAAAAGGTTTTGAGCTTGTGGCTAAGAACCTAAACCGCCCACTGTGCAAAATAAACGTAGTAATGTTCCAACTCATGATAAATATACCAGTTGCTATTCCCGTGATTGCAGCACCCGCAGCATTTACGTTTCCCAAATATTCTGGTGCGAGAAATAAAGTGTTGGCGCCAAACGAACCCATAAAATGCCCCGAAACAGTAAGAAAAAGTACCACCCACAGAATCAAGAGCACCTGTGATTTTCTGAAATGAAGCAGCAGCAACTGGATGGGAAATGAATAATAAAAATTGTGAAAAAATTTTTTCATGAACTGAATTATTTCAACACCTTAAAAATAGCTTTTTACGGCTACCGGCCTTATAATATAAAGCATGAAAACTATTGACATCAAAAATAAAATAGCAACCAACTGGTGCACCACACCAAACCAAACCAGGTAATCACGATAAGGGGATAGAAGAACCGTGGTAATACCTAAAGCCACCTGCAATAAAACTAATAACAACGGAAGAAATTTAGTTCTTAAAAATAAAGCGCTGCCTCTGATTTTCCTAGCTATTATCGTCCAGATAATTACGAGAATTAAAAGCGTATATGCAAAGCCACGATGAATAAACTGAATCGTAATTTTATTATCCAAAAAATTCTTCCAGCCAGGAGAAAGTCTGTTCATTGAAGAAGGAATCCATTGTCCATTAATCGTCGGCCATGTTGGTGCAGCTGTTGCTGCATGTAAGCCCGCCATAAATGCACCGTAGATCAATTGAAAAAAAAGAACGGCCATTATGATCCATGAAATTTTTCGTAAAGATTTATTGAACGTCTTCATACTCGATGGAACAGAAATGCTCAAGGCAAACCAAAAAGTATAAGATAGCAAAACCAGTGCTGTCATAAAATGAGTAGCAAGTTTTATGTGGTCGACGAATAACCGGTCAGGTACCAATCCGCTGGCCACCATTATCCAACCGATAGCTCCTTGTATCATCCCGAGGAAAAACAAAATGATGAACGGTATAATCATGTCTTTTTTAAACTGTTTCTTAATAAGGAAATAAAAAAATCCCACTAAAAAAACAATGCCCATTAACCTTGCCCAATTGCGATGAAACCATTCCCAGAAAAAAATGGATTTAAAATCGCTTAAAGAAAAGTCAGCATGAATATCCCTAAATTGATCTGTGCCTTTGTATTTATTGAATTCATCAATCCACGCAGCATGATTCAGCGGAGGCAAAGCGCCGGTGATGGGGTTCCACTCAGTAATGCTCAATCCCGATTCGGTAAGCCTTGTAATGCCTCCTAATACGATTTGAATTACCAGCATAAAAACACCCAGGTAAAGCCATCGGGCAATGTTCTTATTTGTTTTTTTCAATACGATCTCGGCCATCTTATCTTGGATTTGTCTTGATTGGTTAAACTCATTGGATATAAACGCTTCAAAGGTAACCTTCAACAGCTTATTTTTCTCTTTCAGATTGTTTTTAAATTGAATGTTTAAAACTTAATAAGGCATAATAGAAAGTGATTATTATTTTTGAAAAAAGATTTTGAAAATTGCTGCTTCCTTTTTTCCATAATAAATTTATTGAAGCCGGTGTCGATGAAGTAGGCCGCGGATGTTATGCCGGTCCTGTTTACGCTGCTGCAGTTGTCCTTCCAAAAACCTTTTATCATCCATTATTAAACGATTCAAAGGAACTTACAAAAGAAGAGCGAAATCTGCTACGTCCAATTATCGAAGAAGAATCTTATTCCTTTTCAGTGGCAAGTGTAACTAATGTTGAAATCGATAAGATCAACATTTTACAGGCTTCTTTTAAGGCAATGCATCTTGCTTTAAACAAACTTAAAACTTCTCCGGAACTGTTATTAGTTGACGGCAATCGCTTTAAAAAGTATAAAAAACTTCCTCACCACTGCATGATAAAAGGTGATGGAATGTATGCACCTATTGCAGCTGCAAGTGTACTTGCCAAATGTTACAGGGATGAATACATGGAAAAACTTCACGAAAAATATATCATGTATTCGTGGGATAAAAATAAAGGATATGGAACACGTGAACACCGTGCTGCTATTGACGTTCATGGTTTATGCCGCTACCATCGCAAAAGTTTTAATATCTGGCCTGACTTCACCAATGAACCAGAGACGATTGTAGAAGATTAAAATAAAAAATTCCCTTTTCTGTTCTTTTACTGATTCTGCTTCTTTCTTTGATCTTATGATCTCAACAAAAAATCTCTTATTTTTTGTTTGTTTACTAAACCAGACAAGTTATGCAGCCCATTCTCCCAGACCTTCCCGAAGAACCACCCAGTTATCAGTTGTGCAATCAATAACAGTGGAAGGAATTATTCCTCCAGGGCCACCATCAATTACCATATCCACCTGGTTGCCAAAAATTTCATTTATTTTTTCAGGATCTGTTAATTCTTCGGCCATTTGTCCGGGAAGAGACGCGCTTAAGATCGGGTTGCCTAATTCTCCCAAAATGTTCTGGCATATAACGTTATTGGGTACGCGCAATCCTATCGTTTCCTTTTTGCTTTTCAAGATTTTAGGTACCTGCTTACTGGCTGGCAGCACAAAAGTATACGGCCCCGGAAGACATAACTTAAGAGTGCGGTAAAGAGGAGTATCAATACTTTTAGTGTAATCACTTAAATGGCTAAGGTCGCGGCAAATAAACGACAGCTGTGATTTCTTCGGATCGATATTTTTTATCCTGCAAATTCTTTCTACCGCTTTTGGATGATGTATATCGCAGCCAAGACCGTAAATTGTGTCGGTAGGATAAATAATCACTCCACCGTCTTTCAAACACTCTACCACTTGCTTTATCAGCCGCAGTTGTGGATTTAAGGGATGTATTGATAAAAGCATAATGAAAAATTAAAACACAAATATAATTTTATTCCCGCTTTGTAAAAGCGTTGGTGTAGCTGCAATTAACAAATTAACTATTGAAGCAATCAACGATTATCTTTTACATTTGCAGCGATTAAAAAGAAATATTCTCTATGGCAATAATCAGTCTTGGTTCGATGGCTTTTGACGCAATTGAAACGCCTTTTGGTAAAACCGATAAAATTGTAGGCGGTTCCGGAACATATGTAGCTTATGCTGCCAGCCATTTAACAAGTCCTATTCAACAAATTTCAATTGTCGGAAATGATTTTCCGGAAGAAGAAATGAGTGAATTGCAAAAACGCGGCGTAAATCTTACTGGCGTTGAAGTTGTTCCCGATCAAAAATCTTTTTTCTGGAGCGGAAGATATCATCTTGATATGAATACCAGGGATACATTAATTACCGACCTGAATGTACTTGCCAATTTTAATCCCAAAGTTCCAGAGGAATACCAGGGAGCAGAATATTTAATGTTAGGGAATTTAATGCCAAGCCTCCAATTGAGTGTAATTGAACAATTGCGTACCCGTCCTGATCTTGTTGTGTTAGATACCATGAACTTTTGGATGGAAACAGCAATGGAAGACCTTAAAAAAGTTTTGAAAAAAGTTGATGTTTTGCTGATTAATGACAGTGAAGCGCGCCAATTGAGTGGTGAATATTCTTTAGTAAAATGCGCGAAGGAGATTCTGAAAATGGGCCCGCGATTTTTAATAATAAAGAAAGGTGAACATGGTGCCTTATTATTTCATGAGGACCGGGTTTTCTTTGCTCCAGCGTTACCGCTTGAGGAAGTGTTTGATCCTACCGGTGCCGGGGATGCTTTTGCAGGAGGATTTGTTGGTCATATCGACAACACGAAAAATATAAGTTTCGAAAATATGAAAACGGCTATAATAGTCGGATCTGTAATGGCAAGTTTTTGTGTTGAAGCCTTCGGGCCACAGCGGTTAAAAGAAATTTCAAAAGAAGATATTGATCTGAGGTTGGAAGAGTTCGTGCAGCTTGTCAATTTTGATATTTCTCTTGTATAATCTTCAAAACGTTTTAGCAAAAATCAAAATCGATAAATGCTTGAAATAATTGCACTTATTTTTCTTACAAAGGAAATTGGTAAAATCGCTGCCCAAAAAGGCCTTAAGCCGATTAACTGGAAAATATATACGATTATAGCTTGGCTGGTTTCAGAGATCATCGGAGTCGTTGTCGGCGTTATGATTTTTGGAATTAACAATATAGTTTCTGTTATTCTTGTCGGAATTACTTTTGCCATTACCAGTTTTTTTATAATAAAAGCGCAATTGTACAAATTACCTGATCAAACCTTTGATGACGACATCAACAATGTAGGGCATTTCTGAATTCTGTTTTTTTGATTCCTTAAATTTGCATTCTTTTCATTAGAATAAAAAATGAAAACATGCATCCTTTTACTTTTTTAAAAATTTGCTATGTCAGAACTAATCAAAGATTTCAATGATTATCGGGAAAAAATGAATGAAGTTATTCTTAGTAAGAACAATCTCGTTATGAAACGCCTGTGGAATTTAGATACAAATACATACGAGGATGGAGCGCTTGATAAAAAAACCAAAGAAATGCTCGGCCTCGTTGCCAGTATGGTTTTGCGTTGTGATGATTGTATTAAATACCATCTTGGAAAATCTAAAGAATTAGGTGTAAGCACTAATGAAATGTATGAAATATTTGCTGTGGCGAATATTGTGGGAGGAACAATTGTAATTCCTCACACGCGCCGCGCCGCAGAATATTGGGAAGAATTGCAAAAGTAGTTTTTCTTTATTGCGGAAACTTTCCTTTTATGGATTGAATTTTCTTTAATTTTAAGCAATAAATGAAATTGTTCAAGTGCAGTTTTTGAGAAATATTTTTCTTTCGTATGACAAACGGAATTTTCGCAAACAACTCCGCAATGTACTTGGTTTCAGTCCGCGTCAATTGGATCTTTACCAAATTGCGCTGAGCCACAGGTCGGTGCGCGAAGGTTCGGATGAAAATAATGAACGGCTGGAATACCTTGGAGATGCAGTGATTAGCACCATAGTAGCAGATTATTTATTTATGCGCTACCCTTATAAAGATGAAGGTTTTTTAACGGAAATGAGAAGTAAAATGGTGAACCGGAACCAGCTCAATGAAATTGCCGTAAAGATAGGCTTGAAAAAAATTACTCTTTATAATCATTTTGATCATTCCTTAAAAATTTCACAGATTTTTGGAAATACACTCGAGGCGCTTGCAGGCGCTGTTTATTTGGATAAAGGCTACGATCAAACAAAAAAATGGGTAACCCAGAGAATAATAGCGCCTCATTTGTTTATGCAGGATTTGGAAAATCTTGATATTAACCAGAAAAACAAATTGTACGGATGGGCAAATAAAAATGGGAAAATCCTTGAATTTGAAACTATTGATGAATGCATTGAAAACGGAAGAAGACTGTTTACGATTGGAGCAATGGTGGATGGCGTCCTGGTTGCTGAAGCAAAGGCTTTTAATAAAAAAGATGCGAGCCAGATTGCCGCGCAGATAGCTATTGAAAAATTAAACTTATCATGAAATTTGGGATTATTGGAAGTGGCAGCTGGGGAACCGCGCTTGCAAAAATATTAACCGATAATAAAAAAGAAATTAATTGGTGGATCAGAAGTAACTCTAATATAACTAGTTTTAAACATCGCAGGCATAATCCTCACTATTTAAGCAGCACATTTTTTGACACAAAGCTTATAGATTTTTCAACAAATGCTGAAGATGTAATCGCAAAAAGTGATATTATAATTATAGTAGTTCCTTCAGGATTTGTTGCCAATACGCTTAATAATTTATCAAAAGATATTTTTAAAGGGAAAAAAATAATCTCTGCGCTAAAAGGCATTTTACCTGAAAGAAATGTGTTATTAAATGAGTATTTGAAAGTCGAATTTGGATTTCCGCTTAAAGATTATTTCACTGTACTTGGTCCCTGTCATGCAGAAGAAGTAGCCGCTGAAAAACTATCTTATCTTACTTTTACTGGCATTGATCAAAAGACAACAAAGAAAATAGCCGCTTCTTTCAAAACAGATTACCTGATGCCTGTTTGCAATTCGGATATTTTTGGAGTGCAATATGCTGCAGTGCTAAAGAACATTTATGCGATAGGAGCAGGCATTGCTCACGGACTGGAATATGGAGATAACTTTTTAAGCGTTCTTATTGCAAACAGTGCAGATGAAATGGCAGGTTTTTTAAGAAAGGTAGGAATTGAAAATGTTGAAGTTGGATCTATTGAGCACCATGCAATCTTTAAAAATAAAATGCCAAAAACGAATTATGCCGCGTCTGTTTATCTTGGTGACCTGCTGGTAACTTGTTACTCTTTGTACAGCCGAAACCGCACCTTTGGAAATATGATCGGCAAAGGTTATTCTGTACAGTCGGCACAATTGGAAATGAGTATGATTGCCGAAGGATACAATGCCAGTAAGTGTATGTTTTTGATAAACAGTAAAGTGAAAGCAGATATGCCCATAGCAGAAACTATTTATAGAATTTTGTGGAATGAACTACCGGCTGATGAAGGATTTGAGCAAATAGAAAAAGAACTGGTTTAAAAAAGTTTAAAATCTGTCAAGCACAATCATTTGAAATTTTCAATCTTCATTTTTTTTTCTGGAATAATTCTTTTTTCGTGCAAAAAGGACTCGTTTATTACAAGTCCTGACGCCAGTTTATACACCAGCAGCGACACATTATCTTTTGATACTGTATTTACAAATGTGGGATCGGTCACCGGTTCCTTTAAGATCTTCAATAACAACGATCAAAAGCTTAAGATTTCTTTCGTGAGACTTGCAGGCGGTTCTGCTTCTCAGTTTAAAATGAATGTAGATGGAACATCGTCTACAGAAGTTGATAACGTCGAGATCAACAAAAATGACAGCGTTTATGTTTTCGTTCAAGTCAATGTAAATCCTTCTTCGACAATACTTCCGTTTATTTTACGGGATAGTATAGAAATCAGTTACAATGGAAATATAAAATCGGTTCAGTTACAAGCATACGGCCAAAATGCCATTTTTCTGAAAAACCAATTGTTGAAGGGAAATGTATCATGGACGAAAACTTTGCCCTACGTAATTATTGGGGGAATACAGGTAGACTCAAACGCCACTTTAAATATTGAAGCGGGAACCAAAATATTTTTACATGCAGACGCGCCTTTTTTGGTCGATGGAACTTTGATAGCCACCGGAACAAAAGATGAACCGGTAACTTTTGCCGGTGACCGCTTGGATCAGGATTATAAAGATTTGCCGGCAGCATGGCCGGGAATTTATTTTAGAAGTGCAAGTAAAAATAATTCTCTTGTTCATACAACAATAAAAAATGCTTACCAGGGAATTGTTGCATCGGGCCTTTCTGATAACTCAACCCCGAAAGTAAGTATTTCGAAATGTATACTTGATAATATTTATGACGTAGGCGTTTTAGGGATAAATACAAGCATTATTGCAGACAACAGCCTGATCAGTAATTGCGGAAGTAATATGAATCTCCAAGGTGGCGATTATCGTTTTATAAATTGCACAGTTGCTTCTTATGGAACTAATTACATTTCGCATACAGCGCCTGTTTTACAGATTTTTAATTATTTAGCTGATAACGGTTCAGCACAAACTTTTGCTATGAATGCGCTATTTCAAAATTGTATTTTTTGGGGCGATGGAGGAACGGTTGATAATGAAATATTTATTGACAAACGAGGAACATCGGCTTTTTCGGCAACATTTGACCATGTACTTTACAAGGCAAAAGATGAAATTGCGATAGCTAATTTTATTTCTTCAATAAAAAACGAAATACCTATGTTTGACAGTATTGACGTTTCAAAAAATATCTTTGATTTTCATTTTAATAATCATCCGAATTCACCAGCTATCAATGTCGGCGTTATAACTCCGTTTCTTTATGATTTGGATGATAAAATGCGCGATTCACAACCCGATTTAGGCTGTTATGAAAGATAAGTTCAATCAAAATAAAATCAGTAAAATCTATTTGTTTGCTGAAATTCCTGTTTTTCGAACCGATAATCGTCAATAATCATATCTGCTATCGAAAGTTCTTCTTTTGTTTGAGTTGTAGCAACAGCAATCACTTTCATTCCTGCAGTTTTAGCAGACCTTATTCCTACAACTGCATCTTCAAAAACAAGACAGTTTTTTGGAGGAATATTTATCAGTGAAGCAACTTTTAAATAGATTTCCGGATCTGGTTTCCCTTTTGTGATGTGAGACGAGTTGACAACTTCCTTAAAATATTGCCGGATCGGAACTTTGGCAAACATAAAGTCAATATTTGGTTGTATTCCAGACGTGGCAATCGCCATTGGGATTTTCTTTTCTTTCAGTAAGTCCAAAAAATCAATTAACCCTGGAATGGGCTTAATAAAAGGTTTATACAATTCACGATAAAGGGCTTCTTTTTCCAAAGTAAATTGCAAAATTTCTTCATCAGACATTGGCTTGTCATAAATATATTTGATCACATCAGTGTTGGTTCTGCCGTTAATATTAGCATTGTATTCTTCTTCTGAAATACTTTGGCCTATACTTTTCAGATACTCAGTCCAGCTTTTTAAATGATACGAATTATTGTCTAACAATGTTCCGTCAAGATCAAAGATTACTGCTTTGGTTTCAAATTTTTCCAATATTCGTTCGACATCTGATTCAAGCGAGGGTGCATCCTTTTTCATGGTCTTCTCTTTTTGCGGGGCTAAGTTCGGGTAAATTGTCACTGAATATTTACTATACTTTTTTTTTTCAATTGCTACCTTTATAAAAAAGATATGAAAAAGATAATTTTTGCTTCAATACCCTTCCTTCTTTTATCCTTTGTTATACCTGTCCGTACTTCTCCGGTTGCAAAAGCTATTTCAATTTACCAGTTTAAAGTGGCGGGGCTGACCGGAGGAGCTATTGATTTTTCTAAATTCAGAGGCAAGAAAATTCTCGTAGTTAATACTGCTTCAAAATGTGGCAACACACCTCAATATGATGATCTTGAAAATTTATACAAAAAATATAAAGACAAATTGGTGATCGTAGGATTTCCTGCCAATAACTTCGGCGCACAGGAACCTGGTAGTAACAACGAAATCGCTGAGTTTTGCAAGAAAAACTATGGTGTTACTTTTCCAATGGCAGCAAAAGTTTCAGTAAAAGGCGCTGATATGGCCCCTATTTATAAGTATATAGTGGATCTTGCCGAAAAGAATGGCTTCGTCGATCCAATTAAATGGAACTTTACTAAGTTCCTTTTTGATGAGAACGGCAAGTTTGTTACAGTTTTTTTCAATAAAGACCGGCTAATTCCAAATAATCCTGATCCAAAAGGTAAAGATGCTTATCAAACGTTGATGAAATATATAGGCGAATCTTAAACCGTTCTTTTTTACGGATTTACTCTATTAAATAGAACTTCAACTTAGTATTAATTGCAAGGAAGGTTTATCTTCCGCCTGCTTTAATCGTTTTCTTTATGCAGTTTGACAAAATAATAGCCCAGGAACAAGTAAAACATAAATTAAAAGAACTGGTCCATAAAAATCGGCTTTCACATGCCTTATTGTTTCTCGGAAAAGAAGGCAGTGGCTGCTTGTCCTTAGCAATTGCCTTTGCCCAATATCTTCTTTGTGAAAAGGTAAATTCTAACAACTCGCAACCAAATAAAGCATCTCTTTTTTATGAAGAAGAGCCAACAGTAGGAACGTCTTATGAAGATAGTTGTGGCGTTTGTTCTTCTTGCCTCAAGGTTAATCAGTTGATTCATGCTGATTTACATTTTTCGTATCCTTCTTTGAAAAGAGACAGTCGTCATGATCGGGTTTTAAGTACCGATTATATTTCAGAATGGAGAGAATTTATTCAACAGTATCCTTATGGTAATGTGACGGATTGGATCAATTTCTTAAAAGAAAACTCCAGATCAAAAATCGAGAGCCCCGTTAATAAGCAGGGAAATATTTCTGCTTCCGAGTGTGATGATATCATTCATAAATTAAGTTTAAAATCGTTTGAGAGTAATTATAAGATATTGATAATGTGGATGCCGGAGTATCTTGGAAAAGAAGGAAATAAACTATTGAAACTAATTGAAGAACCTCCTGAAAATACACTTTTTATTTTCGTCGCCGAGGATGAAGATGCTATTTTACAAACCATACTGTCCAGGACGCAACTTATAAAGATCGCTAGCCTTTCGAATGAAGAAGTAAAGAATGGGCTTATAATCGAGTACAACACCGACCCAAAAAAAGCATCACAAATTGCCGCTATTGCTGAAGGGAATTTTCGGGAAGCTTTGCAATTATTACAAAATCCAGAAGAAGATTTGCATGCGCAAGTGCGTGAATGGCTAAATATTATTATAAAAAACCACGTCAGTTCACAAATAAAATGGATAGAGGAAATAAGTGGAATAGGAAGAGAAAAGCAAAAGACCTTCTTAAAATACTTTATTCATTTACTGGAACAGTCTTTACGAACAACTTTTTTACCTGCAGAATCCTTAAAAAAGGTTTCTGAAAAAGACCTGGATTTTTGTCAAAGGATAAATAAAATGTGTTCTTTGGAAGTCCAACAAGCGATGGTTGAAGATCTTGAAAAAGCGGTTTATTACATAGAAAGAAATGCTCATGCTAAATTGCTATTTCATTCTTTGACAATTCGGCTTTTTCACATTGTTAAAGATAATTCGCTAATTTTGATTAATTAAGTGAAAGGTTCACAAGGCATTTTTTAAAACTATTTAAATATATTAATTTATAAATAAAAGATTTAATTTCTTACAAAACAAAAATGCTTTTACCTACCGTTTTTCTTTTTTCTTAATAATTACCTAAGAGAAATGAGAAGAACTGTCGCGTGATTTAAATCCTTTCTTTTATTTATTTAACTTCATTTTTAATTAGTAATATGGGATGTACGAGTTGTGGAACCGGTAAACCTAATGGCTGTAAAAGCAATGGAGGATGTAGCTCTGGTGGTTGCAACCGCTTAAATGCTTACGACTGGCTTTCTAATTTGCCAATAGATGATTTAGAAAGTTCATGCAAAATCATCGAAGTTTCTTTTAACCAGGGAAGCCGGATTGATTTTTATAAAAATAATACGGTTCATTTTTTTACAAAAGGAGACATCGTTGCAGTCGAGGGGATAAGTGGGTTCGATGTCGGTACGGTAAATCTTACAGGCGAATTGGTAAGGATTCAGTTAAAGAAGAAGAGAATTGACGAAAACACTACCGAGTTTAAAAGAATATTGCGTTTAGCAACCGATAATGATATTTCCAAGTGGAAAGAAACTAAGGCAAAAGAACGAGAGGTTTTAGTTAGAAGTAGGGCAATTGCACGACAGTTAAATGTCGATCTTAAAATGACGGAAGTGGAAATTCAGGCTGATGCAAGAAAAGCAACATTTTATTATATAGCTGATGATAGAGTAGACTTCCGTGAATTAATTCGGCTGTACGCAAATGAATTTAAGGTAAAGGTAGAAATGAAGCAAATAGGTGCGAGGCAGGAAGCGGGGAAAATTGGTGGTATTGGAAGTTGTGGCCGCGAACTTTGTTGCAGTACATGGCTAATAGATTTTAAAAGTGTTAATACAAATGCGGCTCGTTATCAAAACCTTAGCATTAATCAAACTAAACTGAGTGGACAGTGCGGACGGCTTAAATGCTGCTTAAATTATGAATTAGACACCTACCTTGACGCGTTACAATATTTTCCGGATGACGCTGACGTGATTGAAGTATCGAAGGGACGTGCGTTCCTGGTAAAGAAAGATATTTTTCGTAATCTAATGTGGTACACGATGGCAGATAGCACCAAACATTATCCCCTTTCAATTGAAACTGTAAAGAATATTAAAGAGCAAAACAAGCAAGGAATAAAACCTGCAGCCTTGGAAACAGTAGAAATTATAAGTGAAAAACCAAAAGAAGTAGAACCGGAGTTTGTAGATGTAGTTGGGCAAATAAGTCTAAAATCTTTAGAAAAAAATAACCGTAAGAGAAGAATTGGTGACAGGAAAAGTACAGACAATGAAAATAATGCGGCCAGGGAAAATCAGTCAAAAAAGAATCAACAAAAAAAACCCACTAATTCCAATAATAAATCCACAAACGGCAATAAAAATTCAAGAAACCGAAAAATTTCCAAAAAATAATTAATGGGAAAACCCACATAAATAGCAATTAAGAAAGTAGGATTTTCGTTTGTTCTTTGTCAATCATAATATTGCTGATTCTCAATTTCTTCTTTTACCACGTCCGGGACAAGATATCGAATAGATTTTTTTTCTTTGATCATTTTTCTAATCTCAGTACTCGATATTTCAAGTAGGGGAGCTTTTATAATAATTCTTCTTTCATTCAACAGTCTTGGTTGTACTTCGAAGCCAGGCCTTTGATAAATATAAAACGAATATTTTTTTAATAGATACTCAGCGTTTTTCCATTTCTCTATGTTTTGAAAACTATCACTTCCCAGAATAATAGAAAATTCATGATGTCGATACTCTTCGTTCAAATAAAGTAACGTCTCGACTGTATAAGATGGTTTAGGAAGTTTAAACTCAATATTTGAAGTGCGTAATTTGTTTTCTCCTTGAATTGCTAAATCGATCATATGCTTTCGATGATTCTCGTTGAGCAAGGACTTTTGTTGCTTGAATGGGCTTTGAGGAGACACAACAAACCAAATGCGATCTAAAAGTGTGTAATTTGCTATAAAATTAGCAATAATCAGATGCCCATTGTGAACTGGGTTAAATGATCCAAAATACAATCCAATATTCATCTTTAAGTTCCACTATTTTAATATAGGATCTACAAAAATCTGTTCAGCCTCATCCAATCTTAAGCTCAAAGAATATCCTGAGACTAAAACATAGATCGGATCACCAAGCGGCGCCTTTTTCCAAACCGTAATTTCTTCCTCTGGAAGACAGCCCATCTCCATCAATTTTAAAACTATTTCATGATTTTCGAAGGACTTAATCTTTACTTTTGTACCTGCTTTTACTTCTGACAATTTCATTATCTCTTAATATTTCTTTCAAGTTCTAGTCAAATTTCATTCATTTTGGGCACAATCACTTTTAATAATCACAACATTACATTTCACTTGAAGGACAAGCTTTATCTAAAATCCTTTCTAGCCCGTGTCTTTGCAGAGGAAAATGTACGCTTCAAGTCTATTTCATATATCTTTTGCTCGGATGAATTCGTATTAAAGTTAAATCAAGAATATTTGAAGCATGATACACTGACTGATATTTTGACTTTTACTCTTTCGAAGTCGTCATTAAATATTGTTGCTGAAATCTATATAAGTGTTGAACGAGTGAGGGAAAATGCCGAAGGGCTACACATTGCATTTCTTACGGAACTTTTAAGGGTAATGGTGCATGGGATTCTTCATCTCTGTGGCTATTCCGATCATACAGAAGAGCAAAAAGTTCAAATGCGGCAAAAAGAAGATTACTATCTCTCTTTGATATAAATGTTTCACGTGGAACACATTTACCTTATGTTTCACGTGAAACAATTTTCAATAAAACTTCCTTTTGGTACTTTTGCAACATGTTTCAAGAATATGATGTTATTGTAGTGGGAGCAGGTCACGCGGGTTGCGAAGCTGCTGCAGCAGCGGCAAATTTGGGGAGTCAGGTCCTTCTTATTACGATGAATATGCAAAATATGGCCCAAATGAGCTGCAATCCGGCTATGGGTGGTATTGCTAAGGGCCAGATCGTCCGGGAAATCGACGCTTTAGGTGGATATTCAGGAATTGTATCAGATCAAAGTATGATCCAGTTCCGTATGCTGAACCGGAGTAAAGGACCGGCTATGTGGAGTCCTCGTACGCAAAACGACCGTATGTTGTTTTCAAGTACCTGGCGCTCCCTTCTTGAAAGGACACGAAATATCGATTTTTACCAGGATTCAGTAATTGGCTTGTTGAAAGATAATCAAGGCTTACGTGGTGTAAAAACTGCCCAAGGGCATTCTATCTATTCAAAGACAGTAGTTCTTACCAACGGTACGTTTTTAAATGGTGTAATTCATATTGGCACGAAGCAATCAAAAGGGGGTCGAATGGCTGAACGAGCCTCCGAAGGAATTACAGAACAATTGGTACAATGGGGATTTGAAAGTGAGCGACTTAAGACAGGAACACCTCCAAGAATTGATGGCAGAAGTTTGGACTATTCTAAAATGGAAGAACAGAAGGGCGATCAAATTATAACTGGATTCTCCTTTCTTGACACACCAAAGCCTAAAAAACAAAAAAGCTGTTGGGTTACTTATACAAATGCAGAAGTGCATGATATTCTTAAGTCAGGATTTCATGAAAGCCCAATGTTTCAGGGAAGAATAAAAGGAACCGGTCCTCGATATTGCCCTAGTATAGAAGACAAGATCAATCGTTTTTCTGAAAGAGAACGTCATCAGTTATTTGTAGAACCCGAAGGCTTTGAAACCATTGAGATTTATCTAAATGGTTTTTCTTCCTCATTATCCGAAGAAATACAATATAAAGCTTTAAAAAAAATTCCTGGTTTTGAAAATTGTAAAATGTTCAGGCCTGGGTACGCAATCGAATACGATTATTTTCCTCCAACACAACTTAAAATAAACCTGGAAACGAAGTTGATAAAGAATCTTTTTTTTGCAGGACAAATAAATGGAACAACCGGCTATGAAGAGGCTGCATGTCAGGGTTTAATTGCAGGAATCAATGCACATCAAAACATTAACGGACTGGAACCATTCACATTAAAAAGAAACGAAGCATATATCGGTGTTTTGATTGATGACCTGATAAATAAAGGAACAGACGAACCCTACAGGATGTTTACAAGCCGCGCAGAGTATAGAACTTTATTAAGACAGGATAATGCCGACCTTCGTCTTACAGAAAAGAGCTTTCGAATAGGATTAGCATCAGAAGAAAGAATGAAAAAAGTGAACAAAAAGAAAAAAAACATTGAAAAGATTGTGGCTTTTCTTGAGACAAAAAAATTAGAACCACAGGAACTAAATGCATTTCTGCAAAACAATTCTTCTGGATTAGGGCATCAAAAGATTAAGGCAACACAAGTTTTACTGCGACCACATGTTTCTTTACAAAGCATGGTTAAAGCAATTCCTGCAATTCAGGAAGAATTAGGCGTTTTTTCAAAAGAAACGATTGAACAGGCCGAAATTCAAATAAAGTACCAAGTATATATTGGTAAAGAAGAAGAAATGGTAAAAAGGATGCGTTTGCTGGAAGAACAAATTATTCCCGAAAGCTTTAACTATGAAAACATATCTTCCTTATCCAATGAAGCCAGACAAAAATTTAAAAAAATAAAACCTCAAACGCTCGGTCAAGCCAGTAGAATAAGCGGAGTTAATCCTAGCGATGTGCAGATCCTTATGGTGTATATGGGCCGTTAACTGCGTTTGTGCATAACCGTTATATAAAACAATATGGAATTAAATTTATCACCTGGACTTACAAAAAACCAAGTGTTCAAGAAAGTAGAAAGCTATCTCGATAAAAATGGCTTTAGCATTGTAAATTCTGATCAAACTCGCCCGTGGGGTGGATTTTTTGTAATAGATGAACAACAATCGCAAAAATTTATTCACTTCTTTTTTGCAGATGTTGAAGATTCAAAAAAAGAAAGTAGTGGCAAGATCAGTCCAAAGATTTTGATTGTAGAAAAAGCAAAAAGACTTAGCTGGCAATATCATCACCGCAGATCCGAATTATGGAAAGTAATAGGAGGAGAGGTTGGTGTAATCCAAAGTGAGAATGATGAGGAAGCGAGTATTCAAACAAAAAAACTGAATGATGTAATCACTTTGAAACAGGGAGAACGTCACCGCCTGATTGGCTTGCAAACATGGGGAATTGTTGCTGAGATATGGCAACATACCCAAAGTGAAAACCCTAGTGATGAAAATGATATTATCAGGGTACAGGATGATTTTGGAAGATGACATTAACGGTCTGTGATTATTTTACTTTATGCCTTAGCCTCAAAAAGCGTTTTTCTATCAGATTCCATGATAATACTGCCAACGGCAACACAATAGCAAGAGTAAGAAAAAAAACATGATAAGGATTTAGGATTCCTTTACTGATCAATATTTGTTGCACAGGAAAAGAGAAAACATAGCTGCCATAAGTGAAGTCACCGTATTTACCTGCATAATTCGTTTTTCCTTTAATTTTTGCGACACCATTAACAAGTAAAGGAAGAGAAATAAAATATATAAAATCAATCCCATCAAATATAACCGCTAGAAAGAAGCCAATAAAAGCGAGAATGATAACCAAAGAAAGCTTGTTTTTGAACCAAAAATTAGTAAGGTAAAGCGCAGCTGAATTAAGAAAAAGTAACGCGTAAAAAAATGCTAGGTTTGAAAAGTAAGGCAGCATTTCTCCATAAAATAAATATCGGTTAACAAGATAGAAAAGGTTGAGTAAAACAATCAGGAAAATAAAGTAAAAAGATTTATCTTTTCTGTACAAGAAAACGGCTGTCATTAGGAGATACATTCTTTCTTCCACAATTAAAGTCCATAAGGACCCATTAATTCCTTTATCCGCTAATTGGTGAACAAAGACACCCGGCAAAGTAAATTGAATACCAAAAACAGGAAGAATATTTCTGAAATAAGTATAAGTATGCCTATCTAAAAAATATTCTTTCAAAGGTATTTCGCTTAAAAACGGCCCAAGAATAAAAACTGTAGTAAAACAAGTTGCAATTAGTAATGGTTGAATTCGTAATAAGCGTTTCCATAGATAATTGGACAACGAGGGCGATTTGACAGCGCTCTTTCCTATCAAATAACCACTAATGCAAAAAAATATGCTCAACCCAATGAAGGAAAAATTAATTCTGCCATCGGAAAGTACGACAAGCGGCTCTTGGATTGTTTTACCAACTAGGGCAAATGAATGAAAAAAAATAATGCAGAAGGCTGCAAGAATCCGAAGAAGATCATAGTTGTTTTGGAATCTTTCCTTTATATGCATATAAAAATAATTTCCGGAACTGTGGGCATCTAAACGCCTTTCATGGCAATGATCTTCCAATCGATCACAGCACATTTCTGGTGCAAGTTTTCACAGTATTATTCTTTTTCTTTTATTAATCCCCGCGCGCAACAGATAAAAAAGGCGCTGATAACCATTCTGTTATCAGCGCCTTATATTCAGATGTGGTGTGGGGCGGGATCGAACCGCCGACACAAGGATTTTCAGTCCTTTGCTCTACCGACTGAGCTACCGCACCATGGGCGGCAAAAATAGAATTATTCAATTAAAATAAAAATTCCTTTTTACCCTTTTTTTAATTTCCATATTCACACAAGAACTTTATTCTAACAATTTTCAACTGTTCTAAAGAATAGTTACCATCTGAAAGTTCTTCTTTGGCAATTTCCAGGCTGGATGTTTCACAACCTTTGAAATAATCAATAATCTCTTCCTGCTCATATTCTTCCATGAGATCTTCAATGGCATAATCAAGATTAAGTTTTGTACCACTTGCTACAATAGTCTCCATTTCTTCCAGAAGCTGAGGAAGCTCAAGAGTACGGTTCTTTGCAATTGTTTCCAAGGGCATTTTTTTATCAACATTCTGAATAATGAAAATCTTATTATTATTTTTATTCACTACACTCTTCATTACAAAATCGTCAGGCTTTTCAATCTCATTTTCCTCCACGTATTTGGAAATAAGATTAACAAAAGGTTTTCCGAATTTCATCGCTTTACCAACACTTACACCCTGGCATTTTTCCAATTCTTTTAAGGTGGTAGGATAGAGTGTAGCCATATCAATCAAACTACTTTCAAGAAATATTACAAAGGGAGGTAAGTTGCGCTTTTTTGCCTCCTGTTGCCGTAAATCTTTCAACAATTGAACTAACTTTTCATCGGCAGCAACAGCTTCACTTGTCTCTCCACTTTCATCATCTTCTTCCAAATCGGTTTCATAAATGTGGTTCAGCGCAATTTTGAATGATATTGGTTTTTTTAAGAATGATTCCCCGGCCTTTGTCAATTTCAAAACTCCATAATCTTCTATATCCTTTTGAATAAGATTTTCCAAAAGCATCTGACGAATTAATGAATTCCAAAAATGCTCATCCTTTTCTTTTCCCGATCCGAAAACCGGCATTTCTTCATGCCTGTACATTTTTATCTGCGGATTCAGTTTGCCAATGATTACAGGAATCATATAAGTTATCGGAAACCTTTCTTCCAACGCCGTAATTGCTTTTAATGCTATTAACGCTTCGGTTTTCGCTTCAACAACCTCCTTTGGGTTTTTACAATTATCACATTTCCCTCCACAATTATCCTGATCATACTTTTCACCAAAATAATTCATCAGCATTTTTCTCCTACAGACCCCACTTTCAGAATATGCAACGGTTTCATTGATCAATTGAGCGCCTATTTCTCTTTCACTTAAAGATTTGTCTCTCATCAAATGCTCAAGTTTTGCCACGTCTTTATGAGAATAATAAAGCAAACATTTGCCTTCAAGGCCGTCACGGCCTGCGCGACCGGTTTCCTGGTAGTAATTTTCTATTGATTTGGGAATATTGTAATGAATTACAAACCGAATGTCTGGTTTATCAATGCCCATCCCAAAGGCTATGGTAGCAACAATTACCTGGATTTCTTCACCTAAAAACTGATCTTGCCTTTTAGCCCTTAATTTAGTGTCCAGTCCAGCATGGTAAGCCACTGCCTGGATTCCATTTGCCATTAATGTGTCGGCAAGTTCTTCGGTGGTTTTGCGATTCAACGTATAGATGATGCCGCTTTTATCTTTATTTTGAGAAATGAATTTTACAATACTTTTTATCGCTTGATCCTTTTTGATCTTGGGTATGACTTCATAATAAAGATTAGAACGGTTAAAAGACGATATAAAAATATTAGGATCACGCAGACCCAGGTTTTTTACTATATCACTTTGAACTTTTGGAGTAGCTGTAGCGGTCAGGGCAATTACGGGTTTAGTTTCGTCAATCTGATCCATAATTTCCCTTAGCCTACGATATTCCGGCCTAAAGTCATGACCCCATTCACTGATACAATGCGCTTCATCCACTGCAAAAAAAGAAATCTTTAAATCTCTGAAAAATTCAACATTTTCTTCTTTTGTAAGTGTTTCCGGGGCAACATATAAAAGTTTGGTATTCCCTGACAAAAGATCATCCTTCACTATCTTTTGCTGACCTTTATTTAAAGAGCTGTTCAAAAAATGAGCGATATCATCAGTGCTGCTGTAACCACGTACAAGATCGACCTGGTTTTTCATCAGCGCTATCAGCGGAGAAACAATTATGGCACAACCTTCACTTATGATGGCTGGCAATTGGTAACAAAGGCTTTTTCCCCCGCCGGTAGGCATGATTACGAAAGTGTCTTTACCTGAAAGAAGACTTGTGATTATTTCTTTTTGAGGTTCTTTAAATGAGTTAAAACCAAAATGTTTTTGAAGCTGTTCTGTGAGAATAAGTTCGTTAGCTATTGTGTCGTTGCTACTTTTATTTGAAGGTTTTGATTTTTCGATTCTTGGATTTTTCGATTTTACTGTGGGCATGGTTTTTCGTTTCTACTATTCATTTCTAAAAGGTTCCAAAGTTAATTCTTTAATTCAAAAATTGGGTTAAAGTTATTAGATAGAAATGCACTTGTATGCGGTTAATCGGTTAAGATACGAAGTTTTTGGATTAATAGTATCAAATCCTTTGCTTTGTTCAACGATACATTTCAAGTACGTTTGCATTCTTTTCAAAGAATTTCCGCATATTTGAATATAGAATCAATTAGTCCTTTTTGAATCATTTTAATGGCCAATAATATTATTAGTACAGGTAAAAAAACAATTATTGCAGAATCTCATTCTGTGGCTGCACTTGTAAATTTTATTAATAAGGATTTTGAAAAAGCGGTTTCCAAAATTTTTGAGTCTAAAGGAAGGTTGGTTATTAGCGGAATCGGTAAAAGCGCCATAGTTTCGCAAAAAATTGTTGCTTCTCTTAATAGTACCGGCACTCCGGCTATTTTTCTTCATGCCGCAGATGCCATTCACGGTGATATAGGAATGGTGCAACCACAGGACGTCGTGATGGTCATCAGTAAAAGCGGAGATAGCCCTGAGATTAAAGTTTTAGTTCCACTCATAAAAAATTTCAAAAACACACTTATTGCCATCTGTGGAAATATGGCAAGTTATTTGGCAAAATGTGCAGATATTGTTTTAAATACTACTGTTGAAGAGGAAGCTTCGCCTTATAACCTGGCACCTACAAGTAGTACAACAGCCCAAATGGTTATGGGCGATGCAATTTGCATATGCCTTATGGAATTGCGTGGATTTAATTCGGATGATTTTGCAAAATTTCATCCCGGAGGCACCTTGGGCAAAAAATTATATTTGAGAGTTGAGGAACTTTCAATAAATAATGAAAAGCCGGCGGTTCACGAGGAAAATTTATTGAAAGATGTCATTATTGAAATCACCAAAAAGCGTTTAGGCGTTACTGTTGTATTGGATAAGAATAAAAATATTATCGGGATAATAACGGACGGAGATCTAAGAAGAATGTTGGAGAAAGATTTGCATCATGCAGGTGTAAAAGCGAGGGATATAATGACTTCAAACCCTAAAACAATCGATAGCAACTCCCTTGCGGTAAATGCCCTTGAAATAATGAGAAACAAAAATATAACCCAATTAATTGTAACCAAGGATAAAAAGTATTTTGGAATCATTCATTTACACGATCTAATTAAAGAAGGAATTATTTAATAACGTATTAGCATGATAAAAAACAAAAATAATTATGTGGCCATTATGGCTGGAGGAATTGGAAGCCGTTTCTGGCCCGTGAGCAGAGTTGATCTTCCCAAGCAGTTTTTAGATATACTAAATACCGGAAAAACACTTATCCAATCCACATTCGAACGCTTTGCACAATATATTCCTATCGAGAATATTTATATTGTAACTTCTTATCAATACAAGGATATTACACGCAAACAACTACCGAATTTACCGGAAGAGAACATTGTATGCGAACCATCAAGAAAAAACACAGCACCTTGTATCGCCTATATATCTTATAAAATTCAACAGTTAAATGAAAATGCAAATTTGATTTGTGCTCCTGCCGATCATCTTATTCTCGATGATGTGGCTTTTATTAAAACAAGCATTGAAGCGTTATTGTTTACCGAAAAGAATAATGCACTTCTTACTTTAGGAATAAAACCCTTTCAACCTAATACAGGATACGGATATATTCAATACGAACAACAGGCCGTAAGCGATAACATTTTTAAAGTTAAAACTTTTACGGAAAAACCAGACCTCGAATTAGCAAAAACTTTTATAGCAAGTGGCGATTTTTTATGGAACGCCGGCATTTTTGTATGGAAAACGAAAAGTATTATTTCCGCTTTTGAAAAATATCTTCCTGAAATGCACGAGCTTTTTGATGGAGCCAAACAGGCAATGAATACAGAATTGGAGAAAGAAGCTATTGAAGTGATTTACCCTTTATGTGTAAGTATTTCGATTGATTATGGAATTTTGGAAAAAGCAGACAATGTATATGTCATTCCTTCTTCTTTTGGTTGGAGCGACCTTGGCACATGGGGAAGCGCTTACGAAAATCTGGAGAAAGATTATCATGAAAATGCTGTTGCCGGAGAAAATATCATCCTTTTTGAATCATCCAAAAATATTGTTCATACTTCCGGGGATAAATTGACCTTATTGCAAGGGCTGGATGATTTTATAGTAGTTGACACTCGGGATGCACTCTTGGTTTGCAAAAAAGAAAAAGAACAAAACATCAAAGAATACCTGGCAGAAATAAGAAGAAGCAAAGGAGATAAATATTTATAGTCACTACACAAATGGTCCAATATGGAAACCTTTTTCAAAAGTAAACTAGAAAATACCGGTGTTTCTATTTTTACTGTGATGAGTGTATTGGCTGCTGAGAATAAGGCTATTAACCTTGGCCAGGGCACTCCTGACTTCGATATTAGTGAAGAGTTGATCAGTCTTGTAAACAAAGCAATGAGAGATGGGCATAATCAATATGCACATCGAAACGGACTGCTTGCCTTAAGAGAAATCATTGCTGAAAAAATAAATTTTTTATATCAAAGCAAGGTTGACCCTGCGACTGAAATTACCATCACACCGGGTGCAACATATGCAATTTATACAACCTTGACAACGGTTTTAAATTCTGGTGATGAAGTAATTGTTTTTGAACCTGCTTACGATAGTTATGTTCCTAATATTATAGTAAATGGTGCTATTCCCGTTCTTATCGAATTACAGTATCCGGAATACAAAATCGATTGGACGATCGTAAAAGAAAAGGTAACACCGGCAACTAAAATGATAATACTGAATTCGCCTAATAACCCCACCGGTAAAATTCTTACTGTAAAAGATATTGAGGAACTTAGAGAAATTGTCAAAGGAACGGATATTCTCATTCTTAGTGATGAAGTGTATGAACATTTGATCTTTGAAGGAAATGAACATCAAAGCATTTTAAAGTACGCTGATCTGTTTAAACGAAGTTTTGTTGTATTCTCTTTTGGTAAAGTCTACCAGTGCACCGGATGGAAGATGGGTTATTGTGTTGCTCCTGACCGGCTCATGAAAGAGTTTTTAAAAGTACATCAATACAATTGTTTTTCTTGTAACACACCTATTCAATATGCACTTGCTTTATTTCTCAGTAAAAAAAATGAATACCTGGAACTAAGCAACTTTTTTCAACACAAAAGAGATTATTTTCAAGTGCTCATGACTCAAACCAGATTAAAACCGCTTCCTTCCTATGGAAGCTACTTTCAGCTTTACAGTTACGAGGAAGTAAGCGAGGAGAACGAATTTCAATTTGCAAAAACACTGACAGAAAAAGCAGGAGTAGCAACAATTCCTGTTTCAGCATTCTATCAAAACCCAAAAGAAAATCATGTATTACGTTTTTGTTTTGCAAAGAAAGAACATACGTTAAACGAAGCTGTAAATCGCCTTATCAATTCTCAAAATATGTAACTAGATAATAGTTACCAAGGATATATTCCTGGAAAAGGTGGGCAAACGATTCTCCCTTAGGTAAAAAATTCAACAATTTGCAGTAACTCTCCCCTGCATTTTGGATAAAGAACCGTGTAAATACTTCATGGAACATATTTTGTTCACGTTCCATATCATTAATCTTAAATAAAAAAATTTTATGAAAAAGCTAAGTATTGCAACAATAATTGCGGGCGCGATGATTTTTTCTGCGTGCAATGGAAATAGCAACTCCACTACCAGTACTTCCGACAGTACAAACACCATGAGTTCTTCAGATACTGGTATGAATAAAATGAACGATACCGGTATGAAAACAATGAACAACACCGATACTGCAAAAGCAACAGTTGATAAGAATGCAGTAGATTTTGCACAAGAAGCAGCTGCCGGAGGAATGATGGAAGTTCAGGTTGGTAATCTTGCTCAAAAAAATTCACAAAATAAAGCTATTCAGGACTATGGAAAAATGCTTGTCGATGATCATTCGAGCCTAAATAATGACTTAAAAGATCTTGCAGGCAAAAAGAATATTACGCTTCCAAATACAGTCACAAGTGATCAACAGGACAAAATAGATAAATTAAGTAAAAAAACCGGTACTGATTTTGACAAAGATTTTATTTCTATGGCTGTAAATGACCATGAAAAGGATATTGATAAATTCAAGAAAGCCGGTGAGAAAATTACAGATTCAGACTTCAAAGATTTTATTGTAAAAGCGCTTCCGAAGCTTCAAAAACATTTAGATCAAGCTAAGGATCTTAAAAAGAAAATGTAAATACCAGGGATAAAAAGGGAGTGTCTTTAGTGCACTCCTTTTTTTATTAAAACTTTGCCTCGCCCAAGAATAGGTTGACACAAAAACATATCAACCGTTATGAATAAAGGACAATTTCGGGTTCGTAAGCGCGGACTCAAAAAGATTACCCGTTAGCTTTGAAATTATAGGTAGTAGAAGAGGTAGAATCGGAACGGAACTAAAAATCCTATCGAGGTTAGGTGGTAAGAAATTGTATTTTATGATTCTAGCTGAAATAAAAAAGCACAAGGCTTAAAAACAGGCAGAGACAAGCTTTTTAAGATATTGAGAAAACATGTTTGCTTATAAAACATTAAACGAAAATATATCGCACTACCACCAACAGTAACATTGGCTCAGAAAATATCCTAACAGGCTAAAAGGATTACAGATTACAAGACCGGAAGAAGTGTGGCTAAGCGATATTACCTACATCAAAACAGATGAAGGAACCTGCTATTTAAACCTGATAACAGATGGATACAGTCGAAAAATTGTGGGATACAGTATTGCTGATAATATGACTACTGAAGTCATGGAAACAGCATATGCAACTGCCTTAAAGCAACGAAAGTATGACCATCCACTTATCCGATCCTTATGAAAATGCACTGCTGAAACAATGAATCGAACGCTCAAAGAACAATTTGGCTTAGGAAGCCTGCTGCCTTCAAAGCAGCAAGCCTTCCGGTTAGTCGAAGAGGCTGTCAACCTTTATAACAACAGAAGAGCTCATTGTTCCTTAAAAATGAAAACACCACATAGTGTACATTTACAAAAAATCCCGATCAAAGAGGCAATCGCGATTATCTAAAATCAAACTTATTTCAGGACAAATGCACTGCGCTTTTTTCCTAAACACTAACTCTGGTTCTCAATTTATCCTTCGTAATTTTAAACTAAAAAATTTATCAGTAATAATACTAAAAATATTAGTGTGAATAAGTTTTAATTTCTATATTTGTGCAACAAATACCTTTACAATTTATAAACCGTATATAATAATACAAAAACTATGGCTGCAAATACTCCGGACAAGTTAGCTGAAAAAATGAAAGCATTAAAACTTACTATAGATAAAATAGATAAGGATTATGGCAAAGGAAGTGTGATGATGATGAACGAACAATCACAGGAACCGCATGAAACAATATCTACAGGTTCTATTGGATTGGATGTTGCATTAGGCATTGGCGGACTTCCGAAAGGAAGGGTTGTTGAAATTTATGGACCTGAATCTTCGGGCAAAACAACATTGGCAATTCACGTAATTGCTGAAGCACAGAAAAAAGGGGGAATGTGCGCGATTATCGATGCAGAGCATGCTTTTGACAGTACTTACGCAAGAAAATTAGGAGTAAACGTTGATAACCTTTTGATAAGCCAGCCAGATTATGGTGAACAGGGTTTGGAAATTGCTGATAGATTGATTCTTTCAGGAGCATTAGATGTGGTTGTAATAGATTCAGTTGCAGCACTTGTCCCAAAAGGCGAACTCGAAGGTGAAATGGGAGACAGTAAAATGGGTTTACAGGCAAGATTGATGAGCCAGGCAATGAGAAAACTGACAGCTACGATCAGCAAAACCAATTGCTGTTGCATTTTTATAAACCAGTTACGCGATAAGATTGGTGTAATGTTTGGAAATCCCGAAACAACGACCGGAGGAAATGCCTTGAAATTTTATTCATCTGTCAGGTTGGATATTCGCCGAATGGCTCAGATAAAAGATGGAGATCAATCTGTAGGAAACCGTGTGAAAGTAAAAGTGGTAAAAAATAAAATGGCTCCGCCTTTCCGTGTAGCAGAATTTGATATTATTTTTGGTGGAGGTATTTCTAAAGTGGGCGAAATAATTGATATGGGTGTAGATCTTGGAATTATTCAAAAAAGCGGAAGTTGGTTTAGTTATGATACAACCAAGCTTGGCCAGGGCCGGGAAGCAGTAAAACAACTTTTTATTGACAATCCGGATTTAGCAAATGAACTAGAATCAAAAATAAGAGCAAAAATTGCGGAAGGAGTAGTTTAAAACTCTATTTAATACTTAGTTTATTGTGCCTGTTGTCAAAAACAGGCATTTTTTATTTAATTTTTTACCGCTGAAAACACTTAACAGCTTGTTAATTTTCAAATCCTTTATTATCTTGGCGGCTCAAATCAAAATTAACTGTTATGAAAAAAATTATTGTACTGCTTGCTGTATTTTGTTTTTATACAGCCTCCTTCGCTTCAACCGGTTTTACAAGTGCTCCAAAAAATGCAAATCAAATGTATATACCAGTAGGTAAAAATGCAAAGATTTCTTTAATGGAACTTTCAGAAATAAAAGTAAAGGATTATGAAAAGCTTAGTGGAACCCATTTGAATTTCTTTCAAAGAATGACCTTTAAAGCCGGGCAAAAAAAACTGAGAAACGGTATTTCAACTGATGGAACCATCACTAATAAGAAATTATTAAAAGCTATGTCAAATGGTGACCCTTCAGTAGGATTTCATTTAGGAGGTTTCGCTTTAGGCTTTGGTTTAGGTCTTATTGGTGTTCTTATTGCTTATATAATTAAGGGAGATGAGGATGTAGATAGAAATAGAAGGAAATGGGCATGGATAGGTTTTGGCGCATATGTCGTGATACTTTTGACAATAGTAGTAATTGTAGCATCTTCAGGTGCAAGCATGTATTAAATTAATAGATAAAACAGTATAAAATGCTGTCTTCAAAAAGGCAGCATTTTTTTTACAATCCAAATCGAGCGCTGATCTCCAACATTCTCTCAATTGGTTTTTTAGAAGCAATTCTTAATTTTTCCTCCATGATTATTTCAGGTTCTTCATATTCCATGCATAAATATAATTTCTCCAACGTGTTAAGTTTCATGTAAGGACAATCATTGCAGGCACACGAATTATTGGGTGGTGCAGGGATAAAAGTTTTAAATGGAGACTGAATCTGCATTTGATGAATAATACCCGATTCTGTTGCGACAATAAATTCCGTCGCCGGATTCTGTTTAGTAAATTTTAATAATCCGCTGGTACTTCCAATGTAATCTGCTTCTCTTAAAACTGCTTCTTCGCATTCCGGATGAGCAATCACTTTTGCATTTGGATGACGGATCTTAAGTTTTGTAATCTTTTCCTGGCTAAAAATTTCATGAACCATGCAGGATCCATTCCACAAAACCATATCTCGTCCTGTTTTTTTAATTAAATAAGCGCCTAAATTTTTATCGGGAGCGAATATAATTTTTTGTTCTTTTGGTAAACTGTTGATAATAGCCTGGGCATTTGATGAAGTGCAGATTATATCGCTTAAAGCTTTTATTTCCGCGGAACAATTGATATAAGTGATTACGATGTGATCAGGATATTTTTCTTTAAATTTTTTAAAAGCATCTGCCGGAGCAGAATCAGCCAGTGAACAACCAGCTTTCAGATCCGGTAATAAAACTTTCTTATCAGGGTTAAGAATTTTAGCGGTTTCAGCCATGAAATGCACGCCGGCAAATACGATTATATCTGCAGTGGTGGACTGAGCTTTTTGTGAAAGAGCAAGGCTGTCGCCAATAAAATCAGCGACATCCTGTATGTCTGGTTCCTGGTAATAGTGTGCAAGTACGATGGCATTTTTTTCAATTTTTAAGCGTTCAATTTCTGAGAAGAGGTCCAAGTTAACATCAATCTCCAAATCCAGGAAACCTTTTTTTTCTAAATTTTTTTTTGCTTCTTTAATGTTAATATCTGCCATAGTATTTATTATTAATACCTTTTTAATTTAAAACCCTATTACTATTAGGGATGTGAATTTGTGGAAAGATCATTTCTTATTTCTATTGCAAAAGTAAAATATCCTTCTTATCCACATTAATCCCCATTATTTCAACATCAGCATATTTATTTCTGCTCTTATTGAATAAGGGTTTTTAAACAGGTGTTGGTAAAAGAAACTGTTGATAAAATTAGAGAACTTTTGTTTTAAAATTTTGTGAATTAGAATGGGAAAAAATGTTGCTTCTTCTTCTAAAAAAATAAAAACGCGATAAATCCGCTTTAGTTATTAAAAGTTGTTCGACTGGAAAATTTAAAAAAACGGGTTTTCCCACAGGAATGAAAATTTTTTCACAGGCTTTTGTTGAAAACTATTTTTGCATTTTTAAAGAATGCGGATTTTTTACAAATGGAGAGAATCAAAAAACAATACCAGTGCTAATCCTGATAGGTTATCCACAGTTTGTTCCTATTTTATTTTACACTATTTTTGCCGCCTCATTTCAAATTTAAGACAAAATACAATATGTCAATCATTCAGACTATCCGTGAAAAAGGGGCGGTGATAGTAATTGCGCTTATTGCAATAAGCCTTATCAGTTTTATTTTAATGGATTCAATGAGCAGCCGACGCGGGGGTTCATTATTTGGGGGTAATAACACTACAACCATAGGTGCAGTAAATGGACAAAAAATAAATATTAATACTTTTAACGATCGTGTAAAGGAAGTGGAACAGCAATATCCAAACGCCGGTGCTTCTCAAAACAATCAGATAACGGAATCTGTTTGGAACCAAATGGTTGCTGAAAAAGTAGTAGAAGACCAGTTTCAAAAACTTGGGATTACGTTCACTCCGGAAGAAATGAGTTCAATAATGTTTAGCGACCAGGCACCGCAACAATTAAAACAAGCCTTCACTAATAAAGAAACAGGTCAATATGATATTGAGCAGGCAAAACAGTGGTGGGCTCAAACTAAGAAAAGTCAAAATGAACAACAACGCAATGATATTATTTCACAAATAATTGACCCGATGCGTTTAAATACTCTTTATACAAAATACACTTCAATGATTGCAGGAAGCATGTATCAGCCGAAGTGGCTTGTAAAAGAGCGAAGTGAAGAAAAAAATCAGTTTGCTAAAATATCTTATGTGGCCGTTCCTTATACTACAGTAAGTGACAGCACTGTAAAAGTTTCAGATGATGATATTCAGACTTATCTTCAAAATAATAAATTAAAATACAAGCAGGAACCGGGCGTGATGATTTCTTATGTTACATTCAGCGCTGCAGCAAATGCCCAAGATAGTGCAAAGATTTACTTGTCGTTACAGGATTTAAAGCCGCAATTTGCGGCTGATTCAAACGCGAAGTTTTTTCTCGGCAGAAATTCTTCTGTTATACCCTATTCCGACTCCTATATCCCACAATCTAAAATCAAGTCTGCAAAGAAAGATTCAATTATTTCCTTACCGGATGGAGGTGTGATCGGGCCATATGAAGAAAATGGAAATTATGTTCTTGCTAAAAAAATCGCTACCAAAGTTTTACCCGATACTATTAAATGTCGTCATATTTTGATTGGGACTGTTAATCCACAAACCCAACAACCAATAATGGATGACACAACTGCTCATCGCCTTGCTGATAGCATAGCTAATGCTATTAAGAACGGCGCAAGCTTTGATTCTTTGGATCAAAAATATTCAACAGATGAGGCGGCTAAACAACAAAAGGGTGTAATGACTTTTGATCTTCAGACAATTGAAAGTGATAATTTCGCTAAGCCTTTCGGCGACTTTTTATTAAATGACAAAGGAGAAACAAAGAAAGTAGTTAAGACCCAGTTCGGCTGGCATTACATTGAGATACTTGATAAGAAAGATTATCAGCCAAGTTACAAAATTGCTTATATGGCAAAAGAAATTGCGCCAAGTGATGAGACGATAAATAACGCAAATACAGAAGCGATAAAATTGTCGGGTTATGCAAAAGATCAAAAATCTTTCAATGACTATGTTGCGAAGAATGGATTAAAAAAAGTGGATGTTCCTGCAGAAATAAAAGAAAATGATTACCAGGTAGGGCAGTTGCAAGATGCAAGAGCCATTGTGAGATGGGCTTTTGATGCCAAACAAGGCCAGGTCTCTGATCCTTTTTCAATAAAAGATGATTTTATTGTAGCAATTGTAGACAAAAGATTAAAAGAAGGACTTCCTGACGCGGAGACTGCACGTCCTCAGGTTGAAGGAATAATAATGAACAACAAAAAGGCTGACATTATTAAAAAGAAATTAAACAATTCATCAACTTTGGAAGCTGCAGCCGCTGCTTATAATTTACAGGTTCTTTCAACAGGTGATGATTCTACACTTACTTTTGATGCACCAATTATCAACGGAATAGGCCATGAACCAAAAGTGGCAGGCGCCGCATTTAATAAAACGTATCTAACTAAAGTGTCTCCTGCTATTGATGGCAACTCCGGTGTATTCGTGATAAAAGTCAACGGGGTCTATCCAAAAACGCCGGTTAACGAAGCCTTGCAAAAATTACAGATGAATGATGAATCGAATAAAAATGTTCAATCAACTTTAAGTGCCTCATTCCAGGAATTAAAAAGCACAGCTGAGATTAAAGACTACCGTAGCCGCTTTTTTTAAAGGGAAAAAAATTACTTTTCATAAAGCCACCGGATAAAGGTGGCTTTTCTTTTAAAAATACTTCGCAAAAGAGCAAGAACGGATTGTCGTAACTTTACAGAAATAGAGATTATGGAAGATGTAATTTTAAATAAAGTAGCGCAAAGCGGATTGATAACGTTAGATCTTGCAGATTTTTCTCCCGAAGGAGAAATAGCAACTTTTGATGTAAAGGATTATTTGTTTATGGAACTGATATTAAAAGAGAAGGAATACCGGGAAACCTTAAAAAATTTTGATTGGAGTTCTTTTAAAAATAAAATTGTGGCTATTACCTGTTCGGCGGATGCGATCATACCTCTTTGGGCTTATATGCTTGCTGTTTCTTACCTGGAGCCTTATGCAGAAGATATTGTTTTTGGAAATGCCGACGAAGTATTAAAAATCGTGTTTCTAAAAAAGCTTCAGCGAATTGATGCGACAGAATTTAGAGATAAAAGAGTGGTGATAAAAGGTTGTGGCGATAAAGTAATTCCTGAAGCGGCTTTTGTTGAGATCACAAAAATTCTCAGACCTGAGGTTAAAAGTATTATGTACGGTGAACCATGCAGCACCGTTCCTATTTACAAAAAGAAATAAGCACCACTCTTGTTTTAAAATAAAAACTTTTATTTTTTATTCGTTTACCCGTTACCGTTATTGCTGTACCCACACCGACACAGAACCTGCATTACAGAAGAATTTCCCCCAGCCGTCATTATTAATTTTTACTTCTTCTTTTCTTTTTTGCAAAAGATCAACAAATGTTTTACCAGCATAGCGTTTTCCAATTTCCATGTTTTTATAACCTTCATCTCCGTTTGATAATAATACAGCACAACCTGTGCGTTGTTCATCGCCTTCTCTTATCCAGCCGATACAGTTTTTATGATCGAAATAATCACGTGTTGGCCCAAAGGCATTTTTGTGCCGCGCTTGCATTAGCATTTCCAGCTCTTCCACTTTTTCCAGCCAAATCTGATATTCATTTCCATCTTCACCGGTATCTTTATAATGTGCCCCATAAATATCTGGGTAAAAAATGCACGGATATCCCTCAAGACGAAGAAGAATCAACGAATAAGCAATTGATTTAAACCATGATTCCACCGGTGCTTCAAGCGACTGTAATGGTTGTGTATCATGATTATCAACAATAGTTACGGCTCTTTCAGGATGAACTTTCAATAAGGTATTGTCAAAAATTTGACGCATATCGAATTCTTTTCCGGAAACAGAAGCAGTATGAAAATTATTCTGGAGGCAACAATCAAAAAGACTCATCCCGTGATTGGTTTCTTCAATATATTTCAACAACAAATCGAGAGAACTTGGTGTCCAATATTCACCAACAGTAAAAATTTCTTTACCGGTATACTCCCGCATCGCTTTTAACCAATCTGCATAAAATGAGGTTGGAATATGTTTCACTGCGTCAAGCCGCACTCCATCAAAATTGCGTTGGTACCAATACCATTTTCCCCAATTAATCAGGTGATTCTTTACAGAAGGATTTCTAAAATCAACATCGTTGAACATCAGGTAATCATAGTTGCCTTTCTCATCCGAAATCAATTCCTGCCATGAATCGCCATACTCGTTTAAGATTTTGAAGATAGCCTTTTCCCCCGTATCATGTGCGTAATCAACTCCTGTAAAGCACATATAATTCCATTCAAAATCCGTATATTTTTTATTTCTTCCAGGGAAGGTAAATTTTGTGTAGGCGTCAATTTCCATTGGTTCAGATATCACCTTTCTCCGATCTTCGGGATCCACTTTTACGACTTTAATCCTTTCACATTCATCACCTCCGGCTTTATGATTGAGCACTATATCTACGATTGCGTGCATCCCGTTTTCATGAACGGCGTCAATTGCTTCAAAGTACTCTTGTCTTGTTCCATATTTGGTGCGCACAGATCCTTTTTGATCAAATTCGCCTAGGTCATAAAGATCATAAACGTCATAACCTTCACTGTAACCTCCATGTGAACCTTTATAAGCCGGCGGAAACCAAATTGACGTAAATCCAATTTCTTTTAGTCTTGGTGCATCTGATTTTATTTGTTTCCATAAACTTCCATCGTGGGGCATATACCAATGGAAGTATTGTAACATCGTACCTTGGGGCATATTTTTTTAATATTCACTTCAAATCACGTACCGAAGTGAGAAGGGGACAAATTCTTATTGTAAACGTATGGACATTCAAAGACGGGGACGAAATCTTTAGCAGAAAAACCAGCGGGAAATTGATCTTCTAATAAAACAGTTGCAGCTATTTTTCCCAGTGTATCGCTGCTCATTGCAGCATATCCATTGCCACCGGCGGCAACAAATAGGCCCTTTTTGATTTGGCCAATATAGGGCTTGTTATGTGCTGTATAACAAACGATGCAACGCTTTTCACGCACTTCTTCAATTGAAATCCCAGGAAGAATAGATTTTAGTGCTTTTTCCAACGCAGGGCGGTTATCATTTTTATTCTCATTTTTGAACCATTCCTGTATCTCTTGCAAACTATTGAAATAAATATCATTTGGTATATTCGCCCCCATTTTTAAATAGAAATTTCCATCCGGATACTTCAGGGGCTTTATTAAATAAATATCCTGCACTTCTGGTTCATTGATCTTGTATAAAAGTGGTGGAAGAGAGGAAAGCCGCAGCGCTTCCTCTTCTTTTACTTTTACCCAAATGGTAGTTTCACTTTTTACTTTTAAAACCAGTTTGTTTTCCAATAGATTTAAATAATTGACAAAAGAACCTGGCGCTAATAAAACTT
>Ga0157371_10000516_pt1 | contig 46300 bp, 78 predicted proteins | sample C45metaG_FD_113462 | JGI IMG/M metagenome (GOLD analysis project Ga0157371, IMG submission 113462) | Corn rhizosphere microbial communities from Kellogg Biological Station, Michigan, USA - C4-5 metaG | ecosystem: Host-associated > Plants > Roots > Rhizosphere > Soil | place: USA: Michigan... | reverse complement strand
TGTTAAGCATCCGCAGTTCGGCAATGTCTCTCGCGGCATCCTCTTTGACAACCTTGATCTGTTTCAGCGTATTTGCGTCTTTCTCGTCAATGAACATCTGCAATCCATCCCGCAGGATCTCGTATGCTTCCTCACTCGCAGACAATTGGCTGATGCTGAGACCGCCAATGCTGAGTGTTTCAAGCAGAGAAGCTGTTTGTGCTTTGGTTTCTTCTACCAGCGCTACATACTCTTCCTCAATCACCTGTTTTTCTTGCTCCAGTTTGGCTTGATACTCCAATTCGCTGATCTTGTTGATGATGGCTACAACTTCATTTTGCAGCGCTGCCTTATCCCCGATCTTGTTTCCTTGGTCAATATCCACGATCTGCTGCTCGATGGCCGCTTGCTGTTGCTTCAACTCTTCCACGTTCATTAACATATCCCCTTTACATGTAAATGCTTTGTCAATAGCTTTATTATACCATCGCTACCGTTTTTAGCCTATCAATTTTGGGTAATATACTAGGTTCAGGGTGGACGTTTGTGCAGCTTCCCTGTGGCTGTTTTAAGCCCTCTTATGTACTCGCGGTGTATTTGACTGCCGATGGGCTGTATATAGCCTAGAATGCGCTGCTGGGAGTCTGTGAGGATGGATACGCCGTCAAAGTGGTGCCAGTGTGGTTTTAGGTTGGCGTATTTCATCATTCATCCTCGTTTGGCGGTAAGAATGGTTCGATTGCTTTGTACAAGTCTCCCATCAGTTCATAAGCGTTTTCAATCGCTCTATCTGTTTGATAAATGGAGTCTTCACAACTAATTCTGTTATCAGTCATGAACTTATACACAATCTCGTACATTTTCGACTTTGCTTCTTCCATCATTTCCTTTCCTCCTTCATGATCATATTTCTTGTATTTTTATTTCCATACGTGGCTTATCGCTGTATCTTTTGCGTATAATAGCATCAGTGATTTGGCTGTCGTCCTTCCATATCACCCCGTTTAAAGCATCGCTGATTCCCTTCAAGTAGTTATCCGCATCGGGTTTTGAAGTGGGTACGATCAATCCGCGCTCTGCGTCTGTTGTCTTCTTTTTGCTGAAAGATTTCGGGATCTTCCGGTAAATGATGATTTCGACAAGGAGCGCATCTTTTAACAATTCTTTCGGTGCGTGTTCGCTTGCGACCAGTCTTACATAGTCTTTGTAATCCCTCGACTTTGCAGGATCGTACATCCGCGCTTTTCCGTTGATGGTTGTTGCTCTTGGTCTGCCTTGGGCAGTAGCTTCTCCGTATACTGTAAATTCAATCATCGTTTGTCCTTCCTTTCAGGCCAGCAATAAGCCATATTCACAACGCATGCCCCTAGAAGAAAACAATTCAATCCCACAAACAAAACATCTGTTAATCCCATTTCTACACCTTCCTTTTCTCGCAGATCCGTCCCGGTCCGTCCTTTAGTTTCATCTTCGGTGGTCCATACTTCGCTAACATGTCTGTATACTCCTGTGGTGTCATTTGGCGTGTGATACATTCGCTGTAGGTTACCGCTCGGTTCGGTGGTGGGAAGTCTGAGGTGATAGGCATAGGTGATGTACGGCGATGTCTTTTGATACCACTACTCATTATCTGTTACCTCCTTTGGCTCTGTGGTATCCGGGTAAATAGTGGCAAGTACGTCTCGTGCTTCGATATAGCAGCGATCCAAGTACTGAGATATACCGTCCCACTTCGATAATTCTTTGATCGTTTTTACCGCATCTTTCAGCCGTTGTTCCCGGGCCTCTGCTGCAATCGCTCGTAACTCCTGCAGGCGGTATCCCTTGGCGTAGTCTTCTGTAACTCCTTTTTGGTAACGTACCTCTTCCTCCGCTGCGGCTGCACGGGCTTTCTCGGATTCCCAGGCGGTCAATGTACCCTCGTAGGATTGTTTGTAGACCTTAGTTTGTTTTTCGGCTTCATCAGCACGAGCATTGTGGTGCTCATATAGGGCTTGAGCTGCTTCCAGCAATTCAAATGTTGGTCGCTGCTCGTATCGTTCGCGCCATTTCTTGGCTTCTTGGAGCCAGTAGGGAAGGGCTGCCTTGTACTGCTGGAGAGCTTCTGCATCTACTCCCTCCCATATGGTGCTCATTAATCCTCCGCGTTGCCAGACGGCCGTTGCGCTCGATTCAAGCGTCAACCACTTTGAATCTTTGACCTTCTCACACATCTCCATATCCTTTTGCCAATCTCTCGGTGGTTGGGGTGTTTGGGTCATTGGGGGTGTACCTCCTTCACTGTTTCCATTTGCATACTTCCCTGTGGCTCATACACGTAGCGTCTTCCCTCTATGTGTAGTACCGTTGGTATTCCGTTCTTTACTTTCTTGATGGTGGCGATGGTGTGTAGTTTGGTTCCTGCTTCATAGGTTTTCATTTGTCTTAGCTCCTTCCCCAAGTCCTAAAGCCAAGTATGCGATATTGATAGCCTTGTTAAAGGATTCCTCGTAATCTGCACCAGTAACGTTCATGATTCTTTCCAGCGCCTTGGTTAGCCGGGATATGTTATGCTGCGCCTCAACTAATTCATTTGTCTGCTTAACGGATATTTCTTTCCATCCCTTTGCTTGTTGCTCTGTCTCTTCTAGAGCAGCCAGCAACTCCAATGCTTCTTGGTTACTTATGTCGGATGAACCGTGTCCGTAGCCAGCATTTACTTCGTACTGAGCGTCTTCCTTGATTACTTCTTTCCGTTCTGGTGTCATGTTCTTCTCTCCTTTATGATTTTAATTGCCTTTGTCGGCCCCCGCTTCGCTGGGTTGTTCAGTCGATTTGATGCCCTTCGGACTTCGGATTCACTTCTACGCTCCACCCACACTTGCAGGTGCGCTTAAATACATCCTCTGTCACCACTAGCGTCCCTTCTCCGTTTCCAATCATCCCGCTGTTACATTGCGGACACTTCTGATGCACTCTCATTAACTCTACCGCTGTAGTTAGTCTCATTCCCTTCACCCTCTCTTTCGTCCTCTCACTCCCTGCCGTTCCTCTTCTTCCCGCTTTGCTGCGACTTGATCAATCATCTCGATTAAGTGTTCCACCATAAACTTGTTCCGGTATGCCACGCTCACAGACAGTGTAGAAGCTTCCTGAGAGAGTTTAAATAGCAGATGGTCCAGTTGTTCCACTCTTTCGCGTATAAGCCACTCAGCGGCGTTCCAGGAGCGCTGCATCTCACTTCTGTCCAAGCTCTCCTGTCTTCTTCGTTTGATTTCGTCACTCATGGCGTTTTACGCATGTCTGCCAGTTCTTCCATCGTGATCACTTTCCGGTGATACTGTGACATGTTCATGCGCGCCGTTAGGTTCGCTTGTTCCTCGGTTAAACGTTCAGCTATTACCATCGGCAAAGAGTCGATAGGTGCGTCATGGTTCCATTGAAGTACGGCGTACATGTTATTCCTCCTTTTTCGGTTTTACGTCTCTTACCCATACCGGAAAAGCACCTCTACCTGAATTACAAAACGAATATGTTCCGCCTTCTCTGTCAATCCCTTCTGGCGCTACCGGATAAAATCTCGCATAAGCTTCTTTTGTATCGAAAAATTCAAAGTAACCATCAGCATCTTGTTCACACTCTTTTTCAAACTCTTCTTTGGTGTAATTAGATTTTGGTCCGACATAACAGGATGGAGTGTCACCTTCACACCACATTCCAAATCCCATGTTGCTCACTTCTCTCCCACCTTCACAATGAATTTGTTTTCGCTAAGCTCAATCGGCATTTTGCTATAGTTCCGCTCTCCCAGCTCTCCCTTGATCCATTTGATTAGCGGCACACTCTTGATGATCGGGATCATTTCAGGGTACGTTACCAGTGCCATGTGCTCTCCCGGATCCGTGCTGATGTGGATTTCGCCTTTGTCTTTGTCTACTGCAAAAGATAGTTTGTGGCCTAACGTGTTGGGGATGATCTTGCTCATACTCATTCCCCATGGGTTTATACTCATTGTGGGTATACGTTTCATAAGTCAGCACCTTCCAACGCAGCACAATTAATTAAATACTTAGGTTTTTTATTCCGCGTCACTTTCTTTGTTCCTTTGTAATGTTCACAAGGTTTAACGCCTCCGCCAAAAGCACTGATATAAATGCATGTGCATTCTTCTCTTTTCTGACCTTTATTCTCTCCAAATATATTTTCAATTTCTCTGCTTCCTAACTCTCGTTTAATTGGGCATTCTGATTTTAAAACATGAACTTCCTCTGTCATTCCTCCAAATGCACAACATGAACTAAATATCTCATTTTTCATTTTCCATCATTCCTCTAGTTATTATTTGGTGGTTCTTTGGGTATACTGTTAATAGGCTTATCCTAAAGTGAAATACTCTTCCGCTAACTTCTCATATATCCTTAGCCATTCTCTAATCTTACCTACATCTGGATTATCTTTGTCTTGTTCCTCTTCGATCATTTCGGCTGCTCCAATCAGTCGAACTTGGAGGAACATTTTTTCTTTTGTTGCGCCTTCGTTGTAATCATCAATCAATTCTACTTTTTCTTCTTCGGATAATTGGTTGAAGTAATCACCCCTTTCGCGGTTTTTCATCCGTTTGGTATGTTCAACGAAGTCTGAGTATCTCATTGTATCCCCCTTAGACTTAACGTTCTTTCTTCTTCCGTGCCTAATCTGCAACATTCATCATATTTTTTAGCAATTAGAACGCTCTTTTCGTCTTCCCTCCACTCTCTTATGATCTGCTGCGGTTTATCAAACTTGAAGGTTAAATCTGCACCAGATGGTCCACCGCGATTCTTTAGGATTTGAACATGATAATCGTCTAAGACCTGTATAAGTTCCTGTGAGTCCAATTCGTTATTAAGTTCAGGACGATAAGCTCCAAGCAGTATATCTGCGTTTTCTTCAATCGTTCCGCTATCTCTCGCATCAGAGAAACTTACGGGCTTTGAACCGTCTGACGATCCTTTACCTTCTCCCCTACTCGTTTGTGCCAGTAAGATAATGAGTTTATTCGTTCTCTTGGCTACCTGTTTAATCTCTGCGGTTAGCTGGCTTATTTCTTCATACCGTCTTAACCCCTGCGTTTTGATATATCCCAGGTAGTCAATCAATATGATTTTGCATGGGATGTTATCGAAGTATTGCTGATCTGCCATCTTTACTAGGTCTTCAATTTCTGTAATGGTCAATCTTTGGTGTTCAAAAACGAGTAACCCATCTTTGTACGCCTGTTTTAGTGTCTGGTGATGATCGTAGTTACCAAAGTCCCCGTAATCCTCATACACTTGATTTTGTGTGATATTTTCATTGATCGAAACGAGTTTAGGGTATAAGTCCGAATCTTGCTGTTCAAACGAAAAGAAGTTACATCCCACGTTTTGAACGGTTACTGCATGTTGTATAACGTTCAAGGCAAAAGCCGTCTTACCAACCGATGATCTAGCCAAGTACACCAGAACCCATCCTGTGGGCACTCCCATTCCGCTGTTAAGTATCCGGTCAAGCTGCGGATATCCTAGTTTCAAATTACCTGAGTTGGTTTTAGTGATCCTGCCCATGAATGAATCATACATATCGTCTATGGTTCTGTACTTCTCGTACAAGCTTGTTTGAGGTTTAACCGATAGCATCCCCTGAACCTTCTGTACGTCCATCTTCCAGCGGTCTGCAAGGAATACAGATACATGATCACGTATATATGGGTTTGTGATCTCTGACATGATTTCGGCGGCGTTTTGTTGTTGTAACAGAATGTCATTAGTGTTTAGCATCATCACTTCTAGCAGTCCGATTTCAGCGAAGGTTATGTATGACTCTGCTTGAGTGCGATCCATTCCGTTTTTAACGTAATCGTTAAAGTCCATTTCTTTTCCGTCTTTTAGTTGCAGCGGTAACAGCAAAACTTTAATCACGCACTTTTGATGTATCGACCTCAACAGGTGGTAGTTATTCGCTATGCTCGCCATACCCGATTTATTGCGATCTGGAACCAACACGATAACCGTGTTTTCCTCAGCAAGCGCACACACTCTCTTGGCTTGCTCCTTAGCCAGTGAGGATTGCATATAAGCCACAGCAGCCGGGAATCCTATTTGATCTGCGCTGATTGCGTCTAGTTGTCCCTCAAACACCAGTAAGTGTTGTTCTTTCTTTAGCGCCTTGCGTGAGTTGTATTCGTTAAACAAAAACTCCGTCTTCTTAAAAAGTTCGTTGTAGTAAGGTGATTCCGTATTCTCCGAAGGAAGTCTATACTTCCCGTGGAATCCTTGCGGCGGTTCGCCAATGTATCTTTCACAGTATCCAACCTCAAGCCCTCGATGATCTGCAAGTGGGATAATAAGGCTATGATTCTTTTGACCGTACCCTATGCGGAACTTTGTAACAGACTCTTGGGTCAATCCTCTGTGAAGGATGTACTCAACAGCTTCTTTCTTTCCTGACTGGCTGTTCGCTTTATCAATCAGTTTTCTTTGCGTCTTCTGAAACTCTTTTCTTCGCTGGTATCCCTCATCGGTTGTTGACGATAACGGAATGTCTTTACGTTGTGCCAAGTCCTCCAGCGCTTCGTATGGCGTTCCAAACCGCTCCATAAGCTGGTGAAGCTTGATAATGTCGCCACCTTCATTGCATCCGTGGCAGTAGAATAACTGCTTTGCTGGATCAACGGTAAAAGACGCGGTGTTCTCTCCGTGTAGTGGACATAATCCTGTGAAGGTTTTTCCCGACTTCCGCAAGTGTACGAAGGTTCTCACATACTCAACGATGTCATAGTGCTCTCTTACAACTTCAAAATCTTTCATCGCATTAACCCCTTAGCTTTCAGTTCCTCGCCGAATGCTTCCCATGATTGTTTTGCTGGAGCTGCTTCTTTCACACGGTCAAACATCATCACCTTTGCAGAAGCTTCCGTTTCCTTTCCCTTCATCCCTCGAAGTATCCCGAAAGTGTAATTCTCCTTGGCTGACTTTTTATCAACCATGTGCATATGCGTTTTCATTGCATATTCCACAATTACCTGTGGATAATCATCGAAGTATTCAAGTATCTTCAAAACAACGCTGTCCGCAATCTTTTTGCTTGATCTTGTTTCAGCGATGAATTTTAGGTATTCATCCAAAACAATAACCATTGATTCCGAATAGCTAGAGCGCAAGTCTTTTATTTGCGCTGATATATCTTTTAAACTGTCTTTCTTTTTTTCTTCTGTATTACTTCTTTCTTCTTTTGTGGTTGACAGCAGGTTAGCAGCAGGATAGCAGCTGGTTGACAGCAGGTTAGTTTGCTGGTTGGTAAGTGTCTCAAACCCTTGTGGCTCTAGGTGTTTCTGCTGGTTGTTCTGCTGGTTGCTTTTTCGGTATTTTTCGTAATTAGTGAGTTTGTAGATGGAGAAGTACCGATAAGTGATGGTTAGAGAAATCATGTTGTGATCTATCAATTTCTTCATAAGCGTTTTCAATCTCTGTTCACTTATTCCAAGTCTTTCACTCCAGCTTGGGCGACCAAACATAAACTCACCTTGGTTAATCGTATACACTTGTCCTTTTTCAATGTCCACCTTTGGATCAACTGCGTACCTCGCCCTGTGCAGCATTTCAAACCACACTTTGAAGTATTCAGCATCTTTATAGATCCAGTGGTTTACAATGTCCCTGTCGACTGGTACGAAATCGTCCATTATCACCACCTACTCTTTAATTTGGTTTTTAACTTCCTTGACCCATTTGTCTACCTCTAATTCATCGAAGCGTGTATTAGCGCCTAGTTTGTACTTTGGCATCCCTTCACGCATCCAGCGGTAAATTGTGGGTTCAGACACTTGATACTTTTTAGCGACATCCGCGATCTTTAGCAATTTGTGTCACCGCCTTTCCTTGACTTAATATTACTATCATGCGCTTTCAATGTCAAGATTAATCTTCCAGTTATTTAGAACTATTTTCCGCAAACAAAAAGCGCCCGAAGGCGCTATGCGGTATAGTTTACCCGTGTCTTTTATTCCATGCTTCTGTCGCTTCTTCTCTGCTATCGTAAAGGTAAATGCCTAATTCTCCACCGTCACCTTCATACACAGCGATTGGGCAATTTTCATTGTCTTCATGAGTGTGTGAAATGCGAAACGATAACCCTGACCACGGATCAAGTTCATACTCTTCATCCCGACTATTACCCTCTGCATCACTAACTGTAATTTCTGCTTTACCTCCACAAAAAGGGCAAGTTTTAAGTTTTTCTTTACTCATTATTATTTCCTCCTATGCGGTATAGTTAATTTCTGCCTCTAGATCAAGGATCTTTTTGCTTATATAATGGCACATGTGAGTGTGATGCTCGATTTCAAACGGGTTATTGCGCTGTATGGCTTCTTGTAGTTGGATTTCATGGACAGTGAGATCCTGCTCCCAGGCTTTGAGTTGGTTGAGTTGACGTGGTAGTGATATCATGCTTCTTCCTCCTCAGAGTTTTGTAGGCATTTAATGAACCATATGGAGCGTTCGTATTCTCCTTTTATTAGATGGTGTATGGCTCGCTGGATGAAGTAACATTTCATTGTTCGGCCTCGCTTTGCTTAGCGGATTCGGTCGAATCGGAGTCAACTTCGTTGCAAATCCTTTCAAATTCATCTTTATCAATGACTATCGTAAACAGAACGGCATTAGCTGATATAACTTTTACACCTAAACCGGATTCAACAATACATGTGATTTCATCGTTATTTTTTCTTTTTTGAAATCCTTTAATATTGTTCATGAATACCGCGCTTTTCCCGTTGTCCTCTAACTTAGAAACAACCTCTTTAAATCCTGCCATTTTTATTCCTCCTAAAGTAAATGATCTTCCCGGTACTGTTCAAACCATACGCGACCTTCACGGCATCTATGCGCCCAGTTATGGCACGGTCTGCATATGACACAACCGTTGTCGATTGTGCCTTTTCCGAGCTGGCTGCGGTAGATGATATGATGAGGAACAGCCTCAAGGTCTGAGGACGTTCCACACTTCACACAAGCCCCGTTGTCACGCTCGTAGATAGCACGTATAGTCTCGGCGCTGAACTTGCCTCTTGCGGCTCTCTTGGGGCTTTTACGGTTGCTGCGGAGTTGGTCTGCTTTGGTGTATGGTGGCATGTTATCCTCCTTGCTGGTGGTCAATTCGTAGCTTCAATTTCAGTGCATGAAGTTCTTCGGTTGTGCTGCTAAAGGCGTTTCTCCAGCGCATCATGTCCTGATATAGATCAGCTTCCTGCTCCCTTAACTCATATACCGCTATTTCTGCTTCTGCTGCTTTGTTCTTGGTTGCGTCTCTAAAGGCAATAGCATGAGCGTGCTTGCGTTTGGCATACAGTCGCTTGTAATCTCCGTCTATTTGGCTGGATACGCGTCCAATGTACATTAAGCAGGTTGTGAGAAGACTGATTTTAGAAATCAGTCCTCCCGGATTATCATCAGTGAGCTTGTCTGCTTCGGAGCGTAATTTCATGATGTTTATGATGTACTCGTCTATGTTAGCCATAGTTCCTCCTAGAATGGTAAATCATCAACCGAAATGTCAATTGGTTTTCCGTCACCACTGAATGGATCATTGCTTCCAGTATTCCGCTGATAAGTGTTTCCGCTAGGCGCTCTGTCAACGTCTGGACGTTCGTTGCTTTCTGCTTTCTCCAGGAAACGCACATTGTCCGCTATAACCTCCGTGACATATACGCGCTTCCCTTCGTTGTTCTCGTAGTTACGAACCTGTATGCGTCCTTCTACGGCGGTCAGGCGACCTTTACGAAGGTAGTTAGCGCATGCTTCTGCTGCTTGTCTCCATACCACGATTGGTATAAAGTCTGCTTCACGTTCTCCACCTTCCGGTTTAAAGCTGCGATCCACGGCAAGTGTGAATTGTGTTACAGCCACTCCCGCAGGAGTGTATCTAAGCTCCGGGTCACGTGTTAGGCGACCTATAAGCACGACTCTATTTAGCATTTTTCTTGTCCTCCTCTGCTTTGTTCAACAAGCGTGTTGCCAGTAGTTCGTGCATTTGCTGTAGTGTGGCTCCTTTTGCTTTGGTTTCTTCGACCCACTTGTCGAAACCGTCTTCTTTCCCGGCAAGCACTTTCCACTTTGCTAGCATTTGTTTCATGATTGCTTCTTCTTTTTTCTGTATCTCTTGCTGATGTTTTTCGTCAAGTTCAGCGCTGCTCACTTTATCAGTATCTTCGCCGGATGGGATTGCAAATGTTCTCAAAAGTAAGTATTTGTACATATAGGTTTGACTTTTGCCTATTCCCTTATCTTGAGTGTCTGAACCGCTGCCGCTGGATACAATGATTTCTGATTGTCCGGTATCAATGTCTACAATCTTGTATCTTCCGTCTGTGATGGTTAAGTATCCTTTCAGCTTCGCGTCAGAGTCCCTCAGTTCCTCTCTACGGTGTTCTATCTCTACGGGCAGTATAACTAAGCCGTACTTGATTAAAGCGCGTCTAACCTCAGTTGTGACCTTCTCCTCGGACAATGCGCGGTAACTGCTCTTTCCAGTGCTTACACTATCGTCTTTTTGAAGGTATTCAATGTCACGCATAACGGCGTTGATTTTTTGATAAAGGTTCATTGGTTTCTGTTCGGCTTGTTCTTCGCTCATTGGTATCTCTCCCTTAGTCGTATTGGTTATTTGCCATAGCTTCGAGTTCACAGCGCAAATCTTCGTTCTCTGCTGTAAGATGTACGTTTTGCGTTTCTAGTTCAGTGATCCGGTCATAGGCTTGTGCGAGTTCTTGTTCTAGCTTGTCTGCGTTGTCGTTCCATCGTTTGAATAAATTAGCGATTCCCATTTCATCAGCTCCCTCAGTTGTGTAGATCATTAGCTGCTTGCTCTTTGCGGTATTGGCGTGCCATGTTTAGCAGGTAGACTCTCAGGAGTACCGGAGTAAGGGTTCCTCGTTGTTTGGCGATCTTTGCGAGTTCGCGGTAAGTGTGGCGGGTTTGCATGGTCATTTCCTCCACTCATAATTTTCACTCATGTACTGCTTAAATCCTTGAATGATCTTCGTGCATTGTTCATCGTTGTACATTCCGATGTGTGTGTCCTTTGGTTCAGTTCCCATAAACTTTCCAAGCATCTTGTAAATGATGTGTCTTCCAATTTTGTATTTCTGCCAGTATGGGTCTACAATGGCGTGTGCTTGATTCCGTAGCGCTCTAAGGTCTTTGTTCGCAAGTGTGCCTAAAGGAACCTTAGAACCTTTGTGAGTGCCTACATATGCGTCACAGGTGGTACACTTCCACACGTTGGCTCCGTAGTCTCTGCCGTAAAACTCTTTTGTCGTGACGCATACGGCTTCTGTTCCGCAATATCCGCAAGTAAGCATATGTCCTCCTTTGTAATGGTTTAAAATATCTAATACAGTCTTTATTGTGGTTCATCCTTCCAGTTCTATAATGGCAGTTTCAAGCTGTTGTGTGATGTCTGCCAGATCATCCATAAAAGAAGCAATTTCAGTTAAACGGCTGTAGTTGCTGGCATGTCGATCTGAAGTGTCACTGTCTAGTGCGTTCAAGCGAGCTAGTACGGCGGTTAAGCGTTCAATTGGTGTCATTTGGTTTCCTCCTAATTCGTTTTACTCTTTCTAAAAAATAGCATCCGCAACTTTTCGTATTACCTTTTATTAAATTTGCTGCAATTACTATACTTTCATTTCCACACTCACACTTACATAACCACTTAACTGAGTTACTTTTAGTTCTACCAACGTCTTTAATCACTGTAAGTCTGCCGAATTTCAATCCGCATAAATCTTTTTTTCTACTCATGTTTGTATTCATTAAATAAAATCCCTCCAACTCAAGCCACGGTCTGCAAGCTTCTCTGTGTCTGTTTCGTAGTGGTATTCAGGTTCTTCCTCTTCGCGTTGATCTTCTTCGTATTCAGTAATATCCATGTCCATGTTCCTCCCACATCATTTTCCAAAAGCCCTCTGTCTCCTCAGTACATTCGTCACATTCAAGTACCCAATTCAGTTCTTCCTCTACGTATGCCGTGTTCGTTCTGCGAATCCATACTGATTCGTGCTCTTTTCCGCATCTGCCGCACTTCATTCGTTTATCCCCTTTACTTTCATTCCGATGATGTGCAAAGTTGTTATCATTCCGGTCAAAATACCGTTGCAATACTGCTCCCCATTTTCTTCGAATACTTCTTTGTTCTTTTCGAACGTGTATAGTAGTTGTTCCTCGACCGTTTGCTGAATGGTGATGTCTTCGGGTCTGTATAAGGCGATAATTAGTGTGTCAAGCGATAAATGATTTAGTGAAGTTAAATCGCTATGAGTATGATCGAACACAATATCGTCTTTTGAGTTTTCTTTCTTTAGTTCATTTATCTTGTCAAAATCCTTCTGCGTTAACACTACTCCGGTGGGTTTGATTTGATTGGATTTGATAAGGTTGCTCATTTTGTTTCCTCCTTAGATAAAATCAGATTGTTTTATGCCTCGGTCTGCAAGCTTCTCTGTGTCTGTTTCGTAGTGGTATTCAGGTTCTTCGTCTTCGTCAATGTCACATTCAGGGCATATACCATCTCCGTCATCTGGTCCCAGATACTCTTTACAAACACAACAGTAGTGTAATTCTGGTAAGTATGGCATCATTCGTTTATCCCCTTTACTTTCATTCCGATGATGTTCAGTACTTTCTTGACTGCTACCTCTGTTCTGTCCTGCATTGCGCTTTGCGCTTTCTGCTGAATTTCGAAGTAATCCAACAGTTGTTCCTCGATAGTTTGCCGAATGGTGATGTCTTCGGGTCTGTATAAGGCACGGATTAAGGTGTCAAGTGGCATTCCGTTCAGCGGCTCACATCCATCATCCCACCGTTGTAAGTTATCTTTTGCATGATGATTTACAATGACTTCTGGCGTGTAATACGGATCACTTAGAAGAATGTCAATCGCTTTCTTTTGTGAAAGTGTCAGCACCACTCCGGTGGGTTTGATTTGATTGGCTTTGATAAGGTTGCTCATTTTGTTTCCTCCTTTTGAATAGCTGCGAGTAGTTCCATTCTTGCGACACATAGGTGTCTAAAGGCTTTACTGTTTACGGGTATTTCCATGAGTGCGTGGTTTACTTCTTCTAGTGCTTTCTGAATGTGGGTCAATTCTTACGGCCTCCGTTTCACTAAGCTGTTCGGTCGTTTCGATGCAGGGATTAAATGCGTGTAAGATTTCCTTCTGCGTCCATTCTGAATCGTGGTTTGTCATTATTTAATTCACTAACATCCACTTGATTAATGATTCTGTCAGCTAAAACGTCTGATTCTTCGTTTGTATCCATCCAGTGATCAATCAGCATGATGATTCTTATTTTGTTATCCATTTCATTTCCCCCTTAGATAATATCGTTCAAATCAACCTGCAAGTATTTCGCAATCTCTTTCCACGTTTCAACCGTTGTGCTTGCTCTTCCGTTTTTCAGCATGCTCACTGTCTGCCGGGACTTACCAATCTCACGTGCCAGCTCAGAGGCGCTTACCTTCTTTTTATACATCACATCGGAAAGCTTTGTGTCTACGCGGTGTTTTTTAATCTTTACAAATTCAATCTTTGTTGTAGGCGGTCTTCGTTTTGAATTTTCGGATGGTGTTACGTTTTCCAAGTTGCATTTTCTGTTATCAAATTTTATGAAGTTTAAATGGTCTGGAACAAATCCTTTTGGAGTCTCCATTACAACCCGATGCATTAGGATGTTTCCGCAACGTGCGTAACCGTTTATTATGTGCCAGGTTTTACCCTTCGCTACGGTTGATACTTTTTCTAAATCTTCGGTGTCTATAAGAATAAATCCCTTTGGCGTGTGTATTTTTGTTATTTCCCCAGATGTTTCAAAGATATTTTTCATTTACAGCAACTCCTTTAAATCAACGTTTAACTTTTTTGCTATCTTTTCCAGAACATCGGTGCTTGTGTTTCCTCCCCGCTTAATGCGATAGATGGTGGTTCTGTTTACTCCAATGTCTTTTGCAAGTTGAGTGTCATTAGTTCTCGCTTCCATCATGGCCTTAATTAGCCCAGTTCTGATTGTCATTGTGTCACCTCGTTTCGTTCACCTCTTGTTTACTACTATACATCATATGATGCGCCAATGCAACACTTATTATTCATCTTTTTAAAAATAATTGCACAAAAAAGTCCCCTTATATAGAAGGAGACTCTTAAATCTAGCATGTACAGTATTGGGTAATGGTGGTATAATAGTACGTATAAAGACAACAAAAAGAGCCATCAACCGCGACCAACGGTTATGACTCATGTACAGCCGATTCTGCACATCGACTGAATATACGTTTATTATAACATGATACAGGGTGTTTTTTCAATCCACTTGTGTATTATTGTATACCAGACGCTTATTCGATCCTTGTGGGGGTTGGGTAGGCGTTTTTAGCGTCTTTAACCTCCGTGTTGATGGAAGAACACGTTAAACAACATCCCTGCCCGTACATCCGGTTAGGTGCAAGACTCGTTGTAGAGGGACTGCATATTGTTTGGTGATGACGAATATCCCAGAAGTAAGCGTCCTGTATCACACTCACAAGAGAACCGGATAATATCCGTATGCGGTAATGGCAGACCTGGGCGCATCTTCTCTTGAGCGACAACGAAACGGCGGTGGCTCCTTTATACCGTGATTGTCTTAGTGGGCCGTTAAGGCTCTCTCTGCTCTTCCTCGCTTCTGGTTCACCATTACCCGTGCTTGTTTCAGTGCTTTAAGTCAATACAAAAATATATTAAAAAGGATGATGACAAATGGATTTTAAAGACCGCTTAAAACACCTCACTAAAGGATTCGCAGCAAGTAAGAACTTAGAAGAAGGAATCGAGAACGGAACAATCAGCGATCACGATACCGAACGTGTGTACAACATGCTTAACCTTGTGGCATTGCTGGAAATCAAGGGACTGCTCGAACAGGAGATTCCTCTTGTTACCAAGAACTTAATGGAAATGATGGATCAACCGGACGGAATGGAATATCCGATACAATTAGTGAATGCGTTCTTAGACATTTTAATGACCATTAAAGATAAAGTGGATAAAACATCTGCCGGAAATGTGGATTTAGGATGAAAAAGAAAATCGTAATTGAGTTGAATATTGTTGACGGAAACGTGGACTTTCTGAATGAAGATGAACTCAGTTACTTCGAGATTATGGGCATGTTGGAATATGTGAAAATGATGGTCATTAAAGATTGGATGGAACTGTAGGGAATCATATAGAACATAAGAAAGGATGAACCCACCAGTTTAAATTAACCTTAACCGTCTATCCTAACAGAAAGGAGTGAAGAAGATGGAGAAACAAGACGTTTTGGTGTTTTTGGCATGCGGAAGGTATTTGCCAATCGAACAAAATGGATATTCACTGATTGACGTTGTAGAATATTTATTTTGCGAATTAGAACGCGTTAAAAAAGAGTTAGAGGTCATGAAGAATGCGTAAAAACCCCATCATCTACCGTCTAGCCCAAGCACTCACACGCTGGCTGATTGGTGAAAAGAAACGCCGCATTTATTGCACAGACACAGGTGAGACGTTTGATCGCTACAGTGACTATTTAAAGTCCCGGCACTGGCGAGCGGTGAAGAAACGGTATCGCAGCAGACATAAGTATAAGTGTACCCGCTGCCGATGTACGGAAGCACTCCACCTACATCATTTGACTTATGAGCGGATCGGGAATGAACGGGACAGTGATTTGATTTATCTGTGTGCAAAGTGTCATACGAAGGAACACCGGGGAAGGAGGAAAAGACGATGAGCGAGGAACCTACTGATTTTCAAAAGGTAAGCGCAGAGATTGAATCGAAGTTCATCGAATGTGACGATTGGAACAATCATGAATTGAATAGGTACGTGAACGAAATCCCTCTAGAAACAAAGGAATTGCTTTTAAAATGGTATATCGTTGCAAAGTGGAATCAAAGGCTTGATGAAAGGAATGGTAACCATTGAAGGAAATATGGCAACATAAAATATCTTTGAGGAAAGCAAACTGTGTAATTTGCGAAAAGGAAAAAGTGTGCTTTAACATTGTTGACTACGGATTCATATGTCCCGGATGTTTAAGTCATTATTACAACAATTGTGGTGGTATATATAAATAAAAAGAGGTGTACGCAATGTACGAAGACAAAAACAATGTATTTTTAACGGATGCGGAAAAAGATATGATACTGAGATATGTAAAGCATGACGGGATAGTAACTCTTACTAAAGAGGAAATACGCAAGTTGTTTTATGAAATCGAGTATTTAAAGCAAAAAGCCCTCAAATGAGGGCTATTTCTTTTTAAGCAGCGCTACCATCCCCTGTACATCCTCTTGAAACACTCGGAATGATCTTACACCGATGTTGTACCTGCCGACACCGCTTATCCACAACATGGGCATAACCTTTTTATGCTCGGGTTGCCAGCTTTCCTGCTCATATGCTCGAGACAGGAAATACTGCTCGTAGCGATTTAGTTTCTCCTGAAATTGTTTGTCGGTATAAACAGTTCTTTGGATCTCCACGAACCAACTCAATCCGCACCAGATCATGAATATGTCCGGTTCCATCAGTCCCTTGCCGTATTTAGGCTCGACGGTGAATATTTTAGGTTCGTTCACTTTGCGGATCTCCTTGTAGAAGTGAGCCAGCTCGAGAAAATGATTGATCTTCTGTGAGTCCTTTTTAATGTGCTTATCTGCGGGGAAATACATATACTTGCGGCGCTCCGTGCTACAAGTGATGTATTTATCACGGCGTAGGCGTTTAAGTACCGTGTTAGCCTGGGTGATGGGCTGTTTCGTGTGGCTAAAGTGAAGGTCAGCGATTAAGTCACGGTCAAGCACACGGAAGCGTTCTAAGTCGTCTAGGATAGCTTTGTCGCGGGCAATCATAGTTCACCCCACTCCAAACTTTCTGGAAGCGCTTCCGGGACGGCTTCCTTCTCCGGTGACTTGCGGTATGGTTTAAGAAGTTCGCGTGCTGTATCAAGCTTTAGGAGCGGCCCCTGCACGGTCTGTGTGTCTTCACCTTTGTAGATCATCATGCCGGCTTGAGTTAAATGCTCCGCGCCTCCTTCTCCAATCGTTATTCGACTGTTGATTTCGTCTGCGTGTTTAAAGGCCATTCTGACTGTTAAGTTTTGCTTTAACTTTCCGTCCAAGACCTCGCGACTTCCACGCTGCATGGATAAGATGAGGAACACGCCAAGCGCTCTGCCGATGGTGGATATTTCTTCGATACCGGACATGAGGTCCTTTTCCTTTTGCAGCAATGCCACTTCATCCACGGCCAGCACAATGTACGGGAGTTTCTTCGGAAGATCATCAATGTGTGCTACTTCGGCAGCGTCCATCAGATCACCGCGCCGTTTCATTTCGTGGCGAAGTTTCAGCACTAACCGGGAAAGGCTGGGAACGTCCATAACGACTTCTTTTGCGATTCCCCGGAACAAGTGAAACTCTGACCGCTTCATGTCTGCACAATACAGCTCTAAGTTATCCCGGTTACAAAGGAGCGTGGTCAGGATGGAGCGTAGGGCTACACTCTTCCCGCTGCCAGTCTCTCCAGCTATGAGTAAATGCGGATGATCTACCATATCATACGACACCTCACCAGAGCGGATACGACCAACGTAGACGGGCAGTTTGTGTTTCTTGATACATTCCTTCACTTTCAGCACATCGTACTCGTAGGCGGTCAAGGATTGGCTGTAGACGCTTAATATGAACCGGCGTGAATCCACCTGAGTGAGTTCCGCGTTATGACCAAAGGTTTGTTTAAACAGCCAAGCCCGTTTATGAAGTTCGCTCGGATCAACGCCTACAGGGATTTGAAACGTGGCTTGTGTGCGGTCGATGAACGTCACGACTTTCTTGACGATGGGATATGCGCGCACCTGCTTGCCCTTGTAGCCCTGCATCGTCATGTGGAAGTCTTGCGTCCGCAGTAAGGCGGATAGTTTGCGGTGCATCGTTTGCTCCGGGGAGGAACGCCATACGACAAACGCGCTGGCCGCACTTGCCCCCGCTCCGATCAATTTCATTGCTCCTAGCTCCAGCATGTTTTTAACAACTCCTTTGTTTGGCTTTACGTCAACGTTTTGGCTTGTATTACATGATTCTTGATAAACGTGCAATTACATGATCATAAACCTGTGTTCAAATCGAACATTGCACCCGCTGCCCAGAACATCGAACGCCATTCAATCCTCACAATCCCGGCACAAAGTACATAGGTAGCAATTTTGACCAGCACAATCTTGTTAGCGTGTCCTGCGAGTTCTAAGCGGTGTTCCACGACATGAGCAGCCAAGCCAACGACAGCGATTTTAGCCAAGGGGATTAGAGCCAGAGTTAACATGTTATCGCCTCCTGGTACATAGGTATGTGCATAGGCAGAAAAAAAGACCAGCCAATTAAGGTAGGTCTAAAATAATAAGCTTATTCAATTAATTCGCTGATGGAATTGCATTTTTTACAACGAACAATGTGAACGTATTTCCCTCCGTCTGGTTGCCCGTTTGAATATCCTTCGCATGACACAGTTTCATATCCAATTCCACCATACAACTCATGTTTATTGCCACAATCGCATGTGCATTCTTTATCTCTAAATGCTCCAGTCCTCATCTTAAATCCCCTCCAAAAATTTTTTTACATCCTCCAGCGTAACTGCAAAAGAATGTCCTACGTTCGCCGCTCTCACAATGCCAACCAGTTCGCCGCGTTCATTCAGCAGCGGCCCTCCGCTGTTTCCTTGCTTCACCTCTGCATCCGTCATAATTGCCGTGTAGGACTCTCCTGTGGTCATTGTAGCGGGTTGATCGATACTTTGTATGACACCTTCGCTAAAACTCCACTGTGGCAGTCCTGTGGGCTGTCCTACGGTCATGATCGACTGTCCGGTGTATGGTTCCGTAGTTGAAAAGATGAATCCTTCTGCGGTAGAATCAATGTGCAGGAGTGCTAAATCTTTGTCTTTGTCGGATTTAATCAGTGTAGCGGTGGTTATAGTTCCGTCATACAGCGCAATATCAATTTCATTGTGCGTAAAGTCGATTACGTGATGATTGGTTAGAATGTATCCGTCACCGATCATTGTTCCTGTAGCTGCGGTTACAAGGGAATAGAATGTCGCCCATGGATAACGTTCTACGTTTTCCAGAACCACCCGTACCGTTTTGGATCTGGCGGTTTCAAGTTGGGACTGGAAGGTGTGCGGCTCGTTGTACACATATCCCCATGCGGTTGTGGGTAATATTGTGAATAAGAGGATTAAAGCTGCTAAGATACGTTTCATTGTTGACCACTTCCGATCAATAAACGTTCAGACGGAAGGTAAATATACTGCATCATTGCATTTGCTTTTTCCTTGCAATGCTTGTAAATCTCTTTGTAATACACTCCATGTTCCATTTCCTCTTTTACGGTATGGATAATTGTATCTTCGATCATCGCAATTACAGACAATACTTTATCTGTAGCAAATTCACGTTGACCGCCTTTAATGCCAACCGCATTATTAACCATCTTTGAGTAGTTCGTGTAAATCATATCTGCATGCGTGCTTCCCTGGTCCTTGGCGTACACAACAAGTTCAGAAAGCACGTCTGTTTCGTTCCGGCGAGTCAGTTTACCTTGATGGCGAGTTTGTAACCATTCGCTGGACTGCTTTTGCATTAACGCCATTTCCATATCAACAAACTTGTTTACATATACGGCAGTAAACCAAGTTCCTTTTTTACCAGTCATTTTATTTGCGATCATATCGCAGCCCTTCCTAGTTATCAAAAAACAAGGAAGCTTTCTACCTGTAGAGTCAGAATAAGACGATTCCATAAAGAAATCACTTAGGGAGAAATTCCCCTCAGTCAAATGTTCAGAATACGTTCTGATCGTCTTCATTAAGTCGTTATGCGGACGGTCAATCATCTCCGAAACTTCTCTGCTGTTTACGCAAGCTTTTTTACCTTGAAGGATTAAAGATAGTGGGCTCATTCTTCATTCTCCTTTTTGATGTGTTCGAGGATTGCTTTCTCAACCACACTTGAAATTGATTTACCTGTTTCTGCCGTGAACTTTTTCAACTTGTCGTGCGCTTCAATACTTACTCTTGTGTTCAATGTAACTTGTGCCATGTTGACACCTCCTGAATTCAATATACACCAACGCTTGTTTGTTTGCAAGCATGGTAAATAAAAAAAGAAGCCCGTTAGGACCTCTTATAATCCTGCACCGCTTTTTCAATGGCTCCCTTAATCTCTTCGGCTGTGATCTTGATTCCTGCTTTACCCAGCACCTCAGACGCATAGGAGAACGCTGCATTCAGTTTTAAGCTGCTGGCGCTGTTCTGATCTTTGTATTCCTTCTCAGCATAAGCGTAGGCTTCCAGAGCAATGCGGTGGATCGTCTCCCGCTGTGCTACGGTGGTTTTTGTCTCCAGCCATAGTTTAACCCTCGTTTGAAGCATAGCCAGCATACCCAAGACAATAGAAGCTAAGATACCGACAATAGCAATAATGACGGGGATGATTTGCGGTTGTACCGCTTGCCATACTTCATTCATTTTAGTACCTCCAATAGTGGAAAGATGTCAATGCGTTTTGGTGCTGTGGTGTTGTCGAAGAATACACGGCTAATCGGCATAACGTCCCGCGCTTTGATGTATGACTGATTGTCTACGAGCATCGTTTCAACCGGAGCGCCGTTTAAGATAATCTGTTTATCCTTGAACGTCCAGAGTGGATTAAGGTAATTCAGCACCGGACGAGCGGGAATCCATGCAATACCGTTCAGCAGGTATCCTGTAAACGTCTGTGCGTTCGCTATAACGCTGATTGTGGTAAGTCCCGGTGTTTGTATGGGTGGAGTGGTAGGAACGCTGTACGGGACTTGTAGAAAGGCACACAGGCCTTTAGCGATTGATTCGGCAAAACGGTTTTGGAAGTCTTCGCTGAACAGGAGTTCTTCTTCCGCTTTGTTGGAAAGGAATCCCGGCTCCAGTAGGCAGAACGGCATATTCGCACCACGGCCCACGGCAAGGTTTTGATATTTGGCTTTGCGGTCTTTGAGTCCGGTTGCAGCTAGAATGTACGGGTGCATGTGCTTGGCGAATGCAGAATCTTTGGTGTACAGTGTTTCGGTTCCCCCGGCAGATGATAACGCCCCGCTATTCGCATGAATGGAGATAAAAGCTGCGGCTTTCAGACTGTTGGCGATTCTGGCACGTTCCGGGAGTTCGATAAACACATCCGTGGAGCGCGTTAACTTAATCACAACCTGTGGATGATTCACAAACAGCGCCTCTACTTTTAGCGCCACAGCAAGGTTGAAATCCTTTTCGTACCTTCCTGACTTACTCACAGCCCCAGTATCTGCTTTGGGCGTACCTTTTACACCTCCGTGTCCAGCATCGACAACAACGATATAGGGTTCATTCATTTCGTTTACCTCCTGGTTTATAGCCATTGGTGATGATGTCGCAGACGTAATTCCATTCCTCTGAAAATATCCCCTTGAGCGCGTAACTCCACGGTATTCTTTTTGGGGTATGAATCTTGCCCCGTTTATACTTTCGATCTGTTTCATTACCCAAAGTTTCCATTGTGCATCCTCCGATTGCAGGATAGGAAAATGCCCCTCCAAGTATCTCTTGAAGAGGCGCATTCCGTTTCTTCGTCCCACTTGATAAATCACATAGATAATGAGTGCATCCCATTTAAACGTATCAGCGCTTTTGTAGAGGAAGTAAGCAAGATCATAGCAAAAGTCCAGTATCCACATCTATAGGGACCGCCTCCGGGTCTAGGGACTGAGCGATCTCATCCCCGTGGAATGCAGCGATTAGGAGCAAGGTAGCGGCGGATAGGCCGTGTTGAAATTCGGTAGGATCAAATTCAATCATTTGATCACTCCGCTCTCACTCAGTGCTGAATTGACCCGGATGTAGATATTATTGATCTGCTCCTGAATCTCTTTCAGCTTGGCGGTGCGTTCTTTATCATTCAGTGACTTATCCGCAGTTATCTGTTTCTTATAGTTCCGTAGTTCAGACAAGCTTTTAGATACAGAATCTTTTGCCGAAGAGTTTAAGGCTTTTCGCAGATCATCGTTGTACCAGGACGGTAGTTCTTCGCCCACCTCGTTGAAGTTGGCATAGGCCTCATTCAGCTTGTCTTTAGCAGCATAGAAGTCTTCCGACAGCGTGTTCGTGAATGTTGGGTCCGTGATGAAGTTCCGCAGCAGTGTGTTTCTGACGTTACCCTGTCCAAGTGAAGAAGTTAGCGGTAATCCGATCCGCGCCGCATCACCACCGTATGACTTGATAATGTAGTCCGTCATGACTGGAGAGAAGTTTGTCCATTGTCCGATTTTCTTAGCGAGTGCGGAAGTCTTTTCGTCATACTGATTGCGTCCGCTACGGTCTTCCATAGACTGCGGAACAATCGGCGATCCGGTAAAACTCTTGTTGGAGATAATGGAAGTTGGAGGTCCGAATACTGTCGCGTTAGCAAGTCCTGCTAAACTTCCTTGTACGCCTGTGTCCTTAGTCAACCCTTGGAGTAGTCCGGTCAACATTGGCGGTGTCCATGCGTTCACCAGCGCGTCCATAGATCCTTTAAACGCTTTAGAGTCACCGTCTTTAAATGCCCGTAGTCCTTCGATGGTCATTTCACCGAATGAAGTGTACGCAGGGTCCAGCGGAACCTTTACAAACGAACCGTCTGCATTCTTGCTGACAAAGGTATGCCGCATCCGTTCGCGCGCCGGGATGTTTTTATAGTCTTCATCATCATGAAAGCGCGAGTATTCAATGAGTTTAGGAATGACTGCAATCACGCCTACAGCCGCTGTCGTCCGCACAGGATTGTCTTTAAATGCTTTCAGCACTCTACGTGTACCTTGTACGGCTGCGTTGCTGTAAGGGGCAATAGATTCTATCTCAGACGTTTTAAGTCCTTTGCGGGAGTAGTTTACTGTCGCTTCTCTACCCGCATTCATGGCTTTGCGGATGTTCTCCGGTGTGATTTCCCCGCCTAACCGCTCTAATTCAATGCGAGAAGCCGCTATGCGTGGTGCGTTTTCGGCAATGTTTCCGATGCCTTCAAGAATGTTGAAGGGTGATGCAACAATCTTCTTGCCTGTTTTCAACGCGTTACGCCCGGAAAGCTTTGGGTAACGCGTGAGATTGTCGATGGACTTGTTGACATTGCGTTCACCTTTTAAGGCGTAAGAGTAACCGCCGCCCTGCCTACGGTATTCCTGTGCCCATGTTCGAAGACCTGGAATGTCAAGTGCATCGCCAATACCGGAGAAAATGGAGTACACGGTATAAGCCGCCTGTTTGACTGGATTACGCGCCTGAATCGCAGAGGATGCTAAATCCATAGTCGCGCCTTTAACCGCGAATACAGGCGCTAGGAGTCCTGTAGCGCCGCGTTTAGTGGCATTAGACATAGCGCCCATGACATCGGTTAAAAGGCTTGTTGCTTGCGGTCCCATCGAGATAGCCGCTTTGACTACTTCGAGATCTTCTACGCGCATATACATAGGTTCGCCGTCTACCATGACCCGCAGGATATTCTCTTCATCAAGGTTGATGTTTTTACCTTTGTTCATCACCATTTCAAAGTTGTTGTCGAAAGCGTTGATCAATCCTTCGATGCCGTCTTTTTGAATGATGGCGTTAATGTCGCCGATAGATTGTTTAGATACGTTCGCGGTGTTATCCACTACAGAAACAATCCCTTTGAACGCATCCGGGTTCTCTTTCAGCGCTCTTGCTACAGGTTGTAACGCACGGTTACGCATAACAGCATTAGTCCAAGCGCCTACCGCTTCAATCGTGGACTTCCGTGCATCCACCAATGGTCTACCAGAACCGCCTTCGGATAGCTTCTGGATCGGCGCCTTCTGACCGCTTAACGATTGTTTACTACTCTTGGCTATAAAGTCTCTCCCCGGCTTTTCGGAACGTGAGAACTGCCGCATTTGCGGAACGTAATAAGGTTCTGCAGATTCAAGCGCTGTTTTCATCTCCTGAGAAATGAGTCCTTCGTCTACGCCAATCTGCCGGACGTTATTCCAGAAGTTATAATAATCGTTTGAGATGGCTTCAAACCCTGGGTAGGTACGTTCCAGGTAATCAATGCGTTCATTTACCTTCTCCGGTGTCATTTGCAGACGATCATCGAACACTTTCTCGTTACGCTTCATGCGCGTGGTAGCCCGTTTCAGGTTGAGGAAGTCAAGGAATTTCTTGTCTTGCCCTCTGGCCACTTTGGTAAATACGTCCTTCAAGCTTTCGCCAATCACTTCACCTTGCATGTTCACAAACGCATCATCCACAATGACGTTTGCAATGTTGTTGGCACGGTTTGCATCCATGGCCGTATCGTACACATCGTCACCTAGCTTTTTCAGTGGGTCGAGTGCATCCACATGATCTTGATAGGCGGCTCTTACTTGTGCTTTGACAGCCTCTACAGCGCCTTCTTTGTCATTGCGGATCGAACGGCTTACAATCATGTCTTCGGTAGTGACCGGTCCTTGTCCCCTGATGCTGGAGCGGTTAGCGCTGATGCCTAGATTCTGTTCGCCAAACAGGTCCGTAAATAGATCCTGTTGTTGTGCTGCGGCCGGTTGTAAATCGTTTGTTGCTGCGCTCATGGTTTCAGGTGCTTTAGATTGTTCAAGTAAGTATTCAATGTCGTCCTGCGTGAGTTCATTAAATGGTTTGGCGTTGATTTCCTGTTCTCTTGTTGTGATTTCAGTTGAACGTGGCGAAGGTTCAGAAGCACTTCCCATCTGTTCTGCAGATACCGGATTAGGTTCAACATTTGATTTGATCTCAGTTTTTGCCGTAGAAACGTCTGCTTGTGATTTGACAGGTTCCGTGATCTCCGTTTTCGGTTTAACGTCAAGATTTGATCTCACCACGTCTGTACGCGTAACAGGACTCTTTACCCCATAAGCTTCCTGTAGTTCCTGCGTCTTCTTGGCACGTTCGACCAGATCTTTAGGAATGCTCTTGGAAGATAATAACTTGTCATAGTCATATCCAAGGTCCTTGGCTACCGCTCGGGCAGATTCTTCCACGGTTAATTGTTTGCGGATTTCCTCACTGAGCGAACGCATTTCTTCATAATCCAGTTTGCGGATTTCATTCAGTGAAATATCATCACCAGCGTTTTTGAAATTTCGTTGAATCCATTTTGCTAATTCGTTCGGGTTTTCAAGTGGTGGTGTCATGCGCTCAGTGACCAGTGGCTTCATTTGTTCTAACACTTGATTAAGTCCCGGCTTTGTGACAACTCTGGCCTTAAGGATGCCCGGAGCGGATTCAGGGACCACATCTGCTGTTGGCGTTTCAATCGGCGTTCTATTCTTCATGAATCTGCTAAATAAAGCACCGCCAGCAGCGCCAATTGCAGCTCCAGCGGCCGCATATTGACCAACGTCTTTCAATCTCCCGCCTAAAGACTGCTGTTGCCCTGACATGGCTTCCTGAATCTCATTCGCTGTACCCATGGCCGCGCCCAAACTACCCACGCCAACAGCACCACCTACCGCTTTACCCACAATCTGATTTTTAATCCCTTTCGATAATGCTCCCCCGGCGTTAATCCCTAGATCAGTGAGTCCGCCCAAGCCGGCAGAAATACCAACATTCGCCGCGCGTTGTCCTAAAGACTGTTGATCCCCGCCGAAGCGTTCGCCCACTTCTTCACTGACTTGTCGTGGTGCTTCCCATAGCGCCCCTGCTGCTGTACCTTTAACCAGGTTCTGCACAGCCTTAGACGAGTTTTTCACGATTGGCGCGACTAATTTACCGCCCACGTCATACGCGGTCTTACCGCTAACCAGAGAGCCTAACACATCGGCTACAATCCCGCCTTTGGCTTCTTCCGCGCGGTCTAGTCGTTCTTGCGCTGCTTGACGGGATGCGTCCGGACCGATCTTGGTAAACGCTTGGTCCACCAGTTTTGTTAATCCAAACGTACTAGCTGATTGCATCCGATCACCAAAGGCGTTGAAATCGTCAATGCGGTCAAAAATGGTTTTGTCATTTGCTGCAGAAGCATTCTCAGGTCCACGGCCGGTCTGCTGTACCAAGTTAGCTGCAGGCACTTTCCCTTGCAAAGTTTGCTGTATCCCTTGGTTAGTTTGCAATAGATCAGCAGCAGGAAGCTTTCCTTCAAATGGTTTATTCGCTTGTGCCGCTTTAAAATCAATTCCCTGTGTAGGCAAACTTTGCTTTTCGGATCCTACACCTACACTTTTCAGCGTTGATTCAAGCAGTTGTGATTGCGGAGAAACAACCTGTGGCGCCGGCTGTTCCTCACGCAATTGACGATTGCGGTACGCTTCAAAATCTAATTCTGATTGAGATTGCTTCTGTTTGCGTAGCTTGCTAAAGTCAAGCGTTGACATGTTCCACCCCCTACTTAGAGAACATATTATAATATCGTGTCACACCGTTAACCCAATAGTTATTAAGTCCGTTAGGGTCGTTATCGGCTCCTACTGGAGCGTATTTCTTTTGAATCTGTTGAATCGTGGTCAACCCTTTGTCAATGTAGTTTCGTTTAAGGTTTGAGGCCATCTTTTCTATGCCTTCCTCCAGGCTATTAAAGGTCATGAGACCATTCTTGCCCATCATACCGCCCACATTGTTTTTATTCTTTACCGCGTTGCTGCTTCCGTTTCCAGTCTCATGTACGGCAATTGCCGCAAGTAATGCAGGATCAATACCGTATTTCGTCCCCACGGTTGAAAACACATCTCCAGTTCCCTTTAAGACTCCACTCAATGTACTGTTGAGTTTAGCCCCACTAGCCGAGGCCGTGGGGCTTACTGCCCCCCCGATGAAAGGCCCTCGTTATACATCTTCGTGATTTCTTCTTTGGAGAATCCAAGGGATGAAAGAACCTGCATGGTCTCCGTGTTGGAGAGTCCGCTGTCTACCACGTTATCAAACATCTGCTTGCGCTTAGTTGGTTCCGTGGTTAACTTTGTTTTTCCGCTGTCCTCTTGCACCGGTTGTCCTAAACTGTTTGTCGTTGTGGTCATGATCGGTTCTTGGTACAGTTCGCGGATGTTCGACAACACCTGTTGCGGTGTCATGCTGTTTTCTTTAATCTGAGCAGCTTCTTGGAACCATTGTTCTCCTGGAGCCACGCCATACGCTTCAAGTCCGCTAGGAGCGGCGCCCGTAGCCTTCCATACGTCCATCAATCGCCCAAAGCTGTTGTTATTCATGCTACTTTTAGCGCTGGCCTGTGAGGTGTCTGCGTTCTGCTGGCTGACCGCTAACTGCTGTGCAAACTGTTTAGCCGCAAGCGTTTGCGTTCCTTGTGGCAATCCGTACAATGTCGCCAGTTCGTTCGGTATAGTTCCAGTCTGTTCCGCTGCAGTCCAGAGGTTTGCAAGTTGTCTCTGCTGTTCGGTGGTTGTTTTAGTTCCGTTTGGCATGACTCCGGTTAATTGTGCTGTAGTAATTCCTTGGTTAAACTGTGACTCTTGTTTGCTTGTATCTTGAGCTTGTCCGGCAAGTGTACGAATCCCTGGATTAATCGCCCCGGCCTGTGCTGCACTAACATTCGCCCCATACTTCGCAGGATCAATCCCCATTGCCTGAAGCTGTGCACGGATCCCGTCCGCTTGCTGGCTCAGTGCGGCGCGGTCATTAGCAGTGATGCCTTTGGTTTCCGCTTGCTGTTTCAACTGCAGTAAGTTGTCAATAGCGGCTTTAGCAGCAGGAGGTACATAGTTTCCGGTAATCTGTGCTTCGTTCTGCGGTGTGGTTACGTCTTGCTGATACTGCAGTCCGTATAGATTCGATTGATTGGAAATGCCATCTTGGTACTGCTGATAAGCTTGCTGCACATACTGTGGTAAGATGTTATTCGCAATGTTTTCGTTAGACTGATTCGCGAGTTGATTCGCCACTGTCTCAGAGTAAGATGATTTCCCTTGCCCGCTGGCCCGGAGTTGTGCGTTCGTGTTCTTCTGGCTCACTTGAAGATTCTGCTGTGCCGCTCGTAATGCTGCTTGATAACCATGGTCCGTGTCAGCGTTAAACTGAAAAGGCTTGTTCACCGCGCTCTGAATGGTGTTCAGTGTTTGTTCAGTGCGGGGGACGGCCGGCGTATTTGTTGCCATCGCCTGTGCGGCCATTACAGGTAGTGTGGTTGTCTTATTTGGGACGGTGCTTGACAACGCCTTGACTGCCTGTAGCGGCGCTGGCATTACGGCTTTTGGTGTCTTATACGTCTGCTTGGCTTTACGTATTGCGGATAGATCATAAGCCATGATAACCCTCCTTTTGAAATAAAAAAGAGCGCCTAGGCTGGCACTCTTTCGGCTACTTCTATTTTAATCTAATTATTGGCAGTTGTCGCTTGCAATTCGTTTAATTTCGCTTGTATATCAGCAATTCTTTGTTCGTCATTTGAAATCTGTTTTTCCCCGCGGTCTAAACTGGTTTGAAGGTAGGCCAGTTCGTCTCCTTCAAACTTACCGGATGCAATGTTATCCTGGATTCGCGCCACAGCTTCTTTTGTCGCCTGTACATTTGCTTGATATTCTGCAAGATCTGCAGATAGTTCTTCAACTGTTTTTACTTTGGGTTTCGGTATTTCAGGAAGTTTCAATTTGACGACTCCTTTCTCATAACCAACATCCATACCCGCAGCTTCACTTACCACTCGTACCGGGGCATAACTGGTTCCGTTTATGATGACCGCCGAACCAATCACTTTTCCATCAAGATTGACGTTTGCCGTTCCTTCGATCTTTTTACCGATTAAACCGCCTATATCTTCAGCAAACACCGAAGATGATAACGCAAACACCAGACCGGCAATGAATCCTACCACATACTTTTTCACTTTTACCATTCCTCCACACGTTTGATATTAACTATAATATGGAGTATTTTTCATTACATGTAAAGTATTTTACAGACCGCCGGCCGTTAACCGGGCATCAATCGAAATTAAGCTGGAATTAATCAACGCAAAATAATCGTTTATGTCGTCTAATTCGTCTTGAAGCGTTCGATTTGTGGCGGTGTTAAGTATCTTTGTCCAATCTTGAAACCGATTGATCCCGTCTAGATTTGTCCCGTTTGGTGAATCGACCTGCAGTCCGCCTAGTAGTGTGCTGAGTCTGGCTCTTAATGTTCCTGCTGTGTAAAACTCGATAGCAGGAGCGCCGGCATAGTCTGCCTTGTACTTAATATAGTTGTCGGCATCGAAGTATGTTCCAAACAGGTCGTCAGTATTCTTCATTTCCGCTCTAGGGTATGCGGCCTCTCTTGTTGCGATGTATGCACCATAAATCTCCCCGGAAGTTAATTTACCCATGTTTGCGGTGATTGCAGACAGTTCATCTACAGTTAATCGTTCAGCATCAATAGATTTAGCACGAACGTTACGAAAATCAATCTGACCGTTCAATACGTAATCAAGCTCTTTCATCATTATCGCAAACTGATTGATCGTAGTCTTCAGATAGGTCCGTAGTTCTGCCACATCTTCTGTCTGCGGTGGTGCGGACAAAGCAGATGATTTCCATGTTGCCATTGTAACCCTCCTTAATAAAGCGGTAGTTGCCGTTGTACTCTGGTGTATTCGTGCATTTTCATGTATCCCGTACCACTAAAACGCACCCGGATATAGTTTTCAATCGCATACTTCGATACGGGAATGATGATTCTCCTTGCGCCTAATCCGCCACCGGTAATGTTCTGCACCGTTTCCCAATCGCTGCCGCTTACTGATTTGGACAACTCGACTTTAAACGTGCTACCTTCAGCTAGTTCCGCAACAACAAACATTTTATACCACCGCATTTTTTGGGCTATGGACGCATTGGTGAATGGTTTGGTTATGGCATACCACGCTATGGCTGTACCACCGTCTGTCAGCCCCTCTAGCTTGAGTACACGGCCCGTAGAGTCGCCGACATACATTTGATTGTCCAGTGAAGCGAAGGCCGTAGGGTTGAATCCAGACCATACAGACCACGCATTCACGCCGGTACGTGAATCGTAGACTAAAGTAGTATTCGTTGTGGTCTTAAAGTATAAGTTATCTACATCGGCACCGGCGCATGTATTGCTGAGCGTTCCCAGGTAGCCGCCTACAATATCGGAGAATTCTTTGTCTGGTATCGTGCCGCCGCTGTAGTCGTAGATCCCTTGTTCGTCAATGATTCGCATCATGCCACGCTGTGTGCATACGGATTCGTTGTTTAACACGCCCACATCGTCCACAACGAGCTTTACAGAGAAGTTAGAGGTTAAGTCACCATAGAGTTCAAACAGTGCGTTACGCATACCTATAGTTAGTTTAGACAAGCTCCCCGAAAGCATTTGAATGTCTTCCCCGCGCATGGATTCGGTGTCCTTGATAAAGGGATCGTCGTCCGTAGCCGTGAACACGTTCCAGACTTCCGCATTATCGAGTTGGCAGGAGTGAAGTTCTTTGCCTACCGCTCCCCATATCCGATTAGAGTACGTGGTGACGTATCTTAGTCCTGCCGGCGCTCCAGTTAAATCAGCCACCATAGATCCGTTGTACCGCTTTGTGGTCACTCCGTTAGCGCCGATTAGGTTGATTTCACTGAATGCGCCTTGAAAGACCGTGAACGCCCATTTCTCTGTCGTGGATAGACCAGACGCGAGAGTGGTCCAGCTTCCATTGTAACGTCTCCACGTTCCGTCATTGAACACGGCATGAAGTTCCGACTTGTAGAAGCCTATGCCCAATACAGCAGTTCCATAGGTTCCTAATACGGAATATCCCGGCCTTGTGGAAACAGCCGGGAAGGATTCGGTGGAAAGGTTGCGGGAGTCTGTGAAGTAGGTGTCGTCAATCATGAGGGAATCGTAGGTGTTCACGCCTTTGAATACTCGGTTGGTGACAGGTGAGAGTTTGCCGCCCACGTCCTGCGCCTGGGATAACGGGTATTGAATCATTTCGTTACCTCCTTGGCGTAGTTTTGTGCTGATACGTTCCACATCGCTTTGTATTGGTTCTCATAGTTTGAAGCTTTAATCGCATCATCCTGCGTTTGAGCAAGGTAAGCAGCTAGTCCAAGCACCAAACTATAATGGTATTCCTCTGGGAAATCAGGCGATACATTTAAGTTAGTTGAGCTAAAGATACTAGTCGCAATACGATTATATCTCACAAGCGCTTGTAGCCCTGCTTGGTACGGTGCAGGACGTAAAGAAAGGGTATACACGGAATCATCAAAAGTGAAAGTGTTCTCCATAGGGTTAGTGGCGCTAGGTAGAAGCTCTTTATACTTGATTACGCCACACATCACAAGGTCAATGTTTTTAAGTCTGACATCGGTAGGTAAACTGTAATTCGTCTGGTCTTTAATGGGTATAAAAGTAGCGATTCGCGGAATCTTAACCACATTAAAAAAGTCTTGGTTTAACGCTGTCAAAACAATGACTTTATCTTGGACGGAAACTTCATTCGGGACGATAATGTCCGCTTCTGTAATGATCGCACTAATTAACATTCAAACGCCCCCTAATCAATCTGAAAGCTGATATTATCCAAGGTTACAAAGTCCGCTCCGTTCTCTCCTGACAAAACAACGGTGCCGTCTGTGTTGATCTTAATTTCCGTAGGCAATCCATTGGCTGTGGTTGCAATGACTTTTAATTTCTTAGGTCTTCTCCCTTTTGGAAGAGTAGCCATCACAACCCCAACGGATAATGTACCTGGTTTAAGAATCCCTCGTAGTGTCAATATCCCTTCTATTCCTAAGCGATAAGCGGGGATGTCTGTGCCAGAATTGAACGCTGTCCATCCATTTTTCAAACTTAGGGGTACGAAGCTCGGATCTGGAACGTATTTAACTGATTGTTTGGAGTAAGGCAGGTTAAGATTACGCAATAATACCTGTGCAATCTGTTCATGCCCGTAGTCAGTAGGATGAACGCCATCTGGATTTAATAATCCCGAAGCTATATTTTCAGCAGTGTTACCAAACCAAACTTTTGCAAAGTCGATGTAACCGAACTGCGGATAAGACAACGCCACTTCTCGCATCGCTTTTTTATAAAGGTTTGAGGATGGCTCACTGAATATGAAATCAACGAAGATCAGCGTCCCTTTACTAGTAGCAATGCGACTTGCGACATATTCTAGTTTTGAACGATACAAAGAAACCGAAGCAGAAACTCCGAAATCATTCACGCCAAGCGCAAGGATCACCATTTTGTTTTCAGTGTACTGTTCTAAGATGGTGTTAGGGATCTGTGACGCATAAATGCCCGAACGACTCACATTTTGAACCATCGGCTGAAACTTATTCACGTCTTCATAGTAAATCATTCCACAAATATCCGTCGGTTTGGTGTCTGTTTTTTGAAAAATGACAACATGCTCGTCCCACGTTGAGGTAATGATCGGAAGTGAGATACAACCATTTGGATAATTACCGATCACGCTAGTATCTATATAACCCCATAACGTTCCGTCTACTGTCACACTTAAAACACCACCGTCTGCACGTCCTGCATAGACTAACTTTAGGTCCTTTCCAATGTATGTTGTAATCAAATAAGCGCCGTTGATAACGCTTTTTGCCACTACTCCCCCGTAATAATTAGGGTTAAGGTCTAAGGAGAAGTTAAACGAACTTAAGGTGTGGTATTTGTTTTTGGTAGGATCGACATAAACACTTTCATAACCAAAGTTTTTGTTTGCATATTCTATGTTCAATGCTTTCCTGAGGATGCCCACATAAGCATCATTTTGGAAATCGGTTGCTGTGGAACCTTCGGAAATTGAATCCCCAATAACAACAATAGCAGACTCTTTGTTAAGCTCTCTAGACAATACACGGAAGCGATCAATTGCAATAGGTTGAAGTGAGATCCGGTTTTCATAACTGATATCTCTTCTGTCCGCTTCATCTAAGCGGTCTTGCAACCACTCATATGCAATGCCATACGGTTCGCTGTACCTTGCTATTGCCGATTCAGACCCACTATTTAGACCTGTGACCGCAATTTTTAGTAAGTTTAGAAAGTACGCCTGTGAGACGTTTACTTTGTTCTGTGCCCCTCCCGGTGTTTCATACCGCGAGTCTGCTTCTGCGCTGATCTCCGGTGTGGTGCCTTGCCATGGTAGTGTCATGCGTGGTCACCTCGTTGTCCTGCCGCCGTCTTGGCTTTGGCTGCGGCTTGGAGTTGTTTGAGTTTTGTTGACATGTGTTGCCTCCTTTCGGTTTATGGTGGTGAACAGTTTGGGCCTAATGCTCAGCAATCAACTGCACCAGAATCCACAGACGGGGCATAGTTATTGGTATCTTCATGTCCATGATAATTCCTACTTAAGCTGTTGTGCCTGTAGCGTCAACCCATACCGTCCCATTCCACCACACAGGTTTGTTTAGTGTGGCATCAAAGTATTCCATCCCTACAAATCGTATCGTTGGTCTATTGGCAGTTGTTCCTGACCGATTCCCTTGTAAGTAGTGCCAACCAGCACCATCATGATACCTAACCATTTTAAAACCAGTATCATAATTCAACTGTCTCTCTGTCGTATCAGCTAACGTTCCAAGTAAAATGTTTCCATCATTAAACTGCTGAATTTTTCCATTTTGTAGCGTTAACCCTGATAGATTTAAAACATTGCTTACTGCCACCATTACCTGCGACCAGAGGGGAGTACCAGCAGCGTTGTTCATTATCGCCCCTAGCTTATCAACTTGTCCGGTGGTTGTTAGATGGGCAATTGACCCCCTTGTCTCTGAAATCGCTAATGGTTTGGTTGCATCATCGAATGATGGAAAGTTTGTGAATGTAGGAAGTTTTAACGTTTCAGAATACGAAGTACTCCCCCATTCTAAACGTGTCGTAGTTTTGCTACCGTCAATTACCTCAGGATGTGCTGATCGTAAATTGTTATATAAATTTCCGTATAGCATCGTTGTTCGTGTTGTACTGTTTATTTCGATCCCGCACTCAACTTCTGTACCGCTTCCGATTGCCTCAATGTAGCAGCCAAATAAGCTATTACGATTAGTTTTACCTGCACCTGAATCATTAAAATAAACAGCTTTTTTATGGAAATCTTGAAAAGTACATCCAAAAAAGTTAATACCATTAGAGTCGATGATCTCAGCATCGATGTTACAGTTATAGAAATCGCAGGCAAAGAAACGGTGGGCATTAGCACTGTCCTGTAGCATCACGCCAATGTCGAATGACGAGAATCCAACGCGGGTGAAGGTTCCATAATAACCTACGTTTGACCCTATCGCATGCACGCCTTTCCCCTGTCTCAAGGACCCTCCAAAAAATCTAACATCGGTACACTGGAAATAATAAGCTTTAGACATCTGCAGCAATGTCTCTCCTGGACCTATATTAGGAGTTATGATGATAAGTTGCTCGAATCCCATGTACGAAAGCGGCGCGCCCGTTATCCCTTCTATGGTTACGAACGGACCCGTTATTAGAAGAGACCTGAGAACCGTTGATCTTACCCCATTACCTCTAATAGTAACTCCACTCTTCAAGGTGAAAGCAGTAAAAATAAAAGTTCCCTCGGGAATATATACCGATCCGTATCCGTTTGCAGCTGCGGTATCTATTGCTGCCTGAATTGCGGCAGTATCGTCGGTCACTCCGTCACCTATAGCTCCATAATTTTTGACGTTAAGCGCTATATCCGCCAACTGTTCATCAACTTCTTGAAACTTCGCTTGTACCGCAATATCTCCATAGTTCTGCAACAACGTGGGGTCAAGTTCTTGCGAACCTACCGCACCTGTGCCGATCTTTGAGCGTGTAACTGCCTTTTGTGCAATAGTCCGTGTACTCACACTCTCCGTGCGGTAGTGACGTTCTACAATGGCTTCATTCGCAATCGGCAGTTCTGGCAAGGCTAGTTTAGCATCAGTGTACTCTTTCGCGTCCTCCAGAGCGGCATCTGCCTTTGCTTGCGCTCCTCCCGGCGTCTCATACCTCGAATCATTCTCGGCAGCGATGTTATTAGTTGTGTTGCTCCATGGATATTGTGTCATTACCAGCGCCCCTTTATGACAAAGTGTTCATACCCGCTTGTGGCATTGCGGTATTCTTCATATATCTCTTGATAGCGTGAATAGTATTCGTTTCCGGTGGGTAGAATATCTTTTAACACGCCATACACCAGCAGCATGTCAAAGTTCGGGTCAAACCCGCTACCGTTGTTCAGATCATCCAAGGTCAGAGCGCCGATCACCTGCGTGTAGAATATTTTAATCCCGTAGAACGTATCATACAGTGGCGGTGGATATACACCGATCTTTCCCGCAACAAAGTAATAGTACGGGTCACGTTCTTGCTCATTGAAGTGTTTCAGCGGGATTCTGAGCCAGTCTAAGGAATCATCGTTGTACGTCACATTGGTGTAGATGGCATTACGAATAGCGACCTCTGTCACGTTGTCAGGAGGGCATATGAGCGCTAGTTCACCGTTCCCGGCTGTTAGATCAAACGTTTGATTTAGCGCCTCGCTTTGCGCCTGTGACGCGCTTAGGTTTCGTAGTAGCCTGTCCCTTACTTGGGTTATCTTTCGCAGTATTGACACTACGGGCATGGTGTTCTCCGGCAGCTTCTCGATGATCTCTTCCAGTATGTCCTGTACTAACATGATTCACCTCCAATAGCTTTTCCAGCAGTTCATTGGTTTTGTTCTGTGCTTCTATCATAGCATTTAAGGCATCTATTTCTATACGGTATTTTGTCATAGTTTATAAAGAAAAAAGGGAGCCGAAGCCCCCTATTCCTTGTCCTCCATTCCGCCATGGTCACGAATCCAGTTCACCATTTCGTTCCAGATTTCAGCACCCTTCTTTTCAGAAGCGTTCATGTCTGGCTTGATGCGCTGCAGAGCGACATATCTGACTTTGTTTTGTTTCACGCTGGTTTCAAATCCGACCTTTTGTTCCATCCGCTTCACTTCCTAATCACATGGATTGTCCATGACCCCGAAGCGAGATCCACGGTCGCGCCAGTTGGGTTAAAGAAGGATACTTTCACCGCATTTGCAGCGGACACATACCCGAAAGCATGCACGCCCTGCATGTCGGCCGGTGGAAACAGCTCGACCCGATCGCCCAAAGCCGCGCCAGTGACTGTGATTGCCGCTGTGACTGCTCCTGTGACCGTAGCCAAGCTTGCAGGATCAATAGTGGCTGTCACGACAAACAGGTCAGAGACAAAGCTTTTTTCCGGTGAACCGATCTTCTTAATGCCAATCGATGAAGTATTCATACGCTACCCCCTTATGCACCTGCGCCAGTAGATCCAACAGCAAACGACCAGTCAATCGTACCGAATGAGCAGCGTTTCACAACTTTGTATTTGGCGATTTCCGTGTCAAAGTCTGTAATGGAGCCAGTCTCGGGCAAGCGTCGGTTAAACCACTTCATGGCGTTCATCATTCGCGTTGAGTCAGCCAGCACCCATTGTGTGGAGTTCGAGAAGAACGGATTAACCACGACTTTGATACTGCCGTCTGCATAAACGTTCTGGTTGAAGTCTGCGCTTCCTGGCTCGTAGTTCATCTTAGACCCTGGGTCAGGCAGGCCGGCGATTTGCAGTGCAGTACGGCGAAGAGCAGGACCTACGAACAAGGTGTCGCCCATAGCGGACATCAGGTTTCCTTTATCGTCTTTCCACCCCTGCATTTTCACAAACGCTGTGTCAAAGGAGTCAATGGAAAGCACATCGGTAATCAAGTTGGACTGAGTGTCTGTAGCGTTGGTAGGGCTGTACGGATGGGCTGTGGAGAACAAGGCTTGTCCATCCGGCAGAGCGGCGTTGTACGTGCGTCCACGGTAGTCCACGGCGGTTGTAGTGAGCATACCGTTGTTGAACCACTGTGCGCCCTGGTACTGCTGCGTTTTGTATACGGCATCAGCCAAAGAACGGATGCGGTCACGAATGGCAGTCAGTTTCAGATCGTCCACGAAATCACGATCAATCTCACGGCCCAAAGAGTACTTGGCGTGTGTGAAGTATTTCTGCCATAGTTGATCCACATCTTCGTACTTGACTTGGTTGTTGGAATACTTCCAATCCTCCATCAGCCCTTCGCCGCCGATCATTTCAACGCTTTCAGTCGCCTTGTCGGACTTCTGAACATCGAACATCGCCGGAACGTAGTCCTTTTTGTTGCTCATTTCGCGTGTATACAGTTCACGGAATACCGGTTCAAGGACGTTTTTGTCCCATTGGAGTGCTGTTTGCATGTTATTTTACCCCTCTCTTATGAAAAGACCCGTTTTTTGACTTTGATCTTGCATGTTGCTTTAACGGTGTTGACTTCAAGGACAGAGAACGGGCCACCAGTCACGTCAGACGCGAGTACAGACATTCCATCGGTTGCAACGTCTGCCACTTCACAGCCTACAACAAAGGCTACGTCAGGCGTACCAGTGTAAGGAGCTTCGAACCAGTCACCCTCACGGGCAAGGACAACATCCAAGTACTGATTCGTACCTGCGGCAAGTGTTTGATTAGCAAATCCGGCAATGTTCGCACCGTTTGTAGCTTTTGTCCATCGACCCGAAGCAAGTTTAACCGCTTCACCGTCGGTGAATGCTTCGGCGTTTGTCGCCATAATGGAACTAATACGGTGTGAAGGTGCGCCGTAGTCATTGAAAACAAAATTGAATCCTGCTGGCATAGTTGTTTACCTCACTTTGTAATGTATTTTTTAGCAGCTTTCGGATCAAGTCCGAATAGCGCAAAAGCGTCACTTATTTCCTTTGGTACTGCGGGTTCATTGTCTGCTGGAGCAGTATCCGTACCGATTGCAGCACGTTTATTCAGCCGTTGTTGTTTAAGCACGTTCTGTTCAGCAAGTCGGCGTTCCTCAGCAGTGATGGTGTTTCGGTTCACCAGTTCGTAAGCATCAATAGGGTCATACCCGCGGGCTACCTTGGCTTCCAGTTCAGGCGTGAACCATTCTGCCTTACCGTCTTCGCTCATGGTCTCAGCGAGTGTGGGATACTTGGCAAACAGGTCTTTCCATCCCTGAAGTTTTGCTTCCTCGGCTTGCTGCGTCTTCTGTGCAGCGAGGGCTTGCTGTTCCCGCTCCGCTGTAGCTTTAGCGTTCACAAACAATGGGTGATTGTCGATGAAGTTCTCCAGCGTGGCTGGATCAAAGCCGGCATCCGCATATTCCTGAAGCATCTGCTGTTTCAAAGCGTCAATTTCATTCGATTTATGTTCAATGGCTTGTTGTTCAATGGTGTCCAGGTTCGTGAGATACTGATTAACATCGTCATACCCTGCGAGTTTGGCGGCTCGTTTCAAGGCTGATTCGTATTGTTCCTTGCGCTCACGTTCCTTGGGCAAGGCAAGTCCCATCTGCATGGTTTCTTCCCATTTTTCTTTGGGAATTTCGACTTCGCCTTTATTGAACTTCACCTTGAAGACGTCAGTCGGTTCCTCTATGGCGGGAGGTTCTTCCTCGGTCTCGATTTCTTGTTCTTCAACTTGCTCCGGCAATAGATCAAACATTGCCAAGGCACCTTGTACTGCATCTTCTTGAACGTCTTCGCTCTGGCTGGCGATTTGTTCATCACTCATGGGTAACACTCCTTATAGCCCTATGGCAGGGGCTTGAATTGGGGCTGAATGAGTCTCACAAGCAGCCCATTACGTGCGTTTTCTATCAAATACAGGTGAACCAACGTAATAAGCTACACCTTCATGATCAACAACGAGCAACAATTTACCGCAATCAGTGCAGTTCCACATGTTCCCCGGCTCCAAATCTCCTTTGTTGAACCACTTTGTTTTACCACAACATTTCATCACAGTTCCCCAGTCGTGGTATAACTCAGTGTCTAGCTTTATTTTGACTTTCTTCATGACTTTTTACTAACACTGTTAGTTTCGCTCTTTGTTAGCAAATCTCCTGCAACTTTTGTTGCTTCCAGTCGCATTTTCTGCTCTTGCATGGACCGGTCAAACTGTTTGTCTTCCTCATTAACCTGCTGCAGTTGCTGATCCATTTGCTGTGCTTGTTGCTGGGTCGCCTGATTCTCTGCTTGAAGTTGTTCGTTCTGCATCTGAAGATCTTGCATCTGTTGCTGAATGTTCATTTGCTGCTGCATTCGCTCTTGAATCACGCTCATCGGCTCCATACGCCCGTTCTCGATGGTGTACCGAACCGCTTCAGCGTCAATCATAGGCATTTGTGTAGCCGGGTCCATTGTACCCACCAGGTTAAACGCCATTTGAATCCAGTACTCACGGTCAACCGGCTTGTCCGCAGCAATATTCACCTTGATATCAAACAGCGGTACGTACTCTTCCACCAGATCCTTAATTTCCCCGGTTTCAAACTCCATCTGTGTGGGCACACTATTGACTAAGCTATCACGGCTCATGCTTACCTTACGTCCGGTCACTCGTGCAATGCGTTCAGTCGTGTAAAACTGTGCTATTAGCTCGATGTACTGCGAGAACACTTCCTGTAGCGTCTCCTGTATGGCGTCCGTGACGGTGTTTAAACGGGTACTAGCTGCAGATATGAGGGCTTTGGCTTGCTCGCCGCTGGTGACGTTGCTAGACGCCTGTCCGTTCGCGCTGTCAAACTGTCCCGGGATCTTCTGTAGCATATCAAGGTAATGCTGAATCATGTTAAACACGGTTGTGGGTACGTCTACACCCTGCAGTTCCTTGACTTTGTTCCCGGAGATCCCGCCCATAGCTACAGGCAACATAGCTCCAGGTGTGGAGCGTGTTTCTTGCCACACTCTTACTTGGTTCTTACCTATGGCTCCTTCTTCGTACATCATACCGGCGTTACCCTGTTTGCTCATGGTCTCTACCGCTAGTTCTGCGAACCGGTTCAGCATCTGCTGCGGCTTGACCATATCTCGCATAAAGCCCTTTCCCCATATGTAACCGTCAATTGGGCAAATGGTACGTGCGCTAAATGGATATTTACCGTGATCATACACATACGCCTTGTGCTCCAAGAACACACCATTGGTGGTCACGTAGATGCAGTGAACGCCTTCCATCGTGCCGTCAACCTTGGCGACCGTTTCCGATGGGTCCTTGCCGCTCTCCAGGAGCGTCTGTGCCTGTTCCTCGAACAGTGCCTTGTCTTCCTTCGTAATGACCTTGGGAAGCCCTCTGTACCAGTATTCCAGCACTTCAGCGGTGTTGCGGTATGTGTGGGCTTGTCCGCTGCTGTATTCGGTGTGGTTGAAGTCGCTTTGTGAGTGATCTCCACCGGATGTGCTGTCTTGAAATACCTTATCGCCTTGCGTTCCCCACCGTTCCCGGATGTACTCCATCGTGTGGTGAAACCGTTTGATGATGGCGCCCATCTTCTGCAGATAGATGAAGTCTCTCACGCGCGGGTCTGGGAAGAAGTTGTCCAGCTCGACCGGGATGATATCGTTCTGCCCGTCATAGCGGTTCTGTCCTCGTCCACCTTCGACCGTAGGGTCATAGGCCATCTGCATGATGAGCGGACCATGTAACACCGCATTCTTGACGGCTAGTCCATACTTGGTGCGAAAGCCAATCTGCCGAAGTTCAAACGGGATGAAGTCGTTCAGGTCCCTTGCTTTCTGTTCATCCTGTTCGTCTTGGGCTTCAAAGTCCGGGAACGGATCCCAGCCAGTGATCTTGCCTAAGATGGCATCAATCTGCGCGCCGGCAATGTTGTCCACGTTACTCGGACGCATCTTAATGGCGCTGTCCGGGCGAAGGTCTTTCCAGTGGTCCCCGGCATAGATCTGTTTCTCCAGCTCACATTGATCGTCAAAGTCTTGCTTAAACTCTTTGTAGACTTGCCAATCTTGATCGACCACATCCAGCATCTTTTGTTGTACCGGTGTATTGATCGGCTCCATGATCGGCTTTTTGTTCTCAATGTCGAAGATTCCGACAATCTTTTCTTTGGTGCGTTCCAATAGGCTCATGCGTCACCTCCTAATCTTCGTCTGTATGCACTTCGTCTGCCCAGCTCTTAGGTTTATGCTTGGGCAGGTCTAAAGGCGTTACAGGCGCTTCTAGTTGCTTGTATTCGACATAGTCCTTTGCCATGATCTTATCGGTCAAGCGGTCAATAACACGCATCTGATAGCCGATGAACAGCACAAGAATGCCTATCGTGACAGTGAGTGCAATGGTTACCAGTTGGCCCAGCCCCTTTCTGTTTGTGGTTCGTCATCGTCTTCATCAAAGTTTTTGTTGTCCTTGTAGTTTGGCGATGCCGTCCACGGTGTACCATCATAGACCATTGTATGCACAAGCTCCCCGGCAATCGAGATCGTATCAACCTGATCGTCATGCTTACCACGGGGAAAGCTTAGTAGCTCGTCTTCAAAGTCTGTCAACCACGGTGCGTTCTCCCGGTGGTACACTTTCCCTGACTCATACCGTGCAGCTATGGGTAAGCTACGGGTAACCTTGTCCTTATCGACCTTGATCGGAAGGACCGTCATTCCCTCGCGGGTCATTTCTTGAATGAGGTTGGTTCCGAAAGTCTTGTCCTCTATCGCTTGGAAGGATGGACGGTAGCGGTGGTTCAGTTCCTTCATGAGCGGCTTTTGATCTGGTCCGATGATATGTGTCCGGTATACATCATAAATGAGGATGTCGTTGTCTGGTGTGATGTAGAACGTTGTTACAGCAAAGTAGTCATTGATCGTCTTCTCACTGTTTGCCGTGTCTACGGTTTGGAAGATGCGGCACTGATCTTTCTCGTATCGCCGATCCCCTACAATGAAGTACTGCATGGACACATACTTGGTTTCCTCTGCAAAGTACTTGAAATGTTTTCGCTGGAAGATGGTTCCCCCTGCAGCACTCGGTCTCTGCTGATATAAGGCATTGAATACATAAGAGCCAACATCGGACTTGATCTGGCTCATACGCTTAGCATCAAAGCCAAACTCCGGCCAGAGTGGTTCTCCTGCAGCACGGCCTAAGAAATCATTGTCTTCTGCCAGTGCCGGGAAGTTGATCACTGTCCAACGCTCGCCCTCGTGTGTTCCTTCCTTTAACTCGTCTGCTTCTTTCTTGAGTAACCGTCCTACGAGGTCGTCTTCATGCCAGCGGGTCATAACGACTACGATACGTCCGTCTGGTGTTAAGCGTGTGTATAGGGTAGATGTGTACCATTCCCACACCTTTTCTCGCATCACTTCTGAATTAGCTTCCTCTGCGTTCTTCACAGGGTCGTCAATGATGGCGATCCTTGCACCCTTACCTGTGATGGAACCTCCTACACCTGCAGCAGTAACGCCTCCACGGTGTCCCTCAATGCTCCAGGACTCCGCACTCTTGTTGTTGGGATCCACCACACTACCGAAGATGTCCACCTGCTCACTGAGTGTATCACGAGCAATCCGGCTGAATCCTCTACTGAGGTCGATGGAATACGAAGCAAGAATGATTTCATCCTCCGGGTTCTTACCCACGTGCCAAGCCGGGAATTTCTTTGATACTCGCTCCGACTTCCCATGTCGTGGGGGCATAGTCACAATGACACGCCGTAGTTCACCAGTAGAGACTTTCATTAGCGTTTCGTCTAAAACGTCAAGGTGCTTTCCCTCGCGGTCCCTGTACTCGCTGTCGTAGTCTACAAAGTAACTGAAGTCTACATAAGCCCTAGCTTGTCTGACTTCATCCAGGCTCGGAAGTTTTTGCAAGGATTTGCTCAAGGTTCTTCAGCTCCTCCGGTGACAGTTGTTTGAGGTCATGACTAACGGTCTGTTTAACCTCGCCGCTGTGTTCAATGTCTTGCTTGTCTCTCCATTGTTTAGGCTGACGATTTTTTAACCAAAAGATAGCTGCTGTAGGATCTGGCGCGTAATGTTTTACAACTTCTACCTTGTCGGTAATCTGTCCTTGGTAAGAAGCTGTAATAACCTCAGGATGGCTGTAACCAGTAGCCCTATGATAGAGTTGTTGGGCCACATTAGCGTCAGCTATCTCTTTACCTCTTTTTATGGACTCGCAAAATGATGCATGCGCAAGCTTCCAACGATTAACAGTTGATACATCCACTTCAAACATTTCAGCTAGTCTGTTATCATCAGCACCAAGCAAACAGAACTTGTAAGCTAGTTCCGCATACTCTGCTTTATATCTGCTTGGTCTTCCTGCCATTGTGTTCACCTCCCTCTAAACTAATTTAGTTCCACAGTATGGACAATACTGGATAGGCTCAATGTCTCCGTGTTCTTCTACCTGGATATTCCATCCTTTTTCTGTAACAAAGATGGTGCCCATAGCATCAGGTTTTCTTTCACACTCATGTACTTCCTTTCCCGCTGCTGCATGTTTCACGTCCTCACCTCTCTTCATAAATGTAATTGATTCCCTGTAGGTTGGGTACGACCTCAACAGGTAACCCGAAATACTGTGATACAGCATCGCCCGTCTGTGCTTCCGCTTGGAGTTTTTCAAACACTTCCGGGCTGACTTGTATGCTCTTTAGTTTTGGTGGACCGCTTGGGATTTTGTTGCCCATGAAGTTCATCCAGTTGTTAAGCAGTGCTTTCTGGTCCATCCTCTTCACCTCCGTTCCTCTCTACCCCATATTAGCATCATGATGGCTAGATCAATGAGTAGCCAATAGCACCACCAGGGCATGATTTTCACCTTTTCTGACTTATTTACGATATAATGCCCGTAATTTCGGAGACTAAATTTATTTGATGTGACGTTTTTGCGTGATTAATTTCAATGATTCAACCGCTGCATGCGCTAACATGATGGGGATTAGCCATATCCATTCATACCATTTCGTATCATCGAATAGTCCCATCATGATTTAGCACTCCTTTTAAGCGTATAACTTTAATTATGCGCTATTTTCTTCCACACAAGCTTCATTACATTGATCGGATAAGAGATAACAAGGCTTACCGCGCCTACTGCTAGGTATGAAATGCACATCGTGTAGAACAAGGCCCTGAACCACCATGGTGACCGATCTATGCTCTCTTGTGTGATCATTGGGCCTAGCATGTTATCACCTCCGTAATACTGGAAAAAGAGTAACAGGGTTATCTGCTACTCTTAATGATTGAACACCCTAACCCTTATCACTCGTCAAGTGTTCTGCCTTGTCCCCGCCGGACATAATCCACACCAGCTACATAAGGTTCCCCATACGCTATCTTGCAATAGTCGTAGTATGCACTCAGGCCCAGGTTAGCCTAGTCCCAAGTATGATTCATGCTCACATGTACTAAGTTAAGTGGAACTTAACCGTCATAACGCACATGTCAACTTAGAACGTTTACACGCTCAGTAAAGGGCTATTCATGGATCAAGGGACTCTCACCCTTGAACGAGGGCCAGCTACTGTATACATCGTCCGCCGCTTAAGGCAGGCTCTCTGTATCGCATCCTCAACTCGCTCTAACGTCTGCGTCTATATTCCGCCATCCATTATAGCGCCTTACTCAACGTATAAATGTGAACGGTTGCCGCTTCATGCCGTTCCGTGGATCTACACCGCCGAATTTGTTCGGCCCACGCCCCAAGTTTATACTCACTGATGGACTTGAACCACCGACTGATCGCATATAAGGCGATTACTCTACCAGGCTGAGTTAAGTGAGCATGTTTTGGGGAACATCGGCTGCTCCCCGGAGGAATGAGGTGGGCAAGGTAGCAAGACAAGGGGCGGTTCGCGCGTTACCGTGTCTTACTACCTCACAATTACATTTTATCACGAAATCTTTGCATTGTCTGTTCGTTCTTTGTTATATTTTGCCGCCATTTGCCGAACATATCCGTAAGAATACCCCGTCATTGCTGATATTTCCTTCAGTCCATACCCTTGCATCTGTTTGGACAATATTACATCTGCCTTGTTAGTGAATTGCTCCATGTGTGACTCCATTTCCCTCTTAATGGCTTCTACACGTTCGCACTCTTCCACATGTGCCGTTAGGATCTCTGCCGCTCTGTTGTAATACTCTAGTGCCTTATCCAGCGGTAGCACGTGCTCGTCCATGGCTTGTCTTGCTTTCTCCCAGCGCTTTCTAAGCTCTAACTCGTGTAAGTGTAGGATGCTCAGTTCAGCGCATATGTCACTGTAGGATTGTTTCCAGTCCATGTTTATCCTCCCCTTGGATAGATGGATTTACTTATCTGCTTGCGGTTCTCTCGTGTCTACTTCCTGGTTCTTAATGTATCTTTCCAGTTCTTCCGTCTTTGCCGCTTGACCTTTCTGAAACGGCATCCAATCCCATTTACCTGCTTCTTGACCTTGAACAACCGATTCGTTGAAATACATCCCGTTAGGATTAAGTATACACAGTCCCACGCATGTAGCATTATGAACCTGTGTAATGATTGCAGCGCGGTCTGTGCTTTCAAACTCTCCGTTAGGACTTCCCAAGCTTTTGTAATAAACTACTCTTCCCACTGTTGGAAACATGTCCATCGCTCCTTTTAGTTATGGCTCGTCCAGCTTGTTATAGATAGAATCTCTCTTCGAGAGCGCTGATTCTTTCTTCGAGCTGGTTGTACTCTTCCCGTGTAACTGTCTCTCCAGCCACTGTTGATGCCGCAGCAGCCAATCCAGCGGTTGTGCTGTCTTCGTCTTGAATGGGAGGCACCGTAGGTTCTACAGGTTGTTCCGCCATCTCCAAAACCCCTGTGCTATCTGTACTAGCTTGTTGCGCGGCTTCGTACTCGGTTCGAAACGTGTCGGCTTCTGCCTGTGTAACCTCCCGGTACTTGGTTTTGTGTAACCAAGAAAATGTGATCGTTTCCCCCGTCTTTGCAAGCTCTGCCTTGTACTGGCTTTGCGCGGGTTTGTGGTCTTCGTCCCACCGCATGTTTGTAACCGGAATCAGCGAGTCCTGAATGGATTGCTTGTATGCGTCTGCCTTGGCTTTCAGGTCCTCAGACGTGATCACCTTCACAGCTTCTCTCGCTCCGATGGCGGCTTCTGTTTGCAGGTCGGTCACTTGGCTCTTGAGACGGTCATTCTCTGCCTGTTGCTCTTCTATGATGAGCTGCTGCGCCGTTCTCTTCGCTTCCATGTCTGCCAGTTCCTCAGTCTTTTCAAACAGGTCACTTCGCAGCGTAGTTGCTGTGTTCTCCAAGTCCTCAATGCTTGCGACCAAATCATTGTTAAGCATCCGCAGTTCGGCAATGTCTCTCGCGGCATCCTCTTTGACAACCTTGATCTGTTTCAGCGTATTTGCGTCTTTCTCGTCAATGAACATCTGCAATCCATCCCGCAGGATCTCGT
>Ga0157371_10000515_pt1 | contig 46443 bp, 59 predicted proteins | sample C45metaG_FD_113462 | JGI IMG/M metagenome (GOLD analysis project Ga0157371, IMG submission 113462) | Corn rhizosphere microbial communities from Kellogg Biological Station, Michigan, USA - C4-5 metaG | ecosystem: Host-associated > Plants > Roots > Rhizosphere > Soil | place: USA: Michigan... | reverse complement strand
GTTTTTGCGGAGCAAAGAAATAAGGGCTTGCATGAGGTATCTCACGCAAGCCCTTGATATTCATGGTGCCCGAAGCCGGAATCGAACCGGCACGCCCTTACGAGCGGGGGATTTTAAGTCCCAAGGGAAAATCAATCAGGCCGTGGCTTTCAATAGGTTTTCCGGTCCGCAATCAAGCCTATTGGCCTGCCATGTAGCCCAATGTTCCCGCATACCCTTCGAAGATTGCGGCCCGGAAAAACCTCTGATTTGGATTCATAAATAAGCGATCAGCGCGAGGTGAGAGAAACCAAAGGTATGCCGTTTCTGCATATCTCTACACGCGCAAGCGGTTGCACTAGACCCCTAGCACCCCATGCACGCAGTACCCCTGTAAGACCTTGTGAAATGGCCGTTTTTACTGGCGCTCGCTGCAATCGAATGCCCACAAGTACTTACACGTGCGTGAGAGAGTCACGCAAAAGTCACGCCCTCCCCCCCGGCGTCCTGCCGACCGAACACCAATCCTTTTTTGACTGCTACGCTTTTCCCAACCACACAGAGGAATCGCCTTGCCAAATTCAGACCTGCTCCCCTCCCTACTGTTCAAGATCAACGAAAACCAACTCGCCCTGGAAGCCGCCATCCTGGAGCTTTCCAATTGGGTCGAGGCGCGAGGCTCGGCTGACGTCGCAGACAACGTACGCGGCGCATTGGACACCATCGACAAGAACGAAGAGTTCATCAAGCTGACGCTCGCAGTGCTGATGTCGCCAGACTGACGGATCTACAGTTCGTCGCCTCGCCATCGCCCGATCATGCCCGCATCGACTACTGTACATCTGAACAGTATCGATAAGGCATGACCGTGGACCCCCTCGACATCGAAGACACCAGCGACTGGCTTGGATGCCCGACCGAACTGGAAACCATCACCCATTACAAATTGATGCTGGAAAACGAAGTCCAGGAACTGACCCTGCAGCTGCGCAAAGCTCGCGAGAACATCTTCGGCCTGGTGCAAATGTACGACGAAGCCTCAGCGCAACGTGACGTAGTGATGAGCAATCTTCGGGAGCGATCTGGGCAGCTCGCAAAAGTCCGCAAGGAACTGTACGACCTCGACGTAGCAGCGCGAGGCTACAAACGGGAAGCTGACCGGCTGCGCGGGTTACTGGATGGCCTGACCCCTGACTCAAAGACGATCATCTAAGCTCGGTATTCAGAGTGAGGGTTTAACCATGTGCGGAGGACTTTCCCAGTACCGAGGCATTCACGACTTTGTGGCAGCGCTCAGTATTCCAAACGCACTGATCAACTATGCCGGCGACCAGCCTTTCGAGCGCTATAACGCCGCTCCGACCACGCAACTTGCCCTCTTTCACCAAGAGGGTCAGTTTCTGCGCGCGGACATGGTTCGCTGGGGGTGGCGACCACACTGGGCCAAAGACCGCGCGGCACCGATCAACGCCCGGGTGGAGAAAGTCGCCCACGGTCCGTTCTTCCGCGCGATCTGGCCGCACCGGGCAATCATCGCGATCGACAACTGGTTTGAGTGGGTGGACGAAGGCGGCCCCAAGAAGCAGCCTTATCTGATCCGCCGACGTGATAGAGCGCCGATCCTGTGCGCCGCGATCGGCCAATACCCAAACGCCGAACGTGAACCCAGCGAGCACGACGGCTTCGTCATCATCACCGCCGACAGCGCCGGCGGCATGGTGGACATCCAGGATCGCAGGCCAGTGACGCTCTCGCCCGAACTGGCGCGTGAATGGCTGGACCCGGCTACACCAAAAGAGCGCGCCGAACAGATGGTATTGCTCCAAGGTGATCCGACAGAGGCGTTCGAGTGGTTCAAGGTCGACCGAGCCATCGGAAATGTGCACAACCAGGGGCCGGATCTGATCAAGCCGTTGGAGGGCGCCGGCTTGTTCTAAGACGGGGCTAAGGTTTTCGTCCGCGCTTCAGTCGCTGAGTCAAAGATGACGTAATGACGGGCTCAGCCCGATAGAAATCCCGTATTCTGTGTCGACCGGGATTTATCAATTGCTTGCGATCTGAGGCGACGATTTCTCGATGCTGTAGCAAAATTTCGCACAGTTGATTTCGAAATCATACTGCAACAAACCAATAATGGTGGCGCGTGAACAACGACATTCAATACATACTCATCAATGCGGCACCTGAAACCAACTGGACTGACGATATACCCGCTATAGCTTCGGGAATTATTGCGCTTCTCGCTTTATTTGCCACAATTTACCAGTCGCACCTGTCACGAAAACATAATCGGCTGTCGGTACGGCCTCATCTAGCAGTTCACAGCGAAGAGAACGACAACCTGTTTACAATAACCTTACGCAATGACGGACTTGGACCCGCAAGAATAGCTGCGCTAAGCATTTATAAAAATCACTCCAAAGTTGATGGGTCAGGCGAAGCCCTAATTAAGAATGCATTTGGAAGTCTCGACAGGTGCAAAATAATTTCAATAGAGTCTATAAATACTCCATTTATGCTTCCAGTTGGTCACAACATCCAGCTGGTGGAACTGCAGTTTACAAATGCGAAAGAGCCTATTGACGACTACATAGAAAGACATCTTCGTCTCCACACTGAATATTGCTCGATCTACGGCGAGAGATTCGAATTTGATAGTGGCCCACAAATGCCGCTTGCTAAGGCACATCCCTAAAGAAGACGTGATGACCGAGCTTCAGCGTCTGCTTGGCACCTTTCGCCCAGACTGGTGGCTTCAGCATGGTGGTCGCGTAGTAATGGGTGGCGCCGCCAGTAGGATCAGGCACCCTGCCTGCAATCACCTGGTCAGCGGCGATCTGCGCCTGAGCAAACTCACGGAACGGGATTGGCTTCGCGCCACTCAGGTAGGCATAGTTTGGGTCGCTCTTGTTCCAGCAGCTGAACTGGTACGGCTTCTGGCACACGCCGGCGTAACCCTCACCCCACCACGACTTGGCCTTACCGTCGTTGACGCGATTGCGGATGGTCCAGGCCACGGCAATCTGGCCGGCGAGACTCTCGCCTCGAGCCTCCCCCCATAGCGTGCGTGCGAGGATGTCGCGGTCTTTTTCATATACTGTCATCGCTTTTCTCCAGGCAAAAAAAAACCGCTAAATGCGGTCAGTTTTTTTGATGGTTGGCCGTTGTGGCTTGGGTCTATGGAGTCATCAGGCGGTATCGGATAGCATGACCGCCATTTTTACATAAGGACGACAAATGACCAGTCGGCAGCCGCTTGAGGCTAATAGGAATTCAAACTTTGACTGGCTTCGACTTTTTTTGTCGTTTTCCGTCGCTTACTTTCATGCTGGCTACTTTTCCAGAGTGGTTAATGGCGAGGACGTTCCTTTTGGAGCGATCCCGTTTCCAATGGTTCCAACGTTTTTGGCTCTCTCTGGCTACCTTATGTTCAACAGCTTTGCATCGAGCAGAAGCTGGTTTCACTTTATGCAAAAAAGAGCCTTGAGGATACTTCCAGCTTTAATACTTTCGTTAGTCGTTAGTGGTTTTGTGTGGGGCTTCTATATCGGCGTTATTGGCTCCATCAAAATTTACATAGGCGGTGGAATGCTGCTATCCAGTCCGGGCGGCAACGGTTCACTTTGGTCGCTACTTTGGGAGGAAATAGCTTACGCCATCATGGCATTGCTTATTGCAATGAGGGCATACAACCACAAAATAATAATTTGGAGCTGCTTTGTAGTTTCATGCGGCATTGCAGCAGTATTTGACCAGCAAGAGCCAGTATGGCGCATAACAAACCTCATCCCAGCACTATTTACCGGAAACCTTGTTTTTCTATACAAGGAACAACTTTCAAAACTACCTTGGTTATTGCTCGCCTTTGTTCTGATACTCGTAACAGCGCTAAACATATACTACCATCTCCCTCCGCAAGCTTGGTACATGGTTCCCATTGGTGGTTTTCTAGCGTTGAACCTGTGCTTAAATGCACCATCCCTACCGAAAATGCCATTCGATATTTCATATGGGGTATACGTGTTTCATGACCCTATATTCTATATGTCGTCAAAACTTGTTCCTAGCTCATTTGAGGGTATGTTCTTTGTGGGTGCACCAGTACTAATAGCTGTATCCCTTTTCAGCTGGTTCGCGGTAGAAAAGCCGGCCCTGTCACTTAAGAAAAAACGAAAGATTATTAACTCTGAATCAATTCAGGTTAAAGCCGATAGCTAGAGGAGCTTTCTCATAATCACTCGATCGAGGGGCTCATCGAGCCCTTCCATATACTTCAGTTCGTCAGATCTAACTTTCTCAGACAACCATTTAGGAATATCATCTACTAAAACCTCCCCCTCAGCAATTTCATTGCTATCTCCTACTGATCTCCATCCGTTTTCCGAAATCGCGTACATAGTCACCTCTCATATTTGTATCCTGCAACTCGAAACCGAAAAAGCCCATTAGGGGTTTGATCAAAAGCATAAGTAAACCTCTGCGACGCATCCAGCGTTACAGTCGTGTAGCTGGCGACTCCAGCGGCGTATGCTTGGAGGAAGATATTAATTGAAAGACCGCCAACATCTGAGTTAGAAATATAAATACCCCCTACAGAAGCCCCATTAAGTGCTACTCCTTCAGCCTCGAAGCAGGTGACCGGAACAATACTTGAACAGTCAACAGTTGCGATAGCAGTAGAATTTCCAGCAACAACCATAAAAGGTGCGTTAAGTACTGATGCGAGATATTTAACTTTGCCGAAACTTAAAAATCGACATTTGTACAGCCCACCGGCCGAGTCGGTCAGCATAGATCCGATGTAGCGACGCGATGCATCGAGATTCTTTGCCCTTGCGGTACCAAAGTATGTAGCCGCTGGCGCAGTCGTTACGGCCTCAATCGCGGCGACACCCGCGTTGTCATACAGATAAACGTGATACCAGGTACTGGCCGCAAGAGTAAGCCCGCTTAGCGTAAGCGGCGCCGTTAACTGCAACACCTTTCCGGTGCCTGGCACATACGCAGCACCGATCCCTACCGAGAGCGAGTTCGCACTGTTCCAGGACATGATAAGGCCCTCGATGTAGCCGGCCGATACGCCGCCCTGAACAATCGACAACGGTTTTGTGAGGCCGGTGATCTCGGTGATGTCACTGTTTGCACCGCTCACAGCTTTGCCCGCCTGCAGCTTTCCGAGCGCAGCAAGGACAGTGTCGGTCGCGACCACCGGCGTCTTAACCGTCAGATCAAGACCGGCCAGCGTGATTCCGCGCACCGTGGCGGGAGTAGCGTATTTGTTGGTCTGCCCCTCAGGGAGGCCATCGGCATTGGTCAGGTTGAGCGCGTTACGCACCCCTGCCTGCGTAGGTGTTTCTCCCAGCACCGCCAGCACACCGCCGAACTGATTGACCAACGCTCGCAGCGCATCGGCCGAGTCTTTGACGTAGCCCTGCATTGGCGCCAGCGCGTAAGTGCCGGCTGCATTGGTCGCGCCTTGGTAATTCGGGGCGATCGACATGGCCGTGTCACTGGCAATGTTGGTGACTTCATACCAGCCGCCGTCAGGCCCTCGAAACGCATCACCGACGCGGCTGTTGGCAATGAATGCTGTACTCGCGCCGATCACGGCATTGGAATTTAGGGTGACAGAGACCGTTCCTGATTTGTACCAGGGCATTAAGTATCTCCAGAATGAATAGGTGCGAAGCGGAAGAAGTCAGGCCAGTAATTTGGCGCAGAGAAATGGCCGGTGACCTTGGTCAGTCCAGGCAGTTGTTGCGAGGCTGTACATCATGATCCGGCCGTTGGCGTAATCGACGCCAAGTGCGCAACCGCCACCCGACGCATTGTTGTGGCAATTCATGGCGAAAGGGTTAAGGGAGACATACTCGCCTGAGCCGAGCATCTTGTTGATTCCCCAGAAATACCGGTGGCCCACGGTCAACTGCTCCTCTCCGAGGTACGTCCAGTTTCCTGCCGCGAAGGTCACGACAACCGCCGGCGCGCCACTGTCGTAAACAAGCGCCGTGTTCTGGTCCCACAACCGCAGCCCATAGGCTGCCGTGCCCATGGACGCCCATGCAGCCACGAAATACTGACCGCTTAACGTCGCGTTGACGTTGGATGCCTTCATGGTGAACCCGGTCCAGTTTCCCGGCCCACCGGTGAACCACACCGATATCGGAACCTGGATCGCCCCCTGATCCGGGCGAATGAACACTAGCGGCGGGTCCTGGCTTGTAATTGCTCTGGCAAATACCCCAGAGGCATTGGTAGTCCCTGAATACGCCCCCTTGGTGAGCATGCAAAGTCTGGGGGCCTCGGCGTCAATCTGAACAAATGCATTGTCGTTGAGGCTCTGAAATCCAAAACTCATATCGAGTACCTTATCGCGTAGGCCTTGGCGGCAACCGTTGAGCCAATAGTGCCAGCGCTCGCGGATGGATTTTTTCTCCTGACAACCACCTGGTTCACCGCCGTCGCGACGTACGGATAGGACTTTTGGTTCCCGCTCCCGTCAGTTTCGGATGACTGCACATCCTGTGCCCGTGTCGGAATGATCATGAACACGCAGTTAGCCGGGTTGAAGCCCGGAATGCTCAGCGTGTAGTCGGGCGCGACTCCACTGAAGTCGATCACGCCCTGCCAGATCACCTGGTAGGTGAAGCTGTTGGTGTCCATGGATAGGCCACCGCTTTCATCAAAAACACGCAGTCCAAATGAAGCCATAGCTCACCCCAGATAACCGAGCCGGACACGCAACACGTTGTTGGCGTCGTAGACCGAGACGTTCAGCGAGTTGATCACCAGCCGCCCCTGCCCGGGAACGATGCCGTTGATCTCCAGCGTCCCGTCCTTGTTGAGAATCCAGCCCTGTTGGCCGGCGATGTAATTGGTCGAGCTGATGTAGCTGCCGATCTTGGCGTTGGTGATGGTGCCGTCCGCGATAAACGCCGAGTTCATAAACACCTGGCCACCCTGCACCGCAAACGGAACCGAGATGGCGCCGCCGGCGATGGTGTTGACGATGGCGAAGCGATCGGCACTCACCAGGAACTGGCTTTGCAGGCCGGCGCCGGTGTTCTCGATACCCAAACCGATGCCGGCGGCGACGTACTGCCCACCGGCAGTGATTTGCATCTTCACGGACCACATGGTCGAGAGCTTGCCGCTGGTGTCCGCGTAGGCAGTCGAGGTTTCCTGAATGGCAGCAGTGTTCTCGCCGACCTTCACATTGACCTGAGTGATCGCTTGCGCGGTGACCTCCTTGTCGGTTGCCACGGTTTGCCGCAAATCAATAACGGCTGCCTGATTCTCACCAACCGTCGACGTCAGCTCGGTTACAGTCCTCGCCGTTGCTTCGTTTTCAGACGCCCTTACCTTCGACTCGGTTGCAATGCTTGCCGTGCTGCCCCAACCTTGAAGCGCGTCCGCAAGATCACCTTCTCCGCCGTCGTCCCGATAAGATGCGCGCAACGCTTGGAAGGCTGTCGCCTGTGCAGTGACCACACCGTCGAGCTCGTTGATCTCCGTGGTATGGGTAGCCACCCGCTCGGCCAGGCCGTTGGCTGTCTCGAGAAGGTCGCCCACGTCTGCCCAGTACGTCAGGTTTGGTGGAGGCGTAGCCAGTGGAACAGGCAGCACGGCCTGATAGATGTGACCGCCTTCGACGATCAACTGTCCCTTGGTGTAAGGCAGCTCGGGGTCGTAGCCCTTCAGTCCGTCCAGCGCATTGATCTGGTCCTGAAGGCCTGGGATTTTGTTGATCTCGTCCAGCAGGCCCTGACCGAGCTCGGTTTCTCCGATCTGCCCGGCGATCATCTCCAAGATCGCAGCGGCGTCTGAGCTGGATTGGCCCTGCGCACCCATGCCGATCGGGTACCACGGACCGATGTTGCCGATCCGATCCACCAGGCGCCCCCAGAAGTAGAGCGTCACCCCAGCGCGCAAGCCCAGCATTGAGAAATCGCTTTGCGGGTACGACAGGTCTGTCAGCTTGGTCGCGGCCTCCAGGCTGGTCGTCGGCCCGTACCAGATCTCCGTCCGTTGGGTGTCCTCAGCGCCAGCCGGGAAGCCCCACTTCAAGTAAATACCGAACAACAGTGGTGTCGCCGTCAGATAGCTTAGCGCCGACGGCAGGCCCTCTTTGCCTTTCAGGTTGGTCAGGATCGAGTTGCGCCAGATCGACGAAATATCGAAGGCGCTCACCGCTCGGACGCGGGCCACATAGGCGCCAGCATAGATGCCCACCACGTCAACACTGGTCATGCCCGTACGTTGCAGCTTGATCCAGTTGCCGCTGTTCCTGCGCCACTCCACGTCATAGCCGACTGCGCCGTTCACTGCTGGCCAGGTGATGGTCATGGTGGCGACGGCGATGCCCTGGGAGACAACCGAGGTCGACGTGACCGTAACGCTGGCCGGGGCCGGGACGACAGTAATCGGGATTACGCTGATTGGGCGCTCTTCCAGGCGTGCGCCGGTGTCGATGTAGGCGAACTTGCTTGGGTCGTACTGCAGCGCACTGATCTCGAAGTCGCCTTCGGTTGTGCGCTTGGTCCGCAGTACGCGATAGAGCGGGATCGCCAGATCATCAGCGTCCAATGCCCATTGCAACTGTGGCAGCGGTGGCTCGCTGTAATTGGTGGTGACGGTGACGGCGCGGCCATTCACGCTCTGCACGGTGCGACCTTCGGCCCGCCCGCCGGGGAGGTTGATAATCAGACGATCGCCTGCCTTGGCCTGGGTGTCACGGTCCAGCGTCACGACACGGCCAGCGACGGCGGAGATACGCCCTCCCACCTCACGGCCAGCCAGCAGCGAATCCGCTACAGGGATGATGTGGCCCGGGAGCGGGATCACCCCCTCCATGCCGGTCTTGAACGACACGGTGCGGTCCTGATTGTTGCTCAGGATCGCCCACTTACCGCGGCGCTGGGCTTCCGACGCGCGGGTGCAGCCAATGGCACTCAGCTCGGTAGGCTTGTCGCCCATACGGCGCTGAAGATCCAGATCGGCAAACGGGATGACGTCGGTATCGTAGTTGTTTGCTGGATTGTCGTAGCTGACCAAGGCGCGGGTGTAGCGGGTCTTCGCCGAGGCGCTGCCGTAGGAGAACTTCCCGTCGATGACGTTGGCGCGGGTGAAGACATAGTCGAAGTCCTGCGCGCGCGGCATGTCCGCCTGCATCACCAGCTGGCCCTGGGCCCAGTACGTCATGCCGCGGTAAATGCCGGCGATATCCCGCAGCAGCGACCAGGCATCAGCCTTGCCTTGCAGGTTCATGTCGCAGAGGAAGCGAGGCTCTACGCCGCCGAGGCCATTCGGCACCAGTTGATCGGCATATTGCGCAATCCGATAGAGCTCCCACTTGTCGACCATGAACGACTTGATGCGCTTGCCCAGGCCGAACAGATCATTGGTGCAAACCCCGTAGGTGATCCACGCCGGGTTATTGGTCCAGGCCTGCTTCATGGAACCGTCCCACGTCCCGGTGTAGGTCCGGGCGATCGGGTCGTAGTTGCTCGGAACCTGCCACTTGCGCGCGCGACACTTCACGGTTACGGCTGGAATGTTGGTGAACTGCTCGGCATCGAACTCAATGTAAAGCAGCGCGGTATTCGGGTAGCGCAGCTTGGCGTCGATCACCTCGGTGTAACCGGCGATCAGCATGGTGTCGGCGATCTTGTTGCTGTTCTGGTTTGGCGTCAGGCGGCGGACGCGGATCTGCCAGCCAGTAGTCGCATCGGGCAGGTTGATGCGTGGCGAACGCTCGTAACGCGTGGTGGTCTTGCCATCCACGGCATCGACCAGCGCCTGCTGATACGCTCCGCCGTCAGTGGCCACGTCGATGGCGTACTTGATTCGGTACCCGCCGACGTTGCCTTCATCGTCTTGCTGCTGAAGCGCCGGCCAAGCCAGGCGCACGCGCACGGCAGACAGCTGGATGTTGCTGATTGAGCGCACCCAGGGTGCATCGCTGCGCAGCTCCACGTTCAGCGAGGTTTCGTTTTCTACCGAAGGAATGCCGGGAATAAAGGTCTGATCCACCGAGCCTGAGCGCCAATCCCACCTCACGTTTGGGAAGTTGTAGTTGCCGCTCGCGTCCCGGATCGGGGTGTTGTCGAGGAAAATGTCGTAATCGGTTGGGACTTCGTCGAACTCACCCTCGCCCACGGCGATCAGTAGCTTGGCCAAGTTGGTCGAGCGCAGGCTATCGCTGGCCTCGGTCGGCGACTTCGGCTTGCTTTCCCCACCCTTCGCGCCGTGGATATCGATCATCTGTGCTGCGCCCATGCTTTCCTCCAGGCGAAAAAAAACCGCCTCATGGGCGGCCTGCTTGCTGCGTGCGGATTACGCTTTGTCTTGCGCGTAGATCGATGCGGAAATGATCATGCCGCCCCACCGGCGTTCGCCGATGCAGATCGGCACCGGATTACCGCTGGCTGTGGTGTTCTTGGCGCTGCCGAAGGCGTAGGACGGCGCGTTGTCGGGGGATGCGCTCTGCTTGAGGCCGGATGCCTGGGGGCTGAGCATCTGGATGACTCCGCCGGCGACGAGGCCGATGCCGGCCCCAATGAGTGGAGCCCCGAGAGGGGTTGCCGAAAAGAACGTACCGGCGACGATTAAGACCGCTCCGACAATTGTCTGAATCAGCCCCCCTCTTTTGCTGCCTTGGATAATGGGCACGATACGAATTTCACTCGAGCCACCGAGACCAAACTCTTTCTCGCCGACGTTCTTTCCATTACGAAAAATCGCAAATCGCATTCCCAAACGATCTAGGCGCTGAATCTCCTCCTTGAACCCCTGAAGCGTTACTTTCAGGGCCTTGAACGCTTCCCAAGCCTGACCAGAGTCCAATAGACGCCGATGAACTCGACCAAATTTATGTGCAAGGGATCCGGACAGTTTGATGGTGGTCATGGGCTGATAATGTGCGGTCGTTGCCTGCATGGCTTTCTCCTGACGCAAAAAAACCGCCCGAAGGCGGCCGTTTGAATTTCTGTCACTGGTAATCGACGTAGGGCCCTATGTAAAAGCCGCCAATATCGCCGCTGATCCTGTAGATGCTTTCCTTCCCGGTCTGTACGTTGGCTGAAATTGTTCGAATTGCAGCTCCCGCACACAAACCAGATCCCGCGAGTCCCGCCCCAATGCTTGGAGTGCCCACCGGAAGGTAAAAGCTTGCACGCTGACCGGTTCCTATTTTCGCCGCTTTCCGACCATCGACGTACACAACAATGTCGCAGCCAGAACCAACCATCCCCGCATCCCGGACGACAGTTACTTTCCCGCTTTCGCCAGAAGGTTTGGACTGAAATGCATAGAGTTCATCCCGCGGGACTGATTCCGCTTGACTCACCGGTATAGCGGATGATGCACATCCCGCCAGCAATGCGACAGCCAACGCCCCTACGAATAATTTCATGCAGGTCACTCCTGTGGAAATGAAGCACTTTAGCGCAGCACTGTCCGGGCATCCAGTGTGGATGAAAAGCCAGTGGAAGCGCTCGACATTGCCATAGTAGCGTTATGCCTTTACATCAGGTTGGTGACCCAGCCCTTTTCGCAGGCTGGAATACGAATCTTGAAATATTCAAATGGCATTGGAACGAAGAGTTTATGGAAGTAGCAAGAACCCCCCTATTGATGCGGCGAATAGGGGCTTACGCACTCGACATGGCGGCGATCGTTGCCAGCCTCCACGGGATGAACGAAGCAGATCTTTACTTTGGGTCGTTTTTTCAAACGGCGCTCTATCTTTTGTACTTTCCGATTTTGGAGTGGTGTTGGGGAGGGAAAACGCTGGGCAAATATGTTTTCCGCATAGCGGTGATCAATGGTGCTGGAAACTCACCAACTTTTGCACAGGCTTTGATCCGGGGTTTGACCAGGCATATTGAAGCGCTACTAGGGCTCATCACAATTTTCATTGTCGCCCGTGCTGATCGATGCCAGCGCGTCGGCGACATGCTCGCGAAAACCTACGTCATGCCGAACAGAGACTTAGCCCAGATGCGCATTGCCGTTCGGGATTAATGAGCTGAAACCGAGAAGCTCGGACCTTTCCGGGCTTTTTTCTGACTGTACAAATCCCCCGCAGCAATTTCATGCAGGTCACTCCTGTGGGAAAGGGTGCACGATATCACCGGCTATGCCCTGCGATCGCGGTACGTTTCGAAAATCTTTTCTCTGGCGCCGTATCACAATTCAGGCGCCAGAGCATGAACATACGTTCATCGAAACCATCGTTCAAAGCGTCTAGTCTGCGGGTTCCGACATAGTGACTACAGGAGTACCCACCATGTTCTCGCATGAAAGCTTCCCGCTGATCATCATTTTCATCATCCTTTTTCTCGGCGTGCTCGCTGCCGTCCTCCATCCGATACACGCTATCGCTACGTGGCTTCGTAAACGAAGTGAAGGATCTTCTCGTCGGCGCGCGCGGAAAGCAGATTCGCGCTGAATCACTCCCTAACGAGCCCGGCGACGTCCGGGTTTTCTCGCCTGTACGAATCCCCAGTAACGCCCCGTCACCCTCCGTAGTAGCCTCTTGCCGCCATACAACGGATTTCCCAGTCCTTTGCCTGCAAGCCCAAGGACTGGGATTGCGCCAATTTCGGCGCGTTTATGACCTAGGAGGTCAATGTGGTTTCGAGTCAGGCAGTAAACGCCGAAATGAATAAGGTTGACGACTCTACAAGCTATAAGACCTGGCCGTTCCAGTCGGCAGACATCTCCGTAAATGGTGACCGCAACAACGGCGGGATCAATCTGATAGAGAACCCGGAGCTGATTGACGTAATTCATGAGGCCACGGCAGAAAACGGTTTGAGAGAACTGCTGATCTCGATGAATGCCCCTAATCGGGTGTTTATGACGCTGGGTTGTCTTACAGGGGACGTTGACGGGGCTTACTACTCCTACGTCGAGTTCACTCCACGTAACCAGAAACTTGCCCAGAACGAAGAGGCGATTAAAGGCATTTATCGTTTGTGGCTGGAATGGTCGAACGAAAATTGCTCTGCGTATCCCGGCCTTGCCGATGCACTTCATCAAAATGTGAAATGGGAGTATCGGGAATTTTCGTTCCGTGGAAGCGATCCACAATATCTGATAACGATATTTCCCCGCGCTCGCTCCGCACAGGATCATGGCTCTCTACTTTCATGGGTGCACAATTTCCTTTGTAGTGTTGATCTCACCAACCTTCCACGCGCAGTGCTGTAGACATGCTCAATGGGTCTGTTGGGCATCCTTGTGCCTGAGGATCAGACGTGTTCGGTCGAGCCATGGGCCGCCGAACACAATGATCTCGCTCGGCCGCCCGTACAGGTGGTGAAGCATGAAAGGCCCGGGGCCGAAGGTGGCCGCGTCTTCACCTGGTAGTGTCGGATCGGTGCCAAGGAATATCCCTGCATGGTTCGGATACACGGTGCGCCCTACTTCCATGACGACCATGTCGCCGCGTTGCGGTTGGTCGACCTTATAGAAGCCGGCCGCCTCGTAGTTCGCCTCGTACAGGCTGGTATTGTCGGTGCTTTCCCACCAGCCATCAGCGCGCTTGAAGGCTTCGAACTCCAGTCCCCACTCGCGTTTGTACCAATCGGCGCAGACCTGCCAGCAGTCCCAGGCACCGTGGACGAACGGCCGCTTCAACAGCGGAACACCGCCAGTCGGCATCACTGTCCGCAGGTCGCCCTCGGGCCAGCTGAGGATATGCCAAGGCATCGCAGTCGCTTCGCACATGGCCAGGTCCCGCGGCGAAGGTCTGCTCGTAGCATCAGGATGCGAGTGAACGATGCCGATCACCTCGCCGATGTCTTCCGCCGCGGCGTATTCCTCCGGATCGATTCGAAACTCTTCGTTCGGTTCGGTCGAGATGTTCTGACACGGGTAGTACTGCTGTTTGCGCCCAATGCCCAGCAGCACACCGCAGCACTCTTTCGGGTACTCGGCAGCCGCATGAGCCTGAATCGCTTTCAAGATGTGCTTGCGCATGGTCAGCTCCGAACGATCAGGGAAACGGCAGGGAAGCCACCAAACGGCAGCGGATTGCCCTCACCGAAGCGCGGGATGCAGCCCCGGCCCAACGTGGCGTCACACTCATCCAGCTCGGGGTTGTCAGTAACAACCCCGTCCTTCGTCACGTACGGTCCGGTGTAGTTGCAGTTCGGCCCACGGTAGCCGCCGGTGAGGCACCAGTGGCACAAGGTGGTTGCCTGTCGGCCAATGGATTCACCGCCGACGTCGCCCGGGCTGGCCAACTCCCAACTAACCGTCTCCCCGTCCTCGTTCGTTTTCTGGTCGATGTACCAGACCTCAATCGTCTCTTGGGTTGGGTCAGCCGTTGGGTTGCCGGCAGGAAAGTTCTGCGCGTCCAGGTACGTGCCCAAGGTGTGACGCATCGTCAGCTTGAACTCGAGCAGATCATCGAATGCCAAGCACAGCGCAGTGATGCGTCCGTTGACATTTCCGACCGATAGCGAAGGCCGTACCGCTGTACCGTCGCCGTTGGCCTCGATGCCGTCGATCTGCATGGGCCAGGCGCCGTACTCGTTGCCCTGGAACCAGATCGGCTTCGCAGGCAGTTGGTCAGCATCCGCGCCGGCGGCGATCAACTCCTCAGGCGTGTGCGGGATGGCATGCCCGTGAAAGCGCAGCACGTCCGCCCCGTAGTCTGAGCCGTCCAATTCAAAGAGCAGCACTTCGCTGCCAGGCTGAAGCACCTGGATGTCACTGATCAGCGGCATGGTTGCCCCTTATGGCTGGAATGCACGGTCGAAAGTGGCCGTGAGCTTGAATGCGCCCCCGCCCATCGGGGTAGGAACCGGCTTTTTGCAGGTAAACAACCCCAGCTCACCGAGTGGAGTGGTCCAGAGAAACGCCTTCGCGCCGGCATGCCGATCAAAGAACGCCATCATCTCTAGCACCTTGGTCTTGGGCCCGGTGTAGGAGATCGGATAGGAGTCCTGTTTGTTGTTCGGCCCGTCGCCAGACTCTTGCTTGTAACCATCACCAAACTGCGCGGTGCGCACCCGATAGGTGATATCGGGCGCGTCTCCATTTTGGGTTGGCCAAGTGAAGCGCTCGATCGCCATCAGGCTCTCCCGTTAACGTTGCGAAAACTGACACCACCAGCGCGCCAAGACTCAGCCACGGCTTTCTCCGCCGCGGCCTTCATTTGCGTTTGAAGGTTCTGTGCCAGTGCTTGCTGATCGAGCTGCATGCCTTCTGAACTTCGGTCTTGCGTGACCACGCTGACCGGAGCGCTGATGCTGATCGACGCACCCGAATTGCCACTGCTGAGTGCAGCGACACCAGGGCCACCACCAGACGTCAGCGGCGTTACGCTGCCGCCGTTTGCGCCAGTCATAAGGAAGGACTTGCCGCCCTCGTTGTACAGTTCCGGCCCCAGCTCGTTGACCTCATACAGAGAGTTGGGGGCGACAGGTCCGCCGGCCGCTCTGTAGCCAGAGAAGTCGACGTTGGTGTATCCGGCCTGAGACGCTCCTGCGGCTGACGAAGCAGCACCGGCAGAACCGGAGGCCAGCCCGTTACCGCCACCACCAACGAAGTAGTTCGTTGCAGCGCCGACCAAGCTACCCAGCAATGCCGAACTGGCCTGTCGAGTTGCAATGCGAGCCATGTCGGCCAGAATCGATTTGGCGAAGTCCCCGAACGATGCTTTCCCGGTCATGGCGAAATTGACGATCGAGTCCTCCATGGAGCTGAACGCATTGGTGAATAGGTTCCGCGTTTGCCCGGCAATGTCTCGTGCCGAATCCAGGTAATTAGCCCAGGCCGATGTAGCACCCTTGGTCCAGTCACCTTGTGCCGCTTCGACGTCGGCATAGTTCTGCCGGATTTGGTCGGTTGCCTTCTTATTCGCATCTGCGAGCGCCCGCGACTTCTTCTCGAACTCGTCGAGGTCCATCTTCCGTGATGGGTCGGAACGTTGGTTTTCCAGTTCCAGAGATTGCTGCGCGAAACGGTCCTGCTGGCTGTTCAGCTCGCCATTGAGTGCGTTTTGCCTGTCGCCCTGGCCGACACCAAGCACTGCGCGGCGGCCAGCCAACTCCAAAGCTTTCTGCTGCTGACCTAGAGCTTCGACATAGCGATCGATGGAGTAGGTTTGCTTTTTGAGGCGAGTCTCTTCGTCGAGCGCTAAAACCTCCTGCTGGCTGTCGGCGTCCTTCTGTGCCTTCACCATGGCTGTGCGTGCGTCAGCAATCTTCTGATCGAGTTGAATGCGCTGCGCTGCCGTGGTGCTGGACTTGTTTTTAACCGCCTCCAGCGCCGCGATCTCGGCTTCGTAAGCAGCCGTCACCTCGTCCCGTTCGTTGCCGATCAGGCCTTCACGTTTTACCGCGTACTCGGCTTGGGAGATCAGCCCAGCTTTCTGCGCCGCATCCAGTTGTTTCTGGGCGTTGCTGTACTCGGCCACAATGGTGGTGAGTTGGTTTTTTGCATCGTTGAAGCCGGTCAGGTCGACACTGCCCGCTGCGGCCTTAGGGTCTTTTTTGCTGTCATCGATAGCTTTGCGCAGCTTGTCGTATGCTCCGCCGGAGAACTTGGCTCCGTCGAAATTTACACCATCAAGCAGCGAAGCCTTCTGCCCTGTTTTCTCCGCGTCCTGATAAAGCTTCATGAACTGATCGTTGAGCTTTTTATAGGCCTCCTGGCGCTTTGCAAGCGGGTTCAAGTCCTCCATCTGCCTGTCCAGATCCTTCTGGACGGCGATCAGTTCCTTGTTTGCGTGGGTTGTCTCGCCGGTTGCTCCGGCAAGGTTCTGGCTGGCCAATTGCCGAGCTTTCAAGCTTGCAAGCTTTGCCTCCAGCGCTGTGGTGGAGTCATCATTCTCGCCGGTACCGAGCCCCAGAAACGAGTTGAGCGAGCTCAGGCCGTTCGATACCGCACCAGCAACACCGCCACCCTTGCGAGTGTCGAGTACACGCTGTGTGATCTCGATCTGCTTGGCCAGGTCCGGGAAGACCTCTGACCGGATGGCGCCATAGGCACCGGTGATCGCGATCTTGATGTTGTCCCAGTCGCGCTCGACATCTGACAGGGAAGCACGGTAGGCCTTCAGCCGCTCCTGTGCCGATAGATTCAGGCTTTCACTCAGGACATCAAGCGCACGCTGGTGGTCACCCTGATCGTCGATCGCCTTAATGACTTCGTATTGCTCGTAAGTCAGCAGGCCGTATTGATCGCTGATCTTGGCGGCAGCGTCGGTGGCAGTTTCACCAGCGCTGGCCAGTGACTTGGCGATATCACCGGTGCCCTTCCCCGTAACCTCGCCGATGGCAGCCGCCGCCTGCGCCAGGTTCTGCATCTGAATGCTGCTGGTGGCTGCACCAGAAGCCAGCGCAATGACAGCCTCGCGCGCGCCGGACAGGTTGCCGGTCAGCACGCCAGCCGATTCGCTCATGGACTTTAGGCTGGCAATGCTCTGACCTGCGTCATTCGAGCCGCCGTTGATTGCGGCGTTGAACTCCCGGGCCTGCTTCATCGCATCTAAGTAGGCATAACCGAGCCCGCCGATCACGCCCGCGAGAAGGCCCGCCGGAAGCAGCAAAGCCGCCATGCTTTTGGCAGACGCTCCAGCGCCGGCGCCGAGCTGAGCAATGGCCCTCGCCCCGCTACCCAAATCGCCAGATGACAGCGCGTTGGTCAGCTGCATGACGTTTTCTTGAGCTTGGCGGGTTCCGAGCTTCAGTTTGTCGAATGCGGTTTCTGTCGCGGTTAGTCCCGCCCGGTCCTTTCCGATTTTAGCCAGGGCTTCAGCGTATCGCTCGGATGAGATCGCCCCGCTGACCCTGAGTGCTTCGAGCGCCTTTTCCTGCGCCTCCAGTTTGCCCAGCTTCGCGGTCACGGGATCTATGCCATTGACCGTGCGCTTCAGCGCTTCAATCTGACGGTTTTCCGCGTCGATCAGGCGCTGTTTCTGTGCGACTTCCTTGGCTTCGGCTTTTTCGATCTTGTCGTAGGCTTTGCCGAGACGGTCCTGATACGCCTCCTGCTGCTCGATTGTGACCAGGCCGCCCTTGCGAGCGCGCTCTAGCAACCCTTCAGCCTGAACCAGCTGCTCGATGCTGCCGATGTTGCCGGACATTGCCTTTTCGAGCTGGCTGATGATGGCGATTTCGCTGGTAGCACTTGCGCCTGATTTCCGTCTTGCCTCGGTCTGACGCTGGGTGGAGCCGGTCGATTTTTCAATCTCCTGCGCAACCTCGCGCTCAGCCTGGACAATCTTCTTGCCGGTGTCGGCCAGTTCGGTCCCGGTCTTACCGAGATCGTCGATAGCCTTTTCGGCATCAACAGCCGAATCAACCAGCTTGTCCAATTCGTCAGCGGCCTTGACCGCTTGCGACGAATTGACCTCGATGCCCAGGGACGCGAAGTTGGTGGTCATTTACTGCCCCTCTGTTCCGCCATCACCCGCAGGGCTTCGGCTTCCATGATGCGGAGATCTGGGAAAATGTCGGTGGCCTGGGCCCGGGTTAAACCGAGGAAGCCAGCGACATCGCGAATTGACGTGTAATCCAGACCGGTAGCGCCGCACGCCCCTGTACGCCACTGGGTGCTCAGCGCCTCGAAGACCTGGAACGCCTGCCAAGTATCCGGCCAGACCTCACAGACTTCCTCGGGCAAGTCCCTCAGAGAAAGGCCGAAGGCCGCCAGCGACTCCGCTGAAGGCCCGGGCTCGTACAGCTTGCGCGAGACGCTTAGGAGTTTCCCAGTCGAGCCTTGCTGAATGCCTCGGAGTAAGCGCCCAGCACCGCGCTTGGCGTGGCGCTAATCGAACTGACCAGGATGCGCAGATTTTCATCAGTGAACTCTTCGTCGACATCCCAGCCCGCGACAATTGCCTTGAGCTGCTCCACCTGAAGGTCAATCAGCAAGGCGGTGAACTGCTTCAGCCCCACCTCTTCCGATTTCAGGCCGAGCGCCTTATGCCGCTCACCCCAGTCGGCGTACAGATCTGCCAACTCGGTTCGGTCGCGATACTTGAACTCGAACACCACCTTCACAGGTTCGCCGCCGACCGTAGGAAGCATGACGTCTGCCTTGAAGGTAGGGTTCTGGATAAGCGTGAACTTTGCCATGTGCCTTCCTTACGCCCCAGCGCTGTAACGGGTTGGACGACCGGTCAGCGCGATGCTGATGACGCGGGTCATCAGGTTGTTACGCGACATGGTCGGAGTCGAGGTGATCGACACGTAGCCGTTGTAAACGATGCTGCTGCCACCCGGGAGATTCAGGCGCAGAACTCGTACCTGCTTATCGTCGTCCGCAGCTTCGCAGACATCGACATAGGGCTTAGACGGGTCGTCGGCAACGGTGATGGTCAAGGTGATTGGGTTTTTGGTGGTAGGCATTTGGCGATCATCGTCGTCAGCCAGAAAGCCGAAGGTCAGGAACTGCTGATCACCGCCGGCGGAGTTCAACTCGGTGATCTGCGAGATCTCGGTGAACGAGGTAACTTCGCGCGCGGAGCCAACACCAGAACCGGCCGGGTACTGCTGAACGCTGGTTGTGTTGACGCCGCCCAGCGCAAAGGTGCCGCTGGTGATATCGGCAACCCGAACGGCGCGCCCGTCGAGGCGTGTCCAACCGGAGTTGACCGCAATGATGTCGCCTTCAGCCAGCCCGTGCGCCACGGCCGTAGCTACCGCCGGGTTCGCGTTGCTCAGTACCGTAAATGGGATTGCCGTGCCGTAGGCGGAAGCAATTTCGAACGTTGCGCCGTTGGGCATTTGAATGCCAGCCATTGGTGTTTTCCTCTTTTCAGAAATGACAAAACCCGCTCAATGGCGGGTTCTGGGTTTGCCCAATGGGCGGATTAGTTTGTATCTGCTCGGTACAGAAAGGACACAGGCACGGTGAAGGTGGTGTCGTCTGGAATGCCGGGGCCCGGATCAACCGGCGTCATCGTCACAACGGTCAGCGCGCCCTTCGTGTTCCGTTCGTACAGAGGGAACAAGGCAGCGATCTGATCAGCCAGCGCTCCGGCCGCGCCGCGGTACTTGCCCGACGGCGCCACGATGCTGATCTGGAACACACCGGTGTACAGCTTGTGGTCACCGCCAAGCGTGTTGCTCGCGGTGTCGGCCGGCAGCGTGAACGCCTTCAGGTAGGTGACGCCGTCAACGGGCGTGTAAGCCTCGTTCTCGACGACGACCTTTAGCGGTACCGATAGAGCTTTCGCCCAATTGATCAACTTGGCCTCGTAGATTGAAGCGATGAGGTTATGGCTCATACCTGGTTGTTCCTGGTGGCTTCATCGACGATCTGCTGGAACCGGGCCAGGGTGATGCGAACCATCCCGCCGGGCGCCTGCTTCGAATGCCCGTACTCAAGCGGTACCGCATACGGCAGGTTATTCACGATGTAGGCCGTCTCACCGATGGTCAATTGCTCGACCTGAAGCTTCAGCTTGGCGAGCGTGACATTGCCAGCTGGGTCGATCTGATCGATAACGCCATCAACTGGTGATCCGATAGAAAACTGCCAGTTCCCGCGAAAGCGCCCGCCCACGTAGTCCTTGCCGGTGACCAGTCCGTTCACGTTGAAGTTCTGGTCGCGCTCAGTCTTGGTCAGGGGCTTGGCATATTTCACGCTGCGCTTTAGCTTCCCGGCCTTAGTGAAGTTGCTCGGCGTCAGCGACTTGATCACGTTGCGCACTTCGACGTGCGCGTCATAGGCATCAGCCGCCGCGGTGTTGGTCTGGCGATGTGCAACGTTTGCCGCCCAGATCTCAGGGTTGCCCACCGGCGACATGCGAATGACGCTGCTGCCGATCTCAATCACGATCTCGCGGAACGTAGCGTCGAGCCCGGATTTGGCTTGCTCAGCAAACTGGCGGATGTTCTCGGCGAAGCTGCCATTGAGGCCCGAGTACTTGCTCACGATCGCACCTGCAGCTCGTACAAAATCGGTGTGCCGGCCGGGTTGATCTCTTTCAGCGGTGGGACGATTGACCAGGTGCGACCTTGGACAATGACCTTGTTCAACAGGTCAGGCGCCCACGCCAAACCCTGCGCCGCGATCTTGAGTTTCTTGTCGCCTTGCTTGATGAGGCTGTTGTTCTGGAATTCTTGGCCGGTGAAGTCGAGAAGGATGCCTTGGGCGGTCTGCTCAGTGATGGTGTCAGGCGGTGCGCTACCGGTATCGGGATCGTACTCGCCGACGGTAACTGCTCGAATGGTCACGGGCTGGCCGAACTCTGTGATCATCTCCAGAGCCATCACGGCCATTTCGTCGTAGAAGGCCATGGTGGCTCCAGATGTGAAAAGCCCAGCGCAATGACTGGGATCATTTTTAGCTAATACGTTTTCTACGCTGCTCTAACAGTAGGTCCGCAACGGATGCCGATGCTTCAGCTAACTCCGCATCGGTTTTAGGTTGGCTGGCATAAACCGAGCCTGCCCCGCTTGTCCTGTTCCGTTGACCTTCCCACTTTTCCTGAATCGCTAGGATTGCAGCGGCGGCGAATTGGTCCCAAGCAATCATTTCATTGTCGTCTTTGAACGTCATACAGGCTCTCCATAGTTGAAGTTCGAACCTATATCACGCCCTCACAGCAAACAAGCCCCGCCTCTGCAAGTAGTCAGCAAACTGCGTGGCGCTCGGACGATCCGGCGCCGCGGGCAACAGTCGGCCACTGGTGTTTGAGATTGTCGCGTACTCGCGATCAACTGCGCCCTCAACGCGCTCCCGGGTGATTGCGCCTTTGCGCTTCTCCACTGGGTCGATATCGTCCTGATGAATTTCGGCAGCAAGGGCCATCTGTCCGTACTGGATGCGCGCAGGCAGGTAATTGTCGGGTTTGATCTGGCAGTCCAGTTCAACCCCTCGCCGCGGCCAGGCCAGAGCCTGATCGCTATCCATCTTGCGTCCCTTCCAGGTCATGCCATCCATCGCCAAGGCGGCCCGGCGCAGCAGCGCTTCTTGCGTGGGCTCGTCCGCAGGGATGGTCACGCCGAACTTGCCGGCGTACATGACCAGGTCCGCGGCGCTCGCGTAGCTTTCGGCGTCTGGCTTGCCCGTGCCGTCCTCGATGATGAGTGTCATGGATCAACTCGCTGAAATGAGCTTTGAATGATTGGCAGCCGCTTTACCGACAGCCAGCAGTATCACGCCTTGGGCAGGTCGGCGACGAGCTTTTCCAAGGATTCTTTCGACGCATTCGCGCGGTACGAAACGCCTGCCACATCGAGCTTAGCCTTCAGGGCTTCGACCTCTACGCCTTCGCCCGCCTTCAACTCGGCGAGTTCATTGCGCAGCGTCTCATTTTCCGTTACGAGATCATCGCGCGCACCGGCCAGATCGACCATCTGAAGGCGGATGCCGTCGATGGCATAAAACAGGCGGATTGCGAGCTCACCAGCTTCCGGCTTTTCAATCTCGCCGGCTTCCAGGCCATCAATCACTGCCCGGACCGTATCGCTTTCGATGCGAAGCTTGCCGATCAACTCTTGCAGTTCAGCCTGGTTGTCGCCAGCACCAACAACCAGCACCTGGCGTTGCTCGACTTCCTTCAGCGTCACTTCGACGCCGACATCTTCGTAGGCATCAACCACGCTTGGCCAGTCGCCAATCACAACAACACCGGTCACGCCTGCTTCTGGGCGGTCGAAGTGCTCCGGGTTGCGATAACGCTTATCTGGGTCAAAGCCGGAGCTTTGAGTGGAATAGATGAGTTCCATGGAAATCTCCGTAGCGGCCATCGCTGGCCGCTTTCGTGAGTGAACTTTAAGGAGTCGTCGTCAGGGTGATCATCACGCCGGCGGTGACCTTGTCGCTGTCGGAGTGTTTGACCCAGTTGGCAGCCGAACCAACGGCCGCCAGGGTCGGGTTTGCGCCGCCGACGGCGTCCTTCCAGCTGTAACCCAGCACGTCGATGTTGACGGTGCCTTCGGCGCGGTAGCCGATACCGAGGTTTTCCTCGTCGTCCACGTTGTACGAGCGGAAGCCTGGGGCCTGGGATTCAGTGATCACCACAGCGTTCGGCAGCAGGCCGAAGATTACGTCCGCAGGAGCGGTGTCGGTCACCAGTACCGGTTTGCCGAGGGTGCCCGGCAGGCCGCCGTAGATCACGACGCCAGCTTCTTCGTAGACCTTGTTGGCAATGGCCTCGTCGACGATGTCGAAGTAAGCGCTGGAGTGCATGACCCACAGGGCAATGCGGCCGAACTTGTCGCCGAACTTGCGCATGCCACGGGTCAGGGTCTTCTTGCCGTCGGTTTCGATGTTGGCGGTGACCACCATGCCGGCGTTGGAACTGATCGCAGCGCGCAGCGCAGCGGTGGCGTACTGGATGAAGCCTTCCAGGGTAGCGTCGGCCACGTCGGCGCCGATGATCTGGGAGAACTCTTCCACCGGACGACCGCGGCGCTTGAACGCCTCTTCGGTGGTCTGGTACGGGCCGTATTTCCACGGAGCCTTGACGCCCACGGCTTCGCCGGCGCCGATCTTCTTGGCGGTTACCTTGCCGACGGAGTTGACGTCGCGATGCTCCAGAGAGCCGCCGATTTTGTAGAACGAGCGCTTGCGGAAGTCGCCTTCGATCAGCTCGTTGTCGAGAACGATCGCGCCGTTGGACGACGCGTTGAACACATCGAGGTTGTCCTGGACACGCTCCAGGTATGCGGTTTGCGCCTCATCGTTGTAGATGATCAGGTCGCTGTTTACGGTTGTAGCCATGGGTGAATCCCCTTACTTGGGCAATGCGAGGTATGCGGTTTGGCCGTGCTTGCGCTGAAAGTCGCGCTTTTGCTCGGAGGTCATTTCGGAGCGTTTGAATGCAGCCTGGCCGCCACCCCCGCCCGGGGCTTGTGTTCCTGAAGCCCTTGGCCACAGGTGAGGTGCGCTTTCGCGCAGTGATTCCGCCCATTCGAGCGGAGTCAGAGGGGTTTTGCCGTCTTTGCCGAGGATGGTCTGGCCAGACTCATCGACGGCGACTGCTTCGCCCTCTTCATTCAGTGAGAACACGCCCTTGGCGCGCAGGATGATGTCGTCAGTTGCTTCCGGCAGAGCGCCGGCTTTCAGTGCTGCGCCACGCACCGAGTCACCCAGGACTTTGCCCTGGAACTTGGCGGCGAAGGATTCAGCCTTCTCGGCGCGCGCGGTGATGGCCTTCAATTGCTTGTCGGTGTCGGCACGCAGGCGCTCAGTCCGGCGGTTGAAGACTTCGTCCACCTTGCCCTCTGTCAGCAGCTTGGTTTCTTCGTCCTGGCCGGCCCGACTCAGCAACCCTTTGACGGCGTCGATGTCGATGCCTTCAAACTGGGTTTCGAACTGGGTCAGCTTGCCGGTGGTGTCTTTCAGCTTGCCCAGCAGCTCCGTGTTCTTGGTTTTCAGCCCCGAGACGGATGCTTCAACGGCAGTCGCGATAGCGGCCTTGATTGCCGGGTTTTCCAGGTCGATCTCGTTTTCTTCTGCCACGTTGATGCACCCCTTGGGTATGTTTTGCCCGCTTTGCAGGCATAAAAAAACCCGCCGAAGCGGGTTGTATTCATAATTTTTGGCTGTGAAGATCCGGCCGCCGCCACATGGCGATATAAACAAGGATGAAGATGAGCATGCCCCTCGCACCAAAAGGTCGTTTCTTTTCTCTATCAGAAACCATAACGGTCGCGATCGTTAGCTCTGCAGCCGCGCTAATCGGCGCTTTGGGTAGCTCCGCGCTTACGTTAATGGCAAGTAATGACTCTCTTAACCAAAACCGTATCCAGAATTGCGTTCAGCGAATGGATAAGCGCGAGGACACACTACGGTCCAAGGGAGATGCATTCCTTAAAAGCATCGCAAGCATCACAACCTACGCCTACAGCCCATTGAGGGACGTGGTCGGCTGGAATGAACGAGCAGAAACGCTGATGAAAAATGCATTCATGGTTGCTGTGTATGCCCCAGAAATCTCCGTTCAAACGCTCAAGGTTTCTAGTCTGATGCGCGAAACACTCAACGTATCCGAGAGCGACAATGTACGTGTTTATAAGGAGCTCACTACTGAGGCTGGTCTTTGGCCAAACCTGTATTTTGAAGTCATCAAAAACATTGAGTCCGAGAGAGCGAAATGCATAGCTCCTTGACCTCAAATTCCTGCCCTCTCGAACGCCAGCGGCTCCAAGTTCTTCATCTGCACTAGGGTCAGCGGCGAGAAGTTACGATCCAGCTGCAACTCGGCAAATCGCTCGACGCTCAGCCCACCTTCACGGAACAGTTTCGCGCGCACCGGGCCGATTGCGACATCCTGAAACGACGCCGGCTGTTGCTGAAGCCAGTGGTAGTAGTCGAGGCTCGCACTGACCTGGCCTCCACCATCCGCCCCGACCGAAGCCCGCGTAGCGCCCTTGGCAAACATCTCGCTGAGCTTGGTCAGAAGAATGAACGTAGTGCGGCAGTTCGGGTGAAACGGCGGCCGTGGGCCGGAATCGACCGGAAACCGGCGTTTATCCATCGAGCGACATTGCTGGCTGGTCTTGCTGTCCAGAGTGGCCACCATTTCAATCTCGGCCACGATATCCGTATTGGCCTTGGCCACTTCCATGCGAGCCTGTGACGACACATGCTGAATCGCGGTGTGCACGACCGTGCTGGCGTTGCGATTTGTCGTAGCCAGGACGCCATCTTTGTACCCCGCCGTCTTGGTCCCGCGAATGTTGCGGATGACTTGAAAGTTCGTCTGCCCTTCGAAGAAGCCTTGCCGGATCGTGCCGGTGACGCGCTCCCGCTCGGCGGAGGTCCAGCCCTTGATGAACGACTTCAGCAGCTTCCCACCACCGGTGCCACGCACGCTGAGTGGATTCGTTAGTACTGCCGCCCTGATGGCCGCCGCCGTCGGCGCCGCCACGTCCAGCGACACGCCGACCGGCGCAGACCTGGCCAAGCTCGTCGCCTCGAACTCGGCTTCGTAGTTGGCAATGTCGATCAGGTCGAGGTTCAGCTGCACGCTGTAGCGGTCGAAGATGCCCAACAACAGGCTGTCGACTTCCTTCAGTAGCGCCTCCAGACGCTTGACGTTGTAGTCGGTCAGGTCCGTCTGGGTGAGTCGGTCGCGGATCGAGCGGTCAATCTCCTTGAGGAAAGGTGCAAACTTGCCGACCTCCCCCGCCTTCAGCTTTTCGAGGAAGACAGCGTGCCGGATCGCGGCGTCAAGGATTGCTTGGTTTGCCGCCATTTGGTGTTACCTCGTCATCCAGGCCCAGGCCATCGGCCTGCTCTTGAAGCTCGCCATCGATCTGTAGGTCTGTGCGCTCCGGGGCGATCAAGCCCAGTTTGCGCAGGTAAGCCCGCAGGTCCGCTTTCGCGAAGCCGCCGTTCTGCCACAAGCCAACCAAGGCCGTGATCATTTGCGGATCAGCCGTCAGCTCGACGAACTCCTGATTAACCTGGTAGGCGACTTTGTCACTGATGCCCATGTACTGGCCGCACCACATGATCGCCCGGGTATAGGCCTCGCTGACGTTTGCCACGCAACCGGCCAGCACCGATGTCGATGCAGACTGATCACCGCGGGACTCGGTAGCCGTTTTAGCAGCCAGTGACGCAACAACCATTCGGGCGCCCAGCTCGATCATCATCTGATTCTTGTCGGCCATTGCCTCTTTGACCAGGGTGTTCGGTGATGGCTGTGCATAACCGAAGGCGCCGCCTGCGGGAAGCAGCATTGGCGCCCGGGAGCCGACGTAAACGCCGTTTTTCTCCATATGGTCGCGCCATTGCTCATCCAGGCCGGAGATCCATGGCTGAGCCTGGCCGCACCAGAAGACGCTGTCTTCGTAGTCAGCGCTGTTGCGGTAATGCCCCAGGTTGATCATTGCGATGTCGTAAAGCGGTGACTCGTCGATTGTTGGATCGTTGTTTTGTGCACCGACGAATGTGAACGGGATTTCTTTGAGGCGCCCGGTAATGCCCTCTGGAGTAAATGTGTCCATGACCTCAAGTGGGCCACCACCTCTTGGACCTGATCGACGCCAAACTCGGCAGACAAAACCTTCAGCTTCAAGTGCAAGCTCACGGAACTGCTCGACCACCTTGAAGCCGAACCCATCCTGGATCTCTGGAATCTCACGCAGAACGACCAACGTCAGCACGTTGTGGCCGTTCACCATACCGGTGCGCCAGTTGATGATGTCCTCGGCGCAGTACGACAGGATCACTGAGTGGCCACCAGCACCATTATCTTGGTGGTAATCGACGTACAGACCATGACGACCAGCCTCAAGCACCTTTTCCAGCGTGCCCTGGGAGTGCTGGTAAATACTCACCCCGGATCCGTTGGCGTTGTCCTGCAAGTACTCCAGCTTCTTTGGCACGGAGAGCGTCGGGTCTTTGTGGAAGGCTAATCCCAGCAAACCATTACGCGTGTGGCCAGTAGCATTCTTGAACACCGCACGCTCGCGATAGGCCTTGTTCCGGTCGGTGTTCTCCGGCGATTTGTCGTGTGCGTTGATGTACGGCAACCGAGAAACCACCCGGTGCTGGCCGGCGCAGACATCGCGAACGGTCGCCCATCGGTCCAGCACTTCGACGTAGTCCGCGCGCTTGAAGGAGACGTCGTTGCTCATCGGGCGTATCCCATTTTGATAGCGGTGACCGGCTTGATGATCGGGTACTCGCGATGGATGAAGTAACCGCCGCCGTCGTTGGCGTGGTCGTTGCCTTGGCTCTTATCCGGCTCACCATTCGGCGCCCAGATCTGTTGCTCGAGGCCGTCGGCATAGGTCGGGCATGTGAACGGGTTGACCAGGTATCGCCGTTCGCCCTGCGCATTGCAAAACATCGCGTTCATAGCGTTTATCCGGTCCTTCACTGGCGGGTTGGCCGCCGGCGCGATGACTGTGAAGCCTGCCTGCTTGAGCATGGCGATATCGGTGACGCTGGCGTTGACCGACTTGCGCGAATCACCCGAGGCGTCCGGGTAGATCCGGATCTCGCAAGTCTTCTTGTAGTCGTTGCCGGTATGCTCCCAGTAGCGTTCTTTGATGCGTCGAATCATGTCCGGCGTGTCGTAGCCATCCATCAACTCATCGACTGCGCGGGGCAGACCCTGCTCCCGCTTGACGTGAGTGATCGCCGCCATCTTGCCGACGTTGAAGTCCATGCCGATGAATAGGGGCTCGCCCGGCTGCACAGTGTCGAAACACTGATTCAGCTTGCGGTCGTACGTGTGGTAGATCGAGCCGGACGTCAGGTTGACGAACTGACCGTTGAGGTAAGCGAGGATCAGCTGCGGCGGATACGACTCCATCAGCGATTCGATGTAGTCGCTTGGCAGATTCAGCTCGTTGTCGAACGTGCTGGCCTGCACCAGGCCGTACATCTCATTCAGCTTCGGCTTGTCGCGGAGCTGCTTCACGAACTGCAAGAAGACGAACTTGAAGCCTTCCGGCGTCGTGGTTACATCCACCCCGTTCTTCAGCCCGGGCAGGTTGTAACGCATCCGGGCAATGATCTTGCGCCAGGCCTGCTGAGCCTTGATCGACGTCAACACGTCCAGCTCATCCACCAGGGCGTGGCCGATCTTGAAGCCGACGATGGTCTGCGGCTTCTCCATCGACCGACAAATCACAGTGCCGCGATACTGCCGGCCGCTGTAAATGTGAACCTCGTGGTTCGCCTGGTTGATCTTGGTCTTCAGCCCCCAGTCATAGGCCACCTCTTCCACTGTCGGATAGAAGATGTCCCGGATCTGCGGGTAAGTCGGCGCGAAGTACCCAGCGTTGACGCCCGGCCACTCCATGAAGTGCTTGCACAGTGCTGAGCATCCGACCCAGGTCTTCCCTGAGCCGAACCCTGCAACGAATGCGCGGAACTTGTGAGGCAGCGTGAGGAAGTGAGCCTGCGGAACGTTAAGGCTCGGCATTCGGCTTCCTCGCATCCACTACATCGACCTGGATACGGGTCGGTATTGCCGGCTCATCGTCAGGCTCGTCCTTCCGATTGCGGTTGACGTACATGTCGCCGCTCTCTTTCGCGGCCTGCTCCAGGATCTGCATGGCCAAGCCGATGTTCTTCATCGTCTCGGCCTTCTCCACGAAGCGGTTCATGGCGCGCAGGCGGAACGCACGATTGGCGATCGGGATCTCAGCTGTCTCTTCGCGGAAGCGCTTGCGGGTGTCGTGAAACAGCGTCACCCACTTCTTCGCCAAATCTCTCCCGGCACGTTTGGTCGGGTCTTGGGCCTCACACTGCTGGCGGGTGACCTCAATACCGAATTCCTCTCGGACAGCAGCTGCAACCTGCGAAGGTGTGTCGAAGCACGCCAAGGCCTGAACCATGAAGCCTTTCACCTCACTGTTCAGGGCTGCCATAGGGTAATTTCCGTCTTAGGTCTGTCAGGGGTCAGGCCGATCTGAGCAGACAGGTTCCGCAGGCCCTCGATATGTTCAATTTCCCCACCTCAGCAGGACTGTTTGCAGCATCCACCAACGCTTGAACGTCAGGGCTTGCACCGTAACGGCGGACCACACCGACGAACTCTTCGACGTCGTGTCCACGTAGCTTCAGTTTGGGGGTGCCCTCTTCGGTGAAGGCTGGTTGGCCGTACTTATCAGTCGCCTGGGCGATGTGGTACAGCTCGTGCTCGATCAGGGCGCAGAAGTCAGCGTCGGAACACTGGGAGCAGTAATCGGCAGCCAGGGTGATGATGAAGGCCGGCACATCGCCGAACCAATCCTGCATCTGCTGTTCCATCCGGGCCTTCTGCCAGCCGCCGGCGCGGAACGCTACCTGCTCGGCTTGACCAACCACCGTCCGACCCTTCTTCGTGAAGGCGGCAGACGCCCACATGACTCGTACGTCCGCATCTATCAGATGGGCGTGGTCTTCGTTGTGGATGCTACCGGTGTCGGCGAGGATCTCGGCTTGGAGCCATTCCCACACTTCCGGAGCAGGGACAAGGCGGATACCGAAGCTGGATAGCTCGGACAATTCAAGCAAGGACGCTGGAGGGTACGGCCTGTCCATGGGGCACCTTGAGCTTGAAATAGTGGCGCGTTGCCGGTATTGGTAAGGATCAATCAATGCAAGGAAGTAGTTATGTCTGAAACATTCGCCCCAATTATTGCCAACAACTCATCCTTGAAAAGCGAAGCAAAGCGCGCTGCGGCGGTTGCTGCGGCACTAGATTTGATCCACGCATATGCAGGGAGCGGCAATCAGAAGTTCAGCCTGAGTGCTCACATGAAGATGCTCTCGACTTACGCCGACCAGATTCAGCAAGCGTTGAAAGTCAAGTAACATAACTGTGCCGCACTCACCTGCGGCACACTTACCCTTCCCCGCCATCAAGCAACACATCAATCAGCTTCTGCTCACCCAGTCGCATGGCACCCAAGCACTGCAGGTCGTCACATTTAGGCCCCAGCCCGAACACAGTGACCTCGCCTTTTGGGCTGATCAGGGTTAAGGCACCAACAGTACATTCCGGATGCACACCGGCATCTAGATCATCAGCAATCTTGCGGAGCGTCTTGGCGGCATCGCGCCAGCCCTCACGCTTGAAATCAATAAGCTTGGCGGTCATGCCCTTCTCCAATGTCGCGACACAATTTGCTGAATCGCGAAACGTGTCGCGGATTACTTGCTCTTCTGTGCAGCCGAGTAAGCCGCCTCACACGCAAAGCCAGCTATTCGGCTTCGGTCAAGCGCTTCTGCCAGGCTTCCCGCTCGCTCGTCAGCGCTTCTACGCAAGTCGGCGAGCAGAACGGTAAGGTCGGCTCTTGCCTTGCTTCCGCTGGCAACCTCGGCAGTACAGGACTTTCGGCTGGCAACGAGGTCGGTGATTTGCTGCTGCAGGCTGCGAGCCCGGCTATCAGCAATAGCAACGGCAGCCGTAACGTGTTCAGTCTTGGCTTTCGCATCGTCGGAGACTCGGTTGATGTCATCAGTGATTTGGCGTTGCAGGCGCAGTGTGTTGCCGAGGGAAGTCACCCGAGCATTGGCCGTATCGCGCTCGGTCGCTACGAGTGCGCGGTCAGCCTTCACGCTTTCCAGCCGCCACGAGAGGTAGCCGATGGATGCCTGCGCAGCCAGGGCGAACCACAACCACATCGGGACCATCCGAAGAAGATTCATGGCGTCTTTCTCTCTGATGCCTTGCCGACCTTGTCGCAGGTCATACAGTGCTCGCAGTTCAGCGTCCGGCAGAGCCAGGCTTTCACCGGCTGCCAGTACGTGACCATGAAGATGTGGCGGACGCCGGCAAGGGCCAGAGACACATGCAGCGTCAGTCCTGCGGTGGTCGGGCCGAAGAAGATGTTCTGACTCCGAACCATCACCACAAAACCGCTGATGGCGATCGTCGAGTAGATCAGCTTCCCAAGGATGCCGTCCCTCACCTTCCCGCTCAGTACGCACCAGGTGGCCCACAGCGAAATCAGACCTACCGCGATGGAGTTGATCAGTTCGTAATTCATGGTGGATTGCCTCCCCCGAACCGCTGGCGGATGAACGCCCAGAGATCAGCGGCTTTGATGGCTCGGGTGATTGCCGCGATCAGCGATCCGCCGAAGGTGCCGAGCAGGAAGCCGATACCGGCAACGCTGCGAGGCTCGACAACGCCAAGGTAGGTACTGACCAAACCCGTCAGGTAGTGGGCGCATGCAGCGCCCGAGAAGATGAAGATCACCCAGGCTTTCCGGTCTACCAGGTCGTCCCGGTGCCACCAGCTCGCAGCGATTGCCCCGAGCAGTCCAGCTGTGAACCATGTATCCAACCTGTCGAGCAGGCGGTAGAGAAGCTCCATGCGCTCGACTCCATTGGCATGACGTGAATTGAATCAGCCCCTGCAGCACTCCCAGCTCAGAGCGATGGGTGTGGTGGAGCCGAAAACGAAAAAGCCCCGCACATTGGCGAGGCTCAAATAAAGAGTTTTGAATCATTCAGACCGGAGGCAAGAGCAATTTACTCGCACCCATACTAGGCTCAACAGGTGATAGCCAGTGGCCATGAGGTCCGCCGTGAAGCTCTCGAATTTTATTATCTGCTACAGCTTCAACGGGTACCGCGTCGTGTTCGCCCATCCCTCGACAACCATGACAGAGGCGGATGCTTGCTACCTCTCCTTAATTCACTCTGGCAGCATTCTTGGTTCAGGTCCGCCATGCGGCGGAACAATCAGAGCAATGCGAGATTTCGTGAGATTAAGCGGCATCACCGAAGTAACTTGGCACCGATCTTTGTAGATTCTGACTGACGCGAAAGGCCCCGCTTAATGCGAGGCCCGAAATAGGTGTGAGGGTCTTTCCCCTCCTGTCTGCCGAAGGCCTTCACAGCGTCGACGCCCTTATGCATCGATCTCGCAGTTCTGTCTCGCGCCACCCTATAAGCATTGGTGTGCAGGGTGCGCGGGCTGCCGTTGTTTTCTTGTAGCACCGCAAATGCTGGCTTATCAGTGTCCAGGTCTTCCCAAGGGCCGCCTTGGATACGGCGGATAGTTTCTTGCGGGCAATAAAAACCCGGCTCGGTGACCGGGTTCAGGGTGAAGCAAAGGAAATTCAGGAGTTCAACTGGTGCAGGAGCCTTCGGATTTCGGCAGCATCTACTTCCGCATGCATGCCCTCGAAAAAACTAACGACGTTATGTCCGCGAAGGGCGTCATAAAGCTCTTCACCAAGTTCAGTGCGCTCCATCGCACCCAGTATCGCCGGCCCCCTACCTCTTACACCGGCTTGCCGTATGAGGCCTTCTTCCTGCATTTGCTCAGAAAGACAATCAGCGAAGTCCAAGACTTCTTGATAGGTGAGACCAATTTCCTGTTTTGCCACAACCAAATCACGATGGTAAAGGTCACCGATCAAACTAGGTGTGAACGATTGACACCCACCATTTGCCCCAGCAATAAGGCGTCTGACCAACTCCCACATTTCCATGTGCTCGATCCTCAAGGACTATGTACAAAAAAGCCCGACATCTGCCGGGCTTTTCTTGGTCAATCCTAAACGCGCAAGAATGACAGGATGGGACTAATTTCGCTCATCCGCTCAGTGATGTCAACAGGATTTGTGAATCTCATCTTCCAAATCGAACCCCATCGGGTGACTGGTTGAGCAAGTTGTACTTTTGCACTTTGTCCTTATCATCAAAATAGACGGCAAGGACTTGTTGCTCCATTCCTGATCCAAACGGCCCAGCATATATGTACATCCAATTGGCAGTCAGATGCCCTTCACTTCCATAGCCCTGCCCAACAGGCGCGCCAAAGATCTCAATCATTTGATTGAATGTGGTCTCGCCAATTTTTATCTGATCAATTTGGCTTTGACTGATCTTGTTTCCACTGCTTGCACATGACGATACAGCAACCGCTAAACTTACCACCCCGACCAACTCCATATAGCGCATAGCATGCACTCCTGTTTTGATCAGTAGACTGTAGCAAAGGACGTTTCTTTGTCCCGCGCTAAAGCTCACGCAGCACTATCCATCAGGAGCCCTTCCGCCTCCAGAATATCGCAGGCATGGGCTAGCGCCTCGTTCACCAAATCATCCGCCGACTTCTGAATGGACTGCCTCCAGCGGCGCCGAGTCGACTCCGGCGTGCCATCGTTGTCCCAGGTGTTCATGTCGTAGAAGCTGTCCTTCAGCACGATCATGCCGGCGGACCGGGACTCGTCTTTCTTTACCTTGGCCTGGCCGGCAGCCAGTGCTGCCGTCACCACAGCCTCGCGACGCCAATCCGGAGCATCGAGCGGAATCTCAACAGACACCGAGGTCATCACCTTCGGTCGCGCGCCCTTCAGCTGCGGGATGGCCCAGGCCGTAGTCGCCTTGTACAAAAACAGCTTCGGAGCCGGGGTGCTAATCAGGGCCTGCAAAGCTGAGATCGCCTGCACTTTGCGCCCCTTGTGGGTGCTGTACTTCGCCACCAGCGCATTCCAGTGCTTCGGTTCGAGCGCGCGGTGCAGTCGAGCAGATACCCAGCAATCCACTTGTGTGCGATCGATGGTGTCGGTGCCGCGCGAGCGAACCAGTGTCGCCAGATCCCCGCCCTCCTCTTCGTCGGCAGAGTTGTACAGCTTCTGCCACGCCTGCTTGCTGGTGTTGTCGATCGCCTCAGCCGCGAGGGCCGAGACAACTGCGTTCAGAACACTTGGATAGATCATGCTGCCGCCCTCTTTAGTTCGCGGGTCTTGGCCCGGTAGTCGGCGGTCATCGCCTTCAGTTCTTCGATGGTGTACTTCTTCGGCTCATGCGGACCTTCCAGCCAGTCGACTGCCTCGGTACCGATCCGCTTCACCAGCGCGATGCGGTAATTGACGATGTTCCCGGACAGCTGGGTATTGCACGGTGAACACTGGCGGTGGCAGTTCAGCGGCTCGAAGCGAAGCGCAGGGTTGCTGCCTACAGTACGGTAATGCCCTGCGTCGTATTTGCCCTGGTGGTGGCGGCCGCAACTGATGCACGGCAGAGCCGCGTCACGCTCACGAACCCAGGCGTTGAAAGCAGTCTGAGCCTCCTTCATGTACTGCCCTTTCGGCTTGATCCGCTCCTTGGCTGCGCGAATCTCCTTGCGGCCGAGCTCGGCCAGCGACTTACGCGCTTTCTCCCGATTCACATCCTTGATGGCCAGGCCGCACTTAGGGCTGCACACGGCCTGACCCAAGCGCTGCGGCGGGAAACTGATGCCGCATGCAGGGTTCTTGCACTGCTTCGGTCGGGGTTGTTTGGCGGGAAGGCTCATGCGTAGCTCCCCAGCTGATCAGCCGCAGAAAGCGCGTCAGCTTCATTCTCAAAGTGAGCAGATAGCACCAACCGCCAGCAGGCGTTGAAGACGTCGCGATAAAGCGGCTCGAAAGCAGTGTCATCCATGTTTGCCCAACTGATCGACTTGGCCTCTTTTCGGATTCCTTCGGGCGTGTGCACCAGGTGGAAATGGCCGGCCTCGATCGTCACCCACTCACGGAAAGCTTCGCGGGACTTGTCCACGGCCGGGAAGCGTTCAGCGCGAGTCGACTCAAGGCCGGCTACGTATGTCGCGACGGCGTCCGACAGCTGCCCCGGCTTGCCGCTCTGCGCTTCGAAGAACTTGGCCAGCCCCCGAATGCCGCGCATCTCCTGGCGCGGAATCAGGCCGCCGACCGGCTCCCAGTACTCCCAAGCCAGGTCGAGCATCGAGAAGAACTTGCCGTGGAATTTGCCGTTGCGCATGCGGGTGAACTTGCCGTGAATGATCTGGCCAGCCTTCCACTTCTGGACGGTTTCACGGTCGGCTTCGGTGGCCGGCACCAAACCCTGGGCTGTGCGGATCAATGCGAGTTCAGCCATAGAATGTCTCCTTGCGTTGTGCTGCTGCGATAGCCGCTCGGAACTTACGCTTGCGCAGATATGTGTCGACTCGATCTGCCTGAGCCTTCTTGAGTCGCTCGCGCTTCTGCCGGGCCTTCGCCGCATCGACGATCTGGCGCACTTCAGCGAGCTTCTCGCGCAGGTGCGGTGAGGGCTCTGCGGTGGAACCTGTGATAAGCCCGGCAATGGCCTGGCCATCCGTAGTGATGGGCGGAATGCGAAGGTCAGCCAAGTACTGGGTACCGGCCTGGTGGGTGATCAGTTGCATACGCACAGCCGATTCAATCGCTGTAACCCGGCGCCCCGGATCGAGGCCGAGGGAAACGCTCCAAGTGGTCGGTTTGGCTTCCGCTCTGGCTGTGGATACCAGGCGCTCGTAGGCGCTGTTGAACGCCATTCGTGCACCAACTACGTCTCGACGACTCAAGATCGGCTGAGCGGCAACCATCGCCTGGCGTATCTCGGCGGTCATCACGACTGTTTCGGATTCGTCGCCTGCGGTAAGTGCAATCGACCAGGCCTCATCCCTTCCTGGCCGACCATCCTTGAGCTGCACGCGCGAGAGGATCTCGACCATTGCCAGTCGCCCCTTCACTTCATTGCGGCAGGACTTCAATGCGTCACGAACGATGGCGACTGGGTAAACCGACAAATCTTCAGCCATCAACGCAGCGGTGCCGGGACTGATCTCCTGGCCCATTGCTTCGGCGGTGGCGCAGATAGCCGCCGCCAGACCTGCTACCTGGGCGTCTGACATTTCAGAGGTATTCATTGCGCTCTCCTGCCTGACGCTTGGCCAGGACCATTTGCGAAGCCTGCTCTGCTGCTGAGTGGTTCGCCTCGGTACGTTCCATCTGGCGGGCGGTTGTCCCGTTGATGCGCTGACCGGTGACCCACTGGGTGTGATAGCTCTCTGCGTTGGCCAGCAGCTCGTTGAGGCTGTGGCACTTGCGCAGCACGCTGGCGTCGCTGGTTTTCAGGAAGTGGGCGGCGACGTGATGTGCGACATCAGCGCCCAGGCGGCTGACAAGCTGACCGAGCTGACCACCGACCTTGGCATTCCACACCGGCCAGGCGCCGTAGCGTTTGCGGTAAGCCATGGCGTAGTTCGCCCAGGTCTTGAATGTCTTGCAGGTCTGGTCTTTGGGTCCCGGCATGTCGGCGGGGATCTCAACCCGTGGCGCCTCAGAGCGATCGACCACCAGCACCAGACCGCGGGACTGGGCCGGCTTGTCGGTACCGTCCTGCAAATCCTGATTACTGGTTACCTGATTGGTACCCTGATTATTGGTACCCTGATTTGTCGGAGATTTTTCCGACCCTGGCCCGGATTTTTTTCCGACCTTGCTCGGAGATTTATCCGAGGTAGATCGGATTTTTTTCCGACCATCAATCGCATCAGAGGTCGGATATTTTTCCGACCCATCCAATTTGCGGTTCCATTCTTTCGCCTTCTCGGTCAGGCGGATCAGCGTGATGCTGGAAGTACTCGACAACTCGATCAGGCCGGCATCTCGCAGGGCTTTGAGCAGGCGGTAAGCGGTGTCCGGTTTATCCGTGAGCAACGGCAGTTCTTCCACGATCTTGCTCTTGCTCAGGGCGAAGTAGATTCCAGTATCCGTCTTGATTGGATTGGCCCAGCTCGGGCTCTCGTAGACGAAGGCAAACAGCAGGGCCTGCTGAGAATTCAGCCCCCACTCCAGCGCCTTCACCTGGTTGATCGTGACGGTGTATTGCATGTCAGCCTTTCCCAGCCAATGCAGCCAGCTCAAGGAAACGATCCACGTACCAGTGAGGTTGTGTCTCGCGAGGGGATTGAGGATTGGTCAAATTCTTACCGAAACGAAGGCCCTGCTCAGTCACCGACCAGAACGGAACCATTTCCCGTTTGGAGTTCTTGCGCTGGAGCTGTTTAAGAAGGCCCCTGGTTTCCAGTGCGCGGTTGAATGCCGCTGGCGAAACGCAAATGGCGTTGTCTTTCAGTAGCGCCGTGGCCGACTTGGTGGGCATCGAGGAGCCGCCGGCAGCATCTGGCGCAGCATCTGGCGCAGCATCGACGGCATAGCTTGGTAAAAACTTCGGGTCCAGGCCGTTGTTCTGGGCGATCTTCGTGAGCATGGCCATCTGGCAGGATGGAGCGGGCTTCAGCAGGCGCGTGAAGCATTCCATGATGGCGATCTCGCCGACGACCTTGGTGCCATTGAGCAGGACCTGTTCGCGGGCGCCCTGCTGCTGTTCCAGCTCACGCCAGCGGCGAATCACTTTCATGCGCATCGGCGCGCTATAGCCGGTGAGCAGGCAGTCGGTCTGCTCGCGATCGAGCATGTACTCGACCTGCTCGCGGTTTTGACCGTCCAGATAGATGTGCTCAAAACTGAGTACATCTAATTTGAGTTCTTTCAACATCGCAGCGATGTCGCGCTTCACGTTGGCGTGACGCTTGCCGGTGACGTTGGCGATCTCGCGGGACGACATCGTGGCCCGCGACACGTTTTCGGAATTAACAAAACGTGTCGCGACCTGTCCGGTATTGTTCTGTTGTGTCTGTGCGTGCATAATCTTCTCCACTTGCTTTACCGCTGTAGAAAAAGCCGACCTCGTACGTCGGCTTTTTTGTGTCTGGAATTCAGGCGATGGATTTCAAGTTCGGTCGGTGCTTCGTAAGCAGTTCATCAGCCTTCCGCCCCAACTCCCCTGCCCTTGCTTCAACCTGACGGCATTGCTTGGCGAACGCAGGAAGATGTGGCAAGTCCGCCTCGCACATCACCTGGTCGTCAAAGACGTCGCTTCCGGTGTCGATCACATCACCCAGAGCGCGAATCAAAGCGCCAAAACTTTTGTTTGCGCATTGGTCGCTGGTCATCTGCCGGGCGCCGATTAGCCCGTAGCGGCCGGCCAGTTCGTTGATGCAGTGATCGCGGAACTCGGGTTCGAGAGCATTCACCCACGACTCTTCCAGCCAAGACGGCATGTCTTGATCGCCCGACAACCAGCGCTGGACACGTTTCAGCCAGCGGCCAGTCGCCTTAACGAACTCACCGACATTGTTCAGTTCTGTCAGCGCGCCGAAGTCCGGCACTTCTTTAGCCGTAGCCTTTTCCTGGCAAGCCAAATGCAGTTCACGACTCAGCGCCTGCGCGAAATCGTCCTGGCTCAGGCTGGTGCGGGCGATCTGGTTTGCTGCGTGCGCGACCAGCACCTGGTCACGGGTTTGCACGCTGTGTCTTGAACTGGACGTTTCCATGGGGACTGCTCTCTTCTAATCTGGCTTCATCGGATCGGCGGACAGGGGTGTCGCTTAGGCGGCCATCTCGGCCCAAGGAAAAGACGGGCAAAGCTGCCCCCTTTCCACTTCGCCATTCGTTAGCGCTTCGATCTGAATCGCTCTTGCTGCCGGGACCGGTCGATCTCCGGAACACCACTGGCTAACAGTTGGAGCTCGAACATCAAGACGGCTGGCCAACTCTGTTTGGCTGCCCAAAATCCCGGCTGCCTTACGCACCGCTTCTGCTGGTGTCATGGGGGGTACTCAGGTTTGTCATGTGGCAAATATAAGGCATAGGCTATTTTTCAACAAGCCATTGCCTACTCGACTAATGGATAGGCTTAATTAGGCAATGCTTACAGGTCCTGAATTAGGCGCAGCCATCGAGCAAGCTCGGGTCGCCAAACGCGTTACAAAGAAGAAGCTCGCCGAAGATTTCGGCGTGGCAGGTCCGTCTGTCCAAGGCTGGGTGAAGACGGGTCGAATCGATAAGTCGAAGCTCATGGAGCTGATTGAGTATTTCTCGGACGTTGTGAAGCCTGCTCACTGGGGCTTAAGCGATAGAATGGGCAATATTCTTTCGGCTTCAGAGGCCGAGGTAGGCTCTGGTCGAGCCATCCGTGCTGACGTCCACCTCTCGGACATCAAGCCTTGGGACGACAATACCCCTCTCGACGATGACGAGGTCTACGTCCCTTTCCTCCGAGAAGTGGAATTGGCTGCCGGCTCGGGCCGATTTGTGATCGAAGAAAGCGACACCGCCAAACTACGCTTCTTCAAGAAAGACCTCCGTCATAACAACGTTATGTTCAGCAACGCGAAATGCGTGGTCGTCAGCGGCAACAGCATGCTGCCGGTGCTGCGCGATGGCGCCACCGTAGGCATCAACATAGGCAAGAGCTCGCTGGGTGACATCGTCGATGGCGACATGTATGCGATCACCCATCATGGTCAGCTTCGCGTGAAGCAGCTCTATAGACTGCCCTCTGGCATTCGACTTCGCAGCTTTAACCGGGAAGAGCATCCAGATGAGGATTACACCTTTACTGAGATACAGGATCAGAATATAGCGATACTGGGGCACGTCTTCTGGTGGGGAATGTTCGCGCGATAACCCAATGACAACGTTACGAGGACACCGGACCCAAAATCTAATTGAATTTGTATGATGTGTCGCAGGCGGTGTCGGAATCGCAACCTTGCTTCGCGCCCGCTAACGCACTAAGCTGCTTTTCAGCAACGTGCTTGTTTAGCACCATTGAACTATGGATATAAGACAAGTGATTAAAACGATCGAAATTCAAAACTTTAAGTCGATCGACAACTTAAAGATTTCTCTTGGCCGAATTAATGTTTTCGTGGGCGAAAATGGCGCAGGCAAGAGCAATATTCTTGAAGGCATTGCATTGGCTGGTGCTGCGAGCGCTAGGAAGCTTGATAGTGAGTTTCTTATCTCTCGCGGTATACGGGTTACACAGCCACAGCTTATGAGACCTCGCTTCCCAGGCTTTTCAGAATCTGAAATAATTAGCATTGATGTAACGCCCGAAGACAAAGCCCCAGTGTCATTTTTAATGAAAAATGACAATAAACCCTATTCCAACTGGGAGCACACCGCCTCAGTAAAAGATGGCAGCGAGGGAGCTCTGTCGCAAAAGTTTCAAGATTTTCTTGAGAGTAAGACCACTTCAAAAAATGAGATGCTTGAAGTTATAAAAAATCTGAGCAAAGCGCTCGACGAGTCCAAAAAATCGCAACCAAAGAGAAGAGGAAAGAAAGCGCTTCCTATAACGGTACCCATTTCCGCAAGCACTAGCTTTTTCAACTTTATTACTTCCTACCAAGAAGAGTTAGTGGCCCCATATAAAGAGCTTAGCGATTTTATTATTTATTCACCGGAAAATACAGCTCTCCGCCTTTTTGACAAAGAAGGACAAATAGAGCCTCTAGGAATAAATGGCGAAGGCTTGATTAAACTTTTAAATGTATTATCTGAATCAGATAACAAAGATCCAATAAACAGTATAAATGGCTCTCTTCGCCTGCTCGACTGGTTTGACGGATTAACTATAAAAGCAGAACAAGGTAGCATGCCGGCCTCACTCGAGATTCAAGACAGATTTCTAGATGCTGACCATGCTAGCTTCGACCAAAGAAGTGCTAATGAAGGCTTTTTATTTTTAGCGTTTTACTTTGCGTTATTCTCCACCGAATTAACCCCAAGTTTTTTTGCAATTGACAACATTGATGCATCGCTAAACCCAAAACTATGCAGAAAACTCATACAAATAATAGTTAATCTTTCTAAAAAAAACAATAAACAAGCAATCCTAACAACCCACAATCCTGCGATCCTAGATGGATTAAATCTATCGGACGACGACCAACGCCTGTTCGTTGTTTCGAGGGATATTGACGGATTTAGCAATGTAAGGCGAATTACAAAAGACAAGGACGACAAGATTCCTCTATCTGAAATGTTTATGAGTGGATTGATAGGTGGCCTACCAAATGGATTCTAAGGCGACAAGCTTTGCCCTCGTTACTGAAGGTGTATCGGATCACGCAGTCATAGAAAGACTAATCCATACAACGCTCGCGAAAAATTTAGAAAACCAAATCTACATAAACCGCTTTCATCCCAAGCCTGACGAAACAGATAACGCATGGTATGGGCCAAAAGGGGGATGGGAACGAGTTTTCGAGTTTTGCTCCTGCCAGAACTCACTTAATAAAGCCATGGCCTATAATCGATATCTTGTTATACAGATGGATACTGATACTGGGGGGCACCAGAATTTTGGTATTCAGTTGACAGACTCCAATGGAGAGATCCCCGAAGCACAAATTATATCAGAAGTAACATCTTTGATAATTAGCAAATTCCCGGATGGATTTTACAACCAGTACCAGGATCAAATTATATTTGCAATATCAATTCACTCGATTGAATGTTGGATTTTGCCTTTCTACGAGCCAACCCCAAAAAAACAGCCGCAAATAAATACCTGCGCTCGTCGTTTAGCCCACCTACTAACCAAAGAAAACATTAGCAGCGTGAAGCGGTACAAAGAATACTCAATAATTTGTAAAAAAATTAGAAGACTTAAAGATATCGAAGACAAAAAGTCTCAAAGCCTGAGTTTGACGATATTTATAGAAGCATTACAACGACTTATCCCAGCAGCTAGTAAAACAGCCTCGGACAATGCTGACTGCTGATAAAGTAATTTATTGTCGCGGGCGACAGATATTCTATTATAAATTCCGGTGGCAGCGCGAAAAGCATAGAGCTTCTCTTCTATATCTAAACGTCCCACTGCCACATTATTTGTAGACGCGTCATGAGACAATAATTAATGTAATACTTATATTTTAGTTGAAATCAAGTTATCAACTTGTAAATTTAAGAGCATTATCCCACCTTAAAACCGTGTTCAATCAGATCGATATTGAATCCGAAATTCTACCCGTCCAACTTCCCCTTCAAAATTCTGACCAGCCTCTCGCGCGTGCTATACCAACCCCTTTTCGTGCGTAACGGGACATCGTGCCTAGATTCCGCACTAGTAAAAATATGGCGAGTTAACACTGTCCGCGCATAGCGCAGGCCTGGACCGCGCAACCATTCTCAGCCGAGGTATTCAAACCAAGAACTCGCTACGTGCTTGTCAGCGCGCTGAAAGCGATGCTAAGGGTCTAGGAGAAACGAGCGTCGTCGCATGCCGAAAGCCCTGAGGCATGCAAGCAGGACATTGAAGGGGAATGGTGCAAGCATCGAACACCTAAACGACTGCAAATTCGAGATCCGTTGGCGAAGAATTCGCGACTGAAAACGAGCCCGGCCAACGCCGGGCTTTTTGTTGCCTCACGAAAAATAATAAGGCATTAGCTATTTACAGATTATTAGTCATTGCCTAATATTCATCTCAGGCCAACGCAACACCGGCCCAGCAGCGAAAGCCGCGCCGCTCTTTAGCGACACCCTTTGCCGGATCACCACCGGCGCAGATTCAAAGGCAGCGATGAACCGGCCTTAACGGTTCAGAGGGTTGGCAACTGACCCGGGCGTGCAGCGTAAAACGCCAAGAACAGTTATCCAGCGGGAGAACAAGCCGAAAGGCCCGCGGCTGGAAGAAAAATTTGGGGGTAGGCCGATGATCGACGCCAGTAGCGGGTCACGGCGGAAAGTTTCACTAATGCACCTGGTAACGGGTGCATTGGGAAAACAACCGACAAGCACGGAGTACCAAATGAGCGAGCAAACCCTTCAAGCGCTGCTGGCTGAGCGAGTCACTGCCTTTGCTGCAGGTGATCAGCCGGCAGCAATCATCGACGAGCATGTGAAGATCATGTTCACCAAGGTGATCGACAACTGCTTTGGTCGTTACGGTGACATGGGCAAGCAGGTTGAGGAGGCAATCAAGGCGGCACTGCCAGCCAACCTGACCACAGTCTTCGAACTGACCCGCTACAACGACATGATCGCCAAAGCGCTGAAAGAAAAGTGGGAAGCCAGCGGTGTAGAGGCCGACATGGTCCGTCGCGCCCAGGAAGCCATCGACGAAGTGCTCACCAAGGATCAGATGCCCGAAGTGATCAGCCTGCAAGACCTGCTGGAATCCTTCATCGACAACCACAAGGAAAGCGCCGCAGAGGAGCGCTGGGAGCGTCCGGACATTCGTTTTCAAGAATCCGAATATGGCGGCCTGCACATCTACTTCGACAAGGAGCCAAAAGAAGAATCGTCCTATAGCAGCCGCGAACGCAGTGAGTACAGCCTGGATAACGCGATCCACATCTCGTTCGATAAGCGCGGAAATGACCGAGACGACAAAGGTCGTCAGATCGGCACCGTCTACGCCGCTCGCATCGACAACGAGAAGATCGGTCAAACGCTGCGTTTCAGATCGAAGTTCGAGAAGCTGCTCGCCGCTCTTTACTTTGGGGCCTCCAAGATTCTGGTGGACTGCGAGGAAGACGATTTCAGCTACGGCCTGTACGACTGACGGCATCACCTCTACCCATTCGCTGAGTGGGCAGAAGGATGCGGACGAAACTGCGGCCTATAACCGCCCACCTGCATCGCAACCAACTACCGAGGAATGCACGGCAGTTGCCCTTCGTTACGGAGGTTTTGCCATGAAGTAGCTGAACGATTCACCCGCGTGGCACAGCAAGCCTGAAGGCTGCGCCCAACACCCATTCAGGCAGCGGACAGTAGGTCGTCGATGTCACCGCGCATCAGCCGGATTTCCGGTAGGCCACCCCAGCGCAAGAAGACAACTTGATGCTGCAAACCCTGGCCGTCGCCAGTAGCGGGCCTGGGCACCCTTCCCGACCATACCCGCATGCACTCCCCTCCGCGCCCAACGGCAACCAGCGGAACGGATGAGTGCAGCCGAGTTTTGTTGGATCAACACCCCGCCACTCTGGAGGCGACCATGGCAACCAGCTATGCAGACGGTGCGCAGGCCCGAGAGTGGGATAGGCGTTACGACGCTTGGGGCCGCGAGAAGAAATCGAAACCCGAGGAGTTCCACGACTACGAGGCTGCCGAGCAGATGCGCACTCAGGCGCTGGCTGATCGTGCTGCCCGCGCAATCGAAAAGCGCAAAAGCCTGAAGCGGCGCATTGGCCTGGCCATGGCGCAAATGGAAGAGGTCTGTCCACCAAGAGGAGGCGCAGCGTGAGCATTGAACAACGCGACCACCAGACGGCAGTTACCTGGATCGAAGGCGAGATCGACAACATGATCCGCGATTTGGGCCAGCCAAACGCCAGCTCGGCGGCGACATCGGCTATCACTTTGGCCTACCTGCTGCGCGTCATCGACGACGGCGAGCAGCGTCACTACAGGGCGCGCATCGACCAGATCTACGCCACCTATAACGAATCGATCCGGCAAGGAGCTGCAGCATGACGACCGCACCAGTTAAATCACTAATCGACGAGCAGCTCGACGAGATCGAATCGAAGCTGATCCTGCTGGGTTTCGGCCTACCGTTCAACGAGGTGATTGGCAAGTCACGCGAAGCTTTGGTCGCCAGCCTACCGCGCCATCTGGCGGCAACCATGAAAGGCGGCCGGATCGCGGTAAGGGTTCGGCCATGACTTCCTATCAGCGCGCAAAGCGCTTTTGGTTCTGGCGCGGCTCAGCCATCGCCCTGCTCTTCTTCACCGCCTGGATGCTGGCAAGCGCCTACTCCGGCCAGCTCACTCAATAACTCATCACTTCAAACGCTGCGTGCATCGCGGCAAGGAACAGTCATGTCCGCACATAGTGTGGCGCCGGTGGCGCACGAACAAACTCTGCATATCCTTCCCCATGCCGCGACTAGCACCAGCGCTCTGGTGCTCGACGGTGACAGCCTCGACAAGATGATGCGCCTGGCCGATGTCATGGCCACCGGCCGCGCCACGGTGCCGAAGCATTTCAACGGAAATTCGGCGGATTGCCTGGCGGTCGTCATGCAGTCCATGCAGTGGAAGATGAACCCGTTCGCAGTCGCGCAGAAAACCCACCTGGTCAACGGTGTGCTCGGCTATGAAGCGCAACTGGTCAATGCGGTGATTACCACCTGCGCACCGGTTCTGGATCGCCTGCATTATGAGTGGTACGGCGCCTGGGAAAAGGTTATCGGCAAGTTCGACATTAAGACCAACAGCGAAGGCAAACAGTACCGCCAGCCAGGCTGGAGGCTCGAAGACGAAGAAGGCTTGGGCGTGAAAGTCTGGGCCACCTTCCGCGGCGAAGATGATCCACGTGTCCTGGAATTGCTGCTGGCTCAAGCTCGCACCCGCAACAGCACTCTCTGGGCTGATGATCCTCGCCAACAACTGGCCTATCTGGCCACCAAGCGCTGGTCTCGCCTGTACTGCCCTGATGTGATCCTCGGAGTGTACAGCCCGGACGAACTCGAGGAGTCGGCCCCGATAATTCGTGACGTATCGCCGACCAAAGTCCGTTCCGAACCAGGTTCAGACGCCCTTCCTGCTTACTCCGATGAACTGCTCGCCGAGAACATCGCGAAGTGGCAACCGCTCATTGATTCGGGCCGCACCAACCCAGACCACATCATCGCGAACATCAGCAGCAAGTACACGCTGACCCAGTCCCAGATCGACACCATCACCAACCTCAAAGCCCTCGATGGAGACGCAGCATGAAAATTCATAACGTTGCCCAAGGCTCCGCCGAGTGGCATGCATTGCGCGCCAAGCACTTCACCGCATCCGAAGCGCCGGCAATGAAAGGCGCGTCGAAATACCAGACCCGCACCGAACTGCTCACGATGAAGAAGACCGGCATCGTCGCCGACGTCACCCCGTCGCAGCAGTACATCTTTGACAAGGGTCATGCCACCGAAGCATCGGCCCGGCCACTGGTTGAAGCGCTGATCGGCGAAGAGCTGTATCCGGTAGTTGGCACGCTGGGCAATCTGCTGGCCTCGATGGACGGCGCGACGATGCTCGGCGAGACATTGTTCGAGCATAAGCTCTGGAACGAATCGCTGGTGGCCCAGGTGAAGGCCGGAGATCTAGCCCCGCATTACTACTGGCAGCTCGAACAGCAACTGCTGGTGAGCGGCGCCGAGCGCGTGATTTTCGTTTGCTCGGACGGCACTGATGAGAACTTCGTCAGCATGGAATACCGCCCGGTCGCCGGCCGCGCCGAACAACTGGTCGAGGGCTGGAAACAGTTCGAGGCTGATCTGGCGAATTTCGAGATGGCCGACGCCCCTTCGATTGTCGTCGGCAAGGCGCCTGACGAGCTGCCGGCGCTACGCATCGAACTGACCGGCATGGTGACCGCGAGCAACCTCAAAGTGTTCGAGCAATCGGCCTTGGCGGTCATCGACTCGGTGAAAACCACGCTGCAGACCGACCAAGACTTCGCGGACGCCAAG
>Ga0157371_10000514_pt1 | contig 46481 bp, 42 predicted proteins | sample C45metaG_FD_113462 | JGI IMG/M metagenome (GOLD analysis project Ga0157371, IMG submission 113462) | Corn rhizosphere microbial communities from Kellogg Biological Station, Michigan, USA - C4-5 metaG | ecosystem: Host-associated > Plants > Roots > Rhizosphere > Soil | place: USA: Michigan... | reverse complement strand
GGTCGACACGGCGGAGGGCGATCTTGCGGACGCAAGAGCCGCGATCGCCGCGCGCGACTTCGAGCGGCTCGGCGAACTCACCGAGTACAGCTGCCTCAAGCTGCACTCCATCATGCTGACCACCCGCCCGGCCCTGCTGTACTGGAACGCGGCCACGGTCGCCGCGATCCAGGTGGTGCGCGAGCTGCGCGGCAGCGGCATCCCGGCCTACTTCACCATCGACGCCGGCCCTCAGCTGAAGGCCCTGTGCCTGCCGGAGCACGCGCGGGCGGTGGCGGATGCGCTGGCCGCGGTCCCCGGCGTGCAGGAGACCCGGATCAGCGCCCTCGGTCCCGGTGCCCGGCTGGTGCCATAGTGCGGGATCCAGACAGCGTGCACGACATCCGCACCTCGGCTCCGGGAAAACTCTTCCTGCTGGGCGAGTATGCCGTCCTGGACGGTTCGCCCGCACTGCTCACCGCCGTCGACCGGCGGGCGCTGGTCACGATCGCCCCGTCCGCGTCCGGGCGGTGGGTGCTGCACACCCCCGGCCTCGACGGCACCCGCTTCGAACTCGGTGCGATGGGACAGCTGTCGGAAGGGTTCGACGCGCGGCAGCGCGCGGAGCTGCGGGTGTTCGACGCCGTGCGCCGCGTCGTGCTGGAACGGGCGGGAACCCTGCCCGCCGCCCTCGAGTTGACCATCGACAGCACGGCGTTCTCGCGGGGCGCCCACAAGCTGGGTCTCGGCTCGAGCGCGGCCGTCGCGGTGGCGCTCACCGCGGCACTGGCCCTCGCGGCCGGGCTGCAGGCCGACCGGCCCACCGTGTTCGAGCTGGCGCTGTCGGCACACCGCGCCGCCCAGGGCGGCACCGGCAGCGGCGGGGATGTCGCGGCCAGCGTCTTCGGCGGCCTCATCGAGTACCGGCGCGACGAGGCCCCGGTGCCCCTGCCCTGGCCGCAGCTGCTGAACGTGATGGCCGTGATGACCGGAACGGGGAGCAGCACCACCGAGCTGGTCGCGAGGGTTGCCGCCTATGGGCGGGAAGACGCGGCGCAGTACCGGGCGGACATCGGCATGCTCGCCGTGCTCTCCCGCCAGGCGAAGGACACCCTCGCCGTGCCGCAGGGCTTCCTCCGCCTGGTCTCCGACTATTTCGCCGCGCTCACCGAACTCGACGCGCACTCCCACGCGGGCATCGTGACGGACTACCATCTCAGGCTGCACTCGCTCGTGGCCGGCCTCGGCGGCGTGTTCAAGACATCCGGAGCCGGCGGCGGAGACGTCGGGCTCGTGTTCATCATCGGCGACGAGTCGAGGGATGCCATCGCCTCGGCCCTGGCCAAGGCGGGTGCCGAAGTCGTCCCCCTGGGCTTCGGCGCCGCCGGACTGGAAATCCGCGGGGCGAAGGACGGAACCGCATCATGACCTCTTCCCGGATCCCCCGGTTCTACCAGTTCAGCGTCGAGGAGCGCCTGCGGGTGCTCTACGAGCGCGGAATCCTCAGCGATGCCGACTACCGGGCGCTGGCGACGGGAACCTACATCCTCGCCCCGGACACCGCGGACCGGCTGACCGAGAACGTGATCGGCGTCTTCTCGATGCCGCTCGGACTCGGCCTGAACTTCCAGATCAACGGGCGCGACTACCTCGTTCCGATGGTGGTGGAGGAACCGTCGATCATCGCCGCGGTCAGTTCCGCCGCCCGGCTGGTGCGCCGCACGGGAGGCTTCGAGTCCGTCGCGGACGAGCCCATGCTGATCGGCCAGATCCAGGTCGTGGACCTGAAGGATGCCGCGGCCGGGCGACAGGCCCTCCTCGCCCGCAAACAGGAGATCCTCGACCTCGCCAACCGGCAGCATCCGAACATGGTCGCCCGCGGCGGCGGAGCGAAGGATCTCGAGGTCTTCCTGCGCGGCGCGACGGCGAACAACGGCGAACTGCTCGTGGCGCACCTCATCGTGGATAGCAGGGATGCGATGGGCGCGAACCTCGTGAACACCATGTGCGAGGCGGTCGCCTCCCTCGTCGAGCAGATCAGCGGCGGGCGGGTGTTCCTGCGCATCCTCTCCAACCTCACCGACCGGGCGATGGTGCGCGCGCGCTGCGTCATCCCGCTCGACCGGCTCGCCTCGGGCGAGTTCTCCGGCGAGCAGGTGCGGGACGGCATCGTGCTCGCGGCCGAGTTCGCCGCCCTGGACCCGTACCGCGCGACCACGCACAACAAGGGCATCATGAACGGCATCGACGCCGTGGCGATCGCGACCGGCAACGACTGGCGGGCCATCGAGTCGGCCGCCCACGCCTATGCGGCGCACACCGGGAGCTACGCGCCGCTCACCACCTGGACGAAGGATGACGACGGCAGCCTGGTCGGGACGATCGAGCTGCCGCTCAAGGTCGGCATCGTCGGCGGACAGGTGGAGTCCAACCCCGCCGTGCGGATCGCCTACACGATCCTCGGCGTCGACACGGCGGTGGAGCTGGCCCAGGTGATGGCCGCGGTCGGCCTCGCCCAGAACTTCGCCGCGCTGAAGGCGCTCTCCACCGAGGGCATCCAGCCCGGCCACATGAGGCTGCACGCCCGCAGCGTGGCCGTCGCCGCCGGAGCCACCGGCGCCCGCTTCGACGAGGTGGTCAACCGGCTGGTCTCCAGCGGCGAGATCAAGGTGTGGAAGGCCAAGCGCATCCTCGACGTGCTGGAGGGGCGGATCGCCGACACCGGGTCGATCCACGCCATCCGCACCGCGGCTATCCCGATCCAGCCGGCCGCGGCGTTGACCGACCCGGAGCCGATCGAGGCGGGTCGCGCCGTGCACCGCGGCTACGGCAAGATCATCCTGCTCGGGGAGCACTCCGTCGTCTACGGGCGCCACGCGATCGCCGCACCGATCGGCCTCAGCATCCAGGCCGAGGTGAGCACCAAGGCCTCCGGCACCGAACTCGTGATCGCCCGCTGGGACACGGATGCCGCCTACGACCCGATCGGCGCGAAGCTGGCCGAGGAGGTCACCGCCCTGATCGCCGAGCGGCTCGGTCTCGCCGGCCGCGGCATGCGCGTCGACGTGTTCCCGCACCTGCCCCGGGCGAGCGGACTGGGCGCGTCCGCCGCTCTCGCCGTCTCGATCATCCGGGCCATGGCCGACCGCTTCGGTCTGACGCTCGGCGATGACGAGGTCTCGAGCCTCGCCTTCGACTGCGAGCGCATCGTGCACGGCACGCCGTCCGGGATCGACAACACCGTGGCGACCTTCGGACGGCCGATCCTGTTCCGCAAGACGGGCATGGCGTTCGGCGGCGCCGGTCCCACCAGCGCGTTGGGCGGCAGTGCGGCATCCGAGATCCAGGCGATCGTGACACCGCATCCGATCCCGATCGTGATCGGCCTCACCGGGGTGCGCTCGCTCACCTCGCACACCGTCGGCATCGTGCGTGCGGCGTGGGAGAGGAACCCGGCCAGGTACGAGACGATCTTCTCCCAGATCGACGAGCTGGCCCTCGCCGGATCGGATGCGCTGCGGCGCGGCGACGTCGCGGAACTCGGCGAACTCATGAATGTGAACCACGGGCTGCTCGGCGCCCTGCAGGTGTCGAGCCCGGAGCTCGAGGCGCTGGTCGGGATCGCGCGGCGGGCGGGCGCGCTCGGGGCGAAGCTCACCGGCGGCGGAGGCGGGGGCGCCATGATCGCGGTCGCCGAACCGGGCGCCGCGGAATCGGTCGGCTCGGCCATGCGGCAGGCCGGATACGTCACCTACCTCACCGAGATCCGCTGACCCGGTCGTTGCCGTCATCCGCAGCCGCCGCATCTCGCGATAGAGTTCGAGACATGGTTTTCAATGGTGGCAGGGTTCTGCTCGTCGTGTGCGCGCTCGGCGCGATCGCCCTCGCGGTGCTCTTCGTGCTCCAGGTCTTCTATCACGTCTTCTACCAGCCCGCCTGAGGCATCGTGACATCGTCCGATCGTGAGCGACGCAGGTTCCCTCAGAAGGTCTACGGCGTCGGCTCGGAGCCCGACGCCCGGTTCACGCTGGCCAATGAGCGCACCTTCCTCGCCTGGATCCGCACCTCGCTCGCCTTGATCGCCGCGGGCATCGCGCTCGAGGCCTTCGTGCTCCCGATAGCTCCGGGGCTCAGGCTGGGGGCGTCGCTCCTGCTGATCGTTCTCGGGATACTCGCACCACTCCAGGCCTGGTTCGGATGGATGAGCGTGGAGAGGGCTCTCAGGCTGAGCCGCGCACTGCCCACACCGAGCCTCGCGGGGCCGATCGGGATCGGGGTGGCCGTCGCCGGCATCCTGCTCGGAATCGGCCTGCTGCTCCAATGAGCGACCCACTGGATCGGCCCTTCGATGTCGGCCTCCAGACGGAACGGACAGCGCTGTCCTGGCAGCGCACCACCCTGGCATCCGCCGTCGGGTTCCTGCTGGCCGCGCGTCTCCTCATGGAGTTCTTCGGCGTCCTGAGCTTTCTCGTCGCCGCGATCGGATTCGTCATCACGGCGGTGCTGTTTATGGTCGGACACCATCGATACCGTTCCGCTCACCAGATCCTCACCCGTTCCTCCGGCGAGCGGGTGGCGCTGACCAGCGCAGTACCGCTGTTTACTTGGACTCTCCTCGTGTTCAGCCTCGCGGTGCTCGGACTCGTATTTGCCATCGTCATCGCGCTAACGGATTAGTGCCCTGCGCCCCCGCGAGCCTAGCTCAGCCACGCCCCCGATGTTTCAAGTCCGGAAGGACATGGCCGGTCATCAGGTTCTGCACGACGAGCTGGTACTCGGCCTCCGCGACACGATTCAGGTTTTCCAACGGATCACGCCGCAGATCGAAGAGTTGAACGGGAACGAGCTCCGATTCATCGACGACCAGCTTGTAACCGTTGGTGCGCCACATCCCGAACCCCTCGCACTCGCTGCGGACCACCTCCCTGTCCCAGTCACTGCCGCCACGAAGGATGTCGGCGAACGAACGCCCGCTACTGCCCTGAACGGGTTCTGCCCCCGCCAATTCACAAAGCGTAGCGGCCAGGTCGATGTGTTCGGTCAACCCGCTGAAGGTGCGCGGCTCCTGTCCTCCCGGGGGTCGGACGACCAACGGCACCCTGACCGAGGACTCGTAGAACAGCGTTTTCGTGAACAGGCCGTGGTCTCCCAGCATCTCGCCATGATCGCTGGTGTAGACGATCCACGTGTTGTCGAGCATGCCACGCTTGCGGAGTTGATCCATGATCAGTCCGATCGATTCATCGATCATGCTGACCCCGGCGTAGTAGTGTCGCCTCACTTCGCGAATGGTGTCGAGATCGGCCGTCGCGCTGCTGCCGTAGTCGGCAACCGCATCCAACATCCGGTCGAAGCTGTTACCGCCTGGAACAGGAGGTTCCAGCGTCTCCGGAAGCGGGATCTCCTTATCCGAATAGAGATCGACATACTCCTGCGGCGCGTCCCACGGATCGTGGGGGCCGGGGAAACCGACCCAGAGGAAGAACGGACCGTCTCCCTGGTAGTCGGTGATCCAGTCTGCGGTCCGCCTGCCGAGCCAAGCATCGGGGTGGTCCTCGGCCGCCATCGGTGCCGGATCGGTCGACCAGTGGGCCTTGCCCTCCATACCTCTCTCAGCCAGCGTCGACCGGGAGTGCGGATTGCGTTCCTCCAGAAACCACGCGTACGCCTCCAACTGTCCCCGCTCAGCCAGATAGTCCGTGTACGGCGATCGGCCGAACGCGTTGCCATACTTTCCCAGCACCTCATCGACCTCGATGAAACCGTGCTCATGCATGATCGGCTCTCCGTCGGCGACATCGGGCGGATATTTGTAGAGGTGCATCTTTCCAAGCGCTGCGGTGTGATAGCCGGCGTCCCTGATCTGCTGCACGGTGGTCGGAAGACCAGGGGTGCCGTTGCGCCAGGTGTTGTCCTCGACCCCGTGATCGCTCACGTACCGCTGCGTCAACAATGATGCCCTGGCCGGCACGCAAAGCGGACCCTGACAGTAATTGCTGTCAAAGCTCGTTGCTTCTGCCATGAGCGCGTCCAGGTTCGGCGTCTGCACGACACCATCGCTGTTCGCACCGATCGCGTCCGCTCGGTGCTGGTCGCTGAGGATCCAGACGATGTTCGGCCGGGCCGGGCCGGGCTCGGCCGCGTCAGCATTCAGCTCGATCCCGTTCATGCGGTTTCTATCCAATCGGCGGATGCCACGATCCGGGACACGCCGTCCTCTCGCCAGGCCTCGTCCTTGTTGTGCCTCGGCAGCGCCGCGACGTTCAAGCCGGATGCATCCGGTTCCTCATAGCGCTCGAAGTAGTCGGTGATCCGCCCGCGCAATTCCACGACCACGTCCTGGTACGCGGGATCCTTGATCAGATTGGTCGTCTCGCGAGGATCGCGCCTCAGGTCGAAGAGCTCTCCCGGATCGCCTCCGTAGCGGTACACCAGCTTGAAGGACGGTGTGCGAATCATCCGCAGGTCACCGTATTCGCCGAATACGCTGTCCGTCCATTCGGCCGAGACCTCATTGCGGCAGAGCGGCATGAACGAGCGGCCGGGGAGCTTCGATCGCTCCCTGTCTTCCGTGGAGACCCGGATGCCCGCATAGTCGAGCAGGGAGTCATGGAGGTCGCACAGGGTGACCGGCTCGCTCCGTCGCTGACCGCCCAGGATGCGGCCAGGCGAACTCAGGATCATGGGCACCTTGATCGACTCGTCCACCATGTTGTACGGGTAGGTGGAGTTGCCTTTGCCCCAGAGGCCATGGTGACCGATGTTCAGGCCGTGGTCGGCGGTGTACACGATCAGGGTCGAGTCACGGATCCCCTGAGACTCGACCTCGTCGACCACCCTGCCAAGCTGCTCGTCGATCTCGGACACGGCGGCGTAGTACTGCGCGAGCGTTTCCCTGGGGGTTTGTCGTGACGGATAGAGAGACTCGCCCGCAAGCCTGCCAAAGGGGTAGGTCGTATCAACAGGGATGTCGTCGAAGGTGCACTCGCGATATTGGTCGACCACTCTTTCGGCGTGATCGGACCAGGGGCTGTGGGTTGCGAAATGACCCACGAAGAGAAAGAACGGCTTCGAATCGTCCCTGGTGCGCAAGAAGTTGACTGCATGGTCCGTGATCGCGTGTCGATCAGAAGCGCCCCCCGGCGCGGGTACGGGGCCGGCCACGGAGGCCTCGTATTCCGTCGGGGTCGGGGCGGGCCCGAACTGGCCGAACCAGTAGTCGAACCCCCCAAGGGATTCGTCGCGTTGCCCCAGGTGCCACTTTCCCACCATCGCCGTGACGTAACCCGCCTCTTTGAACCGTGCTGCGAGGGTGGTCTCTCCCCGCAGCCACGGCACGGCGGCGACCTCGGGATCGGACTCTGCCAGATAGTCGTGAACCCCGTGTTGCGAGGGCAGTCGTCCCGTCCAGAAGCTCGCCCGGGCGGGCGAGCACACCGGCGTCGGAGTGAAGCCGTTCTCGAATTGCACGCCGGACTTCGACAGATAATCGAGGGTCGGAGTGCGAATCTCCGAGTTGCCGTAGCTGCCCACGGCCCATTGGGCATGATCGTCGGTCAAGAACACGATGACGTTCGGGTGTTCGGGCTGGGCAGGCGGAACCTCGGCGAATGCGTCGGTCACAGCGCGACCTCCTTGCGAATCGTCTCCAGAAACAGATGCTCCATGTCATGCGCGTCAACGGTCATCGCTACCTCCATACGCCGATCCTTCTTCGATCCGAAATGCTGTTCACTCTCGCCCGGGCTGTTTCGCCGATCGACGATCGTCTGACCCCGGCCGGCACCAGGAGCGAGCTCGATCGATGACGGAAAGATCCCCGTGACAACCAGACGAGGATCCGCGACATAACATGCGGCACCCGCGTCCCCGAGCAGTCCGCCAAATGCCAGGCGCGGATCGTCGGACTCGAGCGAGACCGAATGACTCAGCAGCGCGGCCGCCAGGCGCAGAGCAGCATCTGCCGAATCGCCCAGCGCAGCGATGTCGCGCACCCCCACCGCGGGCTCGTAGAAGACGTCCAGGCCGTACATGATCACCGGAACCGGCGCGTCGAGCACGATCGCCGCGGCTTCCGGGTCGTGCCAGATGTTGAACTCCGCGACCGCCGTGGCGTTGCCGACACCGGCCGAGCCTCCCATGAAGACGATGCGTTCCAACCTCGACGCCCGCTCTGGATACAGCCGCAGGAACAGTGCCACGTTGGTGAGCGGACCGAGCGCGAGCAGGGTGACGGGATCGGCGCTCTCATCGATCGCCCACTTCATGAATTCGACGGCCGGTAGCGGCGAGGCCGGGTGTGGGCTGAGCGGCAAGGAGTAGCCCGCCAGGCCGTCTTCCCCGTGAAAGCCGCTGGCGGGCCTGCGCGGTTCGATCAGCGGACGATCGGCACCCCTGGCCACCGGAACGCTTCCCGCTCCAGCGAGGTGCAGCACGTCGAGTGTGTTGCGAACAACCCTGTCGACATCGGTGTTGCCTGCGACACAGGTCACGCCCAGAATCTCCAGCTCGGGATGCCGAGCGAGAAACAACAGTGCCAGAGCGTCATCGACGCCCGTGTCCACATCGACCAGTAGGGGATTCGCCATGCGCGGGTCGTGTCCTTTGCTCCAGTGCATAAAACTGATTGACAGCCGGTCGTGGCTGTGTAGTATTTACGATACTAGAGGTTGGACCTCTGGACATCCAGCCTTCAAGGGAATGTGATCCAATGCTGAATCAGCCCCGCCTGGCCGCTGCACTCGCGGTCGAACTTCGCAAGATGATCACCGGCGACTTGAAACCAGGCGACCGCATGCCGTCCGAGAAGGACCTGGCGGATCAGTTCGGAGTGAGCCGGAACACGGTTCGCGAATCGCTTCTGATTCTGTGGGACGAAGGTCTCGTGGTCCGCAAATGGGGTGTCGGCACCTTCGTCCGAGACTCCGAGCAGCCGATCACCCAGAGCATGTCGACGGTGGTTCCCGTCCACGAATTCATGAAGACCTCATCCAGCAAGATCACTCTCACCAGCGCGAAAATAGAAAAGGTTCCCTGCCCGGACGACGCGGCGGCGGCGCTGTCGCTCGAACCCGGGAGCGAGATCTGGTACATCGACCGCACTTTCGCCTTCGACGGCAAGCCGGCTTTCATCTTGCTGGACTGGGTTCCCCTCGTCGTCAATGGCCGGCCCATCGACCCAACCGCGCTGACGAGCGTCGAGGTCGGCTTGTTGGAGCTTCTCCGGGAAAAGGCCCATTGCGTCATCACCCGTATGGAAGCGCAGTTCTCGGCGGTCGGCGCCACCGAAGAGCAGGCCGCGCGATTCGGTATCGATGTGGGCACTCCCCTGATCGCGGACGAACAGGTGAGCATCGACAATGCGGGTGAGATCGCCATGTTCAGCCGCAACTATTACCACACCGCGGTGAGCACGCTGCATCTCGTCAGATCTACGAGGAACTCATGAGCGATCAGGTCATCGACACGAACCGCACGCGCGGATCAGATCTCATCGGAAACACCGTCGCCGATTCGACTCCGAACTGGACAGGCCCGCAAAGGCCGGCACCCCATGCCCCGAACATCGTGGTTGTGCTGCTCGATGACATGGGCTGGTCGGATTTCGGATGCTTCGGCTCCGAGATCGCAACCCCCACGATTGACTCGCTCGCCGCATCCGGCCTGCGCATGACCAACTTCCATGTCACACCGCTCTGCTCACCGACGAGGGCGAGCCTGCTGACCGCGAAAAACCATCACAGCGTCGGAATGAGATTTCTCGCGGTGACGGACACCGGCTTCCCCAACTCCCGCGGCGAACTGCCCGAGGACATCGCGACCATTCCCGGGCTGCTCAAAGAGCGCGGCTACGGCACCTACCTCGCGGGGAAATGGCACCTGGCACCGCAGAAGGAGTTGAGCCCAGCCGGACCCCACGGCAACTGGCCGCTGGCCCGCGGATTCGAACGCTTCTATGGCTTCCTGGGCGGAGCATCCGATCAATATCTGCCGGAGCTCTATCAGGACAATTCTCCGGTGCCTGCCCCGGAGGATCCGGAATATCACCTCAGCAGCGACCTCGTCGACCGGTCGATCGGATACCTGCGCGACCACGCCGCATTCCGACCCGAAGATCCCTTCTATCTACAGCTCGCCTTCGGGGCGACCCACGCCCCTTTCCAGGCGCCGAAGGAATATATCGATCGCTATCGCGGCAGGTTCGATGCGGGCTGGGAACACACCAGGCGCGAACGCCTCGCCCGCCAGAAGACGCTCGGCATCGTTCCAGAACCCACAGAACTCACCGAACAGGACAGAACCGTTCCCGACTGGGAGTCCCTGAGCCAGGAGGAACGACAGTTGGCGGCCAGGGGCCAGGAGGCATACGCCGGGTTCCTGGAGCACACGGACAAACAGCTCGAACGTCTCGTCGACTGGCTGCGCGAGAGCGGCCAATGGGAGAACACGATCATCGCCGTATTCTCCGACAACGGAGCTGCCGGTGACGGCGGGCGGCTGGGTACCACCAACGTCGTCGGACCGTACAACAATCTGTCCCTTCCTATCGCCGACGAGATGGCCGGTCTCGAGGAGATCGGCGACCGGGACCACCCAGCGCACTATGCGACGGGCTGGGCGATGGCCAGCAACACGCCATTCCGGTTGTTCAAGCAGTACGTCGACCTCGGGGGCGTGCGCTCTCCGCTGGTCATACACTGGCCGGAACGCATCGCCGACGGCGGTGGAAGCCGGGATCACTATCTCCACGTCGTGGACTTGGCAGCCTCATTCCTCGACTGCGGCATCCATCGGGATGACCCAGAGCGCGACGGCGTCCTGGAGATGGTCGACGGTCTTCCCTTCCTCGGTGTCCTGGATGCGGCGGACGCCCCATCGCCACGACGCACCCAGGTCTACGAGATGCTTGGTCACAGGGCGATCTGGCACGAGGGCTGGAAAGCGACCACCCGCCACATCCCCGGTAACGCCTACGAGAACGATGTCTGGCGTCTCTACAACACGGAAGCCGACTTCTCCGAGAGCAAAGACCTCGCGGCGGCTCATCCGCAGCGGCTCAAAGGGCTCATCAGCCTGTGGTGGCAGGAGGCGCGAGGCTCCGGCATGCTGCCGCTCGACGACCGAACGCTCAAGGAACTGCTCGGAGTCGACAGCCCAGGCGCTGCGACCTTGCGCAGCACCCTTGTGCTGCGCCCGGGCCAGAGTCATCTCGGCTTCACCTCCAGGCTCACCGGAACCCAGCGCAGCATGGTTGTCGATGCTCGGCTGGTCGACAGGTCGGCTGGCGACGAAGGAGTGATCCTGGCCAGCGGAACCGGCTACGGCGGCTATGTGCTCTACCTCCGGGACGACCGTCTCGAATTCGAACACCATTTTCTGGGAGAGCACGTCGCCAGCAGCTCCACCAGGACCGTTCCGCGCGGCAACAGCGTCGTCGGATTCCGCCTGCGCCGCGTCGAAGGCCGTTCGGCGGAGCTGACCTTCACCATCGACGGGGTCGGATCGGGCGAACTCGCCATCCCGACCACTTCGACCCAGCACGCCTTCTACGGTCTGGATGTCGGCAGAGACCCGGGTGGGCAAGTGTCGACCGCATACGATGCCGGTTCGTTCGCCTTCCCCGATCGGGTGCTTCGCGATGTCGCCATCCGGTTCCTGGACGACCCAGGGGACCTCGACCTCATTGCGCTGCACGCCGAAGCCAACCAGTAGTCACCGACCCCTCCCCATTCGCACACAGAGGACCTCATGACCAGCACACACCCCAATGCCCCGATCGTCGAGCATCCCGCGATCCAACTCCACGGCATCGGAAAGGACTTCAAGATCAACCGACGCGAGAGCGTCACCGCCCTCTCCGGGGTCACGGCGACCATCGGCCGTGGAGAGTTCGTCGCTCTTCTGGGGCCATCCGGCTGCGGCAAGAGCACCCTGCTGCGCATCATCTCCGGACTCGAAGAACCGAGCGACGGCACCGTCCTGGTGGAGGGAGCCGCACCGAAGCAGCTCATCTCCGAGCACCGGCTGGCCTTCGCCTTCCAGGAGCACGCCCTGCTCCCCTGGGCCACCGTCAGCGAGAACATCGGACTGCCGTTCAGACTCGCCCATCGACCGATCGACCAGTCCCGGGTGAAGGAGCTGATCGCACTGGTGGGGCTGAACGGCTTCGAGAAGGCCAGACCAAAGCAGCTCAGCGGTGGGATGCGGCAACGAGTGGCCATTGCCCGCTCTCTTGCGCTCGGGCCAGAGCTGCTGCTGCTCGACGAGCCGTTCGGCGCGCTGGACGAAATCACCAGGAGGCGGCTGAACTTCGAGCTGGCGCGCATCTGGGCAGAGACCGGCGTGACGACAGTCATGGTGACCCATTCCGTGGACGAAGCACTGCTGCTCGCCGATCGGGTGATCGTGATGGCGACCAAGCCGGGGCGCATCACCACGGAAGTGATGGTGGACCTGCCTCGGCTGAGGACGAGCGCAACCCTCGCGAGCCCGCGATTCGGCGAACTCGCCGCTCAGCTGATCGGCCTGCTGGACAACTCAGAACGAGAGCTGGAGCAGAGCTCATGAGACGAAACCGTCAAACGCTCCCGATCGCGATCGGGGCGATCGTACTCGTGGCGCTCTGGGAGATCATCGGCCGTACCCAGTTCTTCGGAACGACCTTCCCGCCTCTGAGCAAGGTGTACGAGGTGCTGGCCTCCGGGCAGCGCCAGCGACTCTTCCTCACCGCCATCGGCGCGACCGCGTCATCCGCGGGATTGGGACTGCTCATCGGTGGCGGCATCGCGATCCTGTTCGCCGCCACCCGGCAGGCGGTCCTCGTCACCAGACCGGGACTGGACCGGCTCGCAGCGGCCATCCACGCCATCCCGCAAATCGGCATCGCCCCGGTCATGATCATCATTCTCGGCCGGGAGAACGCCCCGATCGCAGTCGCGTGCATAGCAACCTTCTTCCCCGCTTACGCCGCAGCCACCCGCGCCTTCTCTGCCGCCGCGTCCGCACATCAGGATCTGTTCACCGCCCTCGGAAGCAGCCGCATGGATCGTCTGACGCGACTCGAATTACCGGCGGCACTGCCCGGCCTTTTCGACGCACTGAGACTCGCAGCGCCAGGCGCGGTACTCGGAGCGGTGCTGGGCGAGTGGTTCGGCGCGCCCCGAGGCGTCGGACTGATCATCCTCAGCTCGTCCCAGAACTTCGACATCCCCATGCTGTGGGCTGCCGCGGTCCTGGCCACTCTGATGGCCATGATCGGGTTCGGGTTCTTCACCATCGTCCAGAAGGCTGCGGCAAGGAGGTTCGCATGAAGATCCTGAGTCGTTTCCTCACACGCTGGTGGGCGGTAATAGGCGTGCTCGTCGCATGGCAGCTCATCGTTGTCGTCTTCCAGGTCAACCCCTTCCTCATCCCCGGACCGATTTCGATCGTCACGGAGATCGCCAAGGATCCCGCGAGCTTTCTCATCCCGCTCCTGATGACCATGCGCACCGCCGCGATCGGCTTCGCCATCGGTGTCGGGATCGGATATCTGGTCGCCTCGCTCTCCTGGATCTGGCCGTTCTTCGGGGCGACCCTGACACCGCTCGCCATCATCGTGCGTTCCGTCCCGTTCGTCGCACTCATCCCCGTTCTGACCAGGGCGCTCGGCTACACGGAGCAAACGGCATGGATCATCTGCGCGATGGTGTGCTTCTTCCCCACCTTCGTTCTGGTGAGCACCGGTCTCAACGACACGCCCGCCAATGGCGCCGAGCTGTTCTACGCCTCGGGTTCGTCACGACTGGATCGCTACCGCCTGCTCGCGGTTCCCTCCTCGCTCGTCGGGCTCGCCACATCCATTCGCATCGCCGCATCTTCTTCGATCGCGGCCGCGCTCATCGCCGAATTCCTGATGGGCACCCCCGGACTGGCTTTCGTGCTCTCCGCCTCGCTCTCACAGCTGGACATGACGATGCTGTGGGGCGCATCGTCCGTGGCCATCGTCGCCTCCATCGGCGCATATCTGATCGCAAGCCAGTTCGAGAACCGGATCGTCACGCGCTGGCGATGAACGGTCAACCGCGTCAATTCCCTGCAACACCCAACACCATGAGGAGAACCACATGACACATCGCACTACAAAGAAGAAGCTGCTGATGGGCGGAGTGATCGCCCTGGTGGCGATGCTCCTGCCGGGATGCACGGCGTCCGCACCGTCCCCGACGCCGGCCAAGAGCGACGATGCTGTCGCAGCCGCCCCCGTGCCCTTCCCGGTGGCTTTCGCCTTCCTGAAGAACAACACCTATGCGGGAAACTACATCGCCGATGACAGCGGCCTGTACGCCAAGGCCGGTCTCGCACCGACCTTCCTCGGCGGCGGTCCGAACGCTCCGGCGCCCGAGGTGTCCATCAGCTCCGGCGAGGCAGTGCTCGCCTTCGAGAGCAACAGCAGTCGCCTCTTCAGTTACCTCGCCAAAGCGGACGACATCGTCATCATCGGGCAACGCTTCCAGACTGTGCCCAACGGCCTGCTCTCACTGGCGAAGCATCCTGTGCGCAAGGCGAGCGATCTCCACGGCGTGAAGGTCATCGCTGGAGCGGCCAACCGCACATCGATGGACGCGCTCATGGCGATCAACAACATCAAAGACTACGAGTTCGTGCCGGGCGGCGCCGATGTCGGACCTCTTCTGGCAGGTCAGGGCGATGCCCTCCTGGCGTTCGCGACGAACCAGGCGATCACCCTGAAGCAGCAGGGCATGAAGGAGAACAAGGACTTCTACTTCGTCCCGTTCAACAAGCTCAACTACTACCTGATGTCCGAAGTCGTCATCGTCTCGAAGTCCTATCTGGCGAGCCACCGCGACGAGGTCGTGAACTTCATGGCGGCCACGGTGCAGGGCTGGCAGGCTCAGATCAAGAACCCGGCAAAGGGTGCGAAGTTGGCCGTGGACAAGTACGGAGCAGAGCTGGGGCTCGATCTCGCCCAGCAGATCGCTGCAGCCAAGGCTGAGATCCCGTACATGACCTCCGAACTGACCAAGAAGAAGGGGCTCTTCAGCGTCGACCCCGCCTACGTCGAGCAGTACGTCTATCCCAGCCTCGAGAAGGCCGGCATCACTGGCATGCCGGCGGCTGCCGATGTCATCGACACCACCGTGCTGGACGACGTGTACAAGAAGATCAGCAAATAGTCTGACCGCGCCACAGCCCCGCGGGCACCTTGCACAAGGTGCCCGCGGGGCCTCTGCGTATCAGGATGCCTGGAGACCCGCCACCGAGACCGTCCGAAACCCCGCATTGCCCATCGACGAGTCAGGCGTGTTCGACGACCTGGCGGAATTGCGATAACGATTGCAGTATGAGTCGTGGCAGAGATACGAACCGCCGCGCAGCACGCGGCTTTCTCCGGCATCCGGGCCCGTCGGGCTCTCGCGCGGCGATAGGCCGTAGTAGTCCGGGGAATACCAGTCGGCACACCACTCCCACACATTGCCGACGGTCTGCCACAGCCCGAAAGCATTCGGCGTGAAGCTGAGGGTCGGCGCCGTCGTCAGCCAGCCGTCATCGACCGTGTTCGCGGTCGGGAACTGCCCCTGCCAGATGTTGCAGCGCCAGTCCCCGGTCTGCGGGTCCATCAACTCATTGCCCCAGGGGTAGCGCGCCGCCTCGAGACCGCCCCGGGAGGCCCTCTCCCACTCGGCCTCTGTCGGTAGCCTGCGCCCAGCCCAGTCGCAGTAGGCGATGGCGTCGTTCCAGCTGATATGCACCGCCGGGTGCTGCCCGAGACCGTCCAGGGTTGAGCCGGGGCCACCCGGATGCGCCCAGTCGGCGCCGGTCACTCCCAGCCACCACGGGGTGCCGCTCGCAGCGCTCATGACGTTCGACGGGTCGGTCTGCACCGCGAGATGGAACACGGCGGAGAAGCCGAACACTTCGGCCTCGGTGCGATAGCCGGTGTCCGCGATGAAGACGGCGAACTGCTCGTTCGTCACGCTTGTCACGTCGATCTCGAACTCCGGGATGAACACCGAGTGCACCGGGGTCTCGCCGTCGCCCGGGTTGCCGTCACCGGTCGAATCCCCCATGAGGAACGTTCCCGCAGGGATTCGTGCCTGCGCGATCGCGTGCTTGTCTCTTCCGACAGCATCGAACGCGGTTGGAACAAGCGATTCGTGGTGGCTTTCGCGATCCGGCGCGCAGCAGCGGTGGTCGTCGTCCATGGGCAGCATCCCTCAATCCTCTCTCTTGCCCCGATCATCCGGCAACGCCGAGCACCCGGAGCGAGCAGGTCATTCGACCGCCGCGCTCGGCATGAGAATAGACAGATGAGCTCTGCCACTCGATCCCGCCGACCTGCCACCACTCGATCAGCCGGCCGGGCGTTCGACCGGGCGTCCGTACGCACGGGCGGACGCGGCTTCGGTCGCAAGAAGGACGACGGCCCGCGCGCCACCTTCCGGCAGCTGCTGCCCTACATCTTCGAGCACAAGAAGGTGCTGTCGCTCGTCGTGGCCCTCAGCATCCTCGGCGCCGCCGCCTCGCTCGCCCAGCCGCTGCTGGTCAGCCAGGTGATCGCCCTGGTGCAGGACGGCAAGTCGCTCAGCCTGCTGGTGTGGTTGCTCGTGGGGCTCGTGGTGGCATCCGGGCTCATCAGCGGCTACCAGCACTATCTGCTGCAGCGCACCGGCGAGGGCGTCGTGCTCTCCAGCCGTCGCCGCCTGGTGGCGCGGATGCTGAACCTGCCGATCAGCGAGTTCGACACCCGGCGCACCGGCGACCTCGTCTCCCGCGTCGGCTCCGACACCACCCTGTTGCGCGCCGTCCTCACCCAGGGGCTCGTGGATGCGATCGGCGGCGCTCTCACCTTCATCGGCGCGCTCATCGCCATGGCCGTCATCGACCCCGTCCTGCTGCTGCTCACCCTGCTCGTGATCTCCGCATCCGTCGTCACGGTCGTGACCCTGAGCGGGCGCATCCGGGTGGTCAGCCGCAAGGCGCAGGAGCGGGTCGGCGACCTGGCGGCATCCGTCGAACGCGCGGTCAGCGCCGTGCGCACCGTCCGCGCGGCCGGCGCGACCGAGCGCGAGATCGAGGCGGTGCAGCAGGATGCCGCGGAGGCGTGGAAGATGGGGATCAGCGTCGCGAAGATCTCCGCCCTCGTCGTTCCGATCGCCGGAATCGCCCTGCAGGTGTCGTTCCTCGTGGTGCTCGGCGTCGGCGGCTTCCGGGTAGCGAGCGGGGCCATCAGCGTGGCCAATCTGGTGGCGTTCATCCTGTTCCTGTTCCTCATGGTCATGCCGCTCGGCCAGGCCTTCGGCGCGATCAGCTCGGTGAACCAGGCGCTCGGCGCGCTCGGGCGCATCCAGGAGATCATCGAGCTGCCGAGCGAGGCGGACGGGGATGCCGCGGGCGTCGCGCTCGCGCTGCCGCCGGTACCGTCGGACGGGGCGATCAGCTTCGACGACGTGCACTTCGGCTACCCGGACGGCGCAAGGAAGGACGAGGCGGCGAAACTCATCGCCGAGGCGCTTGCCGGGCTTGCACCCGCCGCCGCAGCGGTCGCCGAGCGCGGCCCGGCCGCTGAGCCTGTCGAAGCGCCCGATCCTTCGACGAACGCCCCCTTGGCAAGCTCGGGGAACGAAAACACTGTGCTCCACGGAGTCAGCTTCAGCGCGAAGCGCGGGCAGCGCACGGCACTGGTCGGTCCGTCCGGGGCGGGCAAGAGCACGATCCTCGCGTTGATCGAGCGCTTCTACGACCCGACCGCCGGGGCCGTGCGCGTCGACGGCATCGACATCCGCTCGCTCGACCGCACCGAGCTGCGCGCCCAGATCGGCTACGTCGAACAGGACGCGCCCGTGCTGGCCGGCACGATCCGGCAGAACCTGCTGCTCGGCTCCCCGAACGCGAGCGACGAGGACTGCATCCGCGTGCTGCACGACGTGAACCTCACCGAGGTGCTCGAACGCGGCGACCAGGGGCTGGATGCGCCGGTCGGCGAGGACGGCGTCATGCTCTCCGGGGGCGAACGCCAGCGCCTCGCCATCGCACGGACCCTGCTCGCGGCCCCGCCCATCCTGCTGCTCGACGAGTCGACCTCCTCCCTCGACGGCCTCAACGAGCAGCTGCTGCGCGAGGCCATCGACGCGGTCGCCGAGAACCGCACCCTCATCGTGATCGCGCACCGGCTCTCGACCGTGGTCGACTCCGACCAGATCGTCGTGCTCGACCACGGCCGCGTCGTCGGCACGGGCACCCACTCCGAGCTCGTGAAGTCCACACCGCTCTACAAGGAGCTCGCGAAGCACCAGCTGCTGGTGTAGCGCCCCTTCGACGAGCTCAGGGAACGACGCGCGCGGAGTCCCCTTCCGCCGCCACGTTCTGCCTGAGTTGCGAACTCATACGACATCGGCTCAGTGCGCGATCTGGATCAGGTTGCCGCAGGTGTCGTCGAACACCGCGGTGGTCACCGGTCCCGCGGCGGCGGGTTCCCGGGTGAAGCGCACACCGAGGCCCCGCAATCGCTCGTATTCGGCCGCGACATCGTCGACGGCAAATGACGTTAACGGGATGCCGTCGGCGACGAGCGCCTGCGTGAACGGCTTCACCGCGGGGTGACCGCTCGGCTCGAGCAAGAGCTCGATGCCGTCGGGGTCCTCCGGGGACGCCACGGTCAGCCACCTGTCCTCACCCACCGGGACGTCGTACTTTTTCACGAAACCCAATACTTCGGTGTAGAACCGCAGCGCCTTCTCCTGGTCGTCGACGAAAACGCTCGTCAGGTTGATCCTCATGTCAATCCCCTTTTCTCTCCGGTACCTCACCGCCGCCGGTGCGGCCGCCGATGTCCTCGAGCACACGCTTACCCTAGGCACGCTGCCAGCGCCTGCCAAGTGGGCGCACAGACCGGACGCGGCAGGATTGGCCATGACCATGTGTCGGTGGCCGGTTGTAGCGTCGCTCCGTTATCCATCGAAAGGAAAAGTCATGGCACGAACCCCGCTCCGCAGTTCCGTACGCGAGGGCTACCGCAAGGTGGTCGAGCTCGACGACTACATCGCGGAGAACGTCGACGACACCATCAAGAACCTCGTCTACCTGCGCGCGTCGCTCATCAACGGATGCACTTACTGCGTCGACAGCCACTCGACCGATCTGCTGGCCGGCGGCATGCTTCCGCGCAAGATCTTCTCGGTCACCACTTGGCGGGAGTCGACCTTTTTCGATGAGCGCGAGCGGATGGCACTGGAACTCACCGAGGCCATCACGAACATCTCCGGCGGGGTCGGCGACGAACTCTGGGAGGCGGCTCACGCCGTCTTCACTGAGAAGGAGGTCGGCGACCTGATCCTCGCGATCGGCACGATCGGCATCTGGAACCGGCTCGGCATCAGCACGCAGTTGCCGACTCCGGCGCTCGACTGATCGGCCACCGCCGCGCCGATGGCCGGCCCGCTCGGGGCTACCCGGCGAGCGCCCACATGGCGACGGCCGCCGTCGCGGCGACGTTGAGCGAGTCGATGCCGTGCGCCATCGGGATCCGCACCACGGTGTCCGCCACGGCGAGCGCCTCCGGGGTGAGGCCGCTCCCCTCCGCGCCCAGCACGAGGGCGACCTTGTTCGGCGCCGACGCGGCGAACTCGCGCAAGCCGACCGCGTCATCCGTCAACGCCAGCGCCGCGATGTGGAACCCGGATGCCGCCAACAGTTCGCGCGCGGACGGCCAGTCCCCCACGCGCGTCCACGGCACCTGCAACACCGTGCCCATGCTCACCCGGATGGCGCGGCGGTAGAACGGGTCGGAGCAGCGCGGCGTGACGAGCACCGCGTCCGCACCGATGGCGGCGACCGAGCGGAAGATCGCGCCGACGTTGGTCGGGTCGGCCACGTTCTCCAGGATCACCACGCGCTTCGCCGTGGCCAGCAGTTCCGACGGCTCGGGGAGCGACGGCCGGTCCATCGAGGCGATCAGGCCGCGGTGCAGGATGTAACCGGTGAGCTCGGCGAGCAGTTCGCCGGGCCCGGAGAATACCGGCACCGCGGAACCGACGAGGGCCACGGCTTCGTCCACGGTGCCGCCGAGGGCGAGGACGGACCGCGGCGTGTGCCCGGCCCGCAGCGCGCGCTCCAGCACGAGTGCGGACTCGGCGATGTAGATGCCGCCGCCGGACTTCTTGAGCGCGACGTCCGTGCGGTGTGCGAAGTCGACCAGCCTCGGATCGGCCAGTTCGCTGATCTCGATGACGGGCATCCACCCATTCTCGCGTACCGAAAACTAGTACCCGGAGCTACACGCCCTCCTCGCGACCGCGACTGATCGAGTACCGCCGGTTCTCGAGCGCCGGATCCTTCTCGCGGGCGGCCGCGACCTCCGCCGGGTCGAGGTCGTAGGTTCCGATGGCGGGCGACTCCCCCAGCTCCCCGACGACCCGGCCCATGGGGTTCGCCAGCAGGCTCCGCCCGATCGACACCGGCGGCACCTGCGAGACGGCACCCACGAAGTAGGCGTTCTCGATGGCGCGGGCCCGGGCGAGCACCCGCCAGTGGTCCGCCTTGCCTGCGCCGGGAACCCAGGACGAGCAGGCGAGCACGAGCCCGGCACCGGCATCCGCGAGCTCCCGGCCCAGCTCGGGAAAGCGCAGGTCGTAGCAGGTCATGAGCCCGACGGTCACCCCCGCGGTGACGAAGGTCACCGGCTCGAGCGACGGCGATGCCGTGATGGATGCCGACTCGTGGAAGCCGTAGGAGTCGAAGAGGTGGATCTTGCGGTATCGGGCCGACACGACCCCGTCCGGCCCGACGACCACGATGGTGTTGAACGGCGGCGAGTCGCCGTTCTTCTCGACCACGCCGACCGCGATCGTGATGCCGAGTCGGGCCGCGAGCGAAGAGACCCCCGTGACGAACGGCCCGTCCAGCGGCTCTGCCGCGGGGCCGAAGCTCGCGTCGACGACCTTCTTCTCGTACATCGAGTACTCGGGGAACGCCACGAGTTCCGCGCCGTCGTCTGCCGCGCGCCGCGCGAAGTCCTCGACCAGGGTGAGGTTGTGCGCCTTGTCCGTGCCGGAGTCGATCTGCGCGAGGCTCAGTCTCATCCCACTCCTAACCGGCAAACCGCCCGATGGCCACGGATGCGATATCCGTGGCCATCATAGGTCAGCCTCAGTGAACGAGGCTCTTCTGGATCTCCTCGTCGTCGGCCTCGACGTATTCGATCTCCGGCGGCTGGCGGCGGAATCCGCGCGTCACGATCCCCAGGACGATGATGCCGATGGCGAGCCAGCTGAGCCCGAGGGCGATCGCGTGGCCGTCGAGCTTGCTCAGCAGGTACACCGTGACGATCGCGCCGAGGATCGGCATGATCAGGTACAGCACGACATTGTGGTTGTGCCCCTCGCGGCGCTGGCGGAAGTAGTAGAAGATCACCGACACGTTCACCATGGTGAAGGCGACGAAGGCCCCGAAGTTGATGAAGGATGTCGAGGTCGCCACGTCGAGGAACAGCGCGATCAGCCCGACGACGCCGATGATCACGATGCTGAACACGGGCGAGCGGAACCGCTTGCTGATCTCGCCGAACACCCTGCGCGGCAGCACGCCGTCGCGCCCCATCGCGAACAGCAGGCGGGAAGCGGATGCCTGCGCCGCGAGTCCGGAGGAGAACTGCGCGATCACGAGCCCGGCGAGGAAGATCGCGCCGAACAGGTTGCCGCCGATGTGCATGGCGATGTCGAGCGCGGCCGAGTTGACGTCCTTGAAGGCGCCGCCGGGGTGCACGAGCTGGGTCGTGTACGACACGAGGATGAAGATCGCACCGCCGATGAGGGCGATCAGCAGGATGGCGCGGGGCATGGTCTTGCGCGGGTTGACCGTCTCCTCGGTGAAGGTCGTGACCGCGTCGAAGCCGAGGAAGGAGTACGCCGCGATGGCCGCGCCGGCCGAGATGCCGGAGAAGGTGGCGCCCGCGTTGGCGAACGGCGAGGCGTTGAGCAGCCCGCCGGCGCCGTCGCTGGAGACGACCGAACCGATCGACAGGGCGACGAAGAGCCCGATCACGAGCACTTGGAAGGCCATGAGCACGTAGTTGGCCCGGTCGGCGACCTTGATTCCGAGGATGTTGAGCACCGTCGTGATCGCGATGAAGCCGACGATCCACAGCCAGTTCGGCACCGCGGGGAACTGCGCGTTGAGGTACGCGGCGCCGATCAGCCAGATCACCATCGGGAGGAACAGGTAGTCGAGCAGCACTGCCCACCCCACCAGGAACCCGATCCGCGAGTCGACCGTCCGTCGCACGTAGGTGTACGCCGATCCGGCGACCGGGTAAGCCGTCGCCATCCGACCGTAGCTCGACGCTGTGAAGATCATCGCGACGAGCGCGATCAGGTAGGCGGATGCGCTGGCACCGCCGGTGGCCTCGGCCACGACGCCGAAGATGCCGAGAACGATGAGCGGTGTGAGGTATGCGAGCCCGAAGAGCACAAGCGACCGGAGGCCGAGAGTGCGCACGAGCGTGGGGGATTCGGTCATTTCGAGGTGTCCTGTCCAGAGGTGGTTGGGTGGGTGGATGTGGTGGATTGCGGATGCCAGCGCGCTGCTTCGATGCGGCCGCCGTAGAGCGGCAGTTCGAGCGCTGGGTCTGTGGGGAGGAATTGGTCCCACATCCGGTTGAGACCGGCTGTGCCTTCCTCGCGGATGCGGCTGACCGCATCCAGGTCGATCGTCTCGACGATCACGCCGGGCCGGTCGTCGCCGAGTTCGCGCAGCACGGCGCCCTCCGGATCGACGATGAGGCTCTGCCCCTTGCCGATCGGGCCCGCGCAGTTCACGCTGACGGTGAAAGTCTGGTTGACGATGGAGTTGGCTCTGGCCAGCACGAGTTCCTGCGCCCGATCCGGGGTGGTCGTCTTCACGATGTTGAGCACGGCCTCGGCACCCATCCAGCCGAGGTGACGGGTCACCTCGGGGAACCAGGCGTCGTAGCAGATCGAGAGGCCGAAGCGGCCGACTCCCTCGATGTCGAAGACGACGAAGCGGTCGCCCGGGTCGTAGGGCTCGTACGGCCGCCACGGGAAGACCTTGCGGTAGCTCGCGACCAGTTCGCCGGCCGGAGAGAAGACGAGCGCGGTGTTGAAGAGCTCGCCGGCCGGGCCGAGCTCGCAGACACTGCCGGGGATGAGCCAGACGCCGGCGTCCCGGGCGATCGCACCGAGTTCCGCCGCCAGCGGCCCGTCGAGCGGTGCCGCGGATTCCCGGAGCATGGCGTTGCGCCTCTCGGGGGCTTCCTCCTCGGAACCGAAGAGGTGCAGCTCCGGGTACATCACAAGCTCGACGCCTTCGCTGTCGCTCAGCACCCGACGCAGCTCGGCAGCGAAGGCATCGAGTGGGGCACCGATGGGCTGTGGCGTCGCCTGCACAGCGGCGATACGCATGGTCCGCGGCATTTTCTCGCTCCTCTTCGGGACATCGGTGTCCACGCAGAACAAAATAGATCATATTGATCACATTTGTCTAGAGTGAAACGCATAGTCTTGTGATTGTGACCGGCCCAGCGGATGACTCAGCATCGCCCGCAGGCTTCCCCGCCCTGGTGGATCCTGCCGTGGCCGGCATCACGCGCCTCAGCGCGACGGACACCGTGCGGGCCCGCATCGCGCTCGCCATCCAGCTCGGGCTGCTCGCCCCCGGAGAGCAGCTCCCCTCAGACGCCGAGGTCGCCCAGGCGCTGGGAGTGAGCGAGATCACCGCCAGGCGGGGTCTGAAGAGCCTCGCGGATGACGGGGTGCTGCAGCGCCTGCGCGGCCGGAACGGGGGTACCTTCGTCGCCGAGCACAGCGCGCCGGGCCTGGTGGACGCCGTCACCGTCTACCGCGCGGACAGCGCCACCGTGCACGGCCTCATCGACCACCGCGTCCTGCTCGAGTGCGCACTCACCCACCATGCCGCGCTCGCGGCCACCGAGGAGCAGCTCGACGAGTTGGACGGCTACGTCGAGCAGGCGTCGCGCGCGCAGAGCTGGACCGAGTATCACGCCGCGGACGAGAAGCTGCACCTCGCCGTGGCCCGCGCGAGCGGGCTGGGCTGGGCCCTCCCCCGCTACAGCGAGGTGCTCTACGAGCTGTACCGCTACTTCCTGCCCTACCCGGTGGCGTATCTGCACGACGTGAACCAGGAGCATGCCCGCCTGGTTGCCGCCCTGCGCCGCCGCGACCCGGTGGATGCCGTGGCCATCATCGAGCAGCACGTCTCGGCCCTGCACCGCAGCATGTTCGTCGGGCTGGAAGATCGCCCCGGAAGCTGAACCCGCTCTATTCCCCCGCGACGCTCGTCGTGACGACTGCACCCTCCGACGCGAGCGCGCGGAGTGCCGCCGCGCTCGACTCCGGTGCGACACCGGCGACCAGGTCGGTCAGCACCCGCACCCGCCTGCCCGCGGCCAGGGCATCCCGGGCGGAGGCCAGCACGCAGTAGTCCGTGGCGATCCCGACGACGTCGATGTCGGTGACGGCCAGGTCGTCGAGGGCGCGCGCGACGGTGTGACCGCTCTGGGTCACACCCTCGAAGATCGAGTAGGCCGGCTTGCCTTGGCCCTTCTGCACGTGCACCTCGACGCCCGAGACGTCCAGGTCCGGATGGTATTCGGCTCCCGGGGTGCCGGCGACGCAGTGGACCGGCCAGGTGGTGACGTAGTCCGGGGCGGCATCCGTCGCGAAGTGGCCGCCGTTGTCGCCCACCGCGCTGTGCCAGTCGCGCGAGGCGAACACGTGGTCGTAGCGGTCCGGATGCTGCGCCAGCAGGGCGGAGATGCCCGCCGCGACCGCCGCGCCGCCGTCCACCCCGAGCGCACCGCCCTCGGTGAAGTCGTTCTGCACGTCGATGATGAATAGCGCCCTGCTCACGGCATTCTCCGATCGGTTCGTAAGAGCCAGCCGCTGGAAGGTCGGTTGGCGAGAGGTCAGTTGTTGGAGAGGTTGTCACCGCACTTGAACACACCGGTGACGACCGTGTCGATGGCCGCCATGGCCGTGCTCTTGACGTTTCCGAAGGCATAGAAGGCGAAGGCGAGCGCCGTTCCGTCCGCCGCATGCACGATGCCGCCCAGGGTGTAGACGTTCGCGATGCTGCCCGTCTTCGCGTTGACGGCGCCCCGGGCAACGGCGTTCGGCCCGGAGAACCGGCTGGCGAGGGTCCCGGTCTTGCCCGAGACCGGCAGCGCGTTGTAGATGACATCGAGGCCGTTCGCGCCGGCCGCCACCTTCACCATGAGCTGGGCCACCACCAGGGGCGGCACGGAGTTGTTCTTGCTCTCGCCGGAACCATCCTTGATGACCAGGCCGGATGCCGTGACGCCGTAGCCGTTCAGCGCCTTGGTGATCACCCCGGTCAGCGACGCCGCGGAGCCGTCGGCTCCCGACGCCTTCGACGACACCCTCGCGAGCATCTCGGCCAGGGTGTTGTCGGAGTTCGGCAGCATCTGCCCGATGAGGGTCTTGACCGGCTGGGACTTGACCTCGCCGAGGAGCTTGTTGCTCGTGATCGCGGACCCGCTGGAGATGTCTGCGCCGGAGACGCCCAGTGCCGCGGCGAACGCCTTTCCCGCCGCACCCACCGGGTCCGTGCTGCGCGGGCTGGTCTGCGCGGCCGGATTCGCCCGGTCGCCGTCCACCATGAGCGGCACGATCAGCGGCTGGTAGCCCAGGGTGCGCTCGTTGGCCGGCCAGCTCGGATCCCAGCTGTCCGAGTTGTTCCACATGGTCGAGTCGAGGATGATCGTGGTGATCGGAGGCTCGTCCGCTCCCCGTGCGCCGATCACCTGGGCGGCGAGGTCGCCCAGCTGAGGGGCCCCCTTGTAGACGCTGTTGCCACCCGCGCTGAGGGTGGGGTCGCCGCCGCCGACGAGCACGACGCTTCCCGGCTCGCTCCCGGCATACACCTTGGTCGAGAACTGGTAGTCGGGCCCCAGGTCCTTCAGCGCGGTCGCCGCGACGAGCGTCTTCATGACACTCGCGGTCGCCGCCCCCGTCCCCGCGGCCCGGTCGAACAGCGCCTCGCCGGTTGCGGCGTTCAGCACGCTCCCCTCGAAGGTTCCGAGGCGGGGGTCCGAAGCGAGCCCGGCGATCGAGCAGGTGCGCAGCCGGGTGGCCGCGGCGGGCGCCGCCGGGGTGGGGCGGGGCGGAGGTGTGGTGGCGGTCGGCGACGGCGCCGTGACGACGCTGCTGGCGGATGCCGGAGCCAGCGCCGTCCCCGCGAACACCGCGCCGGTTCCCAGCAGGACGAAGACCACGCCGAGCGCGGAGAACAGCCAGGCATTCGGATGCTTCGCGATGAGCGCCGCGAGCCCGCCGGTTCCCGCCTTGGCGGCCTTCTGTGCCGCAGAAGGCGGCGCCGGTGGGATCTGCGGGCCCTGCTGCGGAGCGGTCGGCAGCCCGGCACCGGCCAGCTCGTCAAAACTCATTGCGACCGTCGGGACGGGCGGGATGGCGGCATCCGGGATCGCTGTGCCCGTGCTCCCGCGCCCCGCAGCACGTTCCCCGGCCTTCGCCGCCTCGCGTGCTTCGCGCCGGGTCATCGGAACGCCCGGCACGGGGCCTCCTTCCGAAGGCCCTGTCGCAGCGGGCTGTGGGGTCGTCGAATCCGGCGACTGGGGCTCCTGCGGCTCACTCACCCCTTCATGATAACGGGCGCACCCGCGAGCAGAATGGGCGCCCGGCGTCACTCGCCGGGGTACACCAGCCCGATCTGCCGGCGGACCTCATCGAGGGTTTCCATGATCTGCACGCTCTCGGACGCCGGAAGGATGTCGCCGGCGATCAGCCCCGCGGCGACCAGCCGCTCGAGTTCCCAGGCCTGGTACTGCATGCCGCGGTTGCGCACCGGCTGGTCGAACTGCTCGACGACCTCGCCCCGGTTGTCGAACACGGTGAACGGGGTCGGCGTGTACCAGACCGAGTCGATCTCGATGCGGCCGAGCGTGCCGATCACCGCGGCGCGGTTCGGGCCGAGGGTGTCGAGTGCGGTGTGCAGGACCGCCTGCTGCCCATCCGCGTAGCCGAGCACGACCGCCGTCTGGCGGTCCACGCCGGTCGCGGTCTTCGCCGCATTGGCCTGAACGGTCGACGGGGCACCGAAGAGGTCGTGGGCGAACGACACCGGATAGACGCCGAGATCGAGCAGCGCACCGCCGCCGAGCGCGGGGTCGTTCAGCCGGTGGGCCGAGTCCTTCGGCAGATCCTGGTTGTGGTCGGCGAGCAGAGTGCGCACCTCGCCGATCGTGCCGGCGGCGACGATTTCGCGGATGCGCAGCATGTGCGGCAGGAACCTCGTCCACATGGCCTCGAGCACCACGAGATGCTTCTCCGCGGCGAGTTCCACGACGGAGCGGGCCTCGGCCGCGTTGATGGTGAACGCCTTCTCCACCAGCACGTGCTTGCCCGCATTCAGCGCGAGGGTGGCGTTCGCGGCGTGGAACGGATGCGGGGTCGAGACGTAGACGACGTCGACATCCGGATCGGCGACGAGGTCCTCGTAGCTGCCGTGGGCGGTGGGGATTCCGAACTCGGCCGCGAAGGCATCCGCCGACTCCTGCGTCCTGGACCCGACGGCGGTTACAGCGAAGCCATTGCCGAGCAGATCGGTGGTCTGCTGGTGGGCGATCCATCCGGTGCCCAGGATTCCCCAACGAAGTGCTGACATGACGTGCCTCCCCGTGCCGGCGACCCTCGCTCGGAACGATCTCGTTCAGAGCGAATCTAACACCGCGGCGCAGGGCGCCGAACCGGAATGCCGCTAGCAGCCGACCCAGCGCGCTGCGGCCCTGGTGAAGCTGTAGCCGTCATTCGGAAGGCCGCCGTGGACCATGGCGAAGTTGATGCAGACGTTCGCGGTGTTGCCCGTGAAGGTCGGACGGTAGAGCGAGGCACGGTGCGACAGCGAGTTCCACCACTTCTGCGCGACCGTCGCACCGGTGTTTCCCGATCCGCCGGCGAGGTTGCCGTCGCAGCCGACGCTGGGCACGACGTCGGAGTAGTACTGACCATTGGCATCGGGGTTGATGCTTCTGACCCCCGCATGACCCCACGTGTTGTTCGGGTCGGGGTATGGGTCGTTGGCCATCCACTGCAGCCGCTGCTCCATGCAGCTGTCATAGCGGAAATGGCTCATCGGCACCGGCTGCAGGCAGTTGGCGACGCGAATCGCGTTGTAGGCCGCCGCAAAGCTCGCGAGGTCTGCATTGCCGCTGACCGCGCCGCCGACGTTGCCCGGGCAGCCGCCGGTTGCCGCAGCCGCGGCACGACGCTGGGCAGTGGTCGAAGCGGCCCTGCCATAGCTTCCGCCCCCGCTCCCGCTTGCCTCGGCCACCGGCGGGGCGGGCTTGGGGACGGGCTTCTGCGCGAGGTGCTCGGTGTCGACCGTGGTCGCGACCGGAGCCGAGGCCGCAGCCTTGACCGCCGCCGCGTTCCGCACGATGGATGACGGGACCCGGCTGGTGAAGGCCGCGATGTTCGAGGCGACGGATGCCGTGCCCTCGCTCGTCGCGATCACCGGCGACGCGAAGATGGGGGTGATACCGCTGCCGGCCTGGGCCGAGGCGCTGCCGTTGCCGAGGAGCGCTGGACCGCTGCCTCCGACGAACGGCAGGACGAGCGTCAACACCGCCGTAAAAATCGTCGTCAGTAATGCAAAACGCTTCATTACAGTTCCCCCGAACCCCCCACAAGACCAGAGTGTGTACCCCGAATAACACCCACTCAAAAGTCTCAACTCCGAGCTACGTTATGCGGGTAATCCCCCGATGGCAAGCTGGGACGTCATCGGGGAGACAGAAATGCCCTCGTTTTGGGGGTGTTTCGCTCCCTGAATAATGCGGTGAACAGGGCGTTCTGTCCCGGGTTTGTCCCCCAAAATGCGGACACCCGTCCCTCGTCGCGCACTTATATCCATAAGCTGCTCCTCACACAACTCGACAGGCACCTCGCTTATCCCCAAGGGCATACGTGAGGTGCCTGGATCCCAGATCTAGCGTCCGAGCAGGCGCGCGAAGAACCCTCCAGTCGAAGGCGTCTTCTCGTGGCCCTGGCACTGTTGGCTGCGGGGGACGTTCTTCATGACCTCGTCTACATGCTGGCCGCAGCCCGCCCATGTTGTCTTGCCGCACACTCGGCATGTGACCGCTCTGCACATTTGGTGTTCCCTTTCGATGTGGATGCCTACTCGACAAACTATACCCCCCGGGGTATAGTGAAACGCAAGGAGGCTTGAGTGAAAACGGTGATTGTCGGCGGAGTCGCAGGGGGAATGTCTGCGGCTACGAGGTTGCGTCGCCTGGACGAGTCGATGGAAATCGTGGTGTTCGAGCGCGGCAGCTATGTTTCTTTCGCGAACTGCGGTCTGCCGTACTACGTCGGCGGGGTGATCAGCAGCCGCGATTCTCTCCTGCTGCAAACACCGGAGTCGCTGGCGTCGCGCTTTGCGCTCGACGTTCGCGTCCAACACGAAGTCACCTCGATAGATCCGGCGCGGAAGATCGTTCATGTCACCGATCTGCGAACCAACACGGCTCACGAGGAGCCGTACGACTTCGTCGTGCTCGCGGGTGGCGCTGTCGCATCCCGCGGCGAGACGACTTCGACCATGCCGAGCTACACGCTTCGCAACGTCGATGACGTTGACCACATCACCGAAACGCTGGCCTCCATCGACGGGCACGTCCACGCGGTGGTAGTCGGCGGCGGTTTCATCGGCCTCGAAGCCGTCGAGAATCTGATCGGGCGCGGCGTGGGAGTCACTCTCGTGCAGCGTGGCCCGCACATCTTGTCACCGCTCGATCGGGAGATGGCCGCCCCCGTACTGGCGATCCTGCGGCAACACGGCGTCGACGTGCGCACCGGCACCACCGTCGCCTCCGCCTCAGACGGCTTCGCACTCCTGAGTGACGGTTCGCGCGTTCGAGTCGACCTCGTGATCGAAGCCAGCGGCGTTCGACCGGAAGTCTCCCTGGCACGCAGCGCCGGGCTCACCATCGGCCAGTCAGGCGGAATCGCTGTCGATCGGCGGCAGCGCACCAGCGACCCGGCCATCTTCGCGGTGGGCGACGGGGCCGAGAAAATCGATGCCATAGACGCCTCCCCGACCCTCGTGACGATGGCGGGGCTGGCGAACCGCCACGGGCGAGCCGCCGCCGACGCGATCGCGGGCCAACCCGAGTTGGCATGGCCTGCTCTCGGCACCTCGATCGTCGGAGTCTTCGAGTTGACCATCGCGATGGTCGGGTGGAGCGAAAAGCGCCTTGTCGCTGCCGGTCGCCCGCACCGCGTCATCCACACGCACCCCGCATCCCACGCCGGTTACTATCCCGGCGCCGAGACCATGGCTTTGAAGCTGCTCGTCAACCCCTGCGACGACTCGATCCTGGGGGCACAGATCGTGGGTGGTGCCGGTGTCGACAAGCGGATCGATGTCATTGCGACCGCGATGGCCGGTGGGCTCACCGCGTCGTCGCTCGCCGATCTCGAACTCGCGTACGCGCCGCAGTATGGATCCGCGAAGGATGCCGTGAACATGGCCGGCTACGTGGCAGACAATCTCGCCACCGGAATGACCAGATCGGTGCAGTGGCACGAGCTCGACTCTGCGCTGGAACACGGCGCAACCCTCGTGGATGTTCGGACACCGGGAGAGTTTGCGGCAGGCTCGATCCCGGGCGCGGTGAATCTTCCGCTCGACGACCTGCGGCTCCGTCACACAGAACTGGATGACCGTCCGCTCGTGGTGCACTGCCAGGTCGGCCAGCGAGGCCATACCGCTACACGGCTGCTCACCCAGCTGGGGCATGACGTCAAGAATCTCGACGGCGGATACAAGACCTGGGTCGCGGGCATGGCTACGCTCGATCGCGAGCCCGAATTGATCCTCGCGTGAACAACTCCGCGCCGACCCTCCGCTTCACCAACCCCAGGAGAAAGCATGAACACCAGCACTCATCGACCCGAGGTCGAATCAGAGGAGTCCGTCGCTGAAACGAGGAAGATCCTCAACCGTCTCCGACGAGCGCAGGGACAGCTCGCCGCCGTCATCGCCGCCGTCGACAAGGGCAGTGACTGCAAGACGGTGGTCACCCAGCTTGCAGCGGTATCCAGCGCCCTCGACCGCGCCGGATTCACCATCGTGTCCTCGGCGATGCGCCGATGCGTCGCGGAGGACACGAGCGATCGCGACAACGCACTCACCGTCGACGAGCTCGAGAAACTCTTTCTCACCCTCGCTTGAGCTGGCCCGAGATGATCGACCGCAACTGTTGACGGTCGCGGGACTTGAGTTGCGAACGCTGTAGACACGCTGATCGCGGTGAGCCGACACGTGTTCCGACAGGAGCCACCTCCCGGTCCTTTGGCCGCCGCCTGCGCTCAACTTCACGGCGGCGCTGGCCGAGTGGCCTCGGTTCACACGGCGCCATTCGAGCTCGGATGTGATGATCACCGCGGGACACGCTCTGGCAGACACCGGCCCGAGCGCTGCCGGACCGCCAGCATTCGGCGCTGCTGGTCGCGATGCCGAGGAAACGCCGGGTCCAGCGCGGACAGCATCCGCGTGTGAGCACTCCTGCGAACAGCGCCTCTACTATCGTCTTCCAACCAGAGCCGCCTGTCAGAATCGAACTGACGACCTTCTCATTACGAGTGAGATGCTCTACCAACTGAGCTAAGGCGGCGTGAGCCCGTTGCCGAACGCACAGCAAGAAAGCTTAGCCGATTCGAACGGCTTCGCCGATCAGCGAAAGCGACAGCGTCAGCAGTGCGGATCGGACGCCGGCACCGTTCCGTCGACCAGGAAGTCGTCCACGGCATCGTTCACGCAGGAGTTCGACTTGTTGTACGCGGTGTGGCCCTCGCCCTTGTAGGTGACCAGATGACCGTTCTGCAGCTGCTTCGCCACATCCTCCGCCCAGGCGTATGGGGTGGCCGGGTCGTTTGTCGTGCCGACCACCAGGATGGGCGCGGACCCCTTCGCGGCGATCGGGACCCGATCGCGGGTCGAGGCGAAGGGCCACTGGCCGCAGGTGTCGCCGTAGGACATCTGGGGCCCGAACACGGGTGCGAGAGCGGCGAGTTTCTTGGCGTTGGCGCGCTGGGTCGCCACGGAGTGGTCCGATCTGTAGTCCAGGCAGTTGATGGCGATGAACGCCTCGGTCTGGTTGTCGGTGTACGTGCCGTTGGCCTTGCGATCGTTGTAGCTGTCGGCGAGCTGGAACGCGTAGTCCGCATTGCCGCTCATGACATCCGTGAACAGCTGGCTGAGGTACTGCCAATTGCTGCGGCTGTACAGCGGCAGGATGATGGCGCTGAACAGGGTCGCGCTGCCGAGTTGGCGACCGTCCTTCGCCCGCAGCGGGCTCATGTCCAGGCTTTCCAGCAACGCCCGGATCTGCTTCATCGCCGCGGCGACACCGGTGCTGCCGGAGCCGGTGAACGGGCAATCCGACCCCGTCAGGCAGTCCGCGATATACGCCCGGAGCGCGCTCTCGAAGCCCTGCGCCTGCATCGAGGTGACGTCGAAGTCCGTCGTCGCCGGATCGATCACACCGTCGAAGACCATCCGCCCGGTCTTCTCCGGGTAGAGCTCCGCGTAGGTGGAGCCGAGCAGGGTTCCGTAGGAGTAGCCGAGGTAGTTGAGCTTCTCATCGCCGAGGATCGCGCGCAGCAGGTCCAGATCCCTGGCCGCGCTCACGGTGTCGACGAACCCCAGCAACGGCCCCGTGTACTTGAGGCAGGCCTCGCCGAACTTCTTCGACTGGGCGTTCTGATCCGCGATCCAGGCATCCGACCCGACCGGATAGGGCGAGATGTCGTAGAGGAACGCGTCCATGTCCTTGGGGTTCTGGTAGCACTTCACCGCAGACGACTTGTTGACCCCGCGCGGGTCGAAGCCGACGATGTCGTAGCTCGCCTTCAGCTTCGCATCGACCGCATAGTCTAGGCTGTCCGCGACGAAGGAGTAGCCGGATGCGCCGGGGCCGCCGGGATTGATCAGCAGAGAGCCGAGCCGGGTCCCGGATGCCTGATGCCGGATCAGCGCCAGCTTGATCGAGTCGGAGGCCGGGTTCTTCCAGTCCATCGGAGCGGTTGCCGTCGCGCACTGGAATGCGCCCTTCTCGCAGCTCGACCACTTCAACACCTGCGTGTAGAACGGCTCCAGTTCGGCGGCGACCTTCTCCTTCACCGGCGTGGAGGTGGCTTGCTGCGGCAGGAACGCCGAGACACAGCCGCTCAGCGGCAGGACGATGGCGATCGCGGCCGCGACGAGAGCCAACCGGACGGGCCTGCCCGGGAAGGTCACCGGGAGGCCCCGCTGCGGGCAAGGCCGGTGACCGCCGCACCGTTCTTGGTCGTACTGATCAGCATCGCCTCGAGGGCGAGCGCCGGGCTCACGTTGCCGTCGATGCGGCGGCGGGCGACGGCGATCGCATCCAGTGTCGCGAGCGTCGCGGCGGGGGTTCCCGCCTCGCTCGTCGCAACGAGCCGCTCGTGGATGCTGAGGTTGATCGACTCGAGCGACGACCCGAGCTGCATCAGCAACACGTCGCGGTACAGCGAGAACAGGTCGACCAGGATGCGGTCGATCCCGTCGCGCAGGCTCCTGGTGGCCCGGCGCTTCTGATCTTCCTCGAGCGTCTTCAGCTGGCCGCGGAGGGCGGGCGGTATGGTGCCGCCCGGGGCGATTCCGAGCGAACGGAGGGTGGCCTCGCGCTCCTCGGCGTCGCGCTCCTCGGTGATCGCCCTGGCATCCGCACCGGCGAGCTCGAGCAGGGTGGCCGCGGCGATGACGGCATCCGAGACCGAGCGGATGCCGAGGGCGGTCTCCAGCGTCTGCTGCCGCCGCTGCCTCGCCTCGGCGTTGGTCGCCAGCCGGGAGGCCATCCCGATGTGGCTCTGCGCCTCGCGCGCGGCCCGCGTCGCCGTGGGCAGATCGACCCCGTCCCTCCGGGAGATCAGCGCGGCGACCTCGTCGATCGCCGGAACCCGGAGCCGAACGGTGCGCACGCGGGAGCGGATGGTCGGGATGAGGTCGGCCTCGCTCGGAGCACAGAGGATCCACACCGTGCGCGGCGGCGGCTCCTCGAGCGCCTTGAGCAGCACGTTGGAGGTGCGCTCGACCATGCGGTCCGCGTCCTCGATGACCATCACCCGATAGCGCCCGACGGACGGTGAGAACTGCGAGCTGGCGACGATCTTCTTGACGTCGTCCATCTTGATGATCACGCCCTCGGTGCTGAGCACGGCGAGATCCGGATGCGTGCGCGCGGCCACCTGGCGCTCCGTCGCCTCGTCCCCGTCCGAGCCGGCGGGGCTCAGCAGCGCGGTCGCGAAGGCGTAGGCGAGATTGGAACGGCCGGAGCCGGGTGGGCCGGTGATCAGCCAGGAGTGGGTCATCGACGACTCCCCGATCGACGCGTCGCCGAGGGACGAATCCTCGGCCGCGGCGCGGAAGACGGCAATCGCCTCGGCCTGGCCGGTCAGTTCATCCCACACGGTCACAGGGTAAGCATAAAGGTCGCCGCTGACCGGCGACCTCGGGGCCGCCGGAAGCCCCCTCGGGTCAGTTGGCGAGGAGGGACTCGACGCGAGCACGGACCGCCGCCGCGATCGAGTCGACGGAGTCCGTGGCGTTCAGGACCAGGAAACGCTCGGGCTCGGCGGCGGCGAGTTCGAGATAGCGCTCCCGCACGCGGGTGTGGAACTCGCGCTTCTCGGACTCGAGCCTGTCGTATCTGGTGCGCGCCTCATCCAGCCTGGCCCGCCCGACGCTCTCGTCGAGGTCGAGCAGGATCGTGAGGTCGGGCAGCAGGCCCTCGGCCGCCCACAGGGAGAGGTCGCGCACCTCCGTGCCGTCGAGCACCCGTCCCGCGCCCTGGTAGGCGACGGATGAGTCGAGGTAGCGGTCCTGGAGCACGATCTCGCCGCGCTGCAGCGCCGGCCGCAGCGTCGGGGCGATGGGGTGGGCCCGGTCGGCGGCATAGAGCAGCGCCTCGGCGCGCGGAACGATGTCGCCCCGGCGGTGCAGCACGATCTCCCGCAGCTCGTTGCCGAGGTCGGTGCCGCCCGGCTCGCGGGTGCGCAGCACGGTGCGCCCGGCATCCTTCAGCCAGGCCGAAAGCAGCTCGGCCTGGGTCGACTTGCCCGAGCCGTCCCCGCCCTCGAAGGTGATGAACAGTCCGGCGTGTCCGGAATCGCCCACGGCCACGCTACGCCGCTGGCTCTTGGGGCGCCGGTTTCTTGGCGGCCGGTTTCTTGGCGGCTGGCTTCTTCACCGGGGACTTCTTCTTGGCGGCGGGCTTCTTCTTCGCCGCGGCTTTGGCCTTCGGCTTGGCCGGCCCCTTGGCGCGCTTGTCGGCGAGCAGCTGCACGGCGCGATCGAAGTCGATCTCCTCGACGGTCTCGCCGCGCGGAATCGTGGCGTTCGTCACGCCATCCGTCACGTACGCGCCGAAGCGGCCGTCCTTGATGCGGATCGGCTTGCCGCTCTCCGGGTCGGCCTCGAACTCCTTGAGCGCGCTCGACGCACGGCGCGCGCCGTACTTCGGCTGGGCGAACAGCTCGAGAGCGCCGGGGAGGTCGATCTCGAAGATCTGATCTTCCTCGGTGAGCGAGCGGGTGTCCGTGCCCTTCTTCAGGTACGGCCCGAACTTGCCGTTCTGCGCCGTGATGTCCTCGCCGGACTCGGGGTCCTGCCCGACGACGCGCGGCAGGTCCAGCAGCCGCAGTGCGGTCTCCAGGTCGACCGTCGCGAGATCCATGGACTTGAAGATGGATGCGGTGCGCTGCTTGACGACCGTCTTCTTCGCCGGCTTTTTCTTCTTCGGCTTCACGGCATCCGTCACCTCGCCGGTGGCGGGGTCGACGGTCTCACCGGGGTTCGTCGTCGGGGCCTCGTCGGGCTCGACCTCCGAAACCGGATCGACCTCGGTCACGTACGGGCCGAAACGTCCGTCCTTGGCGACCACGTTCTTGCCGTTGTCCGGGTTGACGCCGATCACGCGGTCCACGACCACGGGGGCGTCGATGAGCTCTTGCGCCTTCGCCGCGGTCAGCTCGTCCGGGGCGAGATTATGCGGCAGGTTCACGCGGCGCGGGGTCGTGCCCTCCACGGCGGCAGCATCCACCACCTCGAGGTACGGACCGTACTTGCCGATCCGGAGGGTGATGTCGTCGGTGAGCTTGATCGAGTTGATCTCGCGCGCGTCGATCTCGCCCAGGTTGTCGATGACGGTGCGCAGGCCCTGGTGGCCCTCCCTGCCGAAGTAGAAGCCGGTCAACCATTCGACTCTGTTCTGCTGCCCACCCGCGATGCGGTCGAGGTCGTTCTCCATCTCCGCGGTGAAGTCGTACTGCACCAGCTCACCGAAGTACTCCTCAAGCAGGCGCACCACGGAGAAGGCGATCCAGTTGGGCACGAGCGCCTGGCCGCGCGGCGTGACATAGCCGCGGTCGACGATGGTCGAGATGATGGCCGCATAGGTGGACGGGCGCCCGATCCCGAGCTCTTCGAGCGTCTTCACCAGGCTCGCCTCGGTGTACCTCGGCGGAGCACTGGTCTCGTGCCCCTTGCCCTCGAGTTCGGCGATCGTGAGCGTCTGGCCCTTGCTGAGCGGCGGAAGCTTCGCCTCCGCGGGCTCTGCCGTGCCGTCGCGCGCCTCGTCCTGGCCCTCTTCGTACGCCTGGAGGAAGCCGCGGAAGGTGATGACCGTGCCGCTCGCCGCGAACTCGGCCTTGCGGCCATCCGGCAGCGGACTCGCCGCGATGGTGACGGATGCCGTGGAGCCCTTCGCGTCCGCCATCTGCGAGGCGATGGTGCGCTTCCAGATCAGGTCGTACAGCTTCCAGTCGTTGCCGCGCAGCACGCCCTCGAGCTGCCCCGGCGTGCGGAACACGTCGCCGGCCGGCCGGATCGCCTCGTGCGCCTCCTGCGCGTTCTTGCTCTTGCTCGCATAGACGCGCGGCTTCTCCGGCACCGTCTCGGCGCCGTACAGCGAGCTCGCCTGCGAGCGTGCGGCGCTGATCGCCTGCTGCGAGAGGTTGAGCGAGTCGGTACGCATGTAGGTGATGTACCCGTTCTCGTACAGTCCCTGCGCGACGCTCATGGTCTGGCGGGCGGAGAAGCGCAGCTTGCGCGCCGCTTCCTGCTGCAGCGTCGAGGTGCTGAACGGGGCTGCCGGGCGCCTCGTGTACGGCTTCGATTCCACGGATGCCACGGTGACCGTCACGGACGGGTCGCGAAGCGCCTCGATCAGGGCATTCGTCGCCTGCTCGTCGAGGGCTACGGCATCCGCCTTGCCGGACCCTGCCGACTTGAGCTTGCCCTGGTCGTCGAAGTCGCGGCCGGTGGCGATGCGCACGCCATCGATCCGGGCCAGCCGGGCGTCGAAGGCGGCGGAGTCGGATGTCGCCAGCACGGCGGACAGATCCCAGTAGCTGGCCGCGGTGAACGCCAGCCGCTCGCGCTCGCGGTCCACGACGAGACGGGTCGCCGCGGACTGCACGCGGCCGGCCGAGAGCCCGGGGCCCACCTTGCGCCAGAGCACGGGCGAGATCTCGTAGCCGTACAGGCGGTCGAGGATGCGCCGGGTCTCCTGCGCGTCGACGAGGGCGGTGTCGAGGTCGCGCGGGGTCTCTCTCGCCCGCTGGATGGCTTCCTTGGTGATCTCGTGGAAGACCATCCGCTTGACCGGAATCTTGGGTTTGAGCTCCTGCAGGAGGTGCCAGGCGATGGCCTCCCCCTCGCGGTCCTCATCAGTTGCCAGGTAGAGCTCGTCGGCACCCTTGAGCGCACGCTTGAGTTCGGCGACCGTCTTCTTCTTCTGGTCGGACACTACGTAGTAGGGCTCGAAGCCGTTCTCCACGTCGACCGAGAATTTGCCGAGAGAGCCCTTCTTGAGCTCCGGCGGGAGGTTCTTGGGTTCGATGAGGTCGCGGATGTGGCCGACCGAGGCAAGCACCTCATAGCCGTCCCCCAGGTACTGGGCTATCGTCTTCGCCTTCGCGGGCGACTCGACTATGACCAGCTTCTTCGTGCCTGGCACCTGACTCCTCATGTCTTTCGTAACGGTTCTTGGCATGGCAAAACCTTGTTCAGCATACGTTCGCCGACCAGAAGTGCAGCTCTGCTTCACCAGTGTCGGGACTGATACACCGACAGGCACACCATACACACAGAAATACCCTGCACCCCTAATCTTTTGTCCCGCCGGTTCATCGCGGCCGTGTGGTGGTGCGGTTTGCCGATGCGGGGCCGGCGGTCGCCGCAGCGGGCACGTCGAAGCCCAGAACGCGGATGCCGACCCGCACCGTGACGACGTCGCCATCCGACTCGCAGCGGGTGAGGACCGCGCCGTTCGCACCCGCCAGGGATGCCGCCGCCGCACAGGGAACGCCGGGCACGATACCCACGGCGACGGTCGCGGCCGCGAGCGCCGCGGCATCCGCTGCTCCTGCCGCAGCCTGTTTCGCGGTCAGCACCACATATAGAGGGGTGGAAATTGCGATCACGCCGAACATGGCCGCGACGATGGCGACAGCGAGGATCGAGCCCGAACCGCGTTCGCCGCGCGCCCGCCCGCACACACCGCGCCCGCGTTGCCGTACCCGGCCCGCCTGCACCGTCTCAACCGTGTGGACTGTCTCACCCACCTGCGCTACCCCACCCACCCGCGCTGTCTCACCCACCCGCGGCCAGGGCGCAGCTCGACGCGCTCACCGTGAGGGCGGCGAACGGTCCGGCCGGGCCCGGTGCGCGCAGCAGCGCGCAGACCATCCCCGCCCGGTCGCTCCTGACCAGCGTCGCTCCGCCGACCAGTTGCGCCGCGTGAGCGGATGCCGCCCCGACGCCCTCCCCGCGCGCCAGGCTCCTCGAGGCGGTCGCCGCCGCATCCTGCAGCCGCAGTTGCTGCCCGGCAAGCTGTAGGCCGCCGAGGCAGCACGCGAGCACGAGCATCACCGCGGGGACGACCGTTGCGAACTCGGCGGTGACGCTGCCCCGTTCGGAGCGGTCACGCCGTGCCCCCGGGAGTCGCTCGGCACCCGGCTCAGCCGGCGAAGGTGAGCGCACGATGGATCAGATCGGTGAGCATCTGCCGCACCGCGTCGGAGCGCAGGATCACGACCAGCAGGCCTGCGAAACCCACCGCCGCGAGAGTGGCAATCGCGTACTCTGCTGTGGCCGACCCTGCGTCATCCTTCAACTTGCGCAGCCGGCAGCTGAACGCCCGACTCCGTGTCCGCTGCTCCTGCGTCCGACGCTCCTGTGTCCGCTCCCGCATGATGATCCTTCTTTCCTGGTAGGTCATTCCAGTGTCGTGAGCCGCGCCCGGCCGCGAGCGCGCGAACGCAGATCGGTGCAGTCAACCGCGCATCCGCAGCCTGTGGACGAGAGGACGCTCACACCAGCGACACAGTAGACGCGACGATCGCGATCAGCAGTGGGGCGACCCCGAGCAGCATGAACGCCGGAAGGATGCAGAGCCCGAGCGGCAGCATGAGGGTCACCGCGAGCCTCGCCGCAGCTGCCTGCCCGGCGCTGCGGGCGTCGCGGCGCGCCTCCTCCGCCTCGCTGCGGAGGAGCTCCGCCGCGGGAACCCCGGCCCGTCTGGAGAGGGAGAGCACGGCCTCGACGGCCGCGGCACCGCCGTCGTCGGCCAGCCCGCACCGCGTCCGCGCCTCGTCGACTGCGGCGGACGCGCGGGGGAGAGAGGCGCCGCCGGAAACGGCGATGGCCATGAGGTCGAGGCTGAGCCCCGGAGTGAGCAGCGTCGGGCGGGCTCCGGCCACCAGCTTCCCGTTCCACCGCCGGGCGATGACCATGAGTCCGACACCGAGCACCAGGCAGACCCACCCGGGCACGGTCGTGAACAGCGTCCCCAGGGTGTCGAAACCGAGGGCCAGACCGAACAGCACGCCCACCACGGGCAGGATCATCACCATCCTCGCGGTGGCGAGCGGACCGGCGAGCGCGACGCTCAAGTCGCGCCGGGTCTGGGCGAGGTCGCGCAACGAGGAGGCGAACTGCCGCAGCGACGGCGCCAGCGACGTGCCGGCGTCCGTTGCCACCTGCCAGGCGGCGGCGAGCCCTCGCCAGGCCTGCTCGTCCGCGCCCGGCTCCCGTTCGACCGCGACGACGATGGCCTCCGAGACGGGCCGGCCCCCCGCGGCGGCGGCGGCGACGAGCGGGACGACCCCGGCGTCCGAGCCCTCGGCGAGGTAGCCCCAGCCGGAGGCGGGGACGACCCCGGCGGCGAGCAGCACGGCGAGCCTCTGCACCACCGACGCGACGGTGTCGAGGCCGGATTCCGCGCCCGGGCTACGCTTCATCGAACGCCACCATCCGCAGACGGTCCCGTTCGTCGAGGTCGAATCGGCCGAGCTGCACCAGTCGGCGGATGCCGCCGGCCCGCTCGAGGTGCAGCACCGCCCCGATCGCGCTCACCGTCTGCCGCGCGATCGCCGTCGGGCCGAGCCCGGCCAGCGCGCCCAGCGCCTCGATGCGGGCGGGGACGTCGGCGAGAGAATTCGCGTGCAGCGTGCCCGCTCCCCCATCGTGGCCGGTGTTGAGCGCCGCGAGCAGCTCGCGGATCTCCGCACCGCGGCACTCGCCGAGGACGAGCCGGTCCGGGCGCATCCGCAGCGCCTCGCGCACCAGCCGCTCCAGGCCGAACTGCCCCGCGCCCTCCAGGTTCGCCTGCCTCGCCTCGAGCGAGACGAAGTGCGGATGCTCCACCCGCAGCTCGGCGACATCCTCGATCGCGATGATGCGTTCCGTCGGCTCCGCCGCCCCGAGCATCGCACCGAGGAGGGTCGTCTTGCCGCTGCCGCTGGCCCCGCTGATGAGCACGTTCTTGCGGGCGGCGATGAGGTCGGTGACGGTGTCGAGCGCGACCAGCTCGAAGAAGCCTGCGAGGTCGAGATCGGACAGCGTCATCCGCCGCGCACCGGGCAGTCGGATGGAGAGCAGCGTGCCGTGGGTGGAGATGGGCGGCAGCACCGCATGAACCCGGATGCCGTCGTTCAGCCGCACGTCCACGCACGGCGTCGCCTCGTCGATGTGCCGCCCTCCGAGCGCGATGAGCCGCACCGCGAGTTCCCGCAGCCCGGACTCGTCGAGCCCGGTACTGCGCTGCCGCTCCAGACCGTTGCCGCGATCCGCCCACAGTTCGCCCGGACCGTTCGCGAAGACATCGGTGACACCCGGATCGGACACGAGCGGCGTCAGCTCGGCGAAGTCGGCGAGACCCGGCGTCGGGTGTGCCGGGGCATCGAACGCGGACGGCTCCCGCGGGACTGCGGCCCGCACCAGCGCCGACGCCGACCACAGCATCGGCTCGGAAAGCGATCCGGAAGCCGGCTCAGAAAACGGCCCGGAGGGCAGCTCGGGAACAGCCCCGGGGCGGCGCGCGACGAACCGCTCCGGGCTGAGCACAGGGCCAGGAGCGGGGACGGTTCCGGGGACAGGGATATGGACAGGACCCGGGGCAGAGGTGGACCCGGGGACGGAAGCGGCGGCGAACGACGACATCACCGGAGGCTAACCCCGCGCGGGATGGCTCCTCCGGCTACCTTGCCGTGCCGGTGGACAACTCCGGCGAATGACGAACGTCGAGGAGAGGATGCCGGGAGGCAGGCCGAGAAACCCGCGGCTTAACGAGAGGGGCGGCGCCTGTTGGGGGGAACCGGCGCCGCCACAGCAGCGCTGGATTGGGGGGAATCACTGCGCGCTACTAGTCGAATTTGCATTCAACGCGATTCAGTGTACCTCACGGCACCCCGAACGCAATGGGTGAATTGCGCAACACCGTCACGCAAGCGGTTGCTTTACGCGAACTCGAGAATCAGCTCCACCTCGACCGGCGAATCCAGGGGCAGAGTGGCCATTCCGACCGCGCTCCTGGCGTGGCTCCCGGCCTCGCCGAACACCTCGCCGAGAAACTCGGAAGCCCCGTTGACGACACCCGACTGCCCGGTGAACGACGGGTCGGAGGAGACGAAGCCGACCACCTTGACCACGCGGGTCACCCGGTCGAGCGACCCGATCACCGACGCCACGGCCGCGAGACCGTTGAGGGCACAGTTGCGCGCGAGCTCCTTCGCGACCTCGGCCGAGACATCCGCCCCCACCTTCCCCGTCGCCGGGAGGACGCCGTCGACGAAGGGCAGCTGCCCGGAGGTGAAGACGAGGTTGCCGCTGACCACCGCGGGGACATACGCGGCGACGGGCTTGGCGACCACGGGAAGCACGAGCCCCAGCTCGGCCAGACGGTCTTCGATCTTCGACATCAGGAGTCCTCTTTCTTTTCACGTTTGAGATATGCCGCGAGCCCGCCTTCGGGCCCGACGACGACCTGCACCAGCTCCCAGCCATCCGATCCCCAATTGTTGAGGATCGCTGCCGTGTTGTGCACGATCAGCGGAGTGGTCACATACTCCCAGTTGGGCATCACGGCTTCCGTTCAGGTTCATGGCGCGGTTCACCCATTACCCTAGACGCTATGTCTGCCCAAAAATTGAAGCCAAGCGGCGTGCTCGGAGGCCTGGTCGGATTCTTCGGCTTCAGCGTGCTCGCCGGTGTTCTCGTGACGGCGATGATCACCCCGGCCCTCGCTGTCACGAGCGTCGCCGCGAACAACACCATCGGCATCTTCGAGAACCTCCCCGACTTCATCCGGATCGGCGAACAGAGCCAGCAGAACACCATCTACGCCATGCGGGGCGGCGCCCCGGTGCAGATCGCCTCGGTCTACAAGCAGAACCGTCAAGAGGTGGCCTGGAAGGACGTCTCGCCGTTCCTGCGGGATGCCGCAGTGGCCGGAGAAGACAGGCGCTTCTATGAGCACGGGGGCGTCGACATCTCGTCCGTCGGCCGCGCGATAGTGCAGAACGCCCAGTCGTCGGAGACCCAGGGCAGCTCGACCCTGGACATGCAACTGGTCAGGAACATCCTGATGCAGGAGGCGCTCGCCAAGCCGACGCCGAAGGAGCAGAAGGCCGCATACAAAGCGGCCACCACACAGACCATCGATCGCAAGCTCAAGGAGATGAAGCTCGCAATCGGCCTCGACAAGAAGTACACCAAGAAGCAGATCCTGCTCGCCTATCTCAACATCATCGGGTTCAGCGGCAACACCTACGGCGTCGAGTCGGGGGCGAGGAAGTACTTCGGGGTCTCTGCGAAGGATGTGACGCTGGCCCAGGCGGCCAGCCTCATGGCCATCGTGCAGCGGCCAAGCTACCAGAACCTGAGCGACCCGAAGTTCTACCCGGCGAACAAGATCCGCCGTGACCAGATTCTGGATGCGATGCTCCAGCAGAAATACATCTCCCAGAAGCAGCACGACGAGGCCGTCGCCACCAAGATCGAGGACGAGGTCAAGCTCAGCGCACCCACCAGCGGGTGCCTGCACGCAACGGGCGCGAACTTCGCCTGCGACTACGTCACCAAGCTCGTGCCCACCCTCACCATGCTGGGGGCGACGAAGGAGGAGCGCGTCGCCAACTGGAACAGCGGCGGCTACAAGATGTACACGAGCATCGACCTCGACAAGCAGGACATCGCCCAGGCCAACCTCGACCGGCAGGCTCCGGCAACCGAGGACCGTTTCCAGCTCGGCGCGGCCGTCGACTCCGTGGAGGCCGGCACCGGCAGAATCCTGGTGATGGCCCAGAACAAGACCTTCGACAACACGAAGGATGGCGGCGGTCCGACGACCACCGCCGTGAACTTCAGCACCGACTTCCCTTACGGCGGCTCCACCGGCTTCCCCACCGGATCGACCTACAAGGTATTCGACCTGGCGAACTGGCTGCAGAACGGGCACGGGTTGAACGACCTGGTCGACGGTCGCTCACCACAAACCTATGACCTTCGAACCTTCACGGCCCCCTGCGACCCCGCGGCGGTCAGCGACCCCAACCCGTACAAGCTCAGGAACGACAGCGGCAGCGGCGGGACCATGACGGTGCGTGCCGCCCTCATCGGCTCCGTCAACAATGCCTTCATGCACATGGCGCAGCAGTCCGACCTGTGCAGCATCCGCGACACGGCGATGAGCATGGGCGCGCACCGTGCCGACGGCAAGCCGCTCTCGGTCAACCCGGCCGCGATCCTCGGCACCAACGAGATCGCGCCGCTCACCATGGCCGGCGCCGTCGCCACGATCGGCGCTGGCGGCGTGCACTGCGAACCGATCATCCTCGACAAGGTCGTCGGCCCGACCGGCAAGGATCTCGGCGGCCAGCCGCAGAACTGCACCCAGGCGCTCACCCCCGAGGTGGCCGCGGGCGTGGCGAACGCGATGATCGGCAGCACCAACGGCGGAACCAGTAGCGCGGGAAACCCGAGGGACGGCGTTCCGATCGCGGGCAAGACCGGCACCTCACCCGAGGCGGACCACCTGTGGATTATGGAGAGCACGACCAAGGTCGGCACCGCGGTCTGGACGGGCAACATCCAGGGGCACCAGAGCCTGCGCAGGATCAGAAACCCGAACACCGGGGCGTACTACGCGAGCAGCTCCCGCTTCACCATCATCAAGACGCTGATGGCCGCGTTCAACGCCGACCCCGCCCATCGCGGGGGCGCGTTCCCCGCAGCCTCGGCCGCGATGCTGGGCGGACAGTCCGCGACCGTCCCCTCGGTGATCGGCCAGACGCCGGAGCAGGCGAAGGCGCTGCTGGAGAGCCTCAACTACGTGTACGCGGATGGCGGCCCTGTTCCCTCCGCGCTGCCCGCGGGCAAGGTGGCGAGCACCGATCCCGCTCCGGGGACCAAGACACCGGTGGGCGCGACCGTCACCGTCTACACGAGCGACGGCAGCCTGGCGACCACGATGCCCGACGTGATCGGGAAGGATCGGCATACCGCCAACCAGTTGATCGTGGCCAAGGGGTTCGATCCGAGCAAGATCCAGGTCGTGTGGGTGGCCAGCACTGGTCCTGTCCCCGTACCAGGGGACTTCTGCAAGGTCATCAGTTCCGACCCCGCAGCCAATGCCACCGCCTCGAAGGCCGACCCGATCACTCTCAAGATCGGTACAGGGCTCCCCGCGAGTGATCCGAATGCGACGAAGGAACCGACGACGCCAGGCTGCAACCCGTGAGTCGAACCTCGCGCACGGCTACCTCGGCACTCGCCGGGGTAGCCGCCGCGGGGCTTGGCGCGCTCGCGTGGGGCACCCTCGTCGAGCGCAACCGCTTCACGCTGCGGCGTGAGACCGTTCCGGTGCTGGAGCCGGGTGCTCGCCCGCTCACGGTACTGCACATCTCCGATATGCACATGACCCCGTGGCAGCGCGCGAAGCAGGAGTGGATCCGCGGCCTCGCCGTCTACGAGCCGGATCTGATCGTCGACACCGGGGACAACCTGGGGCACGAACGCGGGGTCGAGGGGCTCGAATATGCCCTCGAACCGTTCCGCGGCATTCCCGGGGTCTTCGTCAACGGATCGAACGACTACCACGGGCCGATGCTGAAGAATCCGTTCACCTATTTCACCGGGCCTTCCGAGAAGCACCACGATCCGGTGAATCTCGACACCCGCGGAATGGAATCGTTCTTCGAGTCCCTCGGCTGGCTGAACCTCAACAACACCGCGCGGGCCATGACCATCAAGGGCTCGCGGCTCGAGTTCGTGGGCGTCAACGACGCCCACATCGGCTGGGCGAAGCTGGAGAAACTGCCAGGTGCCATGGACGAGATGCGCGAGAACGTCGGCTGGCAGGATGAGCCGGGCGGCCCCGATCCGGTGACCATCGGCCTCAGCCACGCGCCGTACCGGGTGGTGCTGAACTCCCTGATCAATCACGGTGCCGAGATGATCTTCGCCGGGCACACCCACGGCGGGCAGGTGTGCGTGCCGGGCTACGGCGCGCTGGTCACCAATTGCGACATTCCGCGCAGCAAAGTCCGCGGGCTGAACGTGTGGGAGAACGGCCGCCGTTCCGCCTACCTCAACGTGTCCGCGGGCCTCGGAACGTCGATCTACGCGCCCGTCCGCTTCGCCTGCCCGCCCGAAGCGAGTCTGCTGACATTCACGGGCCGAGATATCGGCTATTCTTGATGAGGTTTCGGATGAATCGCGAGATTCGTCCGAGGCAGGCTCTGGAAACAGAGCGATCGGGGTGTGGCGCAGTTTGGTAGCGCGCTTCGTTCGGGACGAAGAGGTCGTGGGTTCAAATCCCGCTACCCCGACACTTGTCATGTCTCGGGACATCGTTCATAGATGTCTCGGGACATGGTTCATATTTCGCTCTCCTTTGGGAGGGCGTTTTGTGGTTTCTGGGGTTGGTAGTCGATGTTCGGGTCGAGGGTGAGTTCGCGGAGGAGCTCGCCGGTTTGGGTGTTGATGATGCGGATGTGGCGGTCGTGGATCAGGAGCCGGATGCGTTCTCCTTTATGGGCCCGTCCGATGCCGATGTGGTGCAGTTTCGAGTTGTAACGCAGGGTGACGACTCCGGAGTCGTCGATGCGGTCGTCGCGGAT
>Ga0157371_10000512_pt1 | contig 46614 bp, 47 predicted proteins | sample C45metaG_FD_113462 | JGI IMG/M metagenome (GOLD analysis project Ga0157371, IMG submission 113462) | Corn rhizosphere microbial communities from Kellogg Biological Station, Michigan, USA - C4-5 metaG | ecosystem: Host-associated > Plants > Roots > Rhizosphere > Soil | place: USA: Michigan... | reverse complement strand
TCCCCAAACTTCGGAGAGCATCGTGTTACATTGTAACATGCACGTCAACCCCGGCCTGGGGGAGACAATCGCGCCGGCCGTTAATTCAGAGTGAATGCCGGCCGCTCAGGCAGCCGGCACCACCTCGTCATCGCCATTGCTTGCGCGGCGCGGAGCGCGGGTCCGCTTGCGCGGCGCCGGAGCAGGTTCGTCCTCTTCTGGAACGAAGGTCGCGACGTTGTCTGCGCCGATGGCTGGTGGAAGCACGTCGAGCGGAAGGCTGTCGTCGCGGCCATTGGCCCGCGGCGTGCGATCCTCGTCGTCCGAATCGTCCGCGTTGCGCTCGTCACGGAAGCTACGGCGCGGTCGGCCACGGTCGTTGTCGCGATTATCGCGCTCGCGGTTGTCCCGGCGGCCGTAGCGCTCGTTGCGGTCGCCACGATCACCACGATCGTTGCGGTCGCCGCGCTCCTGACGCTCTTCCTCGCCATCGCCTTCGGCGTCGGCGGTCTCGAGCTCTTCGCCCTCGTCCTCCTCGACGTCATCACCACGCTGGCGGCGCTGATCCTCGAAGCGGGCGCGGTTCTCACCGAGCACGCGGAAATAATGGTCGGCGTACTGCAGATAATATTCGGTCTGCACGCGGTCGCCGGCGAGCTGGGCGTCACGCGCCAGACTCTTGTACTTTTCGAGCAGCTGCGCCGCATTGCCGCGCTGGCGATTGTCCTGACGGTTGCCCGGCTGTCCGCCGAGGTTGCGTCCACCGCCGCCCTGCCCACCGCGGCCGCGACGGCGGCCGCCCTGTCGTTGATTGATCAAGCTTTCAAGTCCTTACTCAGTAGGTCTTGTGTCCCCTTAGGCATGAGGAACAGGGGCGGCGCGGAAAGCACCGGCTCCTGACCCTCTCGTTCCGGTCCTTGTGCGCTCATGCGCTTAAGAATTCGGCCGATTGCGTCGGGGGTGGGCGGTATCGCGCTCTACAGCTTTCGTGGTGGAGCGGGACCGGCCCTGCCCTATGATGTAGTGCGCCCGACACCGGATGCCAAGCGATTTTAGATTACATCCAGGTTAGGAGAATGGCGCGGTCGAGACCCGCGAGGTCCTGCGCCACGGTCGCCTGTAGGCCGTCGCGGGCCAGCAGCGGAGTGACTGCCGCCGCCTGATCATGGCCGATTTCGACCGCAGCCAGCCCGTCCCTGCTCAGTAGATGCGGAAGCTGCGGCCCGAGGGCACGATAGGCATCGAGGCCTTCGCGCCCGGCGAATAACGCCTCGTCCGGTTCATATTCGCGAACGCCGGGGCCCAGCTCCTCGCCCTCGGCGACATAGGGCGGATTGCACAGGATCAGGTCGAACTGCTCCATCAATCCGTCGGCCCAGTTCGCCTGGACCCACTTAACCCTGCTCTCGAACTCCAGCCGACGCGAGTTGGCCGACGCATAAGACAGGGCCTGGCGCGACAGGTCGATACCGATGCCGGTCGCCTCCGGCCAAACATCGAGTGTTGCAAGGAGCAGCGTGCCCGGCCCGGTGCCGAGATCGAGGATGCGCTTCGGTCCTCCGCCTGACTGAAAATGCTCGATCGCCGACGCGATCAGCACTTCCGAATCCGGACGAGGCACGAGCACGCCGGGGCCGACGTGAAGCTCGATGTTCCAGAAGGCACGCCGGCCCGTGATGTAGGCGACCGGCTCGCCCGCTTTGCGGCGCTCGACCATCGTCCAGAAGCGTTCGGGAACGTCGCGGCTCGGCGGCGACAGGATCAATTTGTCGCGGTCGATATGCAGCGCCTCGGCCATCAGCAGCTCGGCATCGAGCCGAGCGGTATCGCTGGTCGGTTCAAGCTGGCGCGCCGCATCCGCGAGCGCGCGGGAGATCGCCTTCACGCTTCCTCCAGGCCTGCCAGCCGTTCGGCCTCGTCCTCGGCGATGAGCGCGTCAATAATCTCGGTCAGTCCGGCACCCTCTAGGATCTCGCCGAGATTGTGCCGGGTGAGATTGATGCGATGGTCGGTCACGCGTCCCTGCGGAAAGTTGTAGGTGCGGATCCGTTCCGACCGGTCACCTGAACCCACCATGGATTTGCGCGCGCCTGCGCGCTCGCTCGCGAGCCGCTCACGTTCCATCTCAAACAGCCGCGTGCGCAAAACCTTTAGCGCCTTTGCCTTGTTCTTGTGTTGCGATTTCTCGTCCTGCTGAATGACGACGAGGCCGGTCGGCAGATGGGTGATGCGGACTGCGCTGTCGGTTGTGTTCACTGACTGGCCGCCCGGACCTGACGAGCGATAGACGTCGATGCGAAGGTCCTTATCGTCAATCTGCACGTCGACGTCCTCGGCCTCGGGAAGCACCGCCACGGTTGCCGCCGAAGTATGGATGCGCCCTCCGCTCTCAGTGACCGGAACGCGCTGGACTCGATGAACGCCGCTTTCGAACTTGAGACGCGCGAACACGCCCGGTCCGTTGATCGAGGCGATCGCCTCTTTGAATCCGCCGACGTCGGACTCGCTCGACGAGATCAGCTCGAAGCGCCAGCCCTGCTCCTCGGCATAACGCTGATACATTCTGAGCAGGTCGCCGGCGAACAAGGCGGCCTCGTCGCCGCCCGTTCCGGCTCGTACTTCGAGCATTGCTGCACGGTCGTCGGCCGCGTCGCGCGGGAGCAGTTTAACGGCGAGGGCGCGCTCGGCGAGCGGTAGCTTGTGGCGGATTTCGTCAGCCTCGACCGCAGCCATATCCTTCAACTCCGGCTCGGCCGCGGGGTCAGCGACCAGGCCATTCAGCACCTCGAGCTCGGCACGCAGCCGGCGAACCTCGCGCGCCGCAGCCGCGACCGGCTCGATCTGCGCATACTCCTTCGACAGGCGGACATATTCGTCGGGCGCGACATCGCCTCGTGCCATCGCGTCGGACAACTCGTGCTTCTTCGCCTCAATCGAGGCGATCCGTGCGGACGATATGTGGGTCACCGGCTGATCGCTTCCCCGATGAGGTCGAGCGACACCGACTTCTGCTCGCCGGAAGCCAGATCCTTGAGCTGAGCCTCACCCCGGTCGAGCTCGTCGTCGCCGATGATCAAAGCATAGGTGGCGCCAGCATCATTGGCCCGGCTCAGCCGCTTCTTCATGTTGCCCCGATAGGCCATGTCGGCGACGACACCTTCGCGGCGAAGACCCGCCAGAATCTTCTGTCCCTCGGTTTGGGCGCGGTCGCCAAGCGGAATGATGACGACAGTTGGCTTATCGGCCACCGGTGCATCGATCATCATCGCGAGCCGCTCGATGCCCGCCGCCCAGCCGACCGCCGGCGCGGGCGGGCCGCCAAGAGATTCGATCAGGCCGTCATAGCGCCCGCCAGCAAGCACCGTGCCCTGCGAACCCAGGCGATCAGTGACAAACTCGAACGCCGTGTGGCGATAATAATCGAGGCCACGCACCAGCCGCGGCGCGCGTTCCCATTTGACGTTCGCGGCGTCCAATCCTGCCGTCACCTGCGCAAAGAAATCTGATGCTTCGCTCGTCAAGAACTCGTCGATCGTCGGTGCGCTATCCACGATCGGCCAATCCTGGTGCGCCTTGCTGTCCAGGATGCGCAGCGGGTTGCGCTCAAGCCGTGTCTGGCTGTCTTCACTGAGGCTCGACGCGTGTCCGCGAAAATGTTCGAGTAACGCGTCACGCCACGCCGCCCTTGCTTCGGGATCGCCGAGCGTATTGAGCTGCAGGATCGCGCCTTCGATCCCAAGCTCCTTCAACAACTGGTCGGCGAAGGCCAGGATCTCGACATCGGCCTGCGGCTCACCCGCCCCGATGATCTCCGCATCGAGCTGGTGGAATTCGCGAAAGCGGCCCTTCTGCGGGCGCTCATAGCGGAAGGCCGAACCATGCGTCGCCAACTTCAGTGGCGCGTATTGCTGCCAGCCTTCACTGAGATAGGCCCGGCAAATTCCCGCCGTGAACTCGGGCCGAAGCGTGATGCCTTCACCGCCGCGATCCTCGAACGAATACATCTCCTTGGAAACGACATCGGTCGTCTCGCCGATCGTTCGCGCGAACACCTGCGTCGGCTCGATGGTCGGCACTTCGACCCGCCTGAACCCATACAAGCGGCGTACGCGATCGAACGCGCTCACCACCGCGGCGAGGCGGTCGGCGTCTTCTCCGAGCAGGCTTTGCGTGCCCCGAACGGGCTGAACCGGCGTCATTGCGCCGCGCTTAAGCACATTTCTTCAAAATGAGGAATCAGCCGGTTGTCGTTGACCGCTGCTCTCTCTCGCGCTGCTGCCGGAAGAAGCTCGGCGGCGGGAGGAACAACTTGCGGATCGAGATCCCGATCACTCGCCCGAGCGGGTCGAGCAGGTCCGGCTGATAATTCAGAAGCGGGTCGCCGAGCGCGCTGTGCACCTTCGGCCGGGTATTGAAGATGTTGGTTACCTCGAACCGGACCTGCGTCCCGCGCAGCCACGGATGCTTGACGGCCACCTCGGGGATGTCGCCGGGGTTGGCAAAGAGCCTCAAGTCGAAGGTCGCGAGCGATCCGAAATGGAGATCGTCGCCCGACAAGGTGTCGACGTTGGTGCCGCTCCGCCACTTGGCGCCGATGCGCGCGCCTAAGCCATTGTTGAAGTAGCCGGCCTGGGCCTCGACATTGTGTCGCGAAGTACCGCCACTGGAACCCGCGGCGTCGCCGTGGAGATAGTCGAGCTCCAGCCCCGGGGCGATCACCGTCTTGTCAACGAAGGTGATGCTGTCGGTGAGCGAGAAGGTCAGGCGGCCGCGATTGCCGCCACCGAAGAACCCACCGGCGCCTCCGCGGCCTCCACCGAAGCCGCCGAAGCCGCCACCGCCGGGACCACCGCCACCGGGACCGCCGGGAGGAGGCCCAGCCTGGCCGCCCTCGGGCGGAGGTGGGGGAGGCGCAGAGTTCTGGCCGTCCTGCGCGTTTCCGGTCGCGCTGCCTTGGCCGCTCTGGGCACCGCCGCGCGCCCCGCGGAACTGGGCTCGAATCTGGTCGATGACCGACTGCGACGGTCGGCGCGACTTCAGGGGCTTGGAGAAGTCGAACCCAATCCGCAACGCATCGCGGCGGGAGCTATCGAAGTTCACGGGCCGCAGGTCGACGCTGACGAGATCGCCGGCGCCGTTGCGAACGAATCGTTCGGGGAAGGCCGCCTCGATCTGAGGCGTGACGCTGATATTTGAAATCGGCCGGTCGATGGTCTGGTGAACGTAGTCGGCGCGGAGGCGGAGATCGGTGTCCTTGAACGGTTGCCAGTTGCCGCCGACTTTGATCACGTTGCGCCGGTCGGACTGAAGGTCGGCATTCCCGCCGGTTGTTGCGGTAACCAGAACCGTTTCGCCATTGGTGAAGTCGAAAACGCGCGTATCGGGCGTGACCAGTACTGGATCGCCGAGCTGTTGGATGGTCGGCGATCCTTCTTCGCGGGTCCAGCTGGTAATGAAGCTCAACCGGTCGACGGGCGACCAATTCGCACCCGCGCCGATCGTGGTCAGCGTTCCAAAGTCGGACAGCTGATCGAGCTCGGCATTAGCGTTGAGCGTGAGATTGCCGAGCGCACTGAAGTCGCGGTTGCGGCGCGAGATTGGCAGGTCGAAATTCACCGATGCCGTTCCCGTCGTTCGGCCAAGCGAGTTCGACGTCTCGACGCCCAGCTGATTGCTCTCGCCGTCGAGATGCTCGGTGCTCGCGCCGACACGAACGGTTGCGCTGGCGTTACCCGCCGGCACCTTGAACAAATTGCCGTTGGCGGTCCCGGTGAGATCGGCCGAGGTACGCGTCTCGCGAGCGCGATCGCGCGGGAAGGCAACGTTGTCGCGGTCGGTTCCGGTCGTATCCCTCGCCCAGTCTGCGTTGCTGGTAATGTTCCACTTCCACTGCGACTTGGTCGCGCCATTCAGCGTGACCCCGGCATGCGCGCTGTTGGTCGTGGTGTTGCGATCGCGGGGCTCGATGAGCGTCTCGTTGAGGCCGATCAGCGAATGGCCTTCGTCATGCTCGACTTCGGTATTCAGCGTTGCCGAGATATTGCCGAGGACCTGCCTGTTGAATGTCGCAGCACCGCGAAGCTGCCGCTTGGTCCCGATCAGCGAGCGGGCAGCAAGCTCCTGATCTTCGGTTATTCCCGATGGCGGATCCTCCGACAGGATGATGTCGCGCTCGGCCTCGGTCAGCATGCCATTGCCTTCAGCATGGACGTTCAGCGTCGTTCGGCCATTTTTCTGAACGAGGAAGCGGGTGAGGTCGGCATTGCCGGCAAGGTAACCGCCACCCGTCGGCATGTTCGTCCCGAGCTGCGCGGTCGTCGAGCGGAAGCGCTGGCGAAGAACGATGTTCACGACCTTCTGATCAGCGCGATAGCCGTACTTGAGCGCGACTTCCTCGGGCAGGATTTCGACGCGCTGGATGGCTTCCGTCGGGATGTCGCGAATCTCGCGGAAGCCCGAAATCCGCTGTCCGTTGAGCAGGAGGACCGGCTGCTCGCCGCCGCGACCGCGCGAACTGCCAATCTGCGGGGCGAGCGCGTCGAGCAATTCGGTGATGCTGGTCGCACCGGTTGCGCGCACATCGCGGGCATCGAGCGTGTTTTCCGGCGGAATGTCGCCGACCACTGACCCCGGCGCCTTGGCTCCCGTGATGACGATCGCGCTTTCGTCGTCGCCATAATCGTCAGCCGGAGCCTCGGGCGCTGCCGTCGTCGGCGCCGGTGTAGTCGCTGTCGGTTGAGCGGTCGCGTCTGGCTGGGTCGCCGGCGCAGCTGTGGTCTGCGCGAGCAGCGGCGCATCGATTGGCAAGAGGATTGCGGCGCCCAACAGCAGTCTGGCTTTGTAGAATCGTGAATTCATGCGTGCCGCCTATCCCCGCGAACTGAACGGACGATGACAACGCCCCGAACTTCGACAAAGTGCCGACAGCCACCGACAAACGACAACTCGGGCGTTGTTCCCATTGGCCAGCGATGATTAGAGCGCAATAACCCCCATAATCCTCCGCCCGATTTGAAGGAGTTAGTGTTGATGCGTCGAGCAATGCTCGCTGTCCTTTTGCTCTCGTCGGTTGCAACCCCCGCCTGGAGCCAGATCGTGCCACCGCAGAACAGCCGTCCTGCAGCGACGCCCAAGACCGACACGATCCCGCCGGCGCGCGACATTCCCTATCCCGGTACGCTGCAGCTGACCGTCGATGCATCCGACGTGACGCGCGGCATCTTCCGCATTCACGAGCGCGTGCCCGTCACCAGCGCGGGCGACCTTGTGATGCTTTATCCGAAGTGGATTCCGGGTGGGCACACGCCGCGCGGCGACATCAAGAACATCACCGGCTTCCGGCCGAGCGCGAACGGGCAGCCGCTGGCCTGGGTTCGCGACGACCTCGACGTCTGGGCGTTTCACATCAAGGTCCCGGCGGGAGTGACCGCAGTCGACCTCGACTATCAATATGTCACCGCGACCGACAAAAGCATGGGCCGCATCGTCGCCACGCCGGACATGGCCAGCATCCAGTGGCTGTCCAACTCGATGTATCCGGCCGGCTATTTCGTCCGGCAGATTCCGATCCAGGCGGCGGTCGTAGTGCCGAGCGGATGGAAGGTGGCGACGGCGCTCCGCCCTAGCGCGACCTCGGCAACTCGCGTTGACTATCCGGTGACCAGCTATGAGATCCTGATGGACTCGCCGCTGATCGCCGGCGCTCATTACCGCCGCATCGACCTCAGTCCGGATGTCGCGCTCGACGTGATCGCAGACAACGATCTGGAGCTCGCCGCCAAGCCAGACCAGATCGCCGTGCACAAGCGCCTCGTGGAGCAGGCGGTGCGGCTGTTCGGCGCGCAGCACTATGACCATTACGACTTCCTACTGACCATCTCCGACAACCTCGGCGGGAATGGCCTCGAACATCACCGCAGCTCCGAAGACGGGGTCGACCGCGGCTATTTCACCGAATGGGACAATGCGCTCGGAGACCGCAACCTGTTGCCGCACGAATATACGCACAGCTGGAATGGCAAGTATCGCCGCGGCGCGAACCTGTGGACGCCCGATTATCGCACGCCGATGCAGGATGAATTGCTGTGGGTCTACGAAGGCCAGACGCAGTTCTGGGGCTATATCCTCGGGGCGCGCTCCGGGATGCTGTCGAAGCAGGACACGCTCGATGCGATTGCTTCGACGGCTGCGACCTACAGCATGGGCACGCCGGGCCGCGCGTGGCGGCCCCTGGTCGACACCGCCAACGACCCAATCATCGCCAGCCGCGCGGCTATTCCGTGGCGGAGCTGGCAGCGGAGCGAGGATTATTACAGCGAGGGCGAGCTGATCTGGATCGACGTCGACCGGATCATCCGCGAGCAGTCAGGCGGCAAGCGCTCGATCGACGATTTCGCGCGCGCCTTCTTCGGCATGCGCGACCGCGACTATGGCGAGCTGACCTATACCTTCGAGGATGTGGTCGCGACGCTCAACAAGGTGCAGCCGTACGACTGGCAGTCGTACCTCCGCGCCAAGGTCTATGGCGTTGCGCCGCAGGCTCCGCTCGAGGGGATCGAGAAGGGCGGGTACCAGCTGATCTTCACCGACGAGGCAACCAAGTGGATCAAGTCCGGCGAGACATCCGGAAAGACCAACGATCTCAGTTATTCCGGGGGCTTCATGGTCGGGAACGACGCCAAGGTGACTCGAGTGCTGTGGGACAGCGCCGCCTTCAATGCCGGGATCAGTGTCGGAACCGAGATCGTCGCCGTGAACGGCCGCAAGTTCGATGCCGACGCGCTGAAGCAGGCGATCAAGTCAGCCGCAGGCAATGGCGCTGCGCCCGAGCTGCTAATCCATGACGGGGACCTCTACCGCACGGTGAAGCTCGATTGGCATGGCGGCTTGCGCTACCCACGGCTGCAGAAAGTCGGGAAAGGCCCGGGGACGCTGGACGCGCTGCTCGCCCCGCGCTGATTCTGTGCGAAAGGGGGCGTATGCGCAAATTGATGCTGGCAATGGCCGCTTTCTCGGTCGCGTCATGCAAAACGTCAGCAGCCCCGTCCGGTCCGAGTTCGATAGGAGCCACCAGTAATGTGTCGGGCTCGATTGAGGTTCTTGAGAATCCCGTCCTACCGGTATCGTCGTCCAAGGAGCAAGCTAGGCTGCTCGACTCAAGACTGCATTCAATCATCAGCCTGGATCCAACCGCATTCGAGCAGGCAGTTCACGCCGATCGCCAAGGTTCGGGAGGTCCGCTCGCCGGCGCGCTCATCCTGATCAAAGACAATATCGAGGTCGCCGGCATGCCGACGACGGCCGGAAGCCTCGCGCTCGTCAACAACGCCACGAACCGCGACGCGCCGTTGGTGACGCGACTGCGCACGGCCGGCCTCGTCATCCTCGGCAAGACCAACCTCAGCGAATGGGCCAATATCCGCTCCAACCATTCCATCTCCGGCTGGAGTGCGGTCGGCGGGCAGACACGCAACCCATGGGCGCTCGACCGCAACCCGTGCGGCAGTTCAAGCGGCAGCGGCGCCGCGGTCGCGGCCGGCATCGTTCGCCTCGCGATCGGCACCGAGACCGACGGGTCGATCACCTGCCCAGCCGCGATGAACGGCATCGTCGGGCTGAAGCTGACCGTCGGCCTGGTGAGCCGAACCTACATCGTCCCGATCAGCCACAGCCAGGACACTGCCGGCCCGATGACCGCGAGTGTAAAGGAAGCCGCCGAGCTGCTGTCCGTGATCGCCGGAAGCGATCCTGCCGATCCCGCGACTTCAGAGGCCGACAAGCATAAAGCCGATTACGCGACTTTGCTCGACGCCGGTTCGCTTCGCGCGAAGCGGATTGGCGTGATGCGCTTCGCCTCGGGCTTCGGTACCGACACGGCGTTCGAGACCTCGCTGGCGATCCTACGCGAGCTCGGCGCAGTCCTCGTCGACATCAAGAAGTTCGACGACAGCGCGATCGGCCGGAACGAGCTTCCGGTGCTGCTGACCGAGCTGAAGGTCGACCTCGCCAAATATCTTCAAAGCAGTCCGGCCGCGATCCCGGTCCGCTCGCTCGCCGACGTGATCGCCTTCAACAATTCGCACCAGCGCGAGGAGATGGCACTGTTCGGACAGGAGACATTTGAGCAAGCCGAGAGAACCAAGGGGCTCGACGACCCGGCCTACGTGAAAGCCCGACGCGACAATTTCGTGGCCGCCGGCCCGAACGGCATCGACAAGCTCTTGAAGGATAACAATGTCGTCGCGCTGGTCGGGCCGACCATGCCGCCGGCGTGGAAGATCGACGCTGTGAATGGCGATCAAAGTTCAGGCGGCGGCGCCGGCTCGCTGGCGGCGGTCGCGGGCTACCCGCACCTCACGGTGCCGATGGGACTGGTGAAGGGCCTGCCAGTCGGCTTGTCCTTCATCGGGCCGAGGTGGAGCGAGGCGCTGCTGCTCTCGCTCGGCTACGCCTATGAGCAGGCGCGCGGGCCGTTCCCCAAGCCGAAATTCTACCGCTCGATCGAGGAAAGCCCGGAGGTGACGCCGCTGCTCGAGCCAAAGCACTGATTTCGATCCGAAAGGGAAAGACCATGGGTCACGCTGCCAACGATTACATCGAGTTGAGGAAGAAGTTCCTGGAGCCTCTCGAGCGGCGGGAGAACCGCTTCAACGAGTGGCTGGCGATCCACATCACCAAGGTCGTGGGCACGATGTGGTGCGCCTACGCCTTTGCCATCCTGGCGTTCATCAGCCTGCCTGCGGCGATCCGGGGCGGTACCGCGACCCTTATCTCCTGGATCGCGCAGACCTTCCTGCAGCTGGTGCTGCTGTCGATTATCATGGTCGGGCAGAATATCTCGTCCAAGAAATCTGACCGGCAGCTGGAACAGACTTACAAGGATTCGGAGGAACTTCTGCGGATCAACACCGCGATCCGCGAGCTCTTAGAGAAGAACACCGAGCTGACGAGCGAGATTCACGAGGTCGTGCGCACTAAGCCGTGAGCTTCAGCGCCGCGATCGCGGCGACGATTCCGAAGATCAGGAGCACCCGGATGAGGCTCGACGGTTCCTGGAACCAAAGGATGCCGACAATGACCGTTCCGACGGCGCCGATCCCGCCCCAGACGGCATAAGCCGTTCCCATCGGGATTGATCGCGACGCGACCTCGAGCAGGCCCATGCTGATCGCAACCGAGACGAGGAAGGCGAGCGTCCAAGGCAGATTCTTAAAGCCGTCGACAAAGCGAAGCGAGGTCGTGAACCCGACCTCGAAGAACCCGCCAACAATGAGCCAGACCCAAGGCAAATGAACGTCCTTTCACTGGACGATAAAGACGCGTTCGTTACGCTTCCCCCCATGGCGAACCCACGGACCATCGGCAACAGGATCGCACCGCCGCGCTTCCTCGCATTCATCGCGGCGTTGGTCGTCGCGTCGCCGATTTTCGTGAGCCTGTTCCACCGCTGGGCCCTCGGCGCGATGGCGGCGTTCGATGTCGCAGCAATCCTGTTCCTGGGCCTATGCCTGCCGCTATTGCGAACGACCGAAGCCGCCGTCATCCGCAAGCATGCAGTGGCCAACGATGCCCACCGCCGAGTGCTGCTGGGCATCACCGGCATCGTCATCGCGACTTTGTTCGTCGCCATCGCCGCGGAAGCCATTGGCCACAATCCGCAGCCGTTCACCAAGACTCTGATCATCACGACGCTCGCGCTCGCCTGGCTGTTCAGCAACACCATTTACGCGCTGCACTACGCCCATCTCGCGTACCGACATCCGGAGCGTGGGTGCCTCGGCCTCGAATTTCCGGGAACCAAGATCCCGGTCTATTGGGACTTCGTCTATTTCGCTTTCACCTGTGGAATGGCGTTCGCAACGTCCGACGTTCAGATCACCAGCCAGCACATCCGCAAGGTGGTGACCGTGCATTGCCTCGCGGCCTTCGCCTTCAACATCGGCGTGCTCGCCTTCACCATCAACGTGCTTGGATCGAGCAGCTAGGTATAGTCCATCTCGGGCGGCTCGGTGACTTTTCCGCGGGCCCCGATCAGACAGCCGCCGACGATCAGCACCGCGCCCGAGAGGGTGTAGAGCGAGACCTGCTCGCTGAACGCGACCCAGCCGCAAATCGAGGCCCAGATGAAGCCGCTATATTCGGTCACGGCGAGGTAACTCGCTTCCCCACGGGCATAGGCCCAGGCAAACAACAATCCGCCCGTCGTCGACAGGATCGAGGCGAGCAAAACCCATCCGATTTGTCCATGCGGCCAAGCCGGAATGCCGGCGATCGGAATGACCGCGAGCCATAGAACCAGGACGACGATCGCCTGGAAGAAGTTGATCTCGAGCGGCTTTGCGGCGAGCGCCTGCCAGCGCATCATCAATATATTGCCGGAATAGCAGATCGCCGAGCCGATGATCGCCGCGATGCCGAGCAGGACGTCTGGACGAACCTCCGCGCGCGCCTGTCCGACGACGATCACCAGGACTCCCGCGAACGCCGCGATCGCGCCGCCGACCAACCGCGCGTTGAGCCGCTCTTTGAGGAACAGCGGAGCGAGCAGCATGGCGATGAGAGGAGCAATGAAGGTCAGCGCGAGGGCCTGGGCGAGGGGAACGCGGGCGATGCCCCAGAAGAAGAGGGCTGCCATGACCATCACGTCCACGCCGCGGATGACATGGATCCAGAGCGTCTTGCGGCTGGGCCATTGCCGCCGACGCGGGAGATATAGGGCCGAGCTGAAGAACAGGTTGGCGACCGCGCGCCAGAGGCTGACCGCGAACAAGCCGATCGCCAGCACGAGATGCTTCATCACAGCATCCATGATCGACAGTACCGCGACCGCAGCGAGCGCGGCGGCAAAGGCCTGAACCGGATGCTGGGCGACGCGATTCACGCGCCGGGCTTAGCGGGGATTAATGACTGGCGGGAGAGTCGATCAGCAGCGGCGGCTGGGCGTTGGCGTGGGCCAGCGAGTTGGCGATCGCGCCACCGAGGAACAGGATGATGAGCAGCTTGCCCATGGCGCCAATCTGCGCCGGCAAGGTTGAGGAATCCCTAAAGCCCTAATCGTCAGCGGACGCGGCGTCCTTGAGGGCGGTGATGCGGCCGATCTCCAGCTCATCGATGCGGAGTTTGCGGATGCGCGCGCGGGCGATGAACAGGCGGCCGATCGCGACCGCACCAATCGCCATCGCGCCCATGGCGAGCGCACCAGCGGCAGCGGCTGCGATCGATTTCGCGCCGGTCGCCGACACGCCAGTGGCAACGGCGCCGTGTGCGGACTTGGGGGGTGTATCCGTCATTCGGCGGCGTCGAGGGTCGGTTCAGGATGCGAGGCGCCTTCGATCTGTGCAGCCTTCGCTTCGACCAGTTTCACGATATGGTCGATCATGTCCGCGTCCTGCACATGGTGGTCGGTGACGCCCGACAGATAGACCATGTGCTTGCCCTGGCCGCCGCCTGTGATGCCGATGTCGGTCTCGCGCGCTTCGCCAGGGCCGTTGACAACGCAGCCGAGCACGCTGAGCGACATCGGGGTCTTGATGTGCTGGAGCCGAGCCTCGAGCGCCTCGACGGTGCGGATCACGTCGAAGCCCTGGCGGGCACAGCTCGGGCAGGAAACGACCCGAACCCCGCGGCTGCGGATGCCGAGACTTTTCAAAATCTCGTAACCGACACGAACTTCTTCCTCGGGCTCCGCAGAGAGTGACACGCGGATCGTATCGCCGATCCCGGCCCACAGCAGCGAACCAATGCCGAGCGCGGATTTGACCGTTCCACCGATCAGGCCGCCGGCCTCGGTAACGCCAAGATGCAATGGACAATCGACCTGGCATGCCAGCTGCTGGTAGGCAGCGACCGCGAGGAACACGTCCGACGCCTTCACCGCCACCTTATATTCGTGGAAGTCGTGATCCTCGAGAATCCGGATATGGTCGAGCGCGCTTTCGACCAGAGCCTCTGGGCAGGGCTCGCCGTACTTTTCGAGCAAGTCCTTTTCGAGGCTGCCCGCGTTGACGCCAATGCGGATCGCGCAGCCGTTGGCCCGCGCCGCAGCGATGACTTCGCGAACGCGCACTTCCGAGCCGATATTGCCCGGATTGATGCGCAGGCACGCGGCGCCGGCCTCGGCTGCTTCGAGCGCGCGCTTATAGTGAAAGTGGATGTCGGCAACGATCGGAATGTGGGCCGCGCGAACAATTTCCTTCAGCGCCGTCGTCGCGTCCGCGGTTGGACACGAGACCCGGATGATGTCAGCGCCAGCGTCCTCGCAGCGGCGGATCTGGTCGATCGTCGCCTTGGCGTCCTCGGTCGGCGTGTTGGTCATCGTCTGCACGGAGATCGGCGCGTCTCCGCCGACAGGGACGGAGCCGATCATGATCTGCCGCGACTTGCGCCGATCGATATCGCGCCAGGGACGAATGGATGACATCGGCCTGCATATAGGCGCGGCGGGCCGCCGGGAGAAGGCGCGAAGCGCCTATCCAAAGACAATCGCGACTCATATCCCTTTGTGTTAACGGGCTTAACGGGAGGCCAAGGGGGCGGCTATGGGCAAGCTCACCCGATTGCCGGTCAGAGGGCGGTCGCGCAAAGCCGGCGCGTCCGAGGTGCGCCGCATTCGCCGCCGTCATTCCCGCTACTACGCATTCCTCAGCTACAGCCACCGCGACAAGGAACTTGCCGACTGGCTGCACAAGGAAATCGAGAAGTTCCGGGTGCCTCGGGCGCTGGTCGGGCGCCTCACGGACAACGGCGTTATTCCGAAGCGCCTCACGCCGGTCTTTCGTGACGAGCAGGAGCTCGCGGCAGCAGCCGATCTCGGCGAGGAGATCCGCGATGCACTGGAATCGTCGCAATATCTGATCGTCCTGTGCTCGCCTCACGCGGCGACGTCGCACTGGACCAACGCCGAGATCGAGGAATTTAAGCGAGCGCGGCCCGACGAGAATATCCTGGCCGCGATCGCCGACGGCGAACCATTCTCGTGCGACATTGAGGGCCGTGAGGACGAGGAATGCTTCCCGCCGGCTTTGCGGTACGAGTACGACCGGCGTGGCCGGCCGACAGCCAGGCGCGCAGAGCCGCTGGCTGCGGACCTGCGCGGGGGCGGTGAAATCCGCCGGATCGGCTTCCTCAAGCTGATCGCGGGTATGATCGGCGTCGGGCTGGACGAATTGGTTCAGCGAGAGACACGGCGTCGGCATCAGCGGCTGGCGTGGCTGGCTGCCGCGTCGATCGCCGGAATGGCCATCACCAGTGGCCTCGCCTTCGCCGCGATCCAGGCGCGCGATGCGGCGCGCGACCAGCGGCGGGAAGCCGAGGGCCTGGTTGCCTACATGGTCGGCGACCTCAAGGATAAATTGGAGCCGATCGGCAAGCTCGACGCACTCGACGGCGTCGCCTCGCGGGTGCTTGCTTACTACCAGAAGCAGGACACAGCCGACCTTTCCGATGCAGCGCTCCTACAGCGGTCGCGCGCACTGAGCATCACCGCGCAGGTCGCATACGCCAGAGGCAACCAGGTTTCGGCGCTGAAGCTTTACCAAGAGGCGCAGGCCGGCACCGGAGAAGCGGTTCGCCGCAAGCCCGACGATCCGCAGCGGCTGTACGATCATGCTCAGAATGTCTTCTGGATCGGCGAGATCTCGCGTTTTCGCGGCCAGCTGGGCGCCGCCGAGGCAGCCTATTCAAAATACAAGCAACTCGCCGACCGGATGGGCGCGCTCCAACCCGACAACCTCCGCTGGAAGATGGAAACGCAGTATGCCGAGGCGAATCTCGGCATCGTCTATTATCAGCAGCGGCGGCTGCCGGAGGCGGATCGGGCATTCGTACAGGCTCTTGCGACGATCCAGCCGCTGGCCTCCATCGACCCCAGCAACGGCACCTATCAAAAGTCGTTGGCCGAAGCTCTCGCGTGGCTTGCCGATGCGAAGCGCGCCGAAGGCCAGACCGACGAGGCCATTACTCTTCGCCAGCAGCAGATTGCGTTGCTGGCCCGGCTCGAGGCTTCCTCCGATGACGTTGACTATGCCCTGAGAGCAATCCCCGCGCATCAGGCGCTGGCGATGCTGTTCGAGTCCCGGGGTCAGGCAGGACCGGCGGAAAACGAGTTGCGCGCGGCCATTGCCAAGGCGGGCAAGCTGATCGCCGTGGATCCCCAGAATGCCGTCGCAAGAACCCTCGCAGCGGCCGCCCACCTGGAGCTCGGCAAGGTCTTGCTCGCGTCCAATAGCGGCGACTCCGTCGCGGAAATGAACAGCGGTTGCACGCTGGCCAGCCAGCTGCTGGCGAAAGATCAAACACCCTATCGGTGGCGGTTCGCGCAATCGGAATGCTTGGCGCTCAAGGCCCGGCTCGCGCTTGCGGGCAAGGACGCCGGAAATCCGGTCGACCTTGCCGAGCGCGCCGTGGTCCGCGGTCGGAACCTCAACAGCGGCGACGCGATCAGCGATGCCTATGCGCTCGCGTCCTACCAGCGCCTGCTCGGCGACGCGAAGGCTCGTGCTGGGGACCACGCGGGAGCGACTTCGTCCTGGCTCACCGGTTTGAACGAACTACCGGCCAACACCGTCGAACGCCCGTGGGAGCTCAACGAGAGATTCCAACTTCTTCGTCGGCTCGGTCGGAACAGAGACGCCCAGCCGTTGGGCGCAAGACTTGCGGCACTTCATTATCGAGGCACTGAGTAGAACCCCTGGGGGAGAATAATCGTGGCAAATCTGAAAACGACGGACGTTACCGTCATCGTTCATCTGGACCTGAGCAGCACTCCGCCTTTCACTCTCGAAACGTCGCTGCCGAAGACGAGCCAGGGCTATTTGAAGTTCGAGAAGGGCAAGAAGGACGGTTTCATGATTAGCTTCGAGTTAGATGACCCGGACAACGTCTACACGTGGGGAAGTGACCCGACGAAGGCGTTGTGGTCGACATCGCAGGCCACGTGCCCGACCGCGTCAGGGCAGTGGGGCCAATTCACAGCGCAGGAAATTACCAATGGCGGCATGACCCTTAAGGTCCTGAACAAGAATGAAACGAAGCAGGACTTCGGCTACACCCTTCGAGTCACGCGAGACAATGGAGCGAACTACGTGGGCCTCGATCCTATCGGCAGCAACCAGAACGGCAACACACGAGGCGGTATCGGCGGCGGCGAAATCGCGTCGGCGGTAGTTGGTGGGATCGTTGGCTATTTAGCCGTGACGCTCGCGATGCCGACCATGACGACCATGTCCGCTGGAATCGGCGCCTTGGTTGGCGCGGTCGTCGGATTCGGTCTCTACCGGGCCTTCCAGGGCATGAGCGGGCAGCCGGCATAAATGGATGTAGCGCGAGGTGCTTTGTCCAATGAGGAAGTGAATTCCGCGGGCGAATCGCGCGCAGGAGACGGCGCGGCGGGACCGCCCCAGTTGCCGTTCGTGCTCACAGTCGGGATTACCGGCCATCGCCTCGAGGCGCTGGCCGGCGACGACGGAGACGTGTTGCGCAGGCGGCTATCGGCGGCGCTGCAGGTGGTCACCGAATCGGCGCGATCGATTCATTCTCGTGAAGCGGCGCTGTTCGGGAGCCACGCGCCGCGCTTCGACTTCGTCACTGCTCTTGCCGGCGGCGCCGACCAGATCGCGGCTCAGGCGGCGCTCGATCTCGGCTATTCGCTGTCCGCAATCCTGCCGTTCCAGCGAAGCGAGTATCGGGAGACCTTGGTCGAGAACGGGGATCTCGGCGATTTCGACGCTCTCTTGGGGCGCAGTGAGCGCGTGCTCGAGCTTCCGGGCGAACTCGACGACCGGCTTGACGGTTATGTCATGGTCGGCCGCGCCACGGTCGCGCATTGCGATATTTTGATTGCGGTATGGGACGGGCAAAAGGCCCGCGGGCCCGGCGGGACCGGGGATGTCGTCCAGACGGCGATTGAGCGTGGTACGCCGGTCATCCATATTCCGCCCGACCCAGTGAGCGAGCCGCGACTATTATGGGCAGCCTTCGACCCGGTCGTCGATACGCAAGGCGTCGATCCGATGGCGGAGCGATCGCTTGACCGCGAGCATGTCGAGCAGGTTCTCGGCGCATTGATGATCCCCCCGCGCGGCGATCAGGAGCGCAAGTATCTCGCGCAGTTCATCGCGGAAAAGCACGGCAAGATCCGCTGGCGCATCGAATACCCGCTGCTGCTGTGGGTATTCCGGGTGAAGAAGTTCAGCTTCCAGCGCTTCATCGAGAAGGTCTGCGAAGCGGAGATCGCGGACGAATGGCGCGAGTATCGCGCCGACTGCGTCGACAAGTTCGACATCCAGGCCCCGCTCGAAAAGCTCGAGCAGGCCTACAGCTGGGCCGATCGCCTCGCGACGCGTTTTGCGCAGACTTACCGCAGTGGCCACATTTTCAATTTCGTGCTCGGCGGCTTCGCCGTTTGCCTGGGCCTCAGCGGATTCATGGCGCCGGCGCACAAGTTCTGGTTGGCCGGCCTCGAGCTTTTCATCACCATGGCAATCATTCACAACACCACCCGGGGGACAAAGGAGGAATGGCATCGACGTTGGCTCGATTATCGCCAATTGGCCGAGCGCCTTCGCGCCATGCGGAGCCTGAAGATTCTCGGCATCGCCGCGCCTGATCCGCCGGGGACCCGGACCTATCCAGTTCCGGAGCGATGGGTCGACTGGTATGCGCTTGCAACCTGGCGAGCGCTTCGGTCACCGATCGCGAAGATTACGCCTGAGCGCGCCGCCGACCTCGCAGTCGCGATCGCAGACCACGAAATCGGGCCTCAGGTCGGCTATCACGAACGGACCGCTCACAGCATCGATATGCTCGACCATCGCCTCGACAAGGTCGGCACGACCCTGTTCTTCGCGACCTTGATTGTGTCCGTCGCGACCCTCATCGGAATGGCGATCGGCGGCAGATATGTGAACACGATGGGCAACTGGTTCACGTTGGTGTCGGCCGGATTCCCGGCGCTTGGAACCGCCATCTTTGGCATCCGCTACCAGGGTGACTTCGGGGCGACGGCGGTGCGCTCGCAATCCACCTCGCGCCAATTGAAGGCTATCGATACCGAGCTGCGCAAGGAACCGAACCTGTTGCGCTCTGCCGACCTGTTCGAGGAAGCGACGCGGGTAATGCTCGGCGACCTCGATGAATGGTGCCTGCTGAACCAGCAGCGGGAGCTCTCGATCTAGTCGTCCTCGCCCCACCGCCAGCGCCAGCCGCCGCGCGTGGTTCGGGCGGTGACAACCGTCAAAGCCACGGTCGCTGGGATAAGGATCGCGAACAGCACCACAGGTTGCGTCGCGTAGGAGAGCAAGTCGGCGATCGTGATGGCCATGAATCCGGCAATGACGGCCCAACCTTGCCAAGTAATCGGCAGACCCGAGCCGTAACCGTAGCGCTTCGGAGCGAACCATTCTGGGCGGTCGTCACTCATGAGGCGTCTCCTTTGGGTGGGCGACCGCGCTTGCGCGGCGCCGGTGCCTTGAGCTTCAGTCCGCGCGCTACGAGCGCCTCACGGATGAGGCATTCAACCTGAGCATTGACGCTCCTCAGGTCAGCGGCGGCGCAGCGCTCGACCGCTGCCCACAAGGCAGGGTCGACGCGTAGCGGATAGGCTTTGCGCTCGCCGCCCATCGGACCAGACTCAGGTGTAAAGCGTGCCGGTGTTCACCACAGGCTGCGTGTCGCGCTCGCCGCACAGCACGACCATCAGGTTCGAGACCATGGCCGCGCGCCGCTCGTCGTCTAGCTCGACCACCTTCTTCTCTGACAGTGACGCAAGCGCCATCTCGACCATCCCTACTGCGCCCTCGACCAGGGTCTGGCGAGCCGCGACCACCGCCTGCGCCTGCTGGCGGCGGAGCATCGCGCTGGCGATCTCGGTTGCATAGGCGAGGTAGGTGAAGCCACACTCATCGATTGCGATTCCGGCGACATTGAGCCGCGCCTGCAGCTCGCTGCGGAGCTCCTGCCCGACCTGGTCGTGATTGCCCCGAAGCGTCACCTCCTGGTGGGTGAAGTCGTCATAGGGATAGCGCGAGCCGATGGTTCGGATCGCCGCCTCGACCTGGACTCGGACGAATTGCTTGTAATCGTCGACGTCGAACAGCGCCTGCGCGGTGTCGACGACGCGCCACATGATCTGCGCGGCCATGTCGATCGGGTTGCCGCGCAGGTCGTTGACCTTGATCTTGTCGGAAATGAAGTTGTTGGCGCGGACCGAGATCTTCTTCTTGGACATCCACGGCCAGGTCCACCTGAGGCCAGTGTTGCGGTCGGTACCGCGATATTCTCCAAACAGGGTGATTGCGACCGCCTGGTTGGGCTGGAGCATGTAAAAGCCTGGCATCACCAGGATGAAGACGAAGGTCGCGACGATGAGGATCGTGACGTTCGGCCACACCTCGGGCCCGATCGGCAAGGTGCTGATCGCGTAGGCGTCTGCGAGCACCGTCAGCAGCAATATAACCAGCATCGCATAGCCGCTCGCCGTAGATACCGGCCGCTCGCTGGTCGCAGTCAAGGCAATGACTTTATCGTCGGACACTTCTGCCTCCATTAATTTGATATCATAATAATATGCCAACAGCTGCTTCGTCAACTGGAATCGGAAAGGTCGTGCGGCTAAGGCGCCGAAATGACGACGAGTTGGCGACTGGTAATTCACGGCGGTGCAGGTTCGATGCGCCCGAAGAATGGCGATCCCGATCATCATGAGAAGGCGCGAGAAGGGCTTGGGAGCGCGCTCGAAGCGGGTGCCGCGATCCTCGTGAAAGGCGGCTCGGCGCTGGATGCAGCAGAAGCGAGCGTTCGCGTCCTCGAGGACGATCCCTGCTTCAATGCCGGCCGCGGGAGCGTGCTGACCAGCGAGGGCGTGATCGAGCTGGATGCTGCGATCATGGATGGCCGCGACCGTCGCGCGGGCGCCGTCGCCGGGCTGCGAACGACGCGCACTCCAATCAGCCTCGCCCGGCGGCTGATGGAGGAGGGGCCCCACGTCTTCCTTTCAGGCAAGGGTGCCGACCAGTTCGCTCGCGATGCCGGGCTTGAGCAGGTCGAAAACGACTGGTTCGTCACCAGCGAGCGGCGGCGCCAGCTCGATGAATTGCTTGAGAGCGGCGGGTTCGACGCCGACGTGAAGTACGGCACGGTCGGCGCAGTCGCGGTCGACACCGAAGGCCATGTTGCTGCGGCAACCTCAACCGGCGGGCTGACCGCCAAGCGCTGGGGCCGGATTGGCGATTCGCCTTTGATCGGCGCCGGGACGTATGCCGACGACCGGGCCGCGGCGATTTCGGCGACGGGCTCGGGGGAATATTTCATTCGCGCGGTGGCCGCTCACCAGCTGGCGGAGCGGGTCCGGCTCGGCGGCGAATCGCTTAAGGCGGCGCTCGACGGAGTCCTAGCAGACATTGGCGAGCTGGGTGGCACCGGCGGGTTGATCGCAGTCGCGCCCGATGGCGAAGCGGCGTGGGGCTTCACGACTCCGGCCATGTATCGCGGCATCGCCGACGCTGCTTCGCGAAAGGTCGCGATCTATGCCGAAGAAGAGAAACGGTAGGGCAGCGAGTTCCGCAGCCAGCGGATCTCCTGCTCGACGCCGGCTCGCTCGGCTTCGAGGAAGTCAGCGACTGCCTTCCTGAAGTTTGGGTTCGGGATGAAGTGCACCGACTTGGTGACCACCGGCTCATAGCCGCGCGCAAGCTTGTGCTCGCCCTGGGCTCCGGCCTGGACTGACTTCAGACCATGCTCGATCGCCCACTCGAGCGCCTGGTAATAGCAGAGCTCGAAGTGGAGGAACTCGACCTCCTCGATACAGCCCCAGTAGCGGCCATAGAGCGTGTCCCACCCGATCAGATTGAGCGCGCCGGCGATCGGCCGGCCATCGCGAAGCGCGAGGAGCAGCAGCAATTTCTCGCCGAGCTTCTCTCCGACGATATCGAAGAACTCGCGGGTCAGGTACGGGTGGCCCCACTTCCGCGAGCCGGTGTCCTGGTAGAAGGCCCACATCGCATCCCAGTCGTGGGGCCCGATTTCGGCCCCACGCAGCGCGACGAAATCGAGGCCCTGGCGAGCCCCAGCGCGTTCCTTGCGGATCGCCTTGCGTTTGGAGCTGCGAAGCGCGCCGAGGAACTCGTCGAAGCTGGAATAATCGCGATTGAACCAATGATACTGAATGCCGTGACGAGTCAGCCAGCCACGCCGATCGGCTTCTGCAGCGGCGGGCTCGTCGGCGAAGGTAATATGCGCTGACGACAGCTCGTTCTGCACGGTCACTGACTCGATCGCAGCTAGCAAATGCTGCGGTCGCGACCCGAGCAGCCGCGGTCCCGGCACCGGCGTGAACGGCACGGCGACCTGAAGCTTCGGGTAGTAAGCGCCGCCCGCCCGCTCCCACGCCTCGGCCCAGCCATGGTCGAACACATATTCGCCTTGGCTGTGCGACTTCAGATAGGCGGGCGCGGCAGCGAGCAGGTGCGACGCATCGTCTTCGACCAGGATCGAAGCCGGTATCCAGCCGCTGTCCGAACCGACACTCCCCGATTCTTCGAGCGCCGACAGGAAGGCATGGGTGACGAACGGGTCTCCGCCATCGGTCAGCCGGTCCCACGCGGTCGCGTTGAGCCCGCTGACGCCTGAGGCAATCTTGGCGACGAATTCAGTTTCGCGGTCCGCCATCGGCTTCCCAGATGAGGGCGTCGGCCTGAACCTCCGCTTGCGCGCGCTCGTCCGGCGTTCGGATCGTCCAGCTGTAAATCGGAATGACGCTCCGCGCCTGCGCGACCCAGCGATTGGCGAGAGCCTTCTTGTCCACGGCGAGAAATTGGGGGCTCGCATGCCAGATGGCCAGGTTACGCCGCCACGGCGAGAGGCCGTCGCGAATGACGAGACCACGTCGCATCTCCGGCATATTGGTTCGAACCGCTCGTGGGATCCTGGGATCGAAGCTCATGATCCCGACCGCACCGCCATAATCGTAGAGCGTGTCACGAAGCGGCCGGATCCAACGCCAGATATTGCTCTCGACCTTTATCTCGAGCAGCAGCGGGACTCGGCCAGCAACGAGCGTAAGCAAGCTGGTCAGCGTCGGGATCGGATGCTCGCCGACCTTCAGGCGGCTGAGCTCTTCGGCGGTCGACGCTCCGATCTTCAGCGGACTAGCGCACATCCGCCGCGCATCGGCGTCGTGGAACACCACGATTTCATTGTCCTTGGTGAGGCGCAGGTCGCACTCGATGCCCGCGCCTTTTTCGAGCGCGGCGGCAAAAGCGATCAGGCTGTTCTCCGGAAATTCGGAGCCGTTGTGCAGCCCGCGGTGCGCGAAGCCCGCCGGCCCGGGATCGAGCGGGTCAGGAGCGGACCGCGACGATCGCATCCACTTCGACAGCGACTCCCAGCGGCAGCACCGCAACCCCCACGGCGCTGCGGGCATGGCGGCCGGCTTCGCCGAACACGTCCTGCATCAGCTCCGACGCGCCATTGGCGACCTTGGGCTGGTCGGTGAAGGCGGGATCACTATTCACAAAGACGCCGAGCTTCACGACCTTCTCGACTCGGTCGAGTGAGCGGAGCGCGGCTTTCATCTGAGCGAGCAGCATGATTCCACAGCGGCGCGCGGCGGCCATGCCAGCGTCGAGGTCGACGTCTTCGCCTAGCCGGCCTTTGATCAGGCTGCCGTCCTCGGCGAAACTGATCTGACCCGAGATGTGGAGCAGGCCGCCAAGCTCGACGGCCGGGACATAGGCCGCGACGGGGGCGGCGGGCTGGGGAAGGGTGATGCCAAGTTCGGCGAGGCGCTGGTCGATGCTCATGGTGCGCGCCTCAACACCCCTCGGCCGATCGGGTCAACCCTCGCGGTGAACGGCGAAGCCGGCCCAGCTCTGCGTGACGGGCATCAGTTCGATGGTGTTGATGTTGAGATGCGCCGGCAGAGATGCGAGCCACCAGAACAGGTCAGCCAAGTCCTCCGAGGTCATCGGGTTCATCCCTCCATAGAGCTTGTCCGACGCCTCCTTGTCGCCGCCGGTGCGGACGATGGTGAATTCGGTTTCGGCCATCCCGGGTTCCACAGACGTTACGCGCACCCCCGTTCCGGCGAGATCGCAGCGTAAATCGAGCGAAAATTGGCGCACAAACGCCTTGGTGCCCGCATAAACCGCGCCGCCTTTGTACGGGTAAGTCGCGGCGACCGAGGACAGGTTGATGATGTGGCCTTTGCGCTCGATCAGCTTGGGCAGGAGCGCGCGAGTCAGCGCGACCAGGCCCGTGATGTTGGTGTCGATGACCCGCTCGACACGGTCCCAGTCGGTGTCGGGCAAGGGGTCGGTCGGCGGGGCGAGCCCGGCGTTGTTCAGTAGCAAATCCACGTCGGCCCACGGCGCATCGAGCTTCGCGAGGCTTTCGACCGCATCGCGGTCGCGCATGTCGATCTCGAGCGGAAGGAACGCGTCACCGAGCACGTCCTGAAGCTTTTTCAGCCGATCGCCGCGGCGTCCGGTTCCGATAGCCCGCCAGCCGCCGGCAACAAATCTACGGGCAGCAGCCTCGCCAAAGCCCGCGGTCGCACCGGTGATCAGGATCGTCTTCATGCTCACTCGTAAGCTCCTTCCAGCGCCTGCCGCGCGGCAACCAACGCGCCCGCCTCTACCCCAATCTCCTCCGAAACCGAGAGCAGATCCGGCTCATAGGCTTCGAGGAAGCGGATGACTCCCGAGAGCAGTGCAGGATTGTCCGCGCGTGCCCGTAACTCGTCTGTCCCGATTCCGGTCATATCGAGGAACCGCCGAGCGCGCCGTTCGTCGGTCAGCGTGGCTGCTAATGCTGCTAGCGCAATTGTGTGCGGATCATTTGGCGTAGAGCTGTTCATCGCTTAGGCTCTTAAGGGCCGGGCAGGGGTGAGGGAAAGAAGTTGGCGAAAATCCTAATCGTCGAAGACAATGCCCTCAATGTGAAGCTGTTCTGCGACCTGCTCGCCGCGCATGGCCATGAGCCGCAGGCCGTGACCGACAGCCGCCAGGCGATGGACGCCGCGCACAATTTCTCGCCAGACCTGGTGATCACCGACATCCAGCTGCCGCACGTTACCGGCCTCGACCTCATCAAGATGCTGCGCGAGGACGACCAGCTGTCCGAAGTGCCAATCATGGCCGTGACGGCTTATTCGGCGCAGGGCGACGAAGAGCGCATTCGGGCGGCCGGGGCGCAGGCTTACGTATCGAAGCCGATTTCGGTGATGCGATTCGCGCAGACGGTTGATGAGCTGCTGCAGGCCGAGCCCGAGCAGGAGGCCGAAATCGGGCTGGCGAACGAATCGGATGACAGCCCCGGACCGACCGAGGCCGGGGGGGAAGAGGCTTAACTCCGCGGCGGCTATGCCGCCTGGATCACTTAATCTTCGCTTCCTTGAACTCGACGTGCTTGCGAGCCTTCGGATCGTACTTCCGGAAGCTCAGCTTCTCCGTCTGAGTGCGCGGATTCTTTTTGGTCACGTAAAAGAAGCCCGTGTCCGCGGTGCTGACGAGCTTGATCTTGACCGTTGCCGGCTTCGCCATTGGAAAATCCCGATGTCTAAAAAAGAAAAGCGGCTACGCGCCGCCCGTTCCGCTGCGCCTGTGATGGGGAGACGGGCTTTTGTCAAGGTTATGCCGCTTCCCGGTCACTAGCGGTCCGCGTCCTCCAAGGCCTTTTTGAGTGCCGCCGCGCGGCCCGAGATGGTGTCGACGCTCAGCAGCTTCTGATCGAGGTCGACGATCTGGCGATTTAGATCCAACGTAAGGCCGGGCCAATCGTGGACCTGTGCGACGGCCGCGCGAACCGTCGCCGGATCGAGGCCCAGCTCGCACGTCCCCTCCGGCAAGAGGATGTCCGTCGATCCGCGATCGTTGTTGACGATCCGCTCATTGCACCTGGCGCGAATTGCCTGCTGCACTGCATAGGGCATGACCCTGCGGACGATTTCGCGATAGGGCGGCAAGCTCGAGATGTTCGCTCCAGTGACCTCAGCGCCGACATAATAATTAGCGATCTTGTCGCGCAGTATCGGATCGCCGAGGTTTGCCATCGCGCCAACCGACAGGACCTCGTCATATGTATTGCGCTTGAGGGCCCAGGGCTGGATCTGGCTGGCCTGATAAGCGTGGTTCAGGAACTGCTCGTCGAGCGCGCTGGACGGGCGATCCAAGTCGGCGAGGGTAGCCAGCGCCTCACTTCTTACCCAGCCATAATAGCGTTTGCGCGTTGCGAGATTTTCGAGGTTCGTGTCGAGGTCGGTCAGCAACATTGCGCGATATTCGCGCGCCTGCCTGCGCTCGAGCCGATCCTGGTTCCAGTTGCTTGCCTGAGTGCCGATGAAGACGCCGATGATGACGATGGCAAGATCGATGCCCACTGCGAACCAGTTCTGGTGAGTGGCGTGCTCGCGAAGCCTGCGAAAGACCATCAACATCCCCCGGGCGACGTGTTGCAGCTACGCAATGCTGCGGCGAAATTCGCTTTCGGAGCGCTGCCGTAACAAGCCGTTAACCAAAGTGCGAGAGCCTGCTTAACGATTGGAGGGCAGGCAAATGACGGCGGATCAGCTCGCGCATTTGAGGACGCAAGTCGCCTCGCGCATTGCCGAGATCCGCGACGCCGGCCCACGCATCTCCCCACTGACGCTCTACGCCCGGATGGACTCGATCCGTCAGCTCGCAGCCGACCACGGCCTGGCGGCGCTTGAGAGCCTCGCCCACCGTACCGCGCAGCTCGCGCTGATGCCGGGCCACCGGATTTCGATGCAGACCTGCCTCGAGCATGTCGACGAAGCCTTCGACTGCCATTCCGAGCATGACACGACGGCGATGCTCGCCGCCCTCGCCGTCCGCATTCGCTGACTTTCGACACCGTAGCACTCGTCCGATCAGCGCAAGCTTGACCTGGCCGCAATGGGTGTGCCCGGCGAGCGTCAGGGCGACATCGCCGGCGACTTTCGGAAACACGTCAGGGCTATGGGTTAGAAGGATGCGAGGCGCGGGCAGCGCGCGCATTCGCTGCACGGTCCGCGGAAGATTGTCGTAGCCGGTGAAATTGTCGTCAACGCCGCCAACCGTGAGCGGGCCAATTCGAGCTGCATCATTGTCCAGCGCACGGATCTTCGCGCGCTTCAGCTCGTTCGGAGGGCTCCAGCATCGCGCCAGTGATCGTGATTACCGAGCACTGCAATCACGCCATGCCGCGCTCGGAGTACGGCAAGCGGAACGACCGCATCAGCGGCAGAATATTGGTGGGTGGACATGGCCTTATCGCTGACGAAGTCGCCGGCGATGAGGATGAGGTCGGGATGCAGCGAGTTGATTTGCCCGACAATGCGCCTCACTCGTTCAGGCGGCATGTCAGGTCCCGCCATGTGGATGTCCGACAGGAGCACGAGCCGTATCGGAGCGGCGAGGCCGTCCATCTCGAGCCTCGTGAAGCCCAAGCGCGGATCGGCGGTCGCGTTTCGGTACATCCAGACCAGCAGGAGAAGTGCTGCGAGCAATATCGTCAGCGTCCAACGTTTCCAGTGCGAGGGCAGGTAGATCATGCGCGCTTTCTCGCAGCTTCTCGACGACCTCGTCTACACGCGCTCGCGCAACACCAAGCTCAAGCTGATTGGCGCCTACCTCAAGGAAACGCCCGACCCCGACCGCGGCTTTGGGCTCGCGGCGCTGACAGGGACGCTCGACATCCCGCACATCAAGCCTGCTGCGGTGCGCGCGTTGGTCGCCGAGCGCATCGATCCGGTGCTGTTCGCCATGAGCCGGGATTATGTGGGCGATACGTCGGAGACGGTGTCGCTGCTGTGGCCGACGCCGCCGGGAGAGCCGCCCGAGGTCGATGACGCGACGATCAGCATTTCGGCGGCGATCGAGCGGCTGCGGTCTGCGGGGAAGATGGAGGCGCCGCGCGTGCTGGCGCGGATGCTCGACCATCTCGATGCATCAGGGCGGTTTGCGCTGCTGAAGCTGGCGCTGGGTGAGCTTCGCGTGGGGATCAATGCGCGGCTGGCGAAGCAGGCGCTGGCCGATGCGTTCGGGCTGGAGATCGATGCGGTCGAGGAGGTTTGGCACGGGGTGCGGCCGCCGTTCACCGAATTGTTCGACTGGGCTGACGGGCGCGCCGGTCAGCCGCTGGTCCGTGACGCGCCGGTGTTTCGGCCGTTCATGCTCGCGCACCCGCTCGGCGAGATGAAGGTGTCGCTCGACGATTATGCCGCCGAGTGGAAGTGGGACGGGATCCGCGTCCAAATCGTCCATGCCGGGGGCGAGACGCGGCTCTACAGCCGTACCGGCGACGACATTTCGGGCAGCTTTCCCGACGTCGCCGGGGCATTTCAGGTGAGGGGCGTCCTCGACGGCGAACTGCTGGTGCGTGGAACCGATCAGGGGCTCGCCGAGCAGCATGGCGGGGCGGCGGCGAGCTTTAATGCGCTGCAACAGCGGCTCGGGCGCAAGAACGTCAGCCAGAAGATGCTGGGATCCTACCCGGCGTTCGTCCGGCTGTACGATGTGCTGTTCGAGAGCGACGAGGACCGCCGCGAGCTGCCGTGGACTGAGCGGCGCAAACGGCTGGAGGGGTTTGCAAGTCAGCTCGATCCTGAGCGGTTTGACGTTTCTCAACTGATCGACGCGGCGTCATTCGAGGAGCTTGAAGACTTGCGGCTCAACGCCCGCGACGTGTCGATCGAAGGCATCATGCTGAAGCGCCGCGACAGTCCGTACGTCGCCGGGCGCCGAACTGGGCTGTGGTACAAATGGAAGCGCGATCCGCTGACCGCCGACTGCGTGCTGATGTACGCGCAGCGCGGGTCGGGGAAACGGTCGAGCTATTACAGCGATTACACCTTTGGTTGCTGGACCGGTGATCCATCACTTGGGGCAGAGCTGCTGCCGGTCGGGAAGGCCTATTTCGGGTTCACCGACGAGGAGCTGAAATGGCTCGACCGCTGGATCCGGGCGCATACCGTCCAGCGCTTCGGCCCGGTGCGCGAGGTTGAGAAGAGCCTGGTGCTCGAAGTCGCGTTCGACTCCGTCCATAAGAGTGCGCGGCACAAGTCGGGCGTTGCAATGCGCTTCCCGCGCGTGAGCCGGATCCGCACCGACAAGCCGGCCAGCGAGGCGGACACCATGGCGAGCATTAACGCACTCGTCACTTGAAGCGGCTGACAGGCGCGCTAATCCTCCCCGTCCGAAGAGAAGGGGGTTCCATGTACAAAGCTTTGCTGGCCGGCGTTGCGGCGCTGGCGATTTCGACCGTTGCCGGTGCGCAGACCTTTGCGATCCAGGCCGGTCACCTCATCGTCGATGCAGCCCAGCCCGAACGCGGCGCCTCCACAGTGGTCGTCGAGAATGGACGGATCAGCCGCATCGATAACGGCTTCACGACACCACAGGGAGCAATCGTCGTCGATCAGCGGACGCGCACCGTGCTTCCCGGAATGACCGACGTGCACGTCCACCTGACGCAGACGTCGGGGACGCCCTGGTACATGGGCTTCACCCAGAAATATTCGAACGCTTATTCGGTGACTGAGGGGCTGACCCATGCGCTCGACATGGCGCGTGGCGGATTCACCACCGTGCGCGACCTCGGTGGCGATACATCATCGGTGATCGCGGTTCGCGATGCCGTCGCGGAAGGCCGCTTCCCCGGCCCGCGCATCAAGGTGTCGGGCGCGCCGCTGTCGATCATCGGCGGACATGCCGACCAAGCGACCGGGCTTCCGCCGGAGCTCGCGCAGGCAGTGAACGATGCGCATCTCAACCCGTCGGTCTGCACCGGCGTCGAGGAATGCCAGAAGGTCGTTCGCCAGCTCGCCGCGGCGGGCGTCGACGTGATCAAGGTGATGGCGACGGGCGGCGTGCTCGATCCGGGCACGATGGGTCTCGAGCAGCATTTCACCGATGCCGAGCTCAAGGGCATCGCTGACATGGCGCACGCCATGCACCTCAAGGTCGCGGCGCATGCCCACGGCACTCGCGGAATCCTCGCGGCGACCAACGCCGGGATCGACTCGATCGAGCACGGCACTTTCCTCGATGCTGCGGGGGCGCAGGCGATGAAGGCGCACGGCACTTATTATTCGGCAACGCTGATGGCGTTCACGGGGATCAGCAAGGCGCTCGGGACCGGTCGAATGACGCCGGCGATGGAGGACAAGACGCGGCAGGTGCTCGGCGTCTGGGGGCGGGGCCTGAACCTCGCCTACAAGACTGGGGTGAAGATCGCGCTCGGCACCGATTCCGCCGTCGCTCCGCACGGCGAGGCGAACAAGGAGCTGGAGCTGATGGTCAGCAAGGGCGGGATGACGCCGCGCGATGCTCTGATCGCCGCGACCAAGGGCGGGCCCGACCTCATGGGCCTGTCCAATGAGACCGGAACGCTCGATCCGGGCAAGTCGGCCGACCTGATTGCAGTCGAGGGAGACCCGTTGGTCGATCCGACTGCTGTTCAGCGCGTCGATTATGTCATGGTCGGCGGTCACGTGATTCCGATGAAAGGCGCCGAATGACCCGCACATCCGCTTTCGCCCTCGCGCTGCTGCTCTCCGCCGCGCCTGTCGCTGCGCAGAACGCACCCGCCGGCGATGCGCCGTCGAAGGACGCCAAAGCAGACGCTGCCAAGCCAAACCCCGACCAGGTGAAGGCGAGCGTCGAAGAAGATGCGCAGCCGGTGCGCCGCTCGATCTCACTGCGTGGGCGGACCCTCGCCTACACGGCGACGCCCGGCCACCTCACGATCCGCAACGGCGAGGGCGAGCCGCAGGTCAGCATGTTCTACGTCGCCTACACGGTGCCCTCGGCTGCTCCGCGCCCCGTAACCTTCCTGTTCAACGGCGGCCCGGGGTCATCGACCATGTGGCTGCACATGGGCTCGTTCGGGCCGATCAAGGTCGATGCCTCGACTCCCGAAACGATTGCCGGACCGCCATTCCGCTATGGGCCGAACCCCGACACATTGCTCGACGTCAGCGACCTCGTGTTCATTGATGCGCCGACCACCGGCCTGTCGCGGCCACTGGGCAAGGCGGAGCCGAAGGACTTCTTCGGCGTCGACAAGGATCTGAAGACCTTCACCGCGACGATCCAGCGCTACCTCACCAAGTACAACCGCTGGAATTCGCCCAAATTCATCATCGGCGAGAGCTATGGCACGACGCGCGCCGCGGGCCTGTCCAACTCGCTGCTCGATGCCGGGGTCCAGCTGAACGGCATCACCTTCGTCTCGACGGTGTTCAACTTCGCCGACTTCCAGGGTGACCAGAGTCTGGTGAACTTCTTTCCGACCCTGGCGGCGAACGCCTGGTACCACGGCAAGATCGATCCGAAGCCGGACCTGCGCCAGTTCTTGGCCGACGCGCGGGCCTTCGCCAGCGGGCCCTATGCGGCGGCTCTACAGAAAGGGAATTCGCTATCGCCGGAGGAAAAGAGCTCGATCGCCCAGCAGATGTCGCGCTTCCTCGCGGTGTCTCCGGATTACGTCCTGCGCTCGAACCTGCGAATCCAGGACGACCGCTACCGGCGTGAGGTGCTTCGCGACCGGCACCAGATCATCGGCCGCATCGATTCGCGCTATGTCGGCACCGAGGCGGACAATGCCGGGGCCGGCACCAGCTACGACCCGCAGGCAAGCGCCATCACGGGTGCCTTCGTCGGCGCGCTCAACGACTATCTGCTACGCGACCTCGGCTACAAGACCGACCTCGTCTACCGGCCCAACAATTATGCCGGCATCTACGGCGGTGACTCGAGCTGGGATTTCTCCCACAAAAGTCCGGACGGCGACCAGCAAATCGCCGACACGAGCGTCGATCTGGCCAATGCCATGCGCCAGAACCCACGAATGAAGATCCTGTCCGTCAACGGCTATTACGACCTAGCGACGCCGTTCCACGGCGCGGAATATGAGTTCGAGCATCTGGCGCTGGAGCCGCAGCTCCAGTCGAACATCCGCTACACTTATTATGAGGCGGGCCACATGATGTACACGGACCCAGGCTCGGCGCGGCAACTCCACTCGGACCTCGCGGCTTTCTACGCGAGCGCGATGTAGGCAAAAGAAAAGAGCCGGCGGAAACGAGTCCCGCCGGCTCCTCTGCCCCCTCTAAAAGCGGTCTTAGGCCGGAATTGAAGTCAGGTTCACCGCTGCGAACTTGCCGCGGCGATCGACCTCGATCTCGAATTCCAGGCGGTCGCCTTCGTTGAGAGTCGGGATGCCCGCTCGCTCGACAGCCGAGATGTGAACGAACGCATCGGGCTGTCCGTCATCGCGCTGGATGAAGCCGAAGCCCTTCATCGCGTTGAAGAACTTGACCGTTCCGGTCGCCTTCTCACCCGTCAGCTGACGCTGCGGAGCGCGCTCTGCGCGCTCCACCGCCATCGGCTCGCCGTCGATGCGCAGGTTGGTCGCGGAAATGCGGCCACCACGGTCGACGAGCGTGAACTCGAGCGGCTGGCCGTCGGCGAGGTCGGTGAGACCCGCCTGCTCGACCGCCGAGATGTGAACGAACACGTCTTCACCGCCATCGTCGCGAACGATGAAGCCGAAGCCCTTCTGCGGATTGAAGAATTTTACGGTACCCTTGCCTTCGCCGACGACCTGGGGAGGCATTCCTCCGCCGCCACCGCCGCCGCCCCGGAAGCCACCGCCGCCGCCACCACGAAAGCCACCGCCTCCGCCGCCGCCGCCGAAGCCGCCGCCACGATCACCGTAGCCACCACCTCCGCCGCCGCCGAAGCCGCCGCGATCGCCGAAACCACCGCCGCGGCCGGCATAGCCACCGCGTTCCTGGAAACCGCCACCGCCGAAATCACCGCCGCCGAAATTGTCTTCGCCGAAACCTTCGCGCTTGTCGCGACCGCGCCCTCCGCGGTCACCTTTACGCCCTCTGTCGAAACCCATGCCCGTCCAAACTTCTTATGTGCCCCAATCAAAATATAACCAACGCGCTGGGCCCTTAAGCGCTACCGGTCGGTGCGTTTCCCACACACGCACCGCGCGGGTGCTTACAGGAAAAAACCAAGCTGCTCTAGTGATTCGATTGCGCCGGGGTGGCGCGGACCGGCAGAGCGGGACTAAAGCGGTTCATCTTAACCGGTTTAAGGACGCTGGATGGCCATCCATTTCCATGAGGAAGACCTGCCGGGCGGCGTGCAATTCGCCGACGGCCCGATTGCCGTCGACACCGAGGCGATGGGGCTGGTTCCCGGCCGCGATCGGCTGTGCCTGGTGCAGTTGTCCGACGGGAAGGGTGACGAGCATCTCATCCGCTTCCGGCGCGGCAGCGATTATTCCGCGCCGAACCTCAAGGCGCTTCTAAGCGATTCGAACCGCCTCAAACTCTATCACTTCGCCCGCTTCGATATTGGCATCATGCAGGCTTATCTCGGGATCATGGCTGCGCCGTTGTACTGCACTCGCACCGCATCGCGGCTGGTGCGGACCTACACCGACCGCCACGGCCTCAAGGACCTGGTCAAGGAACTGCTGAACATTGACCTATCGAAGGCGCAACAGACCAGCAACTGGGGCGCGAGCGAGATTAGCGAAGCGCAGCGCGAATATGCCGCCAGCGATGTCCGCTACCTCCACGCGCTAAAGGAGAAGCTCGACGAGCGGCTCAAGCGCGAAGACCGCCTCGAGCTTGCCCAGGCCTGTTTCGATTTCCTGCCAGCCCGGGCGATGCTCGACATCGCCGGCTGGCCGGAAGAGGATATTCTTGCGCACAACGGCTGATGTCCGAGCTTGCAAACAAGGAACGCGCGAACAAGCAGCGATGGGCGGTTCCCGGGAGCTCGCACGACGCGATCGTGCGCTGGTCCAAGATTGCGCTTCCGAGCGCGGTCGGAGTGCTGATCGCGGTGCTCGCCTTCGCTCCACTTCAGAAGCATGGCGACGTCAGCTTCATCCTCGACAAGAAGAAAGTGCAGAGCGTCCAGGAGCGCATGCGCGTCGAATCGGCGCGCTATATCGGCGCCGACAACAAGGGGCAGAAGTTCGAGATCAACGCCAATCGCGCCATCCAGCGAAGCTCCGACGTGCCGATCGTCGATATCCAGGGCATGTTCGCCAGGCTCGCGATGGCCCAGGGCCCGTTGATGATCGCGGCCAACAACGGGCGGTACGACCTTGACCAGCAGAAGATGGACGTGAGCGGCCCGGTACGGCTTGTCGGGCCGGACGGCTACCGCCTCGAAACGCGCGACGTGACCGTCGACCTCAAGCAAAAGCAGATGGCCAGCGCCGGACCCGTTTCCGGTCAGATGCGGCTCGGTCAGTTCCAGGCCGGACGGCTGCGCGCCGACCTTGATCAACGGAAAGTCGTGCTCGACGGCGGCACTCGCTTGAAAATCGTGCAAGGGGCCGTCAGATGAAGGCCATGCGGTTTTCCGGCACAATCCTTGCTTCGGCGCTGCTCGGGACCAGCATCGCCACGACGGCGGCCATTGCCCAGCAAAAGCAGAGTTCGATGTCGGCGCTGAAGGGCCACAATAGCAACGCCCCGATCGACCTGTCGGCAGACCGGTTAGAGGTGCAGGACCGCGCCGACCGCGCGATCTTTGCCGGCAACGTCCATGTGAAGCAGGATGAGCTGACGCTCGACACCACGCGCCTGACCGTCGCCTACTCGGGCGGTTCGCAAACCAGCGGCGGAGTCCAGATTCGCCGGCTCGATGCGGCGGGCGGAGTAACGGTGCATAGCCCCTCGGAGACAGCCAAGGGCGACTTCGGGATCTATGACCTCGACAAGAAATTGATCACGCTGATTGGCGCGGTGCAGCTCAACCGAGGCGACAACCAGCTCAACGGGTCGCGCCTGGTGATCGACCTCGATTCGGGCCGCGCGGTGATCGACGGTGGCCCGCCGGGCGTGAATTCGAGCGGCGGCCGGGTGACCGGCCACTTCACCGTGCCGCAGAAGAAGACGCAGTAGAATCGCAATGAACGAAGCCGCGACCGTCGCTCGGCCGGCGACAGACCAGCTGGCGGGCACCGTTTCCGGGCTGGAAGTCCGTTCGATCGCCAAAGCTTATGACCGGCGCGCGGTGCTCCACGACGTTTCGCTCGACGTTCATCGCGGCGAGGTCGTCGGGCTGCTCGGGCCGAACGGAGCCGGCAAGACCACCTGCTTCTACTCGGTGATGGGGCTGGTGAAGCCCGATAGCGGCCGAATCTTCCTTGACGGGGAGGACATCACCGACTTGCCGATGTACCGGCGCGCGATCCTGGGGCTTGGTTATTTGCCGCAGGAAACGTCGATCTTCCGCGGCCTGACGGTCGAACAGAACATCATGGCCGTGCTCGAGGTGTCCGAGCCGCAGCGAGCAGCGCGGCGCGAGCGGCTTGAGACTCTGCTCGGCGAGTTCGGCCTGACTGGGCTCCGGGAATCGCCGGCGATGGCGCTGTCCGGCGGCGAGCGGCGGCGCTGCGAAATCGCCCGTGCTCTCGCGGCCGATCCGTCGATCATGCTGCTCGACGAGCCGTTTGCGGGCATCGACCCGATCTCGATCGCCGACATCCGCGAACTGGTGCGCGAGCTGAAAAAGCGCGACATCGGCGTGCTGATCACCGACCATAATGTCCGCGAGACGCTCGATATCGTCGACCGCGCCTGCATCATCTACGACGGACAGGTCCTGTTTGCTGGTACTCCCGAAGCGTTGGTGGCCGACCAGGAGGTCCGGCGCCTGTACCTCGGCGAGAGCTTCGCGCTCTAACGAGATCTGACGATGGGCCTGGGCCCCTCCTTAAGCATTCGCCAATCGCAGCAGCTGGTGCTGACGCCCCAGCTGACGCAGGCGATCAAGCTCTTGCAGCTGAGCAATCTCGAGCTGGAAGCGTTCATTGCCGAGGAGATTGCGAAAAATCCGCTGCTGGAAGGCCGCACCGAAGAGCCGGACGAACAGCCGGCAGGCGATTTCATGGCCGACGAGGACGGCGGTGGCGGCGATGAGGCGCCGGATGATCCGGGTGCCGATAATTTGATCATGGGACAGGCTGAAGATGACCGCCCGCTAGATCGCGATTGGGAATCGGAGGCGCTGGAGACCGACAGCTTCAATGACGTCGTGACGTCATCGGGCGGCGAGGAAGCCTTTGATTTCGATCGGCTTCAATATTCAGCGGCGTCGCTGTCGGAGCATTTGCTCGACCAGCTTCACGGCTATTCGGGACGCGAGGGCCGCCTCGCCAGGATCATTGCCGAGATGCTGGACGAAACCGGTTATCTCGCCGTGCCGCAAGATGAAATTGCGCGGCTGGCCGACGAACCGGTCGCGACGGTCGAGGCAGCACTGGCAATCGTGCAGGGACTCGACCCGGCGGGAGTGGGAGCGCGGTCGCTTGCCGAATGCCTCGCGCTGCAGGCAAAGGCCGCCGACCGCTACGATCCGGCGATGGCGCGGCTGATCGACAATCTCGACCTGCTGTCGAAGGGCCGGACCAACGATCTCAAGCGGATTTGCGGGGTCGACGACGAGGATCTCGCCGACATGATCCGCGAACTCCGCGCTTACGATCCCAAGCCCGGGTGCCAATTCTCAACATCGGCTGCAGAGGACGTCACGCCCGACGTCTTCGTTCGCAAGCTGCGGGTGGGCTATGCGGTCGAGCTCAACCAGGCGACGCTACCGCGTTTGCTGGTCAATCGCCGCTATTACCAGGAACTGAAGCAGGGGCCGCAGGACAAGGCGTCGCGGGCCTGGCTGAGCGAATGCATGCAATCGGCAAACTGGCTGGTGAAGGCGCTCGACCAGCGGGCGCGGACCATCGTCAAGGTGGTGAGCGAGATCGTGAAGCGGCAGCAGGGCTTCTTCGACAAGGGCGTCGCAGCGATGAAACCAATGACACTGCGCGAGGTCGCCGAGGCGATCGAGATGCACGAATCGACGGTCAGCCGGGTGACATCGAACAAGTACCTGCTCTGCGACCGCGGGTTGTTCGAGCTGAAATATTTCTTCGGGTCGGGTGTCGCTTCGGCCGAGGGCGATGGCGCGGCGGCGGAAGCGGTGAAGTCGGCGATCAAGGCGCTCATCGATGTCGAGAACGAGATCCTCAGCGATGATGCGATTGCCGGGCTGCTGAAAGGCAAGGGCTTCGACGTCGCCCGCCGCACCGTCGTCAAATATCGCGAAGCGATGGGGATCGGGTCATCGATCCAGCGGCGCCGCTTGAGGAAGATCGCGGGCTAGACGCTAAGCCTGGCCCAGATGGGCAGGTGATCGGACGCGCGGCGGGCGACGGCGCTCGTGTGCACGCCGGCGGCTTCGATGTTCACCCCCCGGTTCACGATAATGCGGTCGAGCGCGGCCACGGGATGGCGGGCGTGGAAGCTTGGGCCGGTTGGAGCGACGTGGAAGTCGGGGCCAACGTCCTTCAAACAGCCGGCGACGGTGCGCCATTCATTCGTGTCGCCCATGAGAATCGTCGGCATTTGCTGCGGCCGGGACGCAATTGCGTCGAGAATCGCGCGCATTTGCCGCCTTCGCCAAAGGCCGGAGAGGTCGAGGTGCATGCCGACGACGCGCAGTGGTTTATCGCCGATGAGGAGCTCGGCCATCACCGCGCCGCGCGGCTCCAGCGTCGGCAGGTCGAGCGCCTTGCAGTCGATGAGGCCAATATGATGCTTCACCAGGATGGCGTTGCCGTGCCAGCCGATGTTGCGTGTGTTCACCTTCAGCAGGCGCTCAGCATGCTGGCGCGCTTTCTCCAGCGGGCGCTTGTGGCGCACGCCGAGATGCACCGGCTTATACATGCCGTGGCTGTCGATCAGCTCATGCGGGACGGTCGAGCCGCGCCCGCCGATGCGCCGGTCGGCTTCTTGCAAAGCGACGATATCGGCGTCGATTTCCTGAAGCACCCGAAGCACGCGATGCGGGTCGCGGCGGCCGTCGAGGCCAACCGCCTTGTGCATGTTGTACGACGCTACGGTGATCGTCGGCGCAGAGGTCACATCGCGGCCAATAGCCGTTGGTCCCGTTTGGTTCCTAAACGTCGAGGTTCGCGACGCTGAGGGCATTATCCTGAATGAACTCGCGGCGCGGTTCGACGACGTCGCCCATCAGGCGCGTGAAGATCTCGTCGGCGACATCGGCCTGCGCGATTTCGACGCGGAGCAGCGAGCGGTTCGACGGATCGAGCGTCGTTTCCCACAGCTGCTCGGCGTTCATTTCGCCAAGACCCTTGTAGCGCTGGATCGAGAGACCCTTTCGGCCCGCGGCAAGCACGGCGTCGAGCAGCTCGGACGGACGCGTGACCGGTACGGGCTTGCCCTTGGTTTCGGCCTCGACGGCCTCGGGCGCTTCTTCGCCCTCTTCACGCCCCTCGACTTCGCTCGGGGCGAGCGGATCTTCCTGCTGAGTGGCGGCACCGCCCTTCTTCAGGGTGCGGAGGGTCAGCGGGGTCGAATAGACCGCGGCCTGCTCACCGGCGAGCGTGTCGAGCTTGCGCGCCTCGGCGGAGACCAGGAAGCTCGGCTCGATGATGTAGGCGTCGGTCACGCCGCGCCAGAGGCGCCGCAAGAGATACCCGCCCTCGGCCGCGACTTCGCCCGACCAGGTCGCTTCGGTGTCACCGGCGGCGAGCCACTCGGCTACCTTCGCGATCGCTTTGGCCTGCCCCTCGGCGCTGAGATCCGGCTTTAGCGCGCCGTTGAGCGCCAGCGCCTCGATCATCGCGGAATCATATTTGCGCGGCGCGTAGCGCATGAGCGTCCGCATTCGGCGGGCATGGTCGACCAGCGCCTTGAGGTCGCGGCCCGAGCGCGAGCCGTCGCGCGTGTCGAGCACGAGCCCTTCGAGCCCCGCTTCCTCGAGATAATCGTCGAGCGCGGCGTCGTCCTTCAGATAAACTTCCGACCGGCCGCGGCTGACTTTGTAGAGCGGTGGCTGGGCAATGAAGAGGTGCCCCTTCTCGATCAGGTCCGGCATCTGTCGGTAAAAGAAGGTCAGCAGCAACGTCCGGATGTGCGCGCCGTCGACGTCGGCGTCGGTCATCAGGACGATCTTGTGATAACGCAGCTTTTCGAGGTTGAACTCCTCGCGGCCGATGCCCGTACCCAGCGCCTGAATCATCGTCCCGATTTCCTTGGACGACAGCATGCGGTCGAAGCGCGCGCGCTCGACGTTGAGGATCTTGCCCTTCAGCGGGAGGATCGCTTGGTACTTGCTGTCGCGGCCCTGCTTGGCGGAGCCGCCAGCCGAGTCACCCTCGACCAGGAACAGTTCGGACTTGGCGGGATCGCGTTCCTGGCAGTCGTGCAGCTTGCCCGGGAGCGACGCGATGCCCATTGCCGACTTGCGGCTGGCCTCGCGCGCCTTGCGGGCAGCCTCGCGGGCTGCGGCGGCGTCGACGACCTTTTGGATGATCGTCCGGGCGTGCGCCGGATTTTCCTCGAGCCATTCGGCGAACTTGTCCGCCATCAGGCTTTCGAGCGGCTGGCGCACCTCGCTACTGACGAGCTTGTCCTTGGTCTGCGAGCTGAACTTGGGGTCGGGCAGCTTGACCGAGACGATTGCGGTCAGGCCTTCGCGCATGTCTTCGCCCGATAGCTGAACCTTCTCGCGCTTCATCAGCCCCGAGCGCTCGGCGTAGTTGTTGAGGGTGCGGGTCAGCGCTGCGCGGAATGCCGCGAGGTGCGTGCCGCCGTCGCGCTGCGGAATGTTGTTGGTGAAGCAGAGGACATTCTCGTAATAGGAATCATTCCATTCGAGAGCGACGTCGATGCCGATATCGTCGCGCTGCCCGTTGATCGCGATCGGATCGGGGACAATCGCCGTCTTGGCACGGTCGAGCCACTTCACGAAGGCCGCGATGCCCCCTTCGTAGAACAGCTCGATCTCCTTTTTCTCGGCATGACGCGCATCGACAAGGATCAGGCGAACGCCGGAGTTGAGAAAGGCGAGCTCGCGATAGCGGTGCTCGAGCCGTTCGAAGTCGAACTCAGTGATCTTGAACGTCTCGGGGCTGGGCAGGAAGGTGACCTTGGTACCCTTCTTTCCTTCGGGCGCCGGGCCGACGACCTTGAGTGGAGCGACCGCGTCGCCGTGAGCGAAGCGCATGTAATGTTCTTCGCCATCACGCCAGATGATGAGATCGAGCCATTCGGAGAGCGCGTTGACTACCGACACGCCAACGCCGTGGAGGCCGCCGGACACCTTGTAGGCATTGTCGTCGCTGGTGTTTTCGAACTTTCCGCCGGCGTGGAGCTGGGTCATGATGACCTCGGCCGCCGAGACGCCCTCTTCGGGGTGAATCCCGGTCGGGATGCCGCGGCCGTTGTCGTCGACGCTGATCGATCCGTCGGGGTTGAGCGTGATCAGGATCCGGTCGCAGTGGCCGGCGAGCGCCTCGTCGATGGCATTGTCCGAGACCTCGAACACCATATGGTGAAGACCCGATCCGTCGTCAGTATCGCCGATGTACATGCCAGGGCGCTTGCGCACCGCGTCGAGGCCCTTGAGCACCTTGATGCTCTCGGCGCCATATTCATTCTGATTGGGGTCGGTTGCCATAGTGTAGATATAGGGATTGCGGCGCGGATGTCACGCGCGCGGGCGTGCGCGCACGCGTGAATCGATGGGACAGTCGCGCACCCTGACCTCCGGCTCAAGGCCGGGATGTCTAGGATGCCCTAGTTCGGTTCGCCCTTCTCCTCCCGGTATGTCTCGTCATTGTGCTGCAGCGTGTCGACGATCTGCTTGAACAATGGCTCAATCGCGCTCCTCGGGAACATCAGCTCGACGTAGTCATCGTCACGGGCGAACCTGAGCACTGCCCAGCCCTTCTCCGGGTCTTGGGAAATATCGATTTTGTTGGGTACCCAACTGACGATACAATTCTTCATGACTTCCCTCGATTCTGCAGGGTGAGGCTGAACCGGTGCGTCGCGTGAGTCCAGCGTTTGCTGGCGCTGGCGCATAGTTCAGTTTGCACGCCCGACATTCGCGAATATGCTTAAGCTGGAGGGGGCGCCGGATGGCGGACGTCTTTGTTTCTTACAAGGCCGAGGACCGCCGCCGCGTGCAGCCGCTGGTGCAGGCGCTGCAGGCCGAGGGCCTTTCCGTCTGGTGGGACGAGCATATCGGCGTCGGCGATGCCTGGCGCGAGACCATTGAACGGCAGCTCAACGAAGCACGCACGGTCGTGGTGGTGTGGAGCAAGAGGTCGGTCGGGCCGGAAGGCGGCTTCGTTCGCGAAGAGGCGACGCGGGCGCAGAAGCGCGGGGTCTATGTCCCCGTCCTGATCGATGCAGTGATGCCGCCGCTCGGGTTCGGCGAGAGCCAGGCGACGTCGCTCAAGAACTGGCACGGCAACCGGTCCGATCCGCATTACCGGGCGTTCCTTGAAGCGATCCAGCGGATTTGCGGCTGCGTTCCCGCTGCGTCGGAGCCATCGGGACAGCACGGGCCGATCGTCACTCGGCGAACGGCAATCGCCGGTGGCGCGGTTGCTGCCGTCGCTGTCGCGGGAGCGGGCAGTTGGGCGCTTTTCAAGGGTGGGCTTTCGGGCTCATCGTCGGACAGCATCGCGGTCCTGCCGTTCGAAAATCTCAGCGGCGACCCCGCGCAGGCCTATTTTTCGAGCGGAATCGCCGAGGAAATCCGCAGCGCGCTGTCCCGCATCGCTGGCCTGAAGGTCGCGGGGAGCACTTCGTCCGAAGCGGTGCAGCACGACGACGCGGCGACGGTCGCGAAAAAGCTGTCGGTGGCGAACATCCTGACCGGGAGCGTGCGGCAGTCGGCGTCGATCATCCGCATCACCGCCGAGCTGATCGACGGCAGCACCGGCCTCGACAAATGGTCGCAGAGCTATGACCGCAGTCCCGGCGATGCGATCACGATCCAGACCGACATAGCCGCGAATGTCGCGAGCGCATTGAGTGCGGCGCTCGGGCAGGCGGCGCGGACCGCGATCAGCGTCGGCGGAACAACCAACGCCGCGGCGCACGACCTCTATTTGAAAGCTCGCGCCCAGTTCCGCGGCGACGACAGCGAAGACAGCCTTCGCAAAGCCCTTGGACTGATCGATTCGGCGATCACGCTCGATCCGAAGTTCGCCGACGCCATGTCATTCAAAGCGACCGTGCTAATCAACCTCAACGGATATTACACCAACAGCACCGGCCAGTTCGGTCCGGGCTTCGTACAGGCAGCTGCGGTGGCGAAGCAGGCGATCGCCCTGGCTCCATCCCTTGCTTCGGCCCATCTGGCCTTGGCGACCGTCACCCTGTGGCAGCTGAATGTCGGCGGAGCGGCAGCGGAATTCGAGAGAGGCCATTCGCTGGCCGGCGGCGATGTCGACGACCTCCTTAACTATGCGGACTTTGTGGGGATGCTCGGTAAGCAGGATGAGGCAATCCGGCTGAACCGAGAGGCGCAAAGCCGAGATCCGCTGAACGCAGGCGCCTTTGCCCAGGAGGGCGGCGCGCAATCCAGCTTCGGACAGTTCGCCGAGGCAGAAAGCGCGTACCGGAAAGCATTGGTATTGGCGCCAAACCGCCGGCTCATTCGCGCCTTCCTTGCGGTTACACTGAACGAGCTAGGCAAGGCCGACGAGGGGCTCGCCTTGCTGCGGCAATTGCCGGCCGACTATCTATTCCGGTTAGTCGGGGAGGCGATCATCTACGGCCGCCAGGGCAATCGCGCCGCTTCCGACGCCGCATTGAAGCGAGCGCAAGCGGTCAACGGCGACGCCGCGCACTACCAATATGCCGACATCCACGCGCAACGGGGCGAGACGGACGAGACATTTGCGTCGCTCGAGAAGGCATGGGCGTTCCGAGATCCGGGCCTCGCGATCATGAAGCGCGACTCGTTCCTGCGTCCGGTCCGAAGCGACCCGCGCTTCGCTTCATTCCTGAAGAGGATGAACTTCCCGGCCTGACGGCGCGGGAAGCTCCAACGGGATTTAGCCGCGGGCGCGGTGGCCGCTGCCGGGACGGCTACGGTTGCCGCCGAACTTGCGCTTCGGCCCGCCGTTGTTCTGGCGATAGCCGTCGCGGCCCTGGTTCGGCTGTAACTGGCGCTGGCCGCCTTCGGGACGGTTCGGACGGCGGTCAGACTGACCGGCCTCGCGATAGGCTTCCGGGCGGTACGATGACCGGGCGCCGTCATTGCGCTGCTCGTCGCGGCGCTGGCCGTTGCGATCGCGGGCTTCCGAGCGATGGGCCGGATGGCTCTCGCCCCGGTGCGGGTGACGCTGCTGACCGTTGTTGCGGTTGCGGCGCTGCTGGCCGTCTTGGCGACGGTCCGCCTTGGTCGCGAAACGATCCGAGCGCTCGGGCTTAGCGACGACCGGCGGCTTTAGGCGCTTGAACGCCTCGGCGCTGGCCATGAAATCGGCCGGGAGCGGCAGCAGCGGCAGGCGCTGGCGCGTGGTGCGCTCGATATCGCGGAGGTTGCCGCGCTCGTCGGGGGCGCAGAAGGCGATCGCGATACCGTCGGCGCCGGCACGCGCGGTGCGGCCGATGCGGTGGACGTACTGCTCCGGAACGTCGGGGAGGTCGAAGTTCACGACGTGGCTGACGCCCGAAATGTCGATGCCGCGAGCGGCGATATCGGTGGCGAGAAGCACGCGGATCTCACCCGAACGGAACGCCGCAAGGGCGCGCTCGCGCTGCGCCTGGCTCTTGTTGCCATGGATCGCGAGCGACTCGATGTCGGCGGCGGCAAGCTGGCGGACAATCTTGTCGGCGCCATGCTTGGTGCGGCTGAAGACGAGCGCACGCTCGATCGGATTGTGCTGCAGGTAGAGGGCGAGCAGGGCCGCCTTCTCGGGCTGGTTCACCATCGTCACGCTCTGGTCAATGCGCTCGACCGTGGTCGCGGCCGGCGTGACCGAAACCTCGGCGGGGTCGGTGAGGTATTTGTCGGCAAGCTCCTTGATCGCCTTCGGCATGGTGGCCGAGAAGAACAGGGTCTGGCGCTTCGGCGGGACCAGAGCGACGATTCGTTTCAGCGCGTGGATGAAGCCGAGGTCAAGCATCTGGTCGGCTTCGTCGAGCACGAGAATTTCGAGCTCGCGGAGCGACAGGCAGCGGTTGTCGATGAGGTCGAGCAGGCGGCCCGGAGTCGCGACGAGCACGTCGAGGCCGCGCGACACGGTCCGGGCGCTCTTCGGGAACGGAACGCCGCCGAAGACGACGCCGACCGACAGGCGCATGAAGCGCCCATAGGCCTCGGCGCTCTTGGCAATCTGAGCAGCAAGCTCACGCGTCGGAGCGAGCACGAGCATGCGCACCTGCCCCGGCTTCGGGAAGCGCTTGGCTTCGGCGAGGCGGTCGAGCGACGGCAGCATGAAAGCCGCGGTCTTGCCGGTTCCGGTCTGGGCAATGCCCAAGAGGTCGCGGCCGGTGAGAACCGTCGGAATGGCCTGGAGCTGGATGGGCGTCGCCTGCGAATAATCCTTGGCGGCGAGCGCATCGAGCAGGGGCTTCGACAGCCCCAGATTATGGAAAGACATGAATAGTCCAATATGATTGACGGCCGCGCGAAAACCGCACGGTCCGAGGGGGTCAAAAAAGCGCCCCGCGTGAATTGGAGAGCAAAATCGATCGAGACGCGGGCCGGGTCCTCAATCGAATTGAGACCGTTCACGCCGCTTGAGAAAGCGCCTCGTGTTGCAGTGCAATATAGAGGGAAATGGCGAAAAGTCTAGGCGGGGGCGATTTGGCCTGGCTGGACGTGGAAACGCGAGGCGGTGCCGATGCCGTGAAATAGGGCAGCTTCGGTGCCCGTCATCCATACCTGGCCGCGTCCTTCGAGGCGCGCGAACAGGGCCGCGCGGCGCTTGGGATCGAGGTGGGCGGCAACCTCGTCGAGCAGGAGGATGGGCGGGGCTTCGCGGCGTTCGGCGACCAGTTCGGCATGGGCGAGGACGAGGCGGAGGAGCAGCGCCTTTTGCTCGCCGGTGGAGCAGCGCGCGGCGGGCATGTGCTTGTCGCGATGGGTGACGGCGAGGTCCTGGCGGTGCGGGCCCTCAGTGGCGCGGCCGGCGGCGGCGTCGCGGGCCCGGTTCTGGAGGAGCGACCGGCGAACGTCGCCGCCTGCCCAGCCTTCGAGGCTAATCGAAGCGCGGGCGAATTCATCTTCGGGCGCGGCGGATAGGCGCCCGTCGAGCGCGGAAACGGTGCGGGCGCGGGCATCAGCGATAGCGGCGCCATGCTCGGCCATCGCTTCCTCAAGCGCGGTCAGCCAGGTGGGATCAGCAGTTTCCGGCTCGTGCAGCAGCTTGGTGCGCGCCCGCATCGCGGCGTCATAACGGCTCGAATGGTGCGCGTGCGCAGGATCGAGTGCGAGCACAAGCCGGTCGAGAAAGCGGCGGCGGTCGCCAGCGCTGCCGGTGAACAGCCGGTCCATTGTCGGGGTCAGCCACAGAACGGAGAGCCACTCGCCCAGGGAGTTTACTGCTGCTGGTGCGCCGTTGATCCGAACCTGCCGCCGCTCGGGCGCGGTGGGCTGGGCGCCTGTGCCGACATCGATGTCTCCGAGCTTCGCTGCGACTGCGAAGCCACCTGCCCCGCCCTGCCGAGCCATGTCGCTTAGCGCCGCGCCACGTAAGCCGCGGCCCGGGGTCAGCAGCGAGACCGCTTCGAGCAGGTTGGTTTTGCCCGCGCCATTCTCACCGGACAGCAGGACGAAGCCCGGCCCCGGCTCGACGCTCGCCGTGGTGTAGGAACGGAAATCGGTCAGGGTCAGGCGGCTGACGGGCACCCGAGCGGCTTAGCTTGTTTGGGCCGCTCGCCGGTAAGTTATTTCTGCGGCTTCTGGTCGATGAAGCTGACCGCCGCCTTCTCGACGGCGGCCTGCTGCCGCTCCCTCCACTTGGGATCGATATTCTTGAGCAGATCGAGGATGCCCGCCTCGGCTTCCTGCCCGGCCGCTGCGAACTTCGTCGAGACGGGAAGAGTTCCGAAGCGCATGACTTCCAGAGTCTCGGACGGCGACATGTCGCCCACGATCTTCACCGCGGTCTTTCGGGTCTCTCCCTGAAAATCGCTCACCTTGAGGTCAGCGATGCCTTCGCCGGAACGGGCTTTGACCTTGTCGAACACCGCGTTAGGATTCGCCCGCTCGGCCATTTGCCTAGCAAATTTCTGGCCGACCGGCTTCTCGAAGAAAGCAATCGCCTGCTGAAGCTCAGATGGTGTGAGCCTGTTAGCGAAGATCCTCGACTTCAGCGCTTTCACGTTCCGCACGTATTCCCGGGCGAAGTCCGTTGCGACCGGACGAGCGCCTTCGAGCGCCGCGTTCGACACTCCGGGATAGGTCCCTTCAAGCTTCACGAAGCTCGGATCCGACGCGAGCAGCTTGCGCATGCCAATTTCCCAACCGCGCATATTGGCGTCGATCGAAACCTGGTCGGGGTGAAGGAGGTCAATGAGCTTGGTCGCCAGCCTCAGGCGCTCCGGCGAAACGGCCTCGGCCGCCGGCGCTGGCGCAAGCATTGGGACGGACGGTACGGATGGAGCGGTTGGAGCAGTCTCAGTCGGCGATGCCGTCGCAACCGCAGCGGCGCTGACAGAGACGAGCGCCGCGATAAGCCTACGCATACTTCCCCCCTTTGGTGCGCCTAAACGCGCATCGGCATGAGCACGTAGAGCGCGTTAGACTTGTCGTTCTCGCGCAGCAGGGTCGG
>Ga0157371_10000510_pt1 | contig 46799 bp, 42 predicted proteins | sample C45metaG_FD_113462 | JGI IMG/M metagenome (GOLD analysis project Ga0157371, IMG submission 113462) | Corn rhizosphere microbial communities from Kellogg Biological Station, Michigan, USA - C4-5 metaG | ecosystem: Host-associated > Plants > Roots > Rhizosphere > Soil | place: USA: Michigan... | reverse complement strand
TAAAAAATCCTTTTTTAAGCCACAAACGCCAATTTCACGGCAAATCACTTGTGCGAATATGAACACCACTGTCCGAAATCAAACAACCTCCTCCTCTCCACCATACCTCCGTCATTTTGGCTACTACATTCCTCAATATGGCCACATCCAGCACCCAACTTCTGTTGACTTTTGCATATCACATTTAAACAATGACAAAATGAAAAAAACAATTTTTATTACAGGAGCATCTTCAGGCTTAGGAAAAGCCGCTGCCAAACTGTTTCAAAGTAACGGCTGGAACGTTATCGCCACAATGCGCAATCCCGACAAAGAAACAGAATTGAATACACTGGAAAATGTAACCTTACTACCATTAGACGTTACCAATGTAGAACAAATTCAAAACACAGTAAAAGAAGCAATAGCAAAACACGATATCGATGTGGTATTAAACAACGCAGGCTACGGATTGGTAGGTGCGCTGGAAGCGATTTCAGATGAGCAGCTCGTGAAACAAATTGACACCAACCTGTTGGGGGTGATCCGCGTTACCCAGGCTTTTGTAGCGTATTTCAGAGAAAAGAAAAGCGGATTATTCCTGACCACTACTTCTATTGGCGGCCTCGTAACTTTCCCTCTGGACTGTATTTATCACGCTACAAAATGGGCTTTGGAAGGTTGGAGCGAAAGCATGTCATTTGAATTAGGCCTTCACAACATTGGCATCAAAACCATCGCACCAGGCGGAATTAAAACCAATTTTGCAGGAGAATCTTTAGCTGTTGCTCACCACCCTGCCTACGAAGAAGGATTAGAAAAATTATTCGGTTTAATGAATCCCGACAATTTTGAGCCGGTAGAATTAATCGCCAAAGTGGTGTACGAAGCCGCTACCGATGGTAAAGATCAACTTAGATATGTGGCTGGAGAATTTGCCAATCAACTATATGCAAGACGTCTCGAGATTGGTGCTGAAGCAGCAGTAAAAGAGATGAACAAAATGGTGTTCGGAGAATTAGTAAATTAGCACAATGAGGAAAGAAGCAGACAATCTTTTGAGGATAAATTCTATTTCAGAACTGCACCGGATGCTGGGCTTACCTAAACCCCTGCATCCGTTGATCAGCCTTGTAGATAATTCCACAATGGTAATGAATGAAGCCTATATCAAAAGTTCTTTTGTGTTCAATTTCTACAAAATATCTTTCAAAAAGACATTGAAAGGAGTATTCGGCTATGGTCAGGGATACTATGATTTTGACGAGGGTGGTATGATATTTACCGCTCCCAATCAACTGATCTCAATTATTGGAGATGATAAAGAGTACGAAGGTTTTTCACTGCTTGTCCACCCCGATTTTATCCGGAATTACCCCTTATGCAAGAACATAAAGTCGTACGGATTTTTCTCTTACGAAGCCAATGAGGCATTGCACCTGTCTGATAAGGAAAAGACAACTATTTTGGGCGTTCTGGATAACATTCAGCAAGAATTAAATGGCACTATCGACGATTTCAGTCAGGACCTCATGATTTCTTATATTGAAGTATTGCTGAATTACAGTAATCGCTTTTATAAACGGCAATTCATTACCCGTAAAGCGGTAAACAATGATTTACTCGTGAAAATGGAAGATGTGCTGAGCAGTTATTTTGACAAAGAGGAACCACTGGACAACGGATTGCTTACCGTGGATTATCTCGCACAGCATTTAAATGTTTCGCCAAGGTATCTTAGTGATATGCTCCGTTCCCTTACCGGACAAAATGCTCAGCAGCATATACACGAAAAACTGATTGAAAAAGCTAAGGAATTTCTGTCAACATCCCATTTAACAGTAGCAGAAATAGCCTATCAGCTTGGTTTCGAGCACCCCCAATCATTCAGTAAAATCTTTAAAAAGAAAACCAATGTCACGCCGCTGGAATTCAGGGCCTCATTCAATTAAAAAACCGCAATGGACATCAAATCATTTATATCAGACTGGATTAATCTGAGCAATGCCCTCGATACCGATAAATACCTCCAGAAATATAACACAGATGCTATTTTAGACGATCCTTCTGTTGGCAGAAAATTTATTGGATACGCTGGCATCAAAGATTATTTTACAAGCTATTTTATCGGATACAATACACATACCCGATTGATAAAACTGGATATCAATAATAACGAAGCACATCTGGAGGTAGAGTTTACCGGCGAATTTCCAGAGGGAAAAATCGGCGGCATATTTGACATGACATTTAAAAATGGAAAGATAGCAACCGTAAAAGCAGATTTAATTTAAAAAACAGTTTTTCACATCCCTCCCAGAAAAGAAATATAGTCCTTCGCACTCTCTTCAATTCTTGCTTCAGTTGCATCATGCTCCGCCCCATAAAAAGCAAAAAGTGGTTTATAATCTGCTTTGATATAATCAAATGTCACTTCAAACGGAGCAGTCAGTTCTTTGAGCGTATATTTATACCTTCCTTCCGAATGGTAATCCTCTTCATTTATACCCGCAGCAATACCCAAAGCTATTTTCTTACCAGCGAGTTTATACCCACTGCCTTTACCATATGCCCAGCCATGCGTCAACACCAGATCCAACCATCTTTTTAAAAACGGCGGACAATTAAACCAGTAAAATGGAAACTGAAATATGATTTTATCATGTGCTGCGACCAGTTCTTGCTCATGTGCAACATCAATTTGTTCATCCGGATAAAGGGCGTGCAGATCATGTATGGTATACTTTTCAGGGTATTTATTTAATTCTTCAATCCATCGCTTGTTGATTACCGAATTTTCGAGATCCGGATGTATCACAATCACCAAAGTCTTCATGCTATAATTATTAAAAGTTATGCGTTTAAATTTGCACTGCAAAGATCAGGCTTATAACGCTCCGCTGAAATACGGGGGTAATTAATCCCTTAGTGATAAATTAATCCCTATGGACTTAAACCATCAGTTTAGTACTTTTGAATTTTATAGAAAGCCATATGTATCAGCGAAAAATTCCCATCGATTATAATTGCGGCCTTATTGTAGCCATGGAAGTGGTAGGCTCTAAATGGAAATTTTGCATACTTGATGAAATTTCAAAAGGAGAAACCCGTCCCAGAGACATCCTAAATGCAATAACCGGCATAACCAGACGCGTATTACAGCAACAATTGAAGGAATTAGAATTTCATGGAATGATTGGAAAAACAAGCTATGCTGAAGTCCCTTTGCGTGTAGAATACCACCTTACCGAAACCGGAAAATCCCTTCTCCCGCTAATCTCTGCCGTTGATAAATGGGGATTGGAGTTCGCTCCCCAGTTAAAAACCGTTCTGGAAACTCCCCCAACATCCTAGCACACTCGTCATTTTTCCTCGTCATCTCCTTTGGTTAATCAAGGAGATGACGACCCCTTTAGATTAGCCCTTCCCTTTCATTACTCCTGCCTTTTTATAAAAACCATCTGACAACTCCCTCTTACCCAACTCCTTATAATAATCACCCATTGCCTCATAAGATTTATAACTATTCGGATAATTTTTCAAATTCAAATCAAGATACTTCTTTGCTCTGTCAAATTGCTTAGACCCCATCAGTTCATGAGCCACCGCATTTATCAACTCTCCCGGAGGGGCAACTTTATACCCTAATCTCTTACTAACCATCTCGTAATGCGCTGCCAGTTTTCCATCCTCACTGTAATCTGGAGCAAAGAACCCTGGGAAAGGAAAACTGATCCCATAAAAATTATAAATAAAACCCATGGCATCAATAATGCCTGGCAAAGCAACACCTCCATGATCGTAATCAGGGTAGTATTTCGATTGGTAGATCAATGGATGCGCACCTATTATCGATTTAATGTACTGATCAAAATTCCACTCTGAACGCATAGGTAAAGTTCTGAGATTCGTATCCGTTTTTAGCGCCTCAATCGACAAACTTTTGTCAACCGAATGTGCGATAGCAAGAAAAACACTAGTATTAGAATAATCAGCAAGGGTAAGTTTGTTTTTTACAGAATTGATCCAGTTTTCCTTTTCCCACCAGGTGGTCGGGTCGAGCACAACATGGTTCTGGAACAATCCCTTATGATTCAGTAGAGCATTGATAGCAGCCAAACCCCCAAGCGAATGACCTATTATGGTGCGATGCGGAGCTGCAGGACAAATGGAATCTATATGTGGAATAAGTTCTTTTTCTATAAATCCAAGAAACTTTTCACCATCACCAGAACTGGCTGCCATGCCGGCAGGAACAAGAGGAGGATTCGGCCAGTGTGTAGGACTCAAATCTCTCATCCGGTCGGTATTGACTATACCTACAACGATGACCTTTGGACTTGAAAAGTTCCCACTGCCTCCGCCTTTGCTTTCGGAAATTGCGGCTATCGTTTGAAAGTATGAGCCAGCGTCAAGAACATAAATAACAGGATACTTCTGATCCGGTGCAAATTCGTCTGCTGGAGTATCCGGAAGATGGACAAGAATCTCTCGCTTTTCGCCCAGTATCTTAGAATAGATACTGTCCCGAAAGCCTAAAATCATTAACTTCTTAGTTTGGGCGACTAAGAAGAATGTTGAACTTACAAATAGTCCGATGGTTAAAATTAGCGTTTTCATAACGCAATGATAGCACTTGATACTACATGCCTTAAACAAATGTGACGGAACCCCGAAAATATGTGACCAATTGAAGAATGAAGCTACAGAACGCTATTTTCCTATAAAAATATAACACTTCTTCTTCCTAACCCACTTCGTCATTCTTCCCGTCATCTCCTTTGATTAACCAAAGGAGATGACGGTGGCCGCCCCTCTTTACAACTTAACCTGCAGCGTTAAATAAAACGTCCTGTTATCAGACGGCAAAATACCCGGCCCAGGATAACCATCTGCCCTACGGGTAAAATACTTCTCATCCAGCAGGTTATTGATACTTCCAGATAAGGTAAACAACTTCCATCTGTAGGTTGCGCTAAGATCCATTACCTGATACGCAGGTACTACCCCATCAATTGCCCTATCTGATCTTTCAGCATTGGTCGCATCAGAATACTGTTTACCAACATGAGAAAACTGGTAAGCAACATCAAAAAGCTTATTCCCAAAAGAAACACCTGTACGAAATAAAATAGGCGGAACAAATTCAACCAGATTATCCTTTCGAACAGATGGGTCCAAACTGGTGATATATCTCGCATCTATCAACGCAAAATTGGTATAAACGCTGAGTTTATATTTACTGGTTCCTTTACTAATAGCCTTCAATAAATCACCTTCTATTAAGCTCTCAAACCCAATATTACGACTATCCCCTATGTTTTTCCTTAGGCGGTAGTTTTCCAGATTATCAGCGCTTTTTGTGTTTACTGAACCAATGCGTTTATTGTATTTCAGATAAAACAAGCTCAGGTCGTACCGCATCCAGGAGTTCACATGACCTCTTATACCGCCATCAATGGTATACCCCTTTTCATCTGACAGAGTAGAATCGACGCGGGCATTCGGATTGACAACCCTGATATCGTTGAAATTTACACTGCGATAGTTTTGTGATACATTGGCATACAGTTCAATGCCCTTCATAGGTTTATATGAAGTACCTAAACCAAAAAAGACGAAGGCCCGGTTATTTGTTTTCTTCTCAAAATTCTGGATGTAGTAAAAATCATCATAAGGACTTGATTTGGTGGCATAATACCCGTCTGCTTTAGTAGAAATAAACTCGAACCTCGCACCCGGAGTAACGCTCCATTTTTCAGTCAGCTGGAAAATATTCTCGGTAAAAACCGCCACATTAGTCCCTGGAAATTCATAACCGGAGCCACTCGGAAAGCTACCTGTGTATTTAAAAGTCGGGCCGCTGCCATCATCTGCATTCCCCTGATTGCGCAGGGTTAAACCCTTGTAAACCCTCACGCCCCCCAAAAAGGTACTAGGCTGATTGTTTACTAATTTATACTGATGAAGCAAACGTATCTCTGACCCAAAATTCTTAAAAGTATCGTCCAGTAAATCACGCTGACCTCCAGGGTCCGGTCTGTTGATATAACTTAGTATGCCTAGTGCCTGTCTGCTACCATGTAGATAATAGCTACGCCAGTTAATTTTCGTATGGTCATTAAACTCATAATCAAGGGTAACGCTAGCCAAATTCCAATCTACCTTAAACCAGTTTCGGGCGCGGTTAGACTGACTTGGATCAGCTTCAAATTCCTCATCAGTTAAGCCGCCCGGTAGCTGCGCCAGGTAATGCATGTAAGTATATTCACCCGTTACTTTGAGCTTTGGTGTAAACTGGTAATCGAGGTGCAGATAAGCCCCATTCTGGTCAAAATGACTGTTTGGACGCCAACCATCACCACGTTTATATTGGTAGTAAGCATAATAATTCAGCTTTTTTACCTTGCCACCAATACTATTAAAAGAATTAAAAAATCCATAGGAACCTGCAGTTTGGCGACTGGTAACCTCCACCGGTTTATCTGCGGGGCCTTTTTTTAGCTGGAAATTTATCAGACCACCAAATTGTGTCCCATACTGCAAACTGGCAGCACCGCGGATAATCTCTATCCTGTCCAATGCTTCGGCAGGTGGTGTATAGTAACTTTCCGGGTAACCTAAAGCATCCGCGCTAATATCATAACCGTTTTGACGAGTGTTAAAGTTCGATACCCGACTTGGGTTTAATCCCCTGCCTCCAATGCCAAGCTGAAGTCCGCCACCATCATATTCAATAATGTTGATTCCCGCAACACGACTGTATATCTGCCGGGTATTGTTAGTAGCCAGGTTTGCATTCAAATTTCCTACATTAACCACCTCAGTTTTTTTCCCCGCATAAATGGCAGTTCCTTCTACCTGCCTTAAATTGCCCGATGCCATTCGCTGACTGCTATCCTGTACATTGACTTCGTTTAATTGTCTGGTATCAGCATCTTCTAAAGCGATGTTAAGGACAATATTGCCGTTAACGTTGATTTTTTTACGGAAGTTTTTTGCGCCTACCAGGCGAACAAGCAGCTCATATTCTCCGCCAGCAATTTCCTTAAACTCAAAATTACCATGTTCATCACACGCGGTCTTCAAGCCTCCGGGAGCCAGGCTCACAGTTGCACCACCGGCAGCCTGATCGTTGACTTGCACTTTACCATTAATGGTATAGTTTTGTGCAAACGCGTTTAAAAAACAGATATTAAACAGTACAAAAAGAAATATTTTACCAAAGGTGTTATTTTTCATCTTTAACAAGGGGTAGCATCCAGGTATAATGACGCCAGCTAAAAGGCTGTCTGGATAGATCAATAGTGGGGTTAGTAAATGGGCGCGAACGTTCTCCGTTCAGCGCCACGTAACATTCTGCATAAACAGCCGGATCTTTTAGCCCGCGCTGTTTGTATACCGATGCCAGATAATGCGCATAGCGCAAGATCAGATCGGGTTGGGTACTCATCATTTTATCCTGTAAAGGAGTAAGAAACTCATTGTTATTAACTTCATAAATTTTTCCGGTAGAAGGTTCTTTAACATAAAAAAAAGTATTGCCCGATTTTTCCATCAGCATTACACGCCACGAAAAACGGTAACCCTCTTCATACCAGAACAACTGGCCGGGATAAGCTAAAAACCGTAAGGGAACAATTAATTGAACACAAAAATAGAAACCTAAAGCAACCATAAACATGCTGTTTACGCGCGCAGGCAACTGATAAACACTATGATCGGAAGTAGTTTGTCCCGGGCTTTTAATTCGGTTCAGTAATTTTTGCTGAGCGGAAGAGCTGAAGAAAATAAAGCTACAGATGATCATCACATAAGGGAACATCCCTATGCCGGGAAAAAACAAAGCTGTAGCCAGATGGAAGCCGATCACAAAAACATAGGCGATGGGACGGGTCTTCCGGTTAACTAAAAAGAAAGTGATAAAAAGATCATATAGTGCACCAAACCAACTGAAAAAATAAGCCACCCAGCTTTTGTACATCAAACCGCCGATCAGTGGCAGATGGCTTTTGGCAGGCAGCCAGATTTTCATGGGCGTAGCGTCCAGTAGCCAGTCAGGACTGAGTTTGGCAAGTCCGGCAAAAAAGTAAACCACTGCAATTTGCAAACGGATAATACCAACGGTCCATAATGGGACCATATCACGCCTTAAATCAGGCCATATTTTTACATCAATGGAAAAATACCGGTTTGCAGGAAGCCAGATCATTAAAAACCCAACCAGACTGATAAAATAATAGTGATTGAGATAGTTGGTCGCATCAATCATTTCAATATAGGTGAAGGACAGGAAAAAGACCACTGCTGTAATGCGGTAAAGAAGTCCCGCAGCCATTCCCAGAGCTGAAACGCCAGCCAGCAAAAAAAGGAGGTGCATCCCGGTACCACCAAGTGGATGCACCCACTCAAACCCCCAGTAGTTAAAGTAAAACCGGGGCGTCACATATAAATCTGTTATCCATCCATTGAGCCAGAAACGCATAATTCCGGCAAACATCATTAACCCAAAAAGCACCCTGAAAATAACCAGCGGTGCAATAGATACAGGCTTCTGAAAACAATGATTAATCACCATCAGTATCCTGATAGGTAATACGCACGCCTGTTGCCGAAGCTACATCGGTCTTAATCAATGTCAATAGTATTTGTATCTCACGGTAAGCAGCCTCAATTTCTGTTTTCTTATTGGCCAAAGCAGTTGAGAACGGATCAGGTATCGCATTCAGTTTAACAATAGCTAAATCAAACTGTTTAATTACGTCATCACTTAATGGTTTCTTATTTAAAGCCACCAGGTAATCAGACATCCCCTTACCGCTATTGTTTCCGGTAAACATCTTTTTAAGGTTAGTCAGGTTTGCTGCCGCTAGTGAAACAGATATCCCTGCGTGATAACCCTCTGTTTTATCCGGATATTGAACTCCTCCCGATTGTTTGCCAAATGGCCAGCCAATACGAGGTCCTTTCATCTGGTCCATTTCATAGGCGAACTGGTTGATCAGAAAAGCAATAGGGCTACCTGCATCAGAACGTGTATTTTGTATAAATTCTGCTTTGTAGGTATTTTTCCAGGTAGTAACTACACCACCGGTAAGCGTTTTCATTCGTGCAAGCAGATCCTGTACATATTTTTTACGGTTAGCAGCACTGCTACCACTGAATTTAGCCAATGCATCGGGAGCAAACAACACATAATCAAGCGAAGGAAAACCTTGCTGATCTATGGTGGAATTTTGCGTCAGGTCGTAAGTTCCACGGGTAATGTTTCCGTCAATTACTGCGTTATCTGCCGGAAACGTATTTAGAAAATTATTAAGTAAAACCCGCTCTGAAGGTCCGAACTGATTTACCGATACCTGCTCATATTGCAGATATGCAGTCTTAAATGCAACTTTTAAAGTTTGTTGGTTATCCGCATTCGGGGTGGCAAGAAACGTATTTGCAGTGGTTTCCAACTGGGTGATTTGGTCCTGTAGCCCCATATATGCAGGAATAATCAAATTGTCAGCATAGTTCGTTAGCATACCGGCTTTATCAAAGCCATCTGCTTTCGGACCATTATCTGTGCCCGATTTTTTAGAGCAGGCAACGATGAAAACTGTAATTGCCAGTATGGTGACTCCCATGCCGTATTTGATTCGATTGATATTCATATTCTTTAACTTAATGTATTAACAATGAAAGCTCCTGGCGCAAAAGTGCCAGGAGCCTTACTAAAACAAAACTGCTATTTAGTTTAAACCGTAGGTTGTTTTTAATATATTTTGTGCCTCAACCAATTTAGTAAAATTAGCCTCGTTGATTAATGTATAGAAATTAGTACCGATTGTTGCTTTAAGCTTCTGGTAGTTTGCGTCCGTTAATTTACTGTTTGCAGGGCGATATTTGAAGCATGAAATAAATCCATAACCTTCAGATAAAGCATGGAACTGCGTAGGCAGGTCACCAACGCTTACTGAATTAGTAGGTATTGTAGTGTAAGCAAGTGCCGCGGCAGCAACCAATTGCTCCCATTTAGCCTGAATAATAGTGATCTGCTCTTTTACAACTAGGTAATCTTTAGCCCCAATTGCCGCACGGCCTTTTAAGAAAGCGTTGAAAATTATTTTACCTGCTTCAATTCCTTTACCGCGTTCAGCAAGATAACCACCCCATAATAATGGTCTAACCGCATCTGTGTTAGCATAGGTTTTGTCCGGATTGTAATCAACAGGTACACCTAAATAACCAAAAGCTTCATCCCAGCTGCGTTGCATAGCTGTTGTACCATTAGTAACAGTAACATTATTAGCATCAGGCACACTGTTTAGGATATTAATAGCTTCTTTAAAGAATAAAGCGCCCATCATACCTTTAGCTACTGCCTGGTTGTACTCTAAACCTGTTGCGCTTACCAGTCTTTTTGAAGTGCCTTTAATAACGTAACCAGCACTACCGTTTGTAGCTTCAATGGCATTTTTAGTACTGTTTGCAGCTTGCTCCACAAAGTATCCTGTGAAAGTTTCAGCATCAGCAGTTTTGTCAGCCAGTTTCACACCAGATGCGTTTAGAGTTGCATCAGTTGTAAATGGATTATTAGTATTGTTAAAATAATCATTTGCTTTTGTTGAAGTAATGGTAGCATTTAATGCAGTTCCAAGGTAAGAGTTCAACTCTAAAGCCATTTTTACCCTTTGCGTCGAAGCAGTGTAGTTTGCTCCGGCGAAGTTGTAGGTTGTTGGCACTTCATAAGGAGGAATAACATCATCCTGAACATTATCTTTCTTACACGAAGCAAGACCCACAACAGCAAGGGCAATAAATACTGAACTCTTAAAGTATTGAATTTTCATTTTTCTATTTGATTATATAATTTATCACTATATTGTTTGTATTAAGTCTAAATAAGTGCTAATCTTGCTGCAAATATTAAAGCCAATTCTAAAGAATTTCTAAAGAGTCTAAAAAAATCGTATTTAATTTGAATAATAATTATGAAGGTGTTGTTTGTAGAAGATGAACCGGTACTATTGGAAGAAATGGAAACCTATTTCAGCTCACTCGATTGCATATGCGAACAGGCTATAACTTTTGGTCAGGCCGAGCAGAAACTAAGGGACTACATGTATGATGTTGTAGTGCTCGACATTACCCTGCCCGATGGAAGCGGGATAGACCTCATAGAAGACATCAGAAAAAGCCATCTGGAAACCGGAATCCTTATTCTCTCGGCAAAAGATTCGCTTCAGGACAAACTGAATGGATTAAATCTTGGCGCCGACGACTACCTCACAAAACCTTTTTACCTGGAAGAATTGAACGCCCGGGTCAACGCCATATACCGCAGAAAAACATTAAAAGGTGCCGAACAGATCACATTCGACGATTTCACCATGCACCCTTCTTCCAAATCATTCTTTTTCAAAGACAGCGAGGTAAGCCTAACCAGAAAGGAATACGACATGCTCATTTATTTCGTCATCAATAAGAACCGTGTGGTGAGCAAAGCATCAATAGTTGAGCACCTTTGGGGAGATCATTTCGACCAGAGTGATAACTTCGATACGGTATATGTACACATGAAGAATCTGAGGAAAAAACTGTGCAACATTTCCGGCAAAGAATACATCAAAACAGTATATGGAATGGGTTATAAGTTTACATACTAGTGAGGCTCTTATCAAAAATTAGTTATTATCATTTTGGACTAAGTGCATTGGTTTTAGGCATTACCGGCTGCATGCTGTTCCTTTTTCTGAGGCATGAAATATCTAAAGAAATAGAGGAGCAGCTGGAATTACAGACCGATATGGTTGCCGAAGAAATCCATATGGGGCGAACGGTAGCTTTCCCATTGGTAACCATCACCAAGGGCGATGAAAGCCTGATGAAGCTGCCTAAAGTTTTTAAAGACACCCTCATTTATGATCGGCTCCAAAAAGTAACTGAAGGGTACTACTACTTCTCAGAGAGCAAAAAGATCAATGGTCAGCCCTACCGCATTAGGGTTATGACTACATATATTGGCTGGGACAATTATTCTAAAACCATCCTCTACATTTTCCTGTCCATAGCAGTCCTGTTAATTGTACTTGGCACGTTGGTCAACTATTTCATTAGCAGCAGGATCTGGAAACCATTTTTAATAAACCTGAAGCGGATGAAGGGGTACTCTGTAAGTTCAAAAGAAGAATTACAGCTAACGCGTACTGATGTGACTGAGTTTAAGGAAATGAACAGCGTACTTATCGATTTGGCGGCCAGGGGCAAAAGGGAATATACGGCTTTAAAGGAATTTACTGAAAATGCCTCACATGAAATTCAAACCCCTCTTAGTATCCTGAAAACGAGATTGGAAAGTATTAGTCAGCAACCATTAACGGGAGACATTGCGCGTTTACTTAACGATGCAAAAGAAGCAACAATACGCCTTAGTAAAGTAAACAAGGGTTTGCTGCTGCTGGCCAAACTGGAGAATAATGCATTTACCGACGTACAATGGGTATCCTTAGAGAATACGCTGAAACGCAATTATGATTTAATGGAAGACCTGTTTCAGCATAAAGACTTACAGGTTGAACAGCATATTGAGTCCAAGGTAGTGTATGCCAGCTCATTCCTGATGGAAGTTTTGATTTCTAATTTGCTAACAAATGCCCTTTCTTATACCGATGCCGGTTCCAAAATAGTTTTTAGCCTGAATGAACATTCGCTGGCGATCAGTAATGAAGGAGAACCGCTTTCTTTCCCTGAATCTAAGTTGTTCACCAGATTTGGCAAAGGAACTGCCGGGTACAAAGGCAATGGTCTTGGATTATCAATTGTAAAGCAGATTTGCAACATTAATAAGTGGCAGGTTACTTATCATTATGAAAACAACATGCACAGATTTAGCATTGCTTTTTAACCCACCCCGCAACCAATCCCTACGCTAATCAATATAAAATACGCCACATCCGACTGGTTAAAATGCGTTCTCAAAGTCTTCAATGCCGCGATAAGATGGTTCTTCACCGTGTTCCTAGATAAATGCACCTGCTCTGCAATTTCATCATAGCTAAGCCCCTGGTACCGGCTCATTCGAAAAATCAGCTGTTGCTGTGGCGGCAGCTGCACCAAAGCACTTTCTGTAAACTGCCTTAGGTCGCTTAACAACAAAGACTCTTCAGTTTCATTGATTACCTTTTCCATATCCGTCCAAAGCGCATCAATAGCCCTTTGCAACGTGGCCAGATCTCTTAGTGCATTTAGCGCCAGCGTTCTGGTAATGGTATACAGATAAGGCAAAACTCCTCATTTAACCTGTCGCGGTTAACTCAAACATTTAACAAAGCATCGTGAACAATTTCTTCAGCCCGTCCCCTGTCTTAAGAACCTAAAACAGAAAACATATAGCTTATTGAAATGCAAGTCAAAAACCTGCCTGAATGCACGTTCATCCCCCTGTTTCAATGAAACAGTCAGTTCCAGATCGGAAAAGTTACTGTAAGCGTTCATAAATATCTTTAATCCCTTCCAGTAAAGTTATATAAAATATTTAACAGTAGGTTAACATTTACTTACTAAAGTGTAAACGCCACGTACGCATCGCTAGATTTGCCTCCCCATTTTGAGCCTCCGCAGGCAATCACCACATATTGCTTACCATCAGCTTCATACACTGCCGGCGTGGCTACACCCGGTGCAGGTAAATCTGTTTCGAAAAGTATTTTCCCTGTTTTTTTATCTATCGCCCTGAATTTACCATCCGCTGTTGCACCAATAAAGATAAGTCCGCCTGCAGTAACCACCGGGCCTCCGTAATTCTCGCGCCCTGTAGTGGGCACTCCTTTCTTTTTCAGTTCTTCAAATTCACCAAAAGGAACTTTCCACACATATTTCCCGGTATTCAGGTTGATGGCATTTAAAGTTCCCCATGGCGGACTGATCGCAGGATAACCTTCCTTAGTCAGGAACTTGTTATAACCCGTAGATCCATAAGAAGGCTTTGCTGCCTTTGCGGTTTTGGCCTCTGATTTTCCGGTATAAGGCTTTGCCTGTTCAGCTTTAAGATCAAGAATAAATGATCCTATTGCGTTTTTTTCTTCTTTACTCAGGTGATTAAATCCCGGCATCATCCGCCTGCCTGTAGACAACAGCTCGGTAAACTGCGTTAGGTTATATTTCTTCTCAACACCCACTATCGACGGATAATCCCCTGCACCCAATCGTTCCGGACCATGGCAAACCATGCAATGCTTATTATACAAGGCCGCGCCTGCTTCCAGATTCGTTTGCGCCGTAGTTACAGGCGGCTCATTCTCCACAAGGTTCAGCACCCAGGCCATTTCATTGGCATTTACGTACAGGATATTTGATTCAGGATCAAAAGCCGGGCCTCCCCACTCGCCTCCACCGTCATACCCCGGAAAAATAATGGTTCCTTCTTTGGTCGGCGGAGTATATATTCCCTGCGAACGATAAGTTTTAAAGCGCTTTTTAATATCCTGTTGAGATGAATCACTAACCAAAGTATTCAGGTCGTTCTCTGTTAAGATCTGTCTGGCAAAAGGCTTAGGCAAAACAGGGAAAGGCTGGGTTGGCCAGAGTTTCTCACCAATAATTGGCGTATTTGTAATCATCTTCTTTTCCACAATAGGGAAAAGCGGCTTACCAGTAGCCCTTTCGAAAACGAAAATAAGCCCGGTTTTAGTAGTTTGCGCTACCGCATCTATCTTTTTACCCTGACGGGTTATCGTAGTCAATATTGGTGGACTGGAAATATCCATATCCCATACATCATGGTGTACAGTTTGAAAATGCCATTTCAATTTCCCGGTAAGGACATCTAAAGCCAGTACACAGTTGGCATAAAGTCCTTTGCCCAGTCGGTCGCCACCATAAAAATCATTGCTTGGGTTACCCGTTCCGGCAAACAACATTCCTCTCTTTTCATCCAGACTAAAGCCCGACCAGCTATTTGTGGAGCCCATGCGTTTATAGGCCGTTTTGTCTTCCCAGGTTTCATATCCGGGCTCTCCCGGCATAGGAATGGTATGGAACACCCATTTCTGTTTTCCCGTTTTCACATCAAATGCGCGGATGTATCCCGGCGTTTCCTCACCTACATAACCGCTCAAAAAGAACAGGTTTTTATAAACCATAACGGGAGAAGTAGGCGCTACAAAAACCTTGCTTTCTTCTCTTCCAAGCCCCTTCCTAAGGTCTATCCCACCGTCTTTACCAAAACTGGAGATCAGTTTACCGCTAACCGCATTTATTGCAAAGGCAATTGGTCCTACGGTATAAATGATTCGCTTATCGGCTCCTTCCTGCCAATAAGCCACACCCCTGTTCATGTTTACACTATTGCGGTGCCATGTTTTATTTATGGTAGAATCGGCCGGATCAAAATTCCATTTTTCTTTTCCGGTAGCCGCATCTATCGCAAAGAGCTTTAGTTTTGGAGATACTCCATAGAGTACGTTATTAACGATGATGGGATTACACTGAATGGAACCAAATTTAGTATTGTCGTTTTGCTCCGAATGATATACCCATGCAACCTTTAGCCGGCTTACATTACTGGTATTGATCTGTTTAAGCTTCGAATATTTTATATTTTCACCATTACCTCCGGTAACTTTCCAGTCTCTGTATTTACCAATGGTATCAGCATACCTGGCTGTTGAAGCAAAATCAAATGTGCTATTTGATCCAATTTTATCACTTTTATAAGCCAGAAGTAATCCGGAAACAGTCAGCAATCCCAAAAGATGCTTTTTACTAATAGTCATACAGGAAATATTTTCCATTAATTTATTAAATTATCTGAAAATATAATGGCTACCGTTTCCGGATTATGGTAATATTATTATGGCATCAACACTTATTCTGTTTTAATGGCCTGTAAGGCTTTGCCGTTTAAAGAAACCGTTGCCTTATCGGAAATGGTATAATGCGTTTTGGTAATGTTAGGATCCATCAGGTCAAGACTTCCCTCACCAGGAATATCAAAAGCCGCCGTATCGATCTGGTTTGCCGAAGAAATAACCAGGCTGGCATTCCCATTGTCCTTATTACCTATTACCGCATTTAACTTGCCCACTTTCAATTTGTCTAAAAATGCACTGGTGTATTTACCCAGATCCAACTGCATCGCATCTTGCTCGAAACCGGAAATATTAATGTTGCCGGAAATATGGGCCCTTTTTTCTTCCTCTTTGTCTCTGTGATATGCACGACTGGTTAGCTTAACAGTACTTGGCATGATCAGGATCAATTCATTGTCCCAAATCTGAAAACCGCCGTCTTTAGCTGCTTTTGTCAGATCTATTTTTATCGAATTTCCATTTTTTGTCCATACCAGGTTTCCCTTAAGTCTGTCTCTTAACCACAGGCCCGGGGTTTTACCCTTCTCAATGCGGATGGTAATTCTGTTTGCCGACTGCAATTCGACTTCGTTTACATCTTTAACAGAACTAAATGTTAAACCATAAAACCGATTTTTATAGTCTCCTTTTAAAAAGGATGCCTTAAGGCTAAAATTATAGGCGGTAAGGCCAATAAATGTGGCAACCACTGCTGCTAGTATAAACATTGTGCTGGTTTTCATAACTATTTTGTTTGGTAGTTTTGTGCTTTAAAAATCTCAAATCGCTCAGCAATATCTTCTACGCTAATGCCAAGCAGATACATGCTTTTGAATAACTCCGGTAGCTCCTGCCCCAGAAAACGCTCCTTGCTGTAATTCTTTACTTTCTGTACTGCATCTGCAGCAATAAAGAAACCGATGCCCCTTTTGTTGGCAATTACCTCTTTACCTTGCAGAAATTCATACGCCCTTACAACAGTTAGCGGATTCACCTGCAGATCGGATGCCAGCTCACGTACCGAAGGCAATTTTTCCTCAGGCAACCATTTTTCCAACATGATATTTTCAGTTACATAACCTGCAATCTGCATGTATATCGCTTCATTCTCTCTAAATTCCATCTTACACTTGTTTTTCTTTTAGCCTGAAATAAGTACTTATCCAAAGGATTACCGAAATCAAAATGGCTACTGTTGCCGCAATAATATAACTTGTTTGTGTTGGCTCAATATATATATTCTCTTTTTTGATGATAAGGCCGACCATGTTAAAGGGAATCCCATTTTCAATCTCCTCCTGAAATATAGTATGAAGTAAAACCGGGTTTAACAGGCACAACACCGCAATAAAAATGAAAAAACTGAATACCGTTTTTATAAAATGGAGCTTCTCAAAAAATACCGCACCAAAAAAACAGATAGAATGTAATATAGCGAACACTAAAAATGACACCCACACTTTCCTATCAGGAGAAAATACGTTTACAACCTCTATTTTATCAGGTGAGTTTGCATTCCCGATACTGATCACCAGGTAATCAATAGCATAAAAGCAGCCCAGAAAAACAAGTTGAAATATCACAAATGAGTATAGCCAGGCAACCAGGTATTTTTCGAAATGAGAAGCAGGTAGCGATAACGCCGGAATTGATTTTTTTCTGTCGCCCAGATCGGTAAAGATCAGGCTGGTAAAAATAGTTCCCGAAAAAAACAGGAAATTTACAAACATTGCTGCTTGTATAACAGGGCCCATATGACCCCTGGTACTATAACTTATAAAACCCAGGACTAAGATTAACACTCCAATTAATACGCCTGTGGACATTAAGTACGTTTTGTATTGCTCGGCGGTGTGTTTCTTAAACAGATTAAGAAAGCGGGTAAAGTTGAAAGTTTCGTTCATGATAGCGTTATTTTAAAGATTCAATTACAGCAGTGTGATCATCAATTATCGCATTAAAGAGCAGCTCCATATCAACCTTGTTGTTGTGCTGTTGGTTATTGATGCTAATGGTATTATTGCCGATAGCGTTAGACGCGGTATATAATACTCCCTCTTTATTGGCATTACCCGACGTGGTAAAAAGTAAGCGGTCGCCAATATCATCCAGGCTCTTGTTCAGCACAATTTCCTTTTTGTGAAGGACAAGTAAGGTATCAATCAGACTGTCCAGATCTCTTACCTGGTGGGTAGATATGATCATACAGCGGTCTTCTGTGATTGAAGAGGCCATGATTCTTCTGAACTGAACTTTTGAAGGAATATCAAGCCCGTTAGTCGGCTCGTCCATAATCAGCAATGAGGTATTGGTGGCCAGACCAAAAGTGATCATTACTTTTTTCTGCTGACCAAAAGACAACTGCTTTAAATTGTCATCGGGATTCACATTGAATTCAGCAAGTACTTTATAGAATTGTGCGTGATCAAATTTTGGATAAAAATGAGCCGCACGGCGAACATATTCATTCCCTGAAAGCGACGGCAGTTCCATCTCTTCCGGAATAAAAAACAATTCCTGTAAAAAAGAAGGAAGTCGCTTGGCTGCACTAAGGCCATTAACCTTGCAGGTACCCTCGGTTGGGAATACCAGTCCTGCAATGTTTTTAAGTAAAGTTGATTTACCTGCCCCATTTTTTCCCAACAAGCCATAAATATGGCCGGTCTCCAGGTTAAGGTTCAGATTCCAAAACAGAAGTTCTTTTTTCCTGTATCCGAAACTAAGGTTTGTTAATTCGATCATAGCGTTGTGAATAAAGTAGCACTGTAATACTTATGTAGTACAGTACAAATGTAGATATAGTATTTACATTTCCAAATTAATTCACAAAATATTTTTAATGATTGAATTACAAGCCCTTAGAAGGCATGTAGACCGGATTTTACTCCGGTTCTACAAAATCTAGATCTCTGTCGTGCGTCTCCGGAATAGTAATAATGGAGTAAAACCCGATTGCAAAACAGATGAAACCAACAATAGCCGCAGCATGCAGCTCTAATACAGTTGGTTTCAAAAAGCCGTACAAGGTGGTCATCCCTACCACTGTTCCTCTTACCATATTGGGGATGGTAGTAGCAGCAGTTGCCCTTATATTGGTGCCGAATTGCTCTGCACCAATGGTTACAAACATGGCCCAGTAACCAATACCAAATCCAAGCCACAAGAGCATCATATATATACCTGTGGCGGTGGTTATGCCGGCATATAGATAAATAATACTTCCGATTAAAGTAAACAACATGAATAACCCCACCGCTTTGCGCCTCGATTCCAGATAATAACTGATTACACCGCTCAGCAAGTCGCCTGATGCCAGCCCTACATAACACCACATCACTGCCAAACCGGGCTTAACATTTTCTGCAATGTGCAATGCCTTACCAAATTCGTTGCTAAAGGTGGCCAGAATACCGATCACATACCAGGTGGGCAATCCAATACCTATGCATTTCAGATAAAGCTTAAGCCTGCTCTTATCTGTAAAAAAGGAAAGCAGTGACCCTCTTTTAAGTTCATCAAAGTCCTGCATAGATTTAAACATGCCCGATTCAAAAACACCAATTCGAAGAAACAAAAGCAATATGCCTAATCCACCACCGGTGAAATAGGCATATCGCCAGCTAAAAAGTTCCACGGTAAAATAAGCGGCAACAGCACCAAGAAGCCCCACTCCTGCTACTACTGAAGCACCAATGGCCCTCAGCCTTTTAGGTAAAATTTCTGAAACAAGCGTAATACCCGCGCCAAGTTCTCCTGCCAAACCTACCCCGGCTACAAAACGGAATAGCTTATAAATGCTCACATCGTGTACAAACCCGCAGGCAAAATTGGCGATAGAGTAAGTAATTATGGATCCGAATAAAACCGACAAACGCCCTTTCTTATCACCAAGAACACCCCAAAGTATTCCCCCGATCAGCAAACCACTCATCTGCCAGTTTAAAATACTGGCACCCTGGACAGAGCGTTCCGCTTCATTTAGCCCAAGCTCCGTTAAGCTGGGTATGCGTACAATGCCAAAAAGCAGTAAGTCATAAATATCTACAAAGTACCCAAGTGCAGCCACAATTACGGGCGCACTCAGAAGATACTGGGTTGCCGTTCTTTCTTTAGTTACTTCCATTTTGTTATTGATAGGTAAACTCAACTGTGGCAGTACAGGCTTTATCTGAAATTGCCCTTATCCAATGTGCGCTGAACCCTTGTGGAAACTCATAGTTGATCGTTTTACCGGCAGGAACAGTAAAGGTTTTATAGGTGTGAAAGCCGGAAAGGTCAAAATCAACTTCTAAGGTGATCTTCACATCCTTATCAGCACTTAAGGAAACCTTCTTCTTATCATACCCCGTCATAAGATATGGCAGCGATGGTGTGCCCGACTTAACCGCAGCTTTTTCCCAAACGCCTCCATGGCCTGTAGGTTTGCCCATTTTCCATAGGTCATCAATTCCCCCGAACCAAAGTCCATCAGTATTTTTTTCATTGGCAAAGTAGTGGCCATCAGCTTTTGCCCCCTGTTTGGTTCCGCTTAGTACCAGTAACCCTCTCCACGTACAAAAATCTACGATCTTTTTATGGTGTGTGGTAATCGGACGAAGGGCTATGAAACCAGCCTCGCGACCAACCTCATAAAAGGTTCCTTGTATGTTCAGCATAAAGCGCTCCGACTCAACTTCGCGACGATCGCGATAAGGAAAAGTTTCGTAAGCATCCGATGTTTTTGGTAAACGGAAAGTTCCCGTTTTATCTTTGATAATCACAGAAGCCTCATCTACAGAATAGGTTCTACTTAACGACAGCAAACGCTTCATTTGAGAAGTACTGTCTACCGCTCCGTTAGAAAAGGTCAGTTTTTCATCAACTTCTACATACTGACTTTTGCCATTACTGGTCGACAATACCTGCAGGTTTTTGTTGAAGTTTGCAGGGCGAATGACCGTAGAACTAATCTCATCTTTGTCGGTAATATCGCTTAAAGTATTGAACACAGGATCTTGCTTTTCGTGCATTGTTCCGGTAAAATGGAAGAAAGCAGAAGCCCTACAATCCTTATCTGTTTTAAACCTTATCCAGGTAGCTTTAAAATCGGCCGGGAAAATAAAATTCACATAACCATTTTTTGGCACCTTAATTACCTTATAATCTACCCATTTATTATTCCCTGTTTTATCAACCTGTATGGTAAAACTCACTGCCTGTTCTGATGTTTGGGTTAAATGCAGCACTTTTTTGTTGAAATTATTGATCAAAAAGGCATCCGAAGTTGTGTTTGCTTTTACAGCATCGTTATCCCATGGGCCGCCCCAACCGGTTGCACCACCCCATGTTTTTAAATCGCTCCATTGGCCAAACCAAAGGTTCGATTGAGAGCGACCGGCCATTGGATTTTGCAGTACAGTAGTCTCATCTGTAGCAATTACAATCTGATTGTTCCAGCTGCAAAAATCTGGAATATAGCGCAAGTGGCTGCTTAAAGGCGAAATACCTGCGCTGTTGTTTCTCGAAAAAGTTTTTGGAAAGTCGTACATCATGCCATGCATATCCATCAGCATTTTTCCATTGCCAACTTCCCTGATGCGTGGCCATTCGGTATACCATCCGCCTCTATGGTCGTAGGTACGTGCCGCTTTTGGCAAACGATAAGTATACCATTGTCCGCCATCAAGCAACTTCAAAATTACCGATCGCCTATCCCAGCCTATTGCCCATAGCGGACTTTTATCGTCTGGTGAACCATAAATACCACCGGGTCCTGTGATATCAGTAAATTGTTTTCGCTCTATGATTTTCCAGGTCTTACCATCCCAGCTTGCCAAAACACCCATTTCTTCTGGCCCCTTAGGCAAATCTCCTGCTTTTAGCATATCCTTCGTCAATTTGAAAACAGCATCCTCGCCGTTGTTCGCAACAACAAAGAGGTTTTGACCGGTATAGGCGCCTTTTCCATGCCAGCCGGGTACAGGTTTTTCAAATAGTTTCTTAACAGCAAGGCTATTTACATCAACCTCATACACCTTACCCTCCATATCATAGAAGTATACTTTGTTGGACGGATCAGTCAGGTGCCTTGCGGTTGCGGTCATCCTGCCTGGCATTACGGAAAAGGGAATTGCCCTTACTTTTCCATTTTTATCAATAAAATAGCTACTGGTGATCAGTTGATTCGATTCTTTATGGATCATCCTGTTAGCAGGAGTGCCGCCAATACTTTCCGGATGTATGGTTACATTCAGATCTGCATCTACGCTATAAAGCTTATCTGCACTTCCATTAGGGGTATGAGGAGAATAGGTAACCATCCATAGCTTATTTGCCCATGGGGTTATCGCTCCGATGCCATTTTCAAACCCCTCACCAAATCCTACAGTGCTTTTTTCTGTTTTTGGCCAGCCCTCATTAAACGTAGCTAAATGTGGATATACACCACTTACCTGCAGTGGTTTCGTTGTCTTCTGTCCGAATGTGTTCAAAGATAAAAGTAGTGCCGCCAGGGCAGCACAACTTTTTAAATTAGAGCTAATATTCATTTGTGTGTTATAGGTTAATAATTTAAGTTCTGAGTGATGTTGGGGTTTACCCTTCTTTCTACAGCCGGTATAGGCCACAGGTATTGCTTGTTTTTATCAAATTTCCTTTCAATAAGTGCCTTAACATCAGATCCAAAACCCGAGTAATCGGCTATGCCATCATCGTCGAGCGGAGTAATGCCCGGGAAAGGCCATTTTGAGCGGTTTTGATTTGCCGGATCAGGTAAACCAATGACTGGTTTTGTCAGTGCCTTTTCGGCCAGGTGCCAGCGGATCAAATCCATGTAGCGAAGCCCCTCTTTTGCAAATTCTACCCTTCTTTCTCTCCGTACAACTTTTCTAAGTTCTGTTAGATCTGTTGTCGTTACAGCAGGATATAAGGTGGTTTGTGCAGCAGTAACACCATAGGCTCTTGCCCTCACCTGGTTAATGGCATCTAAAACAGTAGCATCCGCTTCTCCCAGTTCTACCTTTGCCTCTGCATAAGTCAGCAGCATCTCGGCATACCTGATAATGATGGCATCGTTGTCTTCGGCAAGTCGGTCGGCCCAGGTTTGGTCAATACCCTTTTTCCAAAGGAAACCGGTATAGCTTGCAAATGCGGCAACCGCACGTGAATCTTTATTGGATACACTTTTGTTCTGTTTTGAACTATAAACCGTTAAAGAATCCGGATGCGGGGTATAATTGTACCCCAGCCATTGGGTGTTGAACTCCACAACAGTTGCCGTGAGACGGGGATCGCGGTTTTTGAAGGGCTGTTTAGGGTCGTACAAAGGCGACTCATCAATGGGTTTACCATCAGTACACTCATAAGCATCCACAATATCCCGTGTTGGCAATTGGGCGCCAAAGCCACCGGCATTTCTGGAAATATTGTCCTGCACATAACCTGCTCCGTTAAAAACCTGTTGGGCCTGATCTCTTGGAATACTGATAATTAGCTCTTTGCTGGTTTCACCTGCTTTTAAAAACAATTGAGAATAGCTGGCATTAAGGCTATAAACATTGGCCGCACCTAAATCCATTACGGCTTTTGCAGCATCGCGTGCCACGTCATATTTCCCTACATACAAAGCAGTTCGTGCTTTTACAGCTAAGGCTGCACCCTTGGTTAACCTTTTCACTTCGGCCTGCGCATAGGTCTCAGGCAAATTGGCGATAGCAAAATCAAGCTCTTTAAAAATAAAATCAAGTACCTGATCTTTACCGGTTCTGGTGATCCCGTATGATTCTTCGAGGGTTAAAGTGGTTGTTAATAAGGGAACGTCGCCAAAATGGGTAACCAGTTTAGCATATTGGTTTGCCCTGATCAAACGCATCTCTGCTTCCAGTCTCAACATCACTGCTGCTGGCGTATTGGCCGCAGCTTTATCTTTATTGGCTAGAAACGAGTTCGCTCTTGCAATGGCTTTGTAACAGTTTAACCAATAAGTTTGCACCGCAGCATCGTCGGCATTCATCGTGCCGCCGATCACTGCATTTGTTAACTGGCCGCGGTGCCACTCATTGTCGCCAAACAATTCGTTATCATTCCCCCAGAAAACCAGTCGGTAAAGGTCATTAACAGCCAGTTCCAATTCGGTTTGGTTGGAATAAAAATTCCCGGTCGAGGCCTCAGAAAGTGGATTGAGGTCGAGTTTATTGCAGGCCGAAAGACCTACAGATATGATGATAATTAAATAGAACTTTTTCATGATTAAAATTTTAAGGTTGCACCGGCCAATATTGTGGTTACAATTGGGTAAGCATAGTTTCCGGCTTCAGGATCCAGATATTTTGGAAACTTACTGGACGAAAACAGGTCGTTAGCTGAGACATAGAAACGGAACGACTGAATGCCTGCCTTTTTTATCCAGCTTTCCTTTAAAGTATAGCCCAGCGTAAGGTTTTTTACACGAAAGTAAGAGCCGTCGATTAACCAAAAGTCAGACAAAGTATAGTTGTTCGACGTAGAGGTACGCGATAACCTTGGATAAGTGGCCTGAAGGTTTTGCTCGGCAGTATTATTCGGGCTCCAGAATTTCCCAACCATTTCAATTGGTACGTTTCCAAAAGCTTCAGCAAATGGTTGGGTAACTTCGTCGTTTAACCGGCTTAACTTTTTCCCAACTCCCTGAAATACTGCACCAAAATCAAAGCCCATATAATCAAGTCTTATATTTCCTCCATACTGATAGCGGGGTAAAGCTCCGCCAAGCAACACCTTATCGTCGGTAGTGATCTTTCCATCATTATTCAGATCCTGGTAGCGGATATCTCCTGCTTTAGTGTTTGCATTTAGCACTGGTGCTCCCGCAACTTCTGCCGCTGTCTGAAATATCCCATTGGCTTTATAACCAAACCATTCATTGTATTCGCTGCCATTACGGATAATCTGATCACCTCTAAATTCTGTCCCTTTTAGATCTCCGATTTTTGATTTGGCGTCTGAAACGTTCGCTGCAACAGCGTAATTCACGTTCCCGATCTTATCTTTCCAGCCCATTTCCAGTTCCCATCCCTTCACATTTAATACCCCCGCATTTTGGTTAGGCTTGTCATATCCTAAGTAAAGCGGAATATCAAGCGGCAAAAGGATATCGTAAGTTTTCTTTTTATAGTAATCAGCAGAAACGGTTAACCTGTTATCAAGAAAAGCTGCATCTAATCCCACATCGGTGGTCTGACTGGTTTCCCAGCTGATATTCTCTACTGCATATACCTGTTGTCCGCCTCCAGTTAACGGGGTAACAACTCCATTCTGATAGAACAGTGCATTTGTAAAATCTATGGTTGCCTGGTAAGGATAGTAAGCGGGGTTATTGTTCCTGTCTAACAATCGTTCATTACCAGCACGGCCCCATGATCCTCTTAATTTAAGGAAAGAAAGCCAGTTCATACTTTTCATAAAGCTTTCTTCGGTAACTGTCCAGCCTGCCGAAACCGATGGGTATACCGCATTTCTGAATTTATCAGCAAATCGGGAAGATCTGTCTGAACGGATATTTCCCTGGATGTAATACTTGTTTTTATAATTGTACTGCAAGCGACTGAACAGGGAATGTAATCCTGATTCGTTTGCACTGCCCGAGTTGTCTCTCAGTTCTGTACTTCCGGCATTTAAGTAAGGAAAATCAACAAGGGCAAAACCGGTTCTGGAAGCACCCAAAGATTCAAGTGACCTGTAATTTTCTTCATAACCCACAAGCACATCAATGGTATGGTCTTTTGCAATCTCTCTGGTATAGTTAGCAAGCAACTGCCCGTTAATGCTAAAAGCCTCATTTCTGCCTTCGCTCAGGATAGTTTTAGGCTGGTTCACAATGGTACTTACACTGCCATCGGCATTGGTAAACTTTATTTGTTTAGAGAAATACTTGTCCTTATCCAGATCAAAAGTTGGTGCTACCTGCATGGTCAGCGTAAGTCCCTGAATGGGTTTGTAATTAAACATAATGCGACCGCTGATTTGATTTGCAAGGGTTTTACTAAATCCTCCCTCATTGATCTGGGCAATTGGGTTTCTGCCATCCTTTCCAAAAGCCAAAAGCCCGTTGGAATAGAAATCATCATAAATTGGAGGCATAATACGCGCCTCATAAATGGGATTGTAGTTGTTACTTAATTCATTTGCATTGCCTTTGTTGGTTGTTCTTTTATAGGCAACATCTAAGTTGATATTCATTTTGCTGTTCAGCTGCAGGTCGTTGTTGATACGAAACAGGTATCTGTTGTAAGATCTGTTGTCGTAAAATGCTCCGGCATCTGAATAGCCCAGCGAAGCCTTGGTTTTTATTTTATCAGTTCCCATGGTAAACACCAGATCATGGCGTTGGCGTGGGGCCGATTTATTGGTCATAACGGTTTCCTGCCAATTGGTATTTGGATACTTATCCGGATCTGCCAGGTTGTTTTCCAGGTACTTGTCGATACTTGATTGTGGAAAAGGGCCGGTAGAAGCACCATCATTAGTAGCCTGCTCATTAAAGTAGCGCATATAATCCTGTACGCCTGCATATTCAGGTAATGCGGTTGCTCTTTGCACGCCATACTCGTAGTTATATTCCAGACTGCTCTGCCCCTGTTTAGCTCTTTTAGTAGTTACTAAAATTACGCCTGCCGCCCCTCTTGATCCGTAAATTGCAGCCGAGGCAGCGTCTTTTAGTACCGTAATGTTTTCAACATCATTTGGGTTTACATTATCAATATTGCTTACAGGCACCCCGTCCAGAATAATTAGCGGGCTGTTTGTTCCAATGGTAGTAATCCCCCTGATAGAGATGTTAGATCCGGAGCCGGGAGCACTGCTGGTACGGGTTACAGAAACACCGCCAACACTGCCTTGCAGGGCTTCAGAAACCTGAAGTGTTTGCCGCCCTCCTACATCCTTTGATCCTATTGAAGTTACTGCGCCGGTAAGGTCCTTTTTTCTTTGCGTACCATAACCAACTACTACAACCTCGTTGAGGTCCTTATTATCGACCAGCAGACCAATTTGAAGTGGTTTACCCGTAAGTTCAACAACTTGGTCCTGGTAGCCAACAAATGTTAACAGAATGGTTTTTGCTTCGGAAGGGGCATTTAAGGTAAACGCACCTTCCGCATTTGTACTTGTTCCCTGCCTGGTGTCTGTAACAGTAATACTAACACCCGCCAGAGGTTGTTTTGTGGTGGCATCGATAACTTTACCCGATACTTTTTTGGTTTGCGCGACGGCTGCATATTGCAGGCCTAAAAACATCGCCAGAAGTAATAATTTTCTTTTCATTTATATTTGGTTAAGTTTTAAAAAAGATTGTTATTTGTCAATCTGATTTAGTTTTGATTGGTTTAGTAAATTTATATCCCGTTTTACAGAATGAACCGCCAACACCATATCCAAAATATTGGTCAATATTTTAGACAACCTAACAAACTATAAAACAACCACTTACACCAGATGAATAGGTATTCTGAACAAGCTGAAAATTCAATATTTTTTCAACAGCTGGACATATGCTGTCAGAAGGTAGCTGAGCAGATCGGTGAAAAACCAATTTCTGATTGGACGAACAGCGACTATGTAAGGTTAAGTGGTTTATTGTCACGTAAAACATCCATTCATTTAAGCGAAAGCACCCTTAAAAGAATCTTTGGAAAATCTAAAACATCTACCCGGTATTATCCACAAAAGGCAACACGCGATGCCCTTGCGAAATTTATAGGCTACAGAGACTGGTACGAATTTGAGTTTAAGAATCCCATTATAGATGTAAAAACCGGATTAGTACAGAAGGCACCTGCAAAAACCCCTGAAACGCATAAGCAGGAAAGCAATAAGAAAATGTTATACTTTATTGCTTTTATAGTACTGGTTACGTTTATTGCGATAGTACTATTAAGAAAACCAGATACAGGCACGGATCTTTTTGCCCAGAACGTAAAGCTGAAGTGCATAAACCCCGAAGGACTTACTCCACATTCGGCTATATTTAAACTGGACGCAGCAGGACCATTGCCTGATTCATCTTCTAATTTCTCTGTTGATTTTGGTGATGGTAAGATAAAGAGGGTTAACCTCTCAGACAGCCTTTTTAATCATTATTACGAAATCCCGGGAAGGTACTACCCTGTGCTGTTGTATAAGAAAAGACCCATCGATACCGGATATGTTTATCTGCAAAGTAAAACCTGGAGTGCCATTACTTCTGTGATGCAGGATACCACAAGAGTATACCCGGTTTTAGTAAAAGATTTAGGCCTTAGAACGCCAATTACGGTATCAGCAAGAGAAGTTTACAGTGCCGGTGTGGATACCAACCGCACGTTCTTTGTTCATTTTTCACACGTAAGACCTACCAATATCAACGGAGATAATTTTGAACTGACGGTGCACGTTGCCTCTTCCGAAAACAGGGCCGGTGTAAGATGCTCACAAGCAGATCTGTTTATTTACGGAGAAAAGGATAAGCATGTGTTTGGCATCATTAAACCCGAATGTGTGGCCTGGGCACATTATCAGTTTTCTGAAGATGTTAAAGATGGCGCAAAATATGACCTTAGGGCGCTTGGACATGACCTGAGTACCGGCGCTGATTTAAAGCTTCGAATTGAAAACAAACAGGTTAAACTATACATCAACTCTAAAGAAGCTTTTAAAACACAGTACAACAAATCAATTGGTAAGATAATGGGAGTTAAACTGACAATAGCAGGAATAGGCTATTTCGAAAACTTACATATCTCAGACCTGAAGACAAAAGAAACATTCTGATCTTATTTAACAGGAACCGCTTTAAACTCGAATACGGAAACTTTTGTGTTATTGGTACTCACCGTTACAGAAAACGCATACTCCTTCCCTTTTTCAAATACCTGATCTGTAAGCAAACTAACTTCTGTTTTACCGTATGGCTGTAGTACCGGAACCGCTGCTATGCCTAAAGTTTTCTTCTCGTTACCAACAAGACAGGTAACCTCTAAAACGCTTTTTTTAGACACTACCTGGCCAAAATTTTCTACCTCTATTTTTAGTTTGGTTTTATTATTCTCTGAGCTAAATACCGGTTTACGGGCTGAAAGAATGGCCTCATTATAGTTTAACCATGGCACACGGGTGTATCCGTAAAGCAGCTTACCTGCGGTAGATTTCCCGATCAGCTTTGGTGCAAATTCCTCTTTTGTGATGCCACTGCCTTTGGCATCAAAATTTACAATCAGATCTTTGTTTGATTTTACCACACTTAACACCTTGCTGCCCCTGCCAAAGTTAACTTCTGTTGACGCCCCAAAACGAAGGGATTTAACATCTACATCTATTTGCGGGTTAAAGCCTTTTTCGGCTGCAATTTTAACGCTGATCACTTTGGTTTTAGCTGTCGGCATTTCCTTGTTCAGCATGGTCAGCAAAACCCCCGGGTTCAACGGTACGCTGATGTTTTTGGAACTATGGCGGTCGCTGGCTTTATCATCTGCCTTAGAAGTATCTATTACTGCAAAGTTCGCCTGAATAGCTCTTCCATAATTATCCTGAAGCACTTTAATACGTTCAAATTTATACCAGTCTTCCACCTGTCCGTCTTCATGTTTAGCTACTCCAATGGTATATGCCTCTCCGGGATCTGTAACCCAGTTAACCCCATCTTTTGAGCGTTGGTAAAAGGCGATTCTGCCTAACCAGTCGTTCACAATTAAATGGTATTGAACATTGTCGCGCCACACCACCGGATCCTCAAACTCGCCCTTTACATTGGGGTATACCCTTCTGTCGGTAATTTGATTGTAAGCAGAAATTCCTGTTTTACTGATCCATACACCACCACCTCTGCACACCATAAGGTAAGAGCCGTCTTCTCTTTGCGCAAAGGTTAAATTAGACAGGCCCTCGATAATCGGGCGATCTCTTTTCTCAAAATCAAAATGCTTTAATTCCCATGGCCCGTTTAAACTATTTGAAATGTAATATCCGTCAATAATATAAATCACATATCTGCCGTCTTTGATCCGGAAAACTTCAGGATTATGCCCTTTGCCTATAGTGTCTTTTACCACAAAAGGGCCAATTGAGTTATCGCTTACCGTATGGTAAACAATTGAATTTGGCCACTCGGCATGACCTTTCGCCGAACTTTCGAGCCAGCCGGCTACATAAAGGTGATAGAGTTTATCCGATCCTAAAATTATTTTCCCTCCCCAATAAGATCTGATGCGGTCTTCAATACCATTATCTACGTACCTTGGCAATACACCTTTGGCACCCCAGGTATCACTGCTGAGCTTGCCTTTTGGCATAGGTAACAAACGATCTTTAAACCGCCCGCCTTCTACCAGCTGATCCCATTCAACAGGTCTTGGCCTTTCCGTGATTTGGGCAATAAGCATGCAGGGTGTTAAAAATAAAACACAAAGGATGAGGGGAATAAACAGGTACTTTTTCATTTCATGAGATCAACTAAATTCGGCAACAAATAAAGCACATTCTGAAACCCGTAATTTTGATTTCTTATCCATTCATTAAGTAATATTAACATTCAGTGATAATACTCGCCTATACGTTTCAAAAATTCTTCAGATTGTATCAATTTACAGATAAGAGCTGAAACACTAAATATTTTATAATAAACTTGTTCTTTAAACACACAAAGCCATTTATAAACATGAACGTTAAGAAATCACTCATCTTGGCATTTGCTTCGATCCCGTCATTGCTCTTTGCGCAAAACAGCCCTGGAAAGCAATATGTATACAACCGTGCGCCGTTAACCGCCGACACGTACATACAGCTTCCCCTTGGCAGTATAAAAGCCAAAGGCTGGTTATTGAAACAATTGGAATTTCAAAAAGATGGCGCAACCGGACATGCCGAAGAACTTTATCCGGAGGCATCTAACCTTGGCCCTGAATCTGATTGGCTGGGTGGCAATGGCGAAGGTTGGGAACGTGTTCCTTATTACGTAAAAGGACTTATAGCACTGGCTTATACATTGGATAATCCTGAATTAAAAGCAAAATCGCAGAAATGGATAAACTGGACATTAGACCACCAGCAGGCGAACGGAGCTTTTGGCCCAGCAAAAATGAACGACTGGTGGCCAAGAATGCCAATGATGTATGCCATACAAAGTTATTATGAGGCTACCGGCGATGAACGGGTGATTGGTTTTTTTACCAAATATTTTAAGTATCAGCTGGAGAACCTGGATAAAAAACCACTAACGGAATGGAGCAAATCTAGAACCGGCGACAACATAGAATTGGTATTGTGGTTATACAACAGAACTGGCGAAAGGTCGCTGCTAACCTTAGCAGAAAAACTAAAATCACAGGCCTATCCTTGGGCAGATATCTATACAAATAACCAGTTCTACCATTATGGCGATGATTTCCATACCAAACACAGCGTTAGTGTTGGTCAGGCGCTTAAACTTCCGGCAATTTACTCACAGTTGAACAACACTCCATTTTACAGAGATGCAACTGAAAAAGGAATCTATAATTTAATAAGAGATCACGGACAGGCATCGGGCATTGCATCGGGAACAGAATTCCTGGCTGGCAGAAGTTCCTTTCAGGGAACGGAGACTTGTACCGTGGTAGAATGGATGCAAAGTCTGGAAACCACAGCCCGAATAGTTCATGATGCACAGATTGGCGACAGACTGGAGAAAATTGCTTTTAACACCTTGCCATCGCAGTTTAGCAGAGACATTAAATCTCATTTATATTATACACAGCCCAACCAGGTGGTATGTAAGCACGGTAACTCTGGTTTTGATGAGGACTACGATGGAGGAATCCTTTTAAGTCCGTACTCCGGCATGGGATGCTGCAGGTACAACATGCACATGGGATGGCCTTATTTTGTAAAAAACAGCTGGGCAGCAACTCCTGATAAGGGTTTGGCCGTAATTGCCTATGCACCGGTTGAGCTGAATGCTTTTGTAGCTGATGCCGTTCCCGTTAAATTGAATGTGGTGACCAACTATCCTTTTGAAGAGCAGATCAGAATTAAAATAGACTTAGCAAAGGCTGCCACTTTCCCATTGAAATTAAGAATACCCGAATGGTGTAAAAATCCGCAAATAGCGGTGAATGGCAAAGCATTATCGAATGTTAAAACCGGTCAGGTTTATACCGTAAACCGATCATGGAGCAGCAATGACGAGGTAGTACTTAATTTCCCAATGGAAGTAAAAGTATCAGATCAGGTAAACCAATCGGTTACTGTAGAACGTGGCCCCTTGGTGTATGGATTACAGATGAATGCTAAATACAGTATTCGTAAAAAACATCCTGTAGAAGGCTTTTTTGACTATGAGGTGTCCTCTGCTTCGCCCTGGAACTATGGATTGGTGATAGATCGTAAGAATCTGGCTGCTTCGGTAAAAGTTCAAAACACAGCTATGCCCGAGAATCCGTTTATCCAAGCCACTACGCCTGTTAAACTGAAAGTCTCTGCAAAGAAAATACCTTCATGGACCATGGCTTATAATAAAATGCATGCCTTTGAAGTACCAAGAAGTCCGGTTGCTTCATCGGAACAGACAGAAGAAATAACCCTTACTCCTTTTGGAAGTGAAAACATCAGAATCAGTAATTTTCCTGTAATTGGCACGCCTGAAAGTCCGCGTAAGTTGTTTAAAGAAAACTTTGACAATGCTACAGTTAAAGACTGGTTGTTATATGGCGGCAGCTGGTTTATTAAAGATGGAGCAATCCACGCCGCATCTAACAAAGGTTCCTGGGGATATGGGATCCATGGTTCAAAAGCGATTGCGAGCAGTACCATGTTTAAGGACCTGAGCTACGAGGCCACCGTACAGCTAAACTCAAAAGGAAATGCCGGTCTGGTTTTTAGAGTGACGGATGCGGTACTTGGTGCAGATATGTATAAGGGCTATTACCTGGGAATTGATGCAGAAACAGGCACGATCCAATTGGGCAAATCATCTGACCAGAAATGGGTTGCACTTGCATCAGAACAGCAAAAATTAGAAATAGGAAAGTCGTACAAGGTTAAAATAGAAGCCAAAGGCAGTGACATTAAGGTATACTTTAACGGATCAGAAAAGCCATTGATATCTGTAAAAGATTCAGAATTTAAAAGCGGTATGATTGGCGTTAGGGCCTATGATTCACTGGCAAGCATTGATAATTTACTTGTTAAAGAAGTGAAGTAAAAAAAGGGGTATCAAATTGAAACCCCTTTTTATAATTTATACCCTTCCGGCAAATTAAACCTTTTTAGGAGGCAGATCAAACGCCACAGCCTCATGCTCAAAATGACCATTATGAGATCCATCGCAAAATGGTTTATTTTTTGAAAGTCCGCAGCGACAAATTGATAGCGCAGTTCTGCCCTGCAATCCGTACACTTCACCATTCTTGTCAACGATTTCAAAATCGCCTTCTATCTTTACCGATCCGTTATTGTTAATTGTAAGCTTCGTTTTTGACATCTATTTTTAATTTTGGCCAAAGCTAAAACAAAGTAAACAGACCAGGCAAGATCATTTCAATTTAGAAACGTTCTCTGTTTAATCCATATTGCGGACACCCTTCGCCACCAATTCCAATTTTGAACTATCGGTTTCAGGAAACGGTATCTCTTAATAATTTAGCCTTGGCTGGGGCGTAATAATATTTAAACCATAGCTTGTCTGCTAAATAAAGTGTAAAGCCAAGTGGGAACGAGAGTAAAACAAGCGCCTTACCCCATCCGGTTCCTATGCTGTTATACTGGCGCAAAAAAGATTCAGAATGCATTCCGTAACGGGAGAGCTGAGCGGCTCTTTTGAAAAAGAATACGGGCGAGCTGAAAAACCAATGTGGCAGGTCTTCATTCACTACATCAACATCACACATAGTTAAACCTTTGGCATTTCGGATTCTGTTTGCTTTGCCACTCAGATTGCCAAAACCAGAGCCTGTTGGGATAAAATAAGTTCGCACTACTGTATTGATGCAGATGTACTGGTATTGTCGCCCCAACCTATTCCAAATATAACTTTCGGGTACAAATTTATAGCCCTCTGCTTCTGGATATGGATTCTTCTTTAACAATGCGGTACGCATTAAGCCAAATTTTTCACCTATTATTTTATACTTAAACTGAAATTCACCTCCTGTAATGGTGATGTGATCTGCAGGAAATAAGTCGCCGACAACCTGTTTTGTAATCGAATCCTCCACCAAAGCACATACACACCAATACTTATCCCTTACATCCGGTGAGAGGCTTTCCCATTCATCAACTAAGGTTTTAAGCCCATCGTGGCAAAGGGCATCATCGGAATCAAGTATTGCACACATTTCACCGCTTGCAAGCTTTACGCCCTGATTTACGGCAGAGGGCTTGCCCCCGTTGGGTTTCTGATAATAATTAATATTTAAAGGCGACTCACGCTGCCACGCCGACACGGTTTCTGATGTATCATCTGTAGAGCCATCATCAACAATAATCCACTCAAAATTTTTAAAAGACTGTTTGCTCAACGACTCATAACAACGATGAAGCGTATCAGCACGATTATAGGTAGGAGTGATAATCGATATAAACATAGCTATGCTAATAAATTAAAATATGGTGGTCCGTCTGGTCCTGACAAATGCCTGTTACGAGGTTACCGTAGCCAGCTAATCCCTATATTATCAGTAAGTTGAAATTACTAAAAAACTAATTGATATACAAGTAATATTAATGCAGCTATGCTCCTGCCGTCATAGCTGCATTAATATTGTATTTATTTTGAAAGTAATGCCAAAACCGCTTTACCAACTGCATGTGCAGACTGGGGATTTTGTCCGGTAACCAATCGCTGATCAGTTACTACATGCTCTTGCCAGGGGGCCGATTTTTCATAAATGCCACCTCGCTCAATCAGCTTATCTTCCAATAAAAAAGGAACAACTTTATCCAATTTAACGGCTACCTCTTCCTCATTGGTAAAGCCGTTCACTTTCTTACCAGCTATCAGGTACTTGCCATCGCGCAATTTAATGTTCACAATCCCTGCAGGACCATGACAAACCGCACTGACAATACCGTTATTTTCGTATATTTTAGTGGCTATTGCCGAGATTTCTTCGTTATCAGGAAAATCCCAAACCGCTCCATGCCCCCCTGCATAATAAATAGCTGAATATTCTTCGGGCTTTATCTCAGCAGGTTTTAAACTATGATTGATTTTATTGTGATAATATTGGTCGTCCCAGAATTCCTTATTTACTGCATCTCTTAAATCCAGGCCATCAACCGGAGGCTGACCTCCCTTCGGGCTAACAAAATCTATTTCATAACCCGCATCTTTTAGTACTTTCCAGGCATGGGTTACTTCACCCAGGTAATAACCTGTGGGATCACCGGTGCTTCCTTTTTTATCGTGGCTGGTAACCACAAACAGAATTTTCTTTTTCATAGTATTTGCTTTATTTTTTGATTGTGCCGCCGCAGACAAGGTTAGGGAGATGAAAATGGCACACGCAGCAAGAGCCATCATTCCTTTTTTGATCAAATTCATTCTATATAAGATAAAATATAATGATGCAAAGTTGGAACAATAATACGACAGCAAGAAGGATGCTAATCACAAAATAATTGTGATTACACGCACACTATGGATGGCTTAACCGGCTTAGGGTTTCTCTTGACACCCCTAAATAAGATGCCAGTAAAGTTTTAGGAAGACGCTGGAGCAATTTTGGATTCAGTTTAAACAGACGGTTATATCTTTCCTGAGGATTTTTATTGAGCAACAGCAGGATACGCTGTTGCAGTGCAACATACCCAACATTGGATTTTTTTCGAAAGAAATTGGCAATGCTATGTAATTCATTGCACAGCTTTTCCTTATTATCTCTCGATAAAACAAGCAATTCACAGTCTTCTATACAATCTATAGCAATTGTTGCCGGGGTGCAATTCATGTAGGCCTGAAAATCGGTGATCCACCAGTCTTCCATGGCAAACTGCAGAATGTGTATCTTCCCGTCTTCGTCTGTATGGTAGGCTTTAAGCAATCCTTTTACTACCCAATACTCGTTGTGGACCTCACTATCTTCCTGTACCAGGAATTGATGTTTCTTAAGCTTTTTACTGCTGAACATTGAAGAAACATATTCGAATTCGGCATCCGTTAATGGAGTAATTTTTTCTATATGTTGCTTTAACGCACTATTCATTACAAAAACAGGTTTTTGAAGGAAAACAAATCTATTTACTTTTTTTGAATTTCTGCTCTGGCATGAAAGTAGTACTATCAATTTGTACTAAAACAAAAAGGAATGAATTTACCATCGTTTAAGCGGATCAATTTTAAAAAGGTAAGAACGGACATCCAGGGAAGCTTTAAGCAACTGGCAGCAGGTGGCTTTAAGCAGATTTTTAATCAGATTGACCAGCTGAACATCAAAAAAGGTGTGGATGCTATGGGGATCGATAAATTTACCAATCAATGTGCTTTATTGGCAGCAGGCTCAGGATTAATTACCGGAGTGGGTGGCGTTGGCACCATGCTTATTGGTACACCGCTGGATGTGATTAACATTATCACTCAGCAATTTAGGGTTACCCTGGCTATTTCTTACCACAATACCGGCAAGTATAAAATCAGTTTTGACGACTTTTTTAAGATTGTAGCCTCATCTGTTAAGGCCGATGCCAAATTGGCCATCAGCAAAAACATTATGGAAGAGGTTGCAGAGAAAATACTGATGAATTTAGGATCTAAATTAAGCAGACGCTTAGTACCGGTGGCAGGCGGCGTGATTGGCGGGACTATTAATTACTTATTTATTAAAGGTTTAGCAAATGAATTGAGAAAGAAGGGTACTTAAATCTGACTACAACAACAGTAGATTCGGCTACATACCCCTGCTTTATCCTGCAGACCTTTGGAGTATCAATAAAATTATACTCCGATGAAAATAACAATCACAGGTTCATTAGGTCACATTAGCAGACCATTAACCAAAACATTAGTACAACAAGGTCACCAGGTTACCGTAATAAGCAGTAACCCGGACAAAAAAACTGAGATAGCAGATTTAGGTGCCATACCTGCTATAGGTTCTTTAGAAGATGTAAACTTTTTGACAGAAACCTTTACCGGCGCAGATGCAGCATATACCATGGTGCCACCCAACAATTACTTTGACCATAGCCTTGATCTTCTTGCTTACTATCGCCAGCTTGGTCAAAACTACGCCGATGCCATTGAAAAATCCGGGGTAACACGCGTAGTTAACCTGAGTACCATTGGTGCCCATTTAGAACAGGGTTCGGGTATTCTGCTTGGTGCACACAATGTTGAAGGTATTTTAAATGGGTTATCGCCAGAAGTAGCCATTACCCACATCCGCCCTACATCCTTCTTTTATAATCTATATGGCTATACAGATATGATCAAAAACGTTGGCGTTATAGCCGCAAACTATGGTGCGGAAAGTATTATCCCATGGGTTTCGCCAATAGACATTGCTGCCGCGGTTGCCGAAGAATTAGTAATACCATTTACCGGCAGAAAAGTACGCTATGTAGCCAGCGAAGAACTTACAGGCAACCAAACTGCACGTATTTTAGGAACTGCCATAGGCAAGCCTGAGTTGAAATGGGTGATCATTTCTGATAAAGAAACGCAAAACGGTTTAGAATCAATTGGAATGAACCCCCGCATTGCAGCTGGCCTGACTGAAATGTATGCAAGTCTTCATAACGGTTTGTTGGCAGAAGATTATAACCGCAATAAACCGGCAGTTATGGGAAAAGTAAAATTGAGTGATTTTGCAAAAGAATTTGCCGCGGTCTTTAACTAAAATGATTAATTTGTGATATGGCCAGTACAGCACCCCATAGATTTAAAACGATCAGCGAATTTCATAAGTTCAGGGAACTACCTAAACCCGAACATCCGCTGATTAGCGTGATTAACGTAGAAGCGATATCGCGTTTGCAAGACAGTGAACCGGTTAGTCTGGTGTTGGATTTTTACTGCATTGCGCTAAAAAGAAACTTTAATGGCAAAATGAAATACGGCCAGCAGGCTTATGATTTTGATGAAGGCATTATGACTTTTATGTCGCCCGGACAGGTTTTTAGCATTGAGGTGAACAATAACGAGAAATTGAAACATTCAGGATGGATACTCTATATCCATCCCGATTTTCTTTGGAATACCCCGCTGGCCAGAAAAATAAAGGAATACGAATACTTCGATTATTCTGTGCATGAGGCCCTGTTTCTATCTGAAAAAGAAGAGGAAATGATTTCCGCCATTATGCTAAACATTGAGCAGGAGTACCAGGCCAATATAGACAAGTTCAGTCAGGACCTTATTATAGCTCAACTAGAATTATTGCTAACTTATGCAGGAAGGTTTTACAACCGGCAGTTTCTTACTAGAAAAATAAGCAGCCATAAAACCTTAAACAAGCTGGAAGACCTACTTACCGAATATTTTAACAGTGACGATTTAATGAAAAGGGGCCTCCCTACCGTAACATACATTGCGGAAGCACTAAACGTATCACCCAGTTATTTAAGTGGGTTACTTAAAACATTAACTGGCCAAAGTACCCAGCAACATATACATGAAAAGCTGATTGAAAAAGCAAAAGAAAGATTATCTACCACAACTTTATCTGTAAGTGAAATAGCCTATACCTTAGGTTTTGAACATTCACAGTCGTTTAGCAAGTTATTTAAAAAGAAAACCAATCTTTCGCCTTTAGAATTCAGAAATGCATTTATTTAGCTAAATTATCCTAAAGAAAGCCAAACAGTAAAATATTCTTGGAAAGAAGTTTTGTTCAAATCAACTTATTGTTAACTTGGCACAGTTGATGCTTTTGTCTAAGGTATAGAAATGGCTCTTAATTGATAAATAAATACATATATGTTAATAATCAATAGTTTTGAAGAATATAAATCGCATTTAGGCAAAGAGTTAGGTATTTCTAATTGGCATAAAATAGATCAGGAACAGATTAATAAATTCGCTGATGCAACATTGGATCACCAATGGATTCATGTTGATAAAGAAAAAGCGGAAAGCGAAGGTCCATTTAAGGCTACAATAGCACATGGATATTTAACCTTATCGTTAATTCCATACTTATGGAAACAGATTGCCGATGTTCGCAACATTAAAATGGAAATAAACTACGGTATAGAGTCTTTTAGGTTTGGCCAGGCCGTTTTAGTTGACAGTGAGGTGCAACTAAAGGCTAAGCTTAATTCGATAGCAAACTTGAGAGGTGTTACCAAAGTTGTTATTGAAGCTACGCTTATCATTAAAGATCAACCGAAACCAGCTTATACCGGGAATGTAGTATTCCTGTATCATTTTATATAACATATTTAAGATCGAATTTCACGACGCATAAACAGATAATAGGAAAGCGCAAAACAAGCTGCGGTTGCTCCTATAAGACCACTTACCTGAGGCCACACGATCATTAAGCTCTCTCTAAATGGCAAAGGCGCAGGTATTGCACCGGCCATTTGCTCCATCGTCATCGGGCCAAGACTTCGAACGGATGGCATCAGCATGGTTGTGCTTGCATCTGTATAAAGCTGGTTGGGCGCGATTCGCAACAGATCGAGGATAAACTCGTTGTAACGCAGGATTTGGTCCTGACTCAAAAAACTGGGATCAGGCAGAATGGACCTGATTGCAAGGTTGACAATAATCTGGTAAAATACTGTAAAAAATAGCCATATACCTATAGCGGTAAGCGCTGAAGTAGCCGCTTGCCTGAACTTAATAGATAGTACGATAGACAAACTCAGCCAAAAGCCTACATAGATAACGCTGATCACCACGAAGCCTAATATCCTTAACAGTTCCTGTGGCTCCATCCTTACCCCTGTCAGGATCAGACCTCCTCCTGTCATCAACAAAGTTAATACGAAGAATAAGGTGCCGACCATGATCATGGCACTTACAAACTTGGCCAGCAACAGGTTGTCCCTATAAAGGGGCTGTGCCATAATTCTTGTAAGCGTTCCGTTGTTCTGCTCTATATTGATCGCATCGAACCCCAGACTGATACCTAATAAGGGCCCAAGAAAGCTCAGAAACACATGGAAGGGCGGCGTGGAATTATCAGTGGTAGTTAATAACTTAAGGTATAGAAAAGTGTGATCCGGATCATTGGTATTGCTTATGGCTGAGCGGATATTACCTAAGGACACGTACATTGACCCAATGAAGGTTAGTATGATCAACCCGATAAGCACAATAAAGCGCCAGCTTCGGATATGATCTGCCATTTCCTTGTGAAGAACTACACCAAAGGGACTGGATTTCCGGATTCCTTTTGCGGTCTTATATATATTAATTTGACTGTTCATGGTTTTCAATTAATGTCTTCAAAATATTGTTGATAGATGTCATCCAGTCCATAGTCTTTTTGACGTACTCCAAGGATGTCGTATCCGTTTTCAACAAAAAAGCGGACCAGTGCCGGTGTAATGTTCTCTTTACATTCAAACACTATCGTTTCTTTATCCATTGTAATCTGTTTAATGGCTTCCCATTGCTCCAGTTCCTGTTGCAACGACCAGGGCTGAGGAATAGCATGTGCTGACTTTATAGATACAACATGTCCCATATGACCAAACAAATCGGCTGATAAGGTTTCTATATTGCCCTGGGCCAATAATTTGCCTTTTACAAAAATCCCTACCCGATCGCATACTTGCTGAACGTGATGTAAATGATGTGAAGAAAGCAGAACGGTCAATTCCTGCTCTTTGCTTAAACGCTTTATAAGTGTCAGAAACTCTTGTACGCCGCCCGGATCAATTCCCAGGGTTGGTTCATCAAGAATGATCACATCTGGTTGCTTAATTAATACTTCGGCCAGGCCAAGGCGTTGTTTCATACCTCGGGAGAAAGTTGATGTTTTCTTGGTCATCACCGAAGAAAGCCCAACAATCTCCATCAGTTCTGACGTTCGTATTCTGATTTCATTTTCGGAGAGGCCATTTAACCTTGCGATGTACTTTAGGTTTTCAAGCGCTGTCATGTTATCATAAAAGCCTAAACTATCGGGCATGTAACCTACTTTTCTTTTTACAGCAATAGGGTTACTTGTTGCATTATAGCCACAAACAAATGCAGTACCATCTGTTGGATCAGTAAGCCCCAGCATCATGAGTATAGTTGTGGTTTTACCTGCTCCGTTAGGCCCCAGCAGTCCAAAGATCTCGCCTTTACTGATATTGAGGCTCAGATCATCTACGGCTCTTTGAGGGCCATAACATTTGGTTAGGCCCTTCAGTTGTATTATAGGATCCTTCATTTCTTCTATCTTCTACCATACTTGCGGATCAGATAATATATCAGTGAAATGGCTAAGAGGATAACCAAAATACCGATCCACCCAGAGAGTAATGAGGTTGTAACAACCATCCTGAAGGCTGCCTGGGCGTTGCCATTACTATTTGTTGCGGTAAAGGTAGCAGCGTAGTCTCCTGCGATGGTCTTATCCGGAACTTTAAGCTTTGCAGTTACATTTACGCTTTTCCCCGGCTCCACTTGTTTAAGTTTGGCAGGTTCAAAGGAAGCTTCCCAATTAGTAGGCAATTGCGATGTGAGTTCAACATCATTCAATGGCAGCGTACCCGAGTTCTTTACCTCTAGAAGGATTTCCTTATGGTTACCGGAGGTAAGCTCTTCGCTCAGCTTCCCGGTTGGTGTAGTTAAGGTTATTCCATAGGACCCTTTTACAACTGCCTCCAGATTTAGGGACAGGGTATCCTTATTTGCAACTGCCTTTACAGGTATTTTGTACTTGCCGGGTGTGGTGCTTGCTGTGGCATTGATCTCTATAGATACATCTCGGGATGTACCCGGGTCAATATTTAAAGAGGCCACCTGATTACCATCTACCTTGTAACTGATCATCCAGCCGATCGGCAAACTCGTTTTGAACTCGTACAGGGCCTGCTTTGCAGATCCATTACGTAAGGTCGTATTGTAACGAAATGTCTCGTTCGTTGCGGCTTCGATATTGATCAGCCTTGCCGTAAAAGCTGATTTGCCGTCGATAGTTGCAACCTGACCTTGGGCATGCAATCCCGGGTGTAATCCAAAAAGGAATAGAAAAAACAATAAAGATTTGCACCTTCCATGAAGGTGGGTAAGTGAGAAATTTACTAACATGATCTAAACACTAGAATTTATAATAATAGCCTAAAAAAATGTCGGTTCAATAGTTTGTCTGTGAGAGCAAATCAAAAAAACAAAATAAAATTTTCAAACTGATTTAACATTTTTTAACATTTATAGGTTCTCAGCCAATTAATACGATTTCAACAAACAATCATGTACATCCATTGAAAACTACGGATCAATCCCAAAACTACCAGAGTGAGTGCTGTAGGTTTAAAAGTCGACGTTTAGAAACGGAAAAAGCCGTTCTTCTTATCGAAAAACGGCTTTTTTGTTAGTGGTCGCTAGTTCACAAATCTCGAACTTTTTCCTATCTGATTTAGCTTTAATGGCCGATTTTTTTGAAAAATATTTTAATGACAAAATTAACAATCAACAAACTCAAATCATTTAGGAATTGAATATTATTTCAATAGCTTTATAATCAAACCTTAAGTAAAGTAAATTTTCAATACATAAATACCCCAATAACATATGAGTGAATTAGAGAACAAAAAGAGAGAACTTTTAACTCCCTTACTCTTTGAGGCAGGAGCTGCTTTAATGGACTGTCAAAGGTTTGAGTATGGAATTGCTCTTTTCCTGTTTCATGCCGGCAGGGTTGGGATTGGAAAAATAGACCCTGAACAAGTTGAAAAAATATTGAGTGATAATGAGAAAAAAACAGCCGGACAACTTCTTCAGATGCTTAAAGCAAATATTGACATCAATAGTAAAAATGAAGCTATCTTTAAAGAAGCTCTTGCTTGCAGAAATAAATTAATACATAGGGTCTTCGTAAATAAAGCAGAGAAAATAGTGAGTGAGACAGGAAGAGCTGACCTCATAAAAGAAATTAGAGACTTCAGAAGAAATGTGAATAAAGGAGATGACATCTTAGGGCCTTTAAACCTTGAACTAAGCGAACTATTAGATGGATTCGATTTTGAGACAAAAAAAAATGAAGTAATTAAGACTGTATTAAATACAAACTAAAGATAAATTCTCTTATCAATTTACTGTTTTGTAAACGTTTAACTTTAAAATAACATCCATCTATAAGGTAAGTAAAAAAATCACCATTTTGTTTTATCTATTCTTCACTATGTTTTAGCATCTATTAAAATAAGTATAAATATATTGCGCAACAACATTGCAAATTAACTGCTCAACCTTCTATAATCATTATGTCAAATCATATCGAACTTTTAAATAAACTGCGAAGGCAGTTATCTAATAAAAGAATGTCACTACTTGTAGGTGCAGGCTTTAGTAAGAATGCGAGCCCTCTATTTTGTGACTGGGAGCAACTGCTTTATGATCTTACTTTCTTCCTATATAAAACTGAGATTCATGATTCTTTCGTTGCCTTATGGAAAGATCCTATAAAAGATGCGGAGTTTAGTGATTATTGTTGGAAACAAGTTGCGCAACGTTTATCAAACAAAGGCTATCTCGAAACAGTTTCGGAATATATTAAAAAAAAAGGTTATCCTCAATCCATCATTGCCTACATTGAGGACAGGACTCCAGAGATCGAAATCAATAAAAACAATACAATCTCGTTAAAATTTAATGGGGAGGTATCTACATTAAGTGAAGATGCCCTTGCCCTTCATAAAGCGATTTTAAAATTACCATGGAAACATGTGTATACTACCAATTATGATGAGCTCCTGGATGTTTGTACCAATCAGGACGAATACCAAAAAATCACGGATAAAATTAATGTCCTAACTCAAGATGTAGATAAGAAAAACCAAGAATTAGTTGAGCACAAGAAGATTCTGGAAGAAATTGAGTTGCAAATTACGTTACTAATTAATCAAGTACAAGGAAGAGACGAAGCAACTGAGCCAGAGTTACCTAGGTTGCCTAGTGAGGGGGAGAACATATCAAACGACTCTATTGATGAGGAATTAATTGACTCGTTCCCAAATGCCTCAGAATTACCAATTGGAGAACTAAAAGATAAATACACCAAAGCTCGTTTTCAGTTTACCTCAACAAAAAATACCATGAGGGCACTAGAAGGCGAGCTATATCATAAAGCACAAATAAGGGATAACATTTATAGCATTATATATAAGAGTGCGGACTTGGACAAAGAAAGCAATCGAAAACTGATAAAACTACATGGCTCTTTGAGAACAAAATCACAAAAAGAGTTGGGGATAAAAATCAAAGATAGCAATTTGAAATAAGATTTCTATTTAGAGTTCCCCCAAGTGCTGTGCAGTATGCAGGTGTGCCCGGCTGGTGCCTCCAGGAATCGGAGATTCCGCAAGCATCAACTTCTGGCTGAAAAATCAACACCCTTTTAAATCATTCCATGGATTTACCCGGATCTTCCACCATAATGTTCTGTCCTTTGTCAAAAGTCCTTCCTCCCAAACGGAAATAGTAACGGTAAACATTTCCATTAAAGCCAATCTCCCTGGTGAAATCCAGTAACAAAGGCTTCAGCAGTCCCATAAACTTCAGACAATAACCTTCAAAATCCGGTTCAATAAACTTAGCCCTATAGGCTTCAGAAAACTCAATGAGGTTGAAATAAATCCCATCTGACTTATTCTCCACAAAACGCTTCCGGTTGAAAATGTGATTCCGCAGTTTAGGATTTAAACGGATAAAGTTTAAGATCTTTTCATTGAGCAAATTCACCACATCCCTGTAGTCCTGCTCAAAGTAAGGTTTCTGAACAGGCGCTGGTCTATAAGTGCTGTTGTACTGTTGGAAAGTATTTCGCCTTTCATCAGTTCCTCGATCTGGTCTTCCCATGGTATTTCAAATTAGGTCAGACAAATTTATACTAATATATTTAGTATTTTAAATTCATTGAGCTTTATATTTAAGTACAAAAGCTGATTTTATTCGAAAGGACAAAATACTAACTTGTAAGATGCTCTCAACAGATGACTAACCCCAATCAAATTGGCAAAACCATTAGGACGTAAAGGGTAGGCATAACTGTTATCTGAATCAATTTATCCAAAACATAAACTATTTTTATCATTAATATGAGGATTACGCGAACATCTGAGTATTTCCATGTATAATTGTAACATACGTGTTACAGTTATACATGGAAATACTAAAATACTTAGCTTAGCAATATTATGAATGCAATAGATGTAGCCAACGGATTTATTAATCTTACTGAACCAGAAAAAGGAGATCTAATCTCCAATTTAAAAGTTCAGAAACTACTTTATTATGCTCAGGGTTTTCATTTGGCCATGTTCGGAAAACCATTCTTCGAAGAAGAGATCCAGGCTTGGCAGTACGGCCCCGTAGTTCCAGAAGTATATCATCAGTTTAAGGAATATGGTTCAGGGCCTATACCATTAAATACGGAATTTACTTTTGATAAATTCAACGAGGAACAGAAAGATTTACTATCAGAAATCAACACTGTTTATGGCCAGTTTTCAGCTATTAAATTAATGGACATGACACATAACGAAACTCCTTGGTCAAATGTAGAATTAAATGCAGTTATTTCTAAAGATTCGATGAGCACGTACTTTGCCCAGTTTTTAAATGGCTAGCCCCAAAGTAAGGTTAACACAGCCTGCCAATCAAGGTAAAAAAATTACTCTGGACACCAATAAGATTGAAATTTACAATTTTCAGCACCCTATATTTTGTTTCAAGTACTTACATAAGGATTTTCATTTAGATAAGTGCATAGCTGAGGAACAAGTCTCACTAATCAATCAAGTGATTGCAATCAGCAAACTTACTTGGCAACAGCTACAGTTTGCAAACAAACACGGAATTGGTTCTGAAAAAATTGCAAGAAATGCTATCAATGCAGGAATGCCAGAGATAGTCACTGATGATGTAGATCATTTTCTAGCCTTTAGATTCCATGGAAAGGCTCCATTTGTAGGCATAAGAAACAGGTTTATATTTCATGTTATTTATCTGGACAGAGGCTTTACACTGTATAAACATTAACTATTAACTAAGCAATGTTCCTCCTATAGACACGAATTAATTAGTATAATTAGCTTTCTGCAATAAGGTAATGGATCTCAAGCTACACATCATATTGGGAGAATTTCCAGATTAAGGTTCGAGCTCCAGCAGATAATTTTTTAATAATTTTGATTAATAGATTTTAATCAAAATCTTAAAATACGGGTAAAGAACGCTAGCAAATGACAACAGCTTTAATTTCTGTATAATTTATCGAGGATGAGTTAAACCAATTATCTGAATCCCTTTTTGATCTTATTCAAACTATCACATCAATCCCTCATCAGCAAAAGAAAAATACCCGTTATCCGCAGTTAGGATCAAATGATCAAGTATCGGTAAATCCAATAACCTCCCCGCTTCTACCAACCTTTTGGTAATCTTAAGATCCTCTCCACTTGGTTCAGGATTTCCTGAAGGATGGCTATGAAACAATATAATTCCACTCGCACAGGCCTTCAAAGCAGCGCCAAAGATCAATTTCGAATCTACCACTACTCCGGATAATCCTCCCGTACCAATGTGGTAAAAACCCAACACCCGGTTATTTCGGTTTAATAACAGAATCTTAAACTCCTCCTGGAAAGATATTGTATCCTTATTCCATTGAAGAAACATGATTCGATACCCTTCCTCAGAACAGGTTACTTTAGGCCTTTCCATCGCTTTAAACTGAGGATGATAACTGATTTTAATTTCGGATACATTGGACAGGTCATTTTGATTTTTCAGGGCTTCCATAATTGCTGATTTTTTGAAAAAATTAATTATGGTGCTCCAATCGACAGACCTGAACATGAAGGGCAAAGTGGAGATTCAAAAAATGCGGAGGCTCCCGAAGGGATACCCATTTTTTGAAT